>Ga0224506_10000312_pt1 | contig 44736 bp, 61 predicted proteins | sample SF_Jan12_sed_USG_2_FD_169108 | JGI IMG/M metagenome (GOLD analysis project Ga0224506, IMG submission 169108) | Sediment microbial communities from San Francisco Bay, California, United States - SF_Jan12_sed_USGS_8_1 | ecosystem: Environmental > Aquatic > Marine > Sediment | place: USA... | reverse complement strand
CGTACATGTATTCGGCAAACCATGTGCCGCCGACAATATTATGTTTCCGGGCAATGGCAGTGCGCTAATCTTAGTCAACGTTCCTGCCCCAATTATACCATCTGTGGTAACTAATACGGTTTCTTCCCTTCCAACAATTACGCCTTTCGATGCAGACGCAAAAAACATATCATAAAACCCGAACGAATTTTCGGGAATTTTTGCGGTTTCATCGACCCACGATGCACCGCCCGTAGTTTTACATGACGCTAGTTTGATTTGACTGGTCGTGTACACATACTTGTCCGTCCCCGTTAACGGCTTGTCATTAACATATATGCTCCCATAGTTTAATATTCCGGCCTGTCCCGGGGTCGAAACAAGCGCCCCCCAAACATTACCCTTGTCAAGCGATCTGAATACGCCACCCCGGGTAGTCTTGCAAAATACTTCTTGTCCGTTACTGTGGATTCTTCCTAATTCGGTGCCAAGGTTTGTGATTAATGTCCAATCCGTATTACCCCCCGTAAATGTCTTTTTTATATCTCCATCTCCATTGCACAATATCCATGTATATTGGTCGAAGAAATAAACATCATTTATTTTTTCCTGAATGGTTTTTTTTGACCAAGTGGCGCCCCCATCTGCGGTCGTGTAAAAGGCTCCCTGTATATTATCATCGATTGCGCAAACACCGTTATTTGCATCAAAGAATTTTATGCGCCGAATCCGTGGCGCTCCTGATCCCCCCGTAACGACAGGCAATGTGTATTGAGCCCACGTTACACCGCCGTCAATCGTCTTGTATATTTTCCGATTTAATCCCCCGCCGACATACCACGTATTCGCATCATATACATGCACGGCATCCATAGGGGTGTTTATCACTTCGGTGTCTGTGGCTTTAGTCCACGTTGACCCCAAATCTGTCGAATACATTACGGTTGACGAGCTACCTACTACTACATATAATGCCATGGCGCTAAGTTAAATATTTTTCCGTTAAATAAGAAGTCATACTATTGCGTTCATCCGTTGTTAACATTCGGCCTGATACCACTATTAACGCCTTTATGTACAACTCACTAACCATGGTTAATGGCAAATCCTCCGAATAGCCCATAATTAACCGATCCTGTGACGGAAAGTCACCTATCCAATATGTAGGGTCAATCGTATCGTTTAAGTCTGATTGCAGCACCCCGTTTATGTATGAATAATGTTCTACGCCATCACTCGCAATATTGACAATTTTCCCTCTGCCATCACCTGATCCGAAATATTTACCCAATATTTGAGGTTTGCCCACGCTGTCCATTCCTAATGAAAAACTGTCACTCCCTGCGGCTTGGAATATCCGCAAAACCAAAGGAGGAAGCCCGTTTAATTGTTCCGCTATTGCTATTACTTCCCCCTGCTGATCCGCGCCTATTGCGGCCAATAATCCCGGGTTACTAAAAAACTCGGTTCCTGATATTTTTAAACGATTATTTGCAGGCTCGTATAATGGCCGATCCGCCCCGCTTGATGTGAAATGATTCCCTGCGCCCGATAAATCCGTTAATTGTGATACTCTATAATCACCATCATATACCAGTCCCGCGCCTACTACCTCATACATTCCCTTCAAGGCCGCGCCTATATCGGTTGGTGACCATGGCGCCGGGGTTTCAGTGATGATAGTAACATTGTGATTCGTTCTCATTAAATCTACCATAGCTCGATTTTCTTCCGGCGTATATGATATGTTTAATAAAAACCCGCTGCATTTCACGCCCGCCCAATCTGTGAAAGAAAACACGCCTTTTGGGTTGTCTCTAATCACGCGATAATCTGCCGCCCGTAATTCCGTTTCAAAGGTATATATGTCAGGAATGTATAACGAATCCGCAAGCGTCAAATCAAGGTCGCTGTTTTCCGCTAATGCTTGTGTTTCCCCACTCCGGGTCGCCTGCAATAGCCTATTACCTTCGCCATAAGTATATTTTAAAATCTTCGCATTGCCCCGGTACACGTTCGAGGCTAAAAGCTCCTTCCAGTTCTCCAACGCCCTGCGTGGGGTCAAATCCAGATTGTATGAGGTGTTAGGATCAGAAACATTTACGACCGTTGTGTAATCCTGTGCCTGTGCAACCTCCAACACGCCCGCGTTTCTTCGCAATCCTATAATGAAATTTTCATCGTCCAACCTGCTGTCCTCCGTTGTTTCTATCAGCCGCCTTTGTGATTCTATTTCAAAACCTGACGCCCGATATTTTGCCCGTAAATTCAATTTACCCTTCGCTTGCGTGACAGGAACTGACAGCCGCAAAAATGTATTGTACTCGTCAATTCCATTAATCTGGTTAATATTTTCAATTTTCGGGTACCCCGCCTCAATCTGATCATAATATCTGTCAATGGCGGGTTTTTTTCTCAATCCTGATATTTGCCCGAAATCATAGACATTTATTGCCTTTTGATAAAAGTAACTTCTCTTTTCGACCCGGATAATATTTGTGCCATCTTCCAGCGTTTCAAAACCCCACCCCAAACAATGTAAAAAATTTAGCGTTTGAAATAAATCCGTCCAATTAACATAAATAATATTATCTGAAAGTTGCCGCAAACATCGTCCATTTGTCAAGGCTAACAATGATCCTGCACCGTCCTCAATATATGCGGGCGTGGTGTCTGTCCTTCCAAAATAATCAGACCTGAAACAATCCGCCTGCCCCGTTAAATATTGGCATATCTTTTCCAAAATCTCATACACGTAAAAACTTTTTGAATCCGTTGCGGGAAATGTCGTTTTTTGAGAAACTTTAATAAAAGTATCAGCCACATTTGCATTAACTCCAACGTAATGTTCAAGCGTTGCGGCTAATGCGCCAAATAGCTGTTCATAAGTTGCGAATATACGAACCGTGTAATACGTGTATAATTTATCCCCAATCTCTACCGTGACCCCTGATTGCTGATATGTTTTCTTTTCAAAGTCTGTCACTAATACGTCTACCGTGCTATGTTCCGGTATTACCCAACTTGACCCAATCTGCGTCAACGTCTTCACCTCACCGCTAACACTTTCATGTTTAAACCACGCTTTTATTTCGACATCACCTAATATATTACCCTGGTTTTTTACCGTAAAATTATTATATGTCGCCGTGGCCGTGATTGTATGTTTTAGGTTTAGACTTATATCAAGGTCGATCAACCCCGCATCTTTAACGGTCATCATGTTTATTGCCGCTAATTGACTAAAACCCCAAGGTAATTGGTAAAACTCGTCAATCTCATTAAAAACAACTCCCAGCGTGTTAACGTTAGCCCAAACCGTTTCGTCCCTTACCCGATCACATCCGCCCGGGGTCGCGCATGTTGGAAACTCATGTATAATTAATCCGGTCTGCTCGAAATAATCACCGCTGTCCGGTGTTACCTCCGATCTCTTTATTATTGATTTTGGCGGGCAGGATAATTGCACAATATTTGGCGCTGGTATCGATTCCCCGTTGTAGGCCTCCAGCGTTTCAATGTCAACATCCTGATTTAACAGGTTTATAAATCGCCGCTCGAATCCTATGTTTTCAATATTCGTTTTTACGTCAATTTCTCCAAGGTCATAATTAGACAATCTCAATTGTCCGGTGTGCACAATATCCCACGTTTTAGCATTTGGCAAATATTGGTATATATTCACTTTAATAATTCCCTCGATTCCTTCCGATTCGTACACATCCCGGATGTACGCCCGGCTAGCTTTATTGAAATCTAAATTTACCGTGAATTCATAAAACAGACCTTCGTTTTCCTTGCTCCTTTTTAGGTCAATAGAAAAATCCGTAAGGTTCCCCGGGTCAACTTCATTGAGTACGAGTTTGCCCCGATCAGCGCTAATTAATTCGACCCTAAGCATAATTGTTATCCACGTATTTTGTCCAAGTATTATTCTCCTTCGCCAATAAATCAATACCCTTTTTTGTGATATTAATATGCACCTCCCTTTTGTTCCTCACCGTATCATTAAGCCTGTCCAGCTTACCAACCATAACCCGGTTAATATCATCATTAAGGGCTCCGGCATTAATACGCTTCGCTCCACCCTCGTACACCTTCATCGCGCTATCAAAATCTTTTCCTCCGAGCATCTTCTTTGATTCCTCATGCGTGTAAACTTTTGAGCCCCGTTCCAAGTGCGTCAACGTTGGGCCGTCCGTCCCTATGATATGCCTATTACCGAGCCTGTCTTCTATTATTTCCCGGCCTAATTCATTAATGACGGCAAGTCCACCGGGCGCATTATCCGTGCCCTCCGCATACGCTGGTATTGGCTTACTTAACACTGCCGCTAATTGTATCGCTCCAATGCCTCCAACAATTGCGCTAAAGGGAAGCCCCCCCGTTAACGGACTAACCGCCACTGCTTTCATGACTGCCCGCGCAGTATCAATGCCGACCTGTGTAGCGGCCATGGCTTTTTCAAATATTGCTCGCCTCCTGTTTGCTTGTGCCTGCTCCGCTTCCATCTGCTTTTGTTTCTCATTAAATGCCGCATATATTTCCTCCTTCCTCGCCTCATTGTCTCCGGCCAATTCAATTTCCTGATTCATTTGTTGCTCTAGCTTCGTCATTTGTTCCTCACGCCTCATATCTTCACGCTCCCAGCGACTGTTAAGCACATCCATTGTGGCCTGCGTCCCCTGCTGATATAACCCGACCACCTTTTCAAATTCCTGCCTTAATATTTCTTTTCGCTCTTCCGCCGCCTGCCTGTCTAGTGCTGTAATCGCGTCATGTAATTCCGCACGTAATATCTTTTTCCTCTTTCCGCGTTCCTCTTCATCCGTGATCGTTTGTTCTGCCAATCTCATTTCCTCCTGGTACCGGCTGGTAAGCATATCCTTCTCCAAATCGATATTTTCACGCATCAAAGCAACCCGATCAGATTGGGCGAATAATTTTGTTTGTTTCAAAATCTCGTCCGTAATTTCATTCTCCAACACCTTCCGTTTGCCTACAATATCCCCGTACTCCAATTCCGCCGCTATCCTGTTTTGCATTCTCAACGCTTCCGCCTCGTCTAATGTCTTTTTTATTTCGGCGTAGTCCTGTTCATACGTTCTATTCTCCCGGATCACTTCTAATAATCGCCCCTCCATTATTTCAGTTAATTCAAGGCCTCTGATTTTCTCATGTAAAACCTTTGCATCCGAAGTGGCAATTAAATCATTTATGTCAATCTTTTCCTTTGTCGTCCTTTGCAATACCTTAATCTCTTCATCCAGCGCCGTTTGTCCTAATCGCTTCGTTTCCTCAAACAATGCCCGCCTAACCTCGATCGTCTTTTTTTCGTCTGCCAAAATCCGTTCATTGACTGCCTTTTGATTATCGAACCCGTCTATTAATATATCCAAGTCTTTTTCGTACAAATCGCGTAGTAATTTATTACGTTTTTCCGCGTTGTCTAACTCGGTCATGGAAAGCGTTTTTTCGGCCTCTATTAATGCCAATTTTGCCTCTTTTTGCCTGTCCAATATTTCCTCTACGTCCTCCCCATTCTTCCGCCGCATTTGAACCTCTGTGTTTATGATATTCAAATTATCCTGCGCTATCTGCAATTGTACCTTACCTAATCGTTCTAAAGTAATCATTGCTTTTTCCGCCGCGACTTGTCGTTCTCCCCATGCCCGCGTATCATCTTCACCAACTGCAACCTGTTCCTCATGTAATTTTTGAAGCCTTGCCGCCTGTACTTCTCTTGTCCGGTTTATACGGATTAATTCCCGCTGCTTTTCCGCCAATTCTGCAAAGGCATTTCCCATGTCTTGTACATCCTTCACAAAATCCCCAATCTTTGACTGTTGTAATTTATCGAACCCGGTTGACATCTGTATTAACGCCTGCCCGGCCTCCAATGATCCTTTTTTTATCTTCTCTAAATCCCTGTCCCATATTCCCTGCAACACTAATGCTGTCGCTTTCCCTAATTCAATGATTCCGAGAAACCTGTTAATTATATTGTTCTTTATCCCGTTGCCTAAATCAATTAAAGCCTGTTTCGGGTTTTCAAACGCGGCCATCACTCCAATTCTAACCTTGTCCGCAATCTTAACCACCCCCGACATAATCCCGCTAACATATCCACCCATTTTCGCAAACAGATCACCCGCAAAGGCCGTCTTTTTAAAGGCCGCACCCAACAGCGTCAACCCGCCAACAATGGCCGCAATGACTAAAACAATAGGATTGGCTAATAACATCTTCAATTGTTGCCCGAACGCCTGAACGCCACCCGCCGCGCTTGACGTTGCCCCGGGTATCAATTCCATTTTACCCGTAATCCCTTCCAACGCCTTGTCATATCGCCCAACGTCCCGGAAATTATCCCCTATTGCCTCGTCCCACTCCTTCAATTTGGCAATGTTTTCGCTTAACTCTTTTTGCAGGTTCTTAAACTCTTCACTGTTCCCCTTCATCCCATCGCCCATAGACTTCAATCTTTTCCGTCCCTCGAGCACTTGCTTGTTCAGGGCGTTATATGATCCCGCTGCCGCTTCCGCCTCCTTCTTGGCCGTCTTTAAAGCATTATTAGCCTTATTGAATTCCTTTGACAATTGAGCAATATCTTTTAAATGCTTCTCTTTTATGGCCTCGTCCGCACTATCTCCCAGCGCTTTATAATTCTTTTCCGCATCCTTTAATTTGCCCCTTAAATCCTCCATACTTCCCGTCTCCGCCTTCACTGCATTTGTTAACTGCTTTTTGGATTTGGCCAATGCATCTTGACTGTCTTTCAGCTTCTTGTTTTCCACAAGCATAGCATTCGTGACGTCATACGTTTTCATGATCTCTTTTTGGCCACCCTCAAACGCCACATTCACGTCCTTTAATTCGTCGGCCATTTTCTTTGCGCTCTTCTTAACCTCTTGCGACAGATGTTTATACACGTTCTCCAATTTCTCGATATTAGTAATAGCCTCGCTAAGTGGCTTATCATCGTCGAAGTCGAAAAAATCTTTATATGTCAGTTTTTCCATTGCTCAAAATCCTCGCTTTTAATTTCATCACCATGTATATAATCCTATCAATGCACAAACCGGACAAAAAGTATATTTTCTTGTCAAAAACTTCCTGCGTCCCGTCAAAGATCGTATTATAATATTTCAATATTTCATCGTCAAAAATAACGATTAAAGGCGCAAAACTAAGTGACAATATAAAATCGTCAATCTGTTCCTTTTTCCATTTTTTGCGTTTCTTTAAATCCTGCTCCCGATTTTTGAAGGCAACATATTCCATGAAGTGCCACAATACAATACCATAAACAATTAAAAGATATTCATGTGATAATATGTTCGTTAGCATTTCCATTTTTTTTCTTTAAAATTAGTCAATTCTAAATCAAAAAAAAACCCGCTGTTATGCGGGCTTAATTTCTTTCCTCAATATTGTCACAATTGGCCATTCTGCTTGTCATGTTTATACAGGTGTCGCCATTTATGCGCCCGGGTCACTTTGACCATGCGCCACGCCTTTTTATTGTGATAATCATACATCACATAAGGTCGATCATATAACACCAGCACACCCGCCCTATTTGCTTCTGCCGCAACGTATGGAATGTCAAACGTGATACTTTCCGCATCAAAAACGGCCAATTCCATTCCGTTGTTTTCTTTGGGGGTTTCGGTAACACGAGTCCCGCCACTCGCGTCAATCACAATCATAAATACAAGGATCATAATTAAGAACTTGAAAGGTTTCATTCTGCAATGTAATAATTATCAATTCTTAGTCCAATTTTAATAACATTAATTCGTCTGAATAATGCCCCATTACACTTCTGCCATCCTCCGCAACTGCGGTGTAATCAATTATGAACGAATTGCCGCTTTTCGATTTGATATTAATATTTGCGCTTTCTATGATTATCACCGCTTCATCTGATTCTATGCCGTCCCCATTTACGTCAAGTTCAATATCACGAAATACAGAAAACCCCTCACAGCTTCCATACGTTCCATCATATATATAATCCCCAACCATTGAAGGCGAAACTGCAACGCCATTCATCGCAACAGCCGTCAGGGTTCCCGTTTTATTAATGAAATCTTGCGTCTCCGGGCTTATCTCTTTGCTCGTGAATCCGAAATAATAGCGATCATCAATTCTGTCCTTGTGATAAAAACCGTAAGGCGTTTCATGAAATTCGCCATCAATAGTAAACCCATTGTCATTGCGCTGAACCTCTTCACCGCAACCGATCAGGAACAACAGCCCTATAATTAATAATCGTTTCATCTGTATACATCTTTTAGTCGTGATCCGTGCGAACTTCCACGGTGAAAACTCAATACCTGCGTCATTAAAGCGGTAACGCCTGCATATATGCCCAAGATTGAAGAGGTATCCACTCCTTCAATTTGCACTAACCGGACAGCCGTAGCGACTATATAAAAAGTCATGCCCCCCCAAATTAAAGAAATAAAGACATCTATAAAATAGGGTATGTTTTTAGCCATCCAACTACTAAATTGGCTTCGTTGCATTTCAACAGAATGCGCCCGGGCATTTGCTAAATCCTGCATGTCCAGCGTCACCGCGTGTAACAATTCCTGCTTCGTCTCCGAATCGATTTCCTTTGTCGTCCTGATCGCGTCCGCCACCTCTCCGAGCAATTCAGCACCCGGAACCGGCACCTTGCTTAATATGCTTAAAATGGGTTTGGCCGCGTCTCCAATCTTTTGCAGCGCCCGGCCTATTTTAGTCCTATTTTCCATTACCACGATATTTGTTTTTCCCAAACCAAAGGATGTTTAACATGATGAAACGCCCCGCCCGCCTCATAATACATCGGGCACACATCCACGTGTATAAATGTCTGATCCGGCAGATATGTCCGCCACCCTATCCGGCACTTTATCCCCGCTGCCGTTGCGGCCTCCTTCATTAATTTAGCGTCCCGGTGTACATCCGCAACCGTGTCACAATCAACATCCGCGGCCATTTTAACCACGTGGGGTGAATGTGTCGCGGCCTTAAATCCGCGCCTCCTTAAATCTTCCTGTTTCTTTTCATCCCTGTTAAAACTCGCAACCCGGACAGGCGCCTTTCGCAAATCCCGAAATGCGTCCAGCAAGATTATAAGCGGCACACACACGACCAACTTTCCGTAATCTTCAATATCCTGTTTAAACCGCCACTCCATTAATGAATAGTGTTTGCCGATCTTGTTGGGGGGTAATTCATAAATCTTTTGCCACTCCCAAAGTGGAATAACTTCCCCGCTCATGGTCATTACCTCGACCTTGTTTGCGTACTGTTCAATCTTTTCGTTTTTCATAATATTCTATTGCGCTAAAAAATCTTATTACCGTCAATTCGTCCGGGCTGTTTATACCATTCTGCATTAAGGCAATGCACACCCGTTCAAATGTTTTTTTCTGCTGAATAACCGCGTTTAAATGTGAATTCCCGTCCATGTTTTTTGGCCGTGACAAACTGATAAAATATTCGTCAATGGCCTTTATTTTCTGCAACCAAGTATCATCGGGATTAATCATGTTTTCAAGCGAATATAAAACCCGTTCTTTTACTTGGTTGTAATAATTGATTATATGCGAATCACCAAACCGATTTGGGAACGTTAATTTAAGCTGCGTGTTTACTTTTTTTTTAACTGGTCAATGGTTTCCTTAACCACGCCAATCGAAAGCCCTTTAATATTACCGATCACCTTTTCAATATTTTCCTTGCTATAATCGGTCATTTCTTCACCATTCACGGACTTAACAAAGCACCCAAATTGTAATACCGGAAAGTTCGTTCCGTTAATCATATTCCAGAATGTTTGGTGTAAATTCTTACGCGCTTGTATTGCTTCGTCCATCTTGCCAGCACCTAACAATGCGTCCATTTTAGCGAAGTGCCTGTTCACATCATCCAGCGTTTGCCCTATCTCATAATCAAGTAATGAATACTGATTCATTAGGTTGTAATTCTTAATAGGCAACTCGTCCGTATTATCATACAACACCAAAACATCCCTATTTACTTTTATCTCCTTCATCTTACTATTACCCTGATTAAACCTGTTGCCATTGCCGGAACCATTACAAGCGTCCAACTCCACGACATACCAAACGCCATAACCATCACCGGGGTTAATATTACCGATACCCAAAACGCAAAACAAAACATGCAGAATTCAGGCAAACATATAGCGCTTGTGTTCCTCATGCGTTCCCACCCTTCAACCATGCCCCACTTTTCAGCCAGCAATACAATGAAAGCCGCAACCCCTCCAACCAATGCCGATATTACAATTATGCTAATCATACCCGTGCAAATTTCTTTAAAAATATCAATGATTCAATACCAACGGCACCCGCAAAACTAATCAAGTACATGGTTGTGGGAACGTCCACCCCTTTAAATATCGTAGCACATACCGCCATCACATAAACCCTGATGCAATTCAATGCCGTATAATGTCCTATCGCTTCTTTTAAATTACGATTCGTTAATTTTTCCTCCCCGTTTTGAACCCCTATTTTTATCCACCTCCTAAAGGACGGGCTTATTATTACGGCCAATTCAGGCAAGAACGCAAATAACACAATAGCTCCGAAATATATATCTATGTCCGATACCGTCCCGATCATAGCAAGATAAAGGGGTATGCACACCTCATAAAGCCACACTATCAAGATTTTAACGGATTTGCTCATTAACTGCATTGTATTGTGTAATTTAAATCAAATGTAATTCTAAATGCATCATAGGGGTACATTAACGAGGCCATGTGGCTGTCCCTTAAATCATAACCTCGATATATGTCCCTGAAATTCTCGTCAATTATTTCCGTGATATTCACACCCGGGAAGACATTAATTACATGAAATGCTGCGTTAATTAGTTCCTCGGTAAATATGTAATCCTTCGTCCGGTCTATCGCTTTAAGATTGACCCAAAATATAGCGTCTATCGTAACGCTCGCTAATCCTGATTTCTGCCACCCACTTTCTTCCGTTACGGATCGCGGGGTAAACACCCTCAAAAATGAATAAGCGTTTAAGGCATCATTAGGTAATACCGGATAATATTCACCCCCTCCATTATACACATGTGGTTCAATCCTTACACCTCCCGTATCATATTCCCTGCGCATCATACGCGCCCTTCCAAACGATTTACTATTCCATTGTAGTTCGCTAATCTTACTTTGCAGTGCCGTCAATACTGCGTCCAAATCGACCCCGCCTCCGGGTATATATATCTGTGGATTTTTAAGATTTGCCATGTAATTTTAGTATGATTCTTTGCAATGTAGGTTTTATATAATTCTCCTGCAACTCGTTTTTATTTTCTTCCGTTAAACCGATTATTTCTGTGCCATACATCGTCTCTAGTTCATCCGTCTTCCCGTCCGTTCCCTCAATCACCACACCATCCGCACCCGCTGTGGCCTGTATTCCCGCATAAAAATCCCCTTCATCATATAACCTGATCGCCCCCGGGGGCTTTCCATAAACCGCAACCGATACCGGGCTATAATTAGGCAGTGACTTGCCGTCCGACCTCTTCCCACTCCACAACTGATCTGTATTCATGTCCTCAATTACGGCCTTGTTTTCATCAAAGGCAATCAATACTAACCCTTCCATCTTGCGTGCAAAGTTTTTAATGAAATGATATTGTTTTTTACTTACCAATTCCGTAAACCTGATGTCCCCAATTTTAAACCCGCCTTTTTATTACAAGGCAAACAAACGCTGTCAAGCGCGCTAATCTCAAAATCTACTGCGGACACTTCCCGGTTATACTGATCCAATAAACCCAGCCCCCCTATTTTCTCGTTCTGCAATTCCGCCCGCGCCATTAATTGCAACTTCTCATTAACGTGATTATTCCGCGTTGAATAAATAATGTCCCGCATTAATGAAATCGTGACGGCATCCCGGAAGGCCACCGCGAACACCTTTTTTTGTTTTATGATGAAATCCGTAATGTCGCATTCTGCTGTTACTTCCAGATTCAAACCATAATTATTGTCCGTGATGTATTTTGTCTGCTCCACATTCCAAAGGCTTGTCCCGTTACGATCCGCGGCCGGAACCTTAACCACCCGAATATTAAAATAGCGGCTGTACAAATTATAAGCATCCATATTGTATCGGTTACATGATGCGCATGGTGGCCTGTCCCAATTTACCCGCTTCTTTATGGCCTGCCCTGACATTTGATCTTGGTCATACATGAGATAAAAGCGCCCACCAACATCGTATAATGAATCATCGTATTTCAACTCAATTTCATTGGTGACCCATTCGACCGAACCCACACCGCCATACGTCAATATATACGTTGCTATGGGTTCCAATTGGCTACTGTGGTATAAATACATGTTCAGGCCAACATTAGGCTCCGTAAACTGCAATCCAATTCGATTAATTACCGCCTTTATATTTTTGATGTGTTTTAGGCTTAATTCAATCCCCACCAATGAACCGTCATTTATTACCTTATCCTGAAAACTTCCGCCGCCATGGGTTAGCCTGACATTTGATAAAAGCGTTTTTGTTTGGCCTGCTATTTTCTTCGCGTTCAGCACATCATTGACAACGCTAATTGCAGACGTCTTAAACCTGTCCTCTAGGTATAATGATAGCACATTAACTATCTCCCAATTGGTTGGGCTAACGTCCGGCGCATTGCCTGTATTGCCGCTTGTCAGGCTTTCATATACAACATCATTGTATTTAATCCTGATGCCTGCCGCATATGGCGTGGCCACATCCCACAACGCGTAGTAATAAAGGGAATAATTCCGCACGGACATATCAATGTTTTCAATGCTTAAAAGCGGGTGCGAAATCATCAAATTGGTTCCATCATAAGCGACAGAATTATTTAACGTGGGGAAATCAGAATCGTCCGTTTGTCTCAATCCGGCCAATCCTATCAAAGCGGCTTGTACTTTCTCTGAATTATACATAATCAAAGGTAATCAGGTACAGTTATAAAAAAAAGGCCGAAGCCCTTTTTAAATAATCCCGTTACCTCCTTATACTCAATCCAAGTACTGAATAACAATATAAACCGCCAACACTTCCCGTTTTTGCAACTCCGATGATAACACATTATAAACTTTCCGCTCCATTGAAGATATTAACCCCATAACCTCGTCCCGGTGATAGTCCATTGATTCATCGTCCAGTGCGCCGCTATTAATCTCCGTGCTCAATTCATTTACCGCCTTTGCGTCATCACCTATCAGCGCATCATACATTGGCCTGTTAGTGTCCATTAAATCCTTTGCAATTTTCTTTACGTTCATTCTCATTTTACATCAATTGTAAGATTTGGAAATATATTTTTTATTGTATCAACCGCGAACCCTAAATCGGTGTCTTTTAGCTTTATGTTAGTGTTGTATTTTTTGCCATTTTTAGGGATATAATACCATGTTATCCAATCGGTTTCCCACCTCGGTTTTTCGTATTCTAATCCCACCAATTCAAAATGAGGGTTTATAGCAATAAATTCCTTTATTTGTTTGGCCATTCTTATAACTTTGGGGATCATCTTTTTTACCCGGGTATGCTCCTTTATATCAAAACCGCTTAAAATCTGATTATTTAATAAAAATGTCTCCATGCAATCGAATCCTATGTCATACACGCCATTAGCACTTTTAACGGTCGCTATGTTGGATATTAATTTTCCGCAATTATCACATGTTTGTCCATATCCATCTAATAAAGGCACATACTTTCTGTTAATGACCGTATAAGTAACATTTAGCGGCAAATTTCTTTTAATGATCGTTTTCATGATTCTATAATTATTATGTAAAAAATCCCCCTTGCGGGGGTTCTGCTTATTAAGCCTCAATTAATTTGTCTGCGTTATCTTCACCAATTCTGCTTATCAGTTCCATTTCTAAAGTGACGCGAACCGCACCCATTTTAATATTGTCGGCTAATCTTTTGATCCATTCCACCAACTGATCGTTTGTCATTTTTTTTGATAATACTTCTGTTTTTTCTACTGGTGACATTTTTCTATGAGTTTCGTTTAACATGTACCAAATATAGGATAAGGTTTTATAACTTCCTAATTTAATTAGATTTATTTTTTTAGGCATAAAAAAACCCCGCTATCCTTGACAGCGGGGTTCCCGTTTAGCTTGCCTCTACTTACGCTGTAAGCAGTTCGGCCTTAATGATCGGGTTATACCTTGCGGCCGGGTTGCTGTTATACGCCGTAGCATACACAACATCAACAGACCATTGAAACGACTGCTTTTTCGTGGCAGTCAGGCCACTTGTTCCCGCATGTAATCCGCTTGCGTCTCCGCAATCTTCACGGTAAAACGAAGCCATTTCAAGCTCGTAATTACTTCCGGGAATTGGAACCTTAACCGCGTCCCATTGTGCAATCTGTCCAATCTTACTTTTTGCGATCGCATCCGGGTCAAGTCTCGTCTCCATCGCAACGGTGCCGGATTGTACCGCGTATTGGGTAGACTTAACACCAACACCGTTTGCAATACGGTTCGACCACCCCCAATTATAAGGGGTCATTGCAAATGCGTTGTTTTCATCATTGCCCGCACCTTGGTTCATGAGATACCGTACAATTGGACTGCCAGTGGTGGAACTGATAATTTCAATATCTCCATAGAAATCGGCCGTATCCATGATCGCTTGCAGGTCATTGTAATAAGCCGCATGGCTGGCCAATGGCACCTGTAACGCATCTGCAACAACCGCGTAGTAATCCGTCAGGTCTGTCCAAAGCGCATTCTTATTTGTTTCCAGCTGCGTGATACAAGCGCTGTCCAAAGTCGCGGCCAACTTGTTCAGATACGACACCAATTTCCTGTCGAAGTCCTGCTGATATGCGACATCATTATTGTAGTGTGACGCGGGGTGCATCGTAAACCCAAACGCATAAGTAACAAATGAAAGTGTTACCAGATTTGAGGTGTTTTCATCGTCCGCAACTGTACATGACCTCACATTGCCTATCGTCACGTTCTTTGCATCCAATACCGGGATAACAACAGAATTCCCAAACGAGCGTTTGATCCGTTGCACATCTTCACTCGTAAATATACGATCCATCCCGGACGAATCTTTACGGAAGAAATCATAAGCGCCGTACCTGCTACCGCGCGCCTCATTCTTGTCCAATGTCGCAGCATACTTTGTGCGTAGGGGCTGCATAAGTGTATTTACTAAACTCATTTCTTTAATTTTAGATGATAAATTTTAATATGCCGTCCCTGACATTGTTTTTCAAAGGTATGTAATAATTCCTAATATTAAAAATTAGGCCTCAATGTGATGCACAATGGCAATCCCACTCCACGCGACTTCGCTGGCCGTAGTGGTTACGCTGATGTTCGTAGCGTCAATTGTAACCTCATTCTTAGTCCACACCTTTGAGGTCGTGCCGTCATTCGCGATCAATTCAACCTTCGCAAATGCAGGGTCAACACTCAATCCGTGTGCAACCTCTTTTAATGCCGTGGCGGGTAATGCGCCAAAATCTACAAATGACTTTTTAATGACCTTCGCAACCCCACCCGATACATATTTCAGGCCGCTATCATACGAGGCACCCGCTTCAATTTCAATATTTCCCATGTCTTTAATTATTGTTTGGTTTTACATGTTCAAAGATATGTAAATTATAAGATAAAAAAAAACCCGACAATAAAGCCGGGTTTTATGGAAGAGTGGAGAATGAATTACATTAATGGCAACTTCTCACTATGCTTGTTAAACATTTCGCCAAATTCCTTTGAACTCTCGTCCATCTTTTTTGTCTCCTTCAAATAATCGAACAATTCAACCCGGGTCTTTATGCCCTCCGGTATTGGCTCCTCTCCACCCCCTGCACCGCTTCCACCTCCTGCGCCTGATCCTGACCCGGCACCGCTTCCGGTTCGCTTCGGATCAATCAAGTCTTCAAAATATCCGCTCACTATTTCCCGTGCGCTCAATGGCTTACCATCGTTCGTTGATATTCGCGTCTTTCCTTCCGCATCTTCAAAAACAATCACATCTTCAACGGACTTAGCTTTATTCTCATTAAACAGTTTGTGTTTCCTGCTACTGATAATGTCTGATAAAAACCCGTCCTCCATGGCTTTAAATTTCGGCCTCATTTCCGCAATCGCCGTATCAATTTCGCTTTTAACTCGATTGTTAAATATTGAACCCTTCAATTCAGATAATGACGCCTCATGCGCTGTCACCGCTTCCCTGTGCTTCTCCTGCAACTCCTCCAACTGCTTTTTATATTCTACCGCCAATTCGTTCCCGGTGGTCTTGGTGTCTTTTAGCCGCGTCATTTCGACCTCCATATCCTTCACCGTCTTCATTTTCTCATTAACCGCGCGTTTCAAGAACTCGGTTGCTTTCTCGTGGCTGTCTGCCTTTTTAAGCCCCGTGGCATCCATTACCGCCTGTTCGACCTCCGTCACTATGCCTTTGAACATCTTGTCGGTCTCGGCCTGTACCTGCGCTTGCAAATGCGCCTTATCATCGTCCGCCGTTCTGACTACGTAATTATTCTTTGCCAACCATTCAATTATTGAATTCCTTGTGGCCTCTTCCGTACCCGTTCCAACCTTGTCAGATTCGGTACCCTCTTTTATTACAAACATATTTCGTCCCTGAAATTTTTACCAATTACAACAAATCCATTAACGGGCTGTCCGCGTCTTTTTCCGGCAATCCTTTTCCCTGCAATCCTTTTTCCGGCTCCTTTGCGGGCTCCTTTTTCACCTTCACATCCGTAGGGTCGTGCAATACCTCGCAAGTCATTCCGGCCAACTCTTCACGGTCAACAATCCCCTGCCATACGCGAGGGTAATATTTTACTACCCGGCTCGCGCTTATCCTGCGGCCTGATTGACTATCATAACTCCGGGATTCCACCGCAACATGAAATAAATGTGTCTCGTGTTCCGGTATCTTGTGTTTTGAATACTCCGCCTTGTATTCTTTGTCGGTAAGTTTCCCGGCTCGATTGGCTTTTACCTCGCTAATCTTCTGTCCGTGTGCCTGTTTGTACCTGATTTCCTCCTGTTGCGCTCGGGTCAGGTTGTGGCTCGTTTGTTTCTCGTTCTCGTTCATAATCCGTTATTTTAGTTTTGATAAATTCGATTTTCTTCCGGTATTCTACATGCTGCATGAATGTCGCAATATTTTGATATTCACGCTCGAACCGTCCAATGTGTTCGCTTAGATTTATTTTCATCTTCAACAAATCAACATTCACCGCGCCCCCCATCTTTGTCAACTCTTCCACGCTGTAACCCTGATACGGTTCTAAGTCGCTCAATATGCGCATACGTTCCAACATTTCCGGGTTATGCTGATACTTCGCCCGTAAATACTGTTCATGTTGGCTCACTACCTCGAACACGGGAAGGCCATTGGTTTTTGATTTGCCCAACTGATCCGCCATCACCCCAACATCCTGCAAATAGAACTCCCGGCCATAGAATACCGTTGATCCCTCGTATGCGTCCCCATAGCGTAACCGACCGACCGAATTAACAGCCCACGCATGTATTTTCTCAAAGCTCGTTTTAATGTCAATAATAACAGTCATTCGACTTTCGTAATTCCCGGCCACCTGCATTTCGTTCATGGCTTCATTGTTCTGCTCCTGCTGATAGCCAATGATGTTCCACGTTATTATTTTCTTCTCTTTATCAATCTCGTCTTGAATCCATTCCAAAGATTTAACGTCTGCCGATACCCTGTTCAATCCGTTAATCATGTCCGGGTCTTTCTGATCGATCCGCGCGGGCGCTATCATGACAGTACCAGCGCCGAGTTTGTTGACATTACCACCGCATCGCGGACACATATCCACCGAAGTCAAATAATCGTCTGTGGTGAGGTCCCTAACCTGCTTAGTGATCCGTCCATCTTCACACGCGTTGCCCTCACTGTCCATGTAATCGCATCGCTGTTCATACATGATGTCTACCGGGAACCCGGCATATAAACTCTCATGTTTCTTGAACACCTGCAATGTTAACAACCAATCTAATTTCCCTAAAGCATTGCTGATAATTGACCTGCGCCGGATCGCTGATTTTTTGGAGTATTTTTTATCCCAGAACATACGGGCGGGCGTTTCCCCCAAAATGTGCTCTACTTCGCTGGCCAGTAAATAATTGCCGTGTTCATCCTTCGTGAATGTGCGATAAAACAACTCGTCAAAAACATACCAAACGTTGTCCGTGCTAAATGCTATGTATTCAAATTTTGATCCCTTTAATTTGAAATCATGCACCCGGTCAATGTCGAGAAAATAATAATACGGTTTTGCTTCCGCTCCTTCGTCCGCCGCTGGTAAATCTACAATTAAAACGGAATTGATTGAGGTCTTTAATGCCTCGTAGCCCTGTTCCCTCCAGAAACTTTCATCCTTTAATTCTTGTAAATACTCCTCGAATTCCTGCGCCGTTTCATCCGTCTTGAAAGCGTGTTTTATATACCTGTCCTTGGCTGTGAATATTTTCCCAATCTCGTTATATATCCCCTCAACGAAATCAACAGTTTCGACAGGCAATTGTAACAAGTGCTCGAATACGGCATACTTATTATCATCGATCATATTACGCACCCATTTTTTATAAGTGCCTAAATATGCAATGTCCTCATTATGGTCATGCGGTTCCGCGTGGAATGATACTCTATTATCATGCTCCACGCACCGCGCAATTTCTTTATTTTTCGAGGCTTTTAGTACCTCTGTCGCTTCTTGTGCTGATAATATCGCCATCTTTGAAAGTTAGTCCCTGTCCTTCAATAATTGCCCAATCAGATAAACCCCTATGTTCCTGATAGCGCAATATATTTACCGCGTGTTCACGATCGTATTTTTTCGTGAATGGTTCCGGGCTGCTACAACCCAGAACCACTGTTTTTATCTTATCCAAGTGAGCGACCGCTAAAATCCGTTCCGGTGACAATGGCTAAATTGTCCCGCCATCCATATTTGAAATTAAACCCGAAGGTCGTTTTATCAAACGTGTTTTTGCCTTCATTCCCGCCATCACCGATAAAGAATGTGGTAATCTCGATACCTTCAAACTTCGTTCCGTCCGGGCTTGATCCAATCACCTTGCCGAATTCATTAACCATATACACGGTTAATGCGTTCTCGCATGAAAACTCTTTTAACTCTTTAAGGTTCGCGGCCGGAAGACCTAAAAAGGCTCCTGTTGCCCTTACAGTCGAAGCGCCTGAAATAAGCTGACGCCCGTCAATAGTGCTGTTGTCATCACCTCCGTAAGTAATTCCTTCAACCTGCGGGATAACAAACTCGCTAAATTCCGGGGTGCCCTGCACCTTGGTAGCGTCTACCGCTGCAAAAAACGGCGTCCACGAAGCCAATAAACCCGCACCGCCTACCGTTCCATCCTGTGCGGGAAAACTTGGTGTGGCCTGCTTCCTTTGAAATATGATCTTAACGATTTGCGCTAAGTTCTCATTGCACGTCACTGCTGTCAAGGAACCTATGGCGGTTGGCAGTGGACAATCACATGATACAAATGTCATAACATTATTATTTTTTGATTGAAAAATATACCGTAATCACCGTCCCTGATGTTTCATTACTATTCCAAAGGTAAGTCTTTTTAATTAAAAACAAAAAACCGTTTTCATTACGGGCGTCCCATTCCTTTTGGCTCCCTTAAAAACTCAAACGCGCCCCGCATGGCGAACGTATCACCAAAGTCCGGGGACCTCTTCAATATTGCTTTTTGTGTTTCCTTTGCCGTGATCTTTACGGGCTTATCTAGTTCAAACATTTCCCGCTTGACGGTTCTAAGGTCGTCCAATATCATTTTTTCCACCGTATGCGTTTCCCCTCTGATCGTCACCGTCTTAACGCGCGTCATTCGTCCATCTTCATGTAGATATATATTCTCCATATTAATCGAGGCCTCATTATTATTAACCCGTTCCGACATTTCAACATAACACTGCGTCCGCTTGTTGTTTACAAAGGGCTTTTCTCGTTTGACCTCATAAGGAACCCCGCCGGGCTGGAATATCCGACACCCTAAAGCATCCTTTACGCCTATGCCGTCCTGATCGATCATTATATTAGATACGCTAATTCCACGCATTTCTTTTCTTATGTGCTTAATCACCCGCAATATGTCATTAGTGTCACTCTTTTTCATGATGTCAATACGTTCGACCCGGAACCCCTCCCAACTCATTATAATGCACAAGTCTTTCCCGAACCTCGCATGATCTATCGTAATGTACTTCTTTAAACCAGCCCGGGACACCTCCGAACCGTCCCCCCTGAACATGTCTTTTATTTTAAATATATCGAATAAATTAGCCTGATCCGCTCTAATCTTCCAGTTACCTTTAAGCAATCGCGCCCGCGTTTCTTCATCCTGTGACATTAGGTTGGCCAAATATTGCGGGTTACCTGCTAATAACTTCCTATTCTCGTAAATACTTCCGGGAATGAATGTGGCCGATTTTATCAGGTCGTTTGGGTTTACCTGCTCCATTCCTTCACCCTTAAAAAGGTGATGCGCCTTGTCATATACTTCCTTTTTTGTTCCGCCCCAAATGTACGTGCTATCATCCATCACAAAATACCTGACTACGCCCGCCCGCTCCGGGATCGGGAACCCCGTCTCTTCATCTATCCACCATTGTATAAATTCTGCAACCCACGAGTCCGGGTCAGGATTGCAAGTAGCCCTGATACGCGGCCTCATTTGCGTTGTTCCTCTATTCCTTGTCAACAGATAAAAAAACATCTGCTTTGAAAAGTGCGTAACTTCATCAAAACCAATGTACGGTATCTGTGCCCCCTGAAATTTGTTTAAATCCTTTTCGTGCTGTAGGTGGGAAAATCCGATACGTGACCCGTTATCGAATACCCACGTAACTTTTGATTCATTGGCCGTGCCCCCCCTGTACGGGAATATCTTCTTGCTTTCTTCCCACAATCCGCCAATCTGCATAATCTCCGGGTACGTCCGCCTAAATATGACCGCCCCGAAGTCCTTGCCCGTCATAGTCCACTTTAAAGCGTCCATAAGCAAGGAAAACGTTTTACCCGCTCCCGCCGCTCCCCCTCCGATAACAATGTCGGCAGGGCTCATGATATAATCGTGTTGATACCCGTCCTGCGGCTTTATTATCATTGTACTTTTCCCCTCGCATTTATAATCAACTATCCTGATTTTGGCCGTTTTGACCGACCGCGTATAATTTTACTCTTTTAGAATGGTAATTTGTCAGACTTTTCCGGGGGTGCGTCCTCTTCCGTGATAGTGTCTGTAACTTTATTACCGCCACCGCTACCACTTAACATGGTCATATTGTCGCACACTATCTCCGTAGAATATTTAACATTCCCCTCTTCGCCGTATTTGCGTGTACGTAACTTCCCCTCAATATACACCATATCTCCCTTTTTAAGGTACTGGTTCGCAATATCAGCGAGGCCGCGCCATAACGTCACCCGGTGCCACTCGGTTTGCTCCTTGCGCTCCTTTGTGTCCTTATCCTTATAGACTTCCGATGTCGCTAAACTAATACTCGCAACCGCCACACCGCTTTCCAATGTTTTAAATTCAGGATCAGCACCCAGCCGTCCTACTAATATCGCTTTATTTACTCCACTCATTTGTTTTTGTTTTTAAAGTACTCGAATAATGCCGTTCGTATTATCTGTGAATAGGTTTTTTTACTTACCGCTTTTTCCTCTTCAATTAATTTGCGTAAATCCCCGCCTATATGCGCCCCAATCATTAGTGTGTCTTTCATTGCTCAATTTCCTTTTTTTTATCAATCAATTTTATGTCTTCCTCGGTCAATATATTTGCCTCTTCAAATGCCTTCATAGAATCAGCCGGATTGTGCGGTATATAAATCTGTACACCCTGATGATTGGTATGTATATCAATATCCGCGCCTGTGCTTTTATACCCGTGATTATTGATCAGTATAAACTTCGTCATTGCCGAGCTTAACTGTTTCGCTGTACCCCACTTAATCAGCTTTATTTCCTGTATTTTCTTTGCCAATTCCATAAGATTAAAAAACGACGAATATTTTTTGGCCAAATAACTCGTCACCGCTGGGTATAATCCCTGCTCAATTACTAAATATTCATCATAAAATATATTCTTTGGATCATCCCGCAACCACATCACTAAAGCATTTCCCAGCGCCATTGCTTTTTCCTCTGTCCACTTTTCAGCAATCTTGTTCCCTTCATCGAACTGCTTTCCATCTTTAGGTGATATTTTTCCGTACCCGCCAGCCATTTACACGCCCCTTAGTGGTGTTTTCATGATCGGGTTATAATCGAAGTCCTTTTTACTTTTGCTATCAACCTGAATGATGTCAGACCCCCATTTTTTCTGTAACAGGTCGAATTGTTCACGCTCCCTGTCTGTGTTCCTTTGCGCTGAACATCCGCCGGGCTGCATGGATTGTTTATTACGATATGATAAATAGTTGAACCTTAGTGCGCCTCCGTATTTTAAGAGGTTTTGCAACGTATAGTCATAATCTTCTTTTAATGGTAGCGTTTCATCATACCGGAGTTCATTACCGTTCATGATGCACTGAAATGGGCCGCCAATATACCGCGTGGTTCCAAAGGGTGTATGCTCCATGTATGCGCCCTTATCCGGCATGCAATTCATGCCCCAAAAATAATAGCCATAATCCTTGCATAATATTGTGCACTTTTCAACCTCCTCGTAAAACTCTTCACCCCTTAATTTTATAAACTCCTGATTTTCCCACCTGAATACGCCGCTATTGTCATCATCCATTAACACAATACAATCATAATCCTTTATGTGTTCGTCAATGATCCAATTACGCACCCGGCAAAGGTTCCCCTGTATTTCGTTTGGGCACGTTATCACAACATTTCCGTTTTTCTTATACTCTTCCGCCTCGTCTTCGGACACTACCAACGTTACCTCCGGGTACATTTTCTGTGTGCTCGACTTTTCAGGTCGTTTGTATGACGGTGCAAAGTATTTAATCTTCATTTCTCAACTTTTTTAATGCCTCGATACCATTAACAACTCGTCCAATACCCTTTGCCCATGGTTTTCCGTTTTGTCGCTTACTATACGTGGCCTCTAGCCCTAATAAGGTTTGTATGTGGATAAAGTCTATTGATTTGTCGAATTTCAAAACAACGTAATTGCTGGACATGTCAAGCTCAACGCTGAATTTAATATCACCCTCAACCTTTTTGTCATTTATTTTTATCGTCAGTCCCCAATCTTCAAGTTTACCAAGTTCCCACTCCTTTGCAAGCGCATCATTATCCCAATCGCCATAGTTCAAATTATCCTTAATTATGAATTCTGTTTTTTGCTCTTCCGTCAATTGGCTTGCCTTAATTATTGGAATATCTGACAGGCCGAGGTTCCGGCAGGCCTGTAACCTCATGTTTCCCCCGAGTACCATATAATCATCATCCACAACGATAGGTCGTAAATTTAACATTTCCGGGAATTCCTGAATTGATCGCATTAATTTTTTCAAACTCTGCTTACTGATCAGCCGGGGGTTTTCCGGGTTCTCCTTTAATTTCGTGATTTCGACAACTTCCATTTTAATTGCTTTGTGCTGATTCAATATTTTTAATCCTTATTTCCCTGCGCATTTTTGATAACAAATTTATCGCATCTGTTAAAAAATTCAACGTATGAAATGGCGGGTAATCCCTATCGCTTACCTCACTAATTGCATTATTCAGAAATTCTTCGTTTTGTATGCCTAACCGGATCGATGTTTTCCCCCCGTCTTTTGGCGTGGCTGATATGATTATATGTCCGCCGTTTTCTTTGAAATTATCGCCTAATTCCTTCGTTACCTCTACTATGCTGTTCTTAACTAAAATTCGTTTCATGCCGCGTCCCTGCGTTTCCATGCAAGATAGTTCGGCTGTTCATATTATGCAATAATTTTACTTTATCTTTTATTTCTTGGTGTTTTAACCTGTCCCCGCGTGGGCTATTTTAAGGCCGTTCTGACCTGTTTTCTGTTTTTGCCTTATAACCATAAAGGCGGTTCCCCGATCTTCATTTTCGCCGTTGTTGCCATGGCCATGCGGGATTATTGCCCCCTGTTCTTTGGCTCTATATAATCAATTCCTATTATCCTGAAAAGGTCTCGTTCCTCGGGAACTGCTATATCTTTGCCATTTTTATGTAACCACCCCTCATTGCTTTTATATCCCCTCTTCACCCACCCGGTAGCCAATACCTTATGTGAGAAATCCGCCGACCCTGTACGGATTGCAAAGATAAGTCCCCAATTACCGGGAACCGCAAAAAACAAGTCTAGGTTAATGCCCTCCGGTAATACTCGCTGTGTATACTTGCATGGAAGTTCCCCCCTTACTTTTGGCCACCTGTTTACAACCGTTGCAATTCCTGATTCAAATAAACCCACATCATAGGGCTTTGTAATGCAAACAAGTTCAATGTCCTTCACGTCCGCTTTGCCCCTGCGAATGCTTCCGGCTATCTCTATTCGTTCACAATGCGGTTCAAGTTCCGCCCTTACTCTTTCCGCAATTCTTAAAGCTGATTTTATCTTCATAATGCGTTTTTCAATGTGTTCAACTTCTTTTTATCCTCTTCCTCCTTTTCGATCATTTGTTCATAAACCCCCATATTCATTTTGTCCTCAATTGCCTCGGTTAATAAATCGTTAAGGACTTCCGGTTTTAATGCGTCAACCTCCCAGCTAGTGTGGCCGTGTCTTTTTATAAAACCCGCTGCCCTCGGATCAGTTATTTTAGCCGGATTGGGCGGTGGGTTATACAGGTCTATCTGTTCCTTTGTCAGCGCAATTGATTCTACATAAACATGCATATTCGCAACCAAATCACCGTCATTATAGCCCTCCTGAAACTCCCTTAACCTCGTTGATATATCCCGGATCATATCAAGGCCGGATGGGTCAAAATCTCCAAGGTACAATATATTTACACCTCTATTTTTGTAAGCTCCTTCATTCACAAATCGCATAAACGCGTCATACATCGCCGTTACGCTCGAATATCCACGATTAACCATGATAGGAACATGATATTTGCTCGTGACCCGCTTTAACACTCCGCTAAGTGCATCCTTTTCAACCCAAACCTCGGTATAAATCGGCTGTCCTTCCTGCTTATCTGTTTTGTATTGATTTATTGCGGCATTTACAATATCCTGCGGGCTGTCAAAACTTGCCGGGGTATATGGAACCCGTAATCTGTCCTCAATCGCTCCCCAATCTACAATTCCCGCCATGCGTCCCTCTTTTAATACATTTGATAACTTGGAATATTCTTTGTCACTATTCGGTATTACATCCCGGCTCACCAACTGATAATATAATTGCCTCAATGTCATGGTATAACCGCCCGCTTGGTATTCCTGAATTATACCATTGATTTGTTCCAGCCTATAAATATTGGCCTTGCTTAGTTTTGCGTCTCTAAATTTTATGCGTCCCATATCTATGAATTATTTTTTATTGCCTTTTTTTTTATTTCCCTCATTACCATGATAAATATTTAATTATCCGCGTGACGGGCTTATAACCCAATTTGTAACAATCCCCAAAAACCCCAAAACCCATAAAATCGCCACTCCCTCCTGTGATGTTCGACCCGCATACCATTCTATCGTGCCCATCATGAAAAATGGTGTCCCCGGCTCTAACTTGTGAAATATGAATTTTATCTGTCAAAACCTTGCGGCCATTCTTTAATAATATCTCCATGATTATTTATTATTTGATCTATGATTTTGAGTAAAAAAAAGGGGGTTAAGTTTTAGCTCGCCCCCCCCTGTCACAGTGTGTGTGTGTAGGGTACAAATATATATTATTAAATTGAATATTGCACATTATATCCTTTTTTTATCAACTCCCGCAATACTTTCACGTCCTTATCATTCGGCTTTACTGTCCTCATTAATCTTACCTCCTTTTGCCGGGCATTTACCCGGTACTTGTATCGGATCATATTGTGCAGGTGGTACCGCCTTCGCTGCTCCTTCGTCCGCCTGTCTATATTGAAGTATATGACATTTACCCGGCCTATGTGTCCGTGTTCATTCCGCGAACCTTTAAACCAACTATTAAAGTCGTCCAACATCAGGCCATCGTTTTTGGCGTATACATCACATTCGGAATCCAGTATAAATCGCTCTTGAATGGTCGCGTGTTCACTCCGCGCTATTTCTACCTGTGGGCTCCTGTATGGCTTTCCCGTCCATTGCCTGATACTTAACACCGCCCGGCCTGCTTCTAAATCTTCCCTTGCCTTGTCCCACTTTGTACTAATCCCGCGAATCGTATGTTTTTTGATTCCCTTTAAAATGGATTCCTTAAAGTTTGTGGGTTCTCCTTCCCGCCTGTGCCCTACCAGAAAGTTTTTAGCCACCATTAAAACAATGATTTTCTTTTTCATGATTCAGTCAAAGTTATTCTAATATTATAGCCCTCCGGGTCATTCATCTTTAAAAACATCATGCGTTCCGTGACATTGTTTGCGTCTAAATATTTGCCCGTTTTGAAGTTCTCCCAGTTCGCGTGGCATTCCGCACAACTATTCACAAAATTATCAGGATCATATATCAGTTCAGCCTTTCCGATAATCTTACACCGCGCCCGGGCAATCGTGTGATCGTTATGGTGTGCCTTTTCCCCGCACCCCTCACATACAAAATGTGTCCGCCCTCCATGCTTATCGGCAAGCGCCCGCGAATATCGCTTTTTAATAGTCGCCTCCGTAATCATTTCACCGCTCGATGTTCTGTAATATATCATAAATATGTCGCCCGTTTCTGATTAACTATTAACAATCGATAACCTGTCCCGTGACATCCTTTGCCATGGTTCATTTCCTTCAATCCATCATTAATATTTCCCTCATGTACCGCCATGTCGCTTAAAACTGAAAGCGGCAAATGTAGTACTGTTTCCTGCGTTTTTACCGCCGCGCTATTCTCCTTACATTCCGACACCTCCAACACCGCCCACATATCCGCCGCGTCTGTTAAATAATTCCTTATAACCGGATCGACTACCCGGTTTAACTTCTCACATTCATTACGGTAAATTGCCGCTGCATTTTCTGATATTTTAACGTGTAGTTTCATAAATTCGTTTTATTTGATTGTATAATTCAAGTGCCGTCTCCTTTTCAAACTCGGGGCTTAGGTCTGTTCTCTTCGCCATGTCTATCATTTCAAAAAGCTTCTCAAACAATGCAGGTGATATTATGGATATTGAAACTTTGCCATTTTTGGCCGTCCTCTTTCGAGCCAAAATGTATTCGCATAGATTATCATTATAAATTACCCGGCTTGCTTGTAGGCTATCTAAAATGATTTTAAACGCGTTATCTAAATCGCTGCTACTGCGCTCAAAACTAACGTCCGCAATCAGGCCAAAGTTTGATTTTATGTTTCGTCCTCTAACATCCCGGGGTAACTGAAAATAAAAGGCTTTTTCGTAATTCTTAACCTGCCCACTCTTCGCAATGCTGCACTTTAATTGTCCGCTCGTCTTATCCCTCAATTTTATGATCTGATATGAGTTTGATTTGGCGGGGGGGGTTCCTTTAATTACAATGTCGTTCACATCTTTATGTTTGAATTAATAAATAAGGTTTACAAATTTCAATTACCTGTTTACATTGGTCAATGTCGAACATGCCAACATGGCAATATTCTTTTTTTAAATCCATTTTTCCCGATAACCATTGATATGCTTTTTGTCTATTGCTGACACCACTTATGTATATTGGATATATTTCATTGATTAATTTTGTTTTAGCAATTGGGTCAAAATATGCATGTGCTCTCTTTTTCCATTCCCTTAATTCAGCATTTGCTAACCGTCCAAGCGCTTCGCCTGTTTCATTGTGTGTTCCTACGTAAGCATCACAAGGAAAGCACATAAACATCATACCGTAACTCTTTCTATATACTTGAATTGAGTCAATATACTCTGTTTTGCTGCCACAATAGGGACATATTTTACCTTGATTTATTTCTGCTTTTCTAAGTTCCATTATCCAATTGGTTTAAATTCTTTTTTATATAAATAACCTTCTTTGCTTAAACGGTCAAGGACGCTAGATAGCGGCTCTCCAACATCACCGCCATGATTACTTTCTACCATTACCATATATCCATCGTCAGGGAACCATTCCACATGTATCTCTATATCGCTTTTTTCGGTTAATTTACTTGCTATTACTCCCACCAATATTTCCTCTTTTGCTTTTGTCCGTAATAGAGCTTTGTAGTCTTTTCTAAGGTCTTTCATCTTTTCGTTTTTCATATCCGGTGCATTTGGTTACGGGGTTATTTGGAGGAAGACCGTATAAGTACAATCCATGACTACAAGAGTGCAACATTGTAGTACCTTGTATAGAGGGTAAATCGTAAACATACCCATCTTGAAATTCGATGCTAATAGGCTTGTCCTTAACCCTGTATTTACAATTTTCACATAGTGATTTTATTATTTCTTCTTTTCTAAGGTCTTTCATTTCTTTTCAATTATATGATCAAAGTATTCAAGTAAGAACTTCCGTATAATTTCACCTTCTTTCATTTCAGAAGGCAGGCCATCAGCGAAAGTGTCATTGTAAGTTGCTTGAATTTGTAGTTTCAACTCCTCGTTCTCTTTTTCGAGTTGCTCCGCCATCTTAATGAGTTCCAGTAATTCCCACGCACTATCAACATATTTCTGTACAATTTTCTCTGATAGCTTCATAATCTTAAATCCGGCTACCTGCCGGGAGGTTTAGTTAATACTTTATTGAACAGGAGACGGGATTCGAACCCGCAAAGATCCAAGGGTACGAGCCTTGCGATCACATGAGCAGCGGCCAAAAGTTTTGCTCAATCTTTCTTACCGCCTGCGTCTACCATTTCGCCACTCCTGTTTCCGTTACCCTATGCCGCTTCTTGTTGCTTAACACTCGCAAAATCGAGCGCTATTTGTTGGTTTCCGTTTTTCCCTCTGATAAACTCAACCGCCTCCGCTTTCAATATTTCTAATTCAGCGGCCAACTCGTCCAACTTCTCATAATCTTCCGTAGCAAGATTGACCAGTGGCGTATTTAATGAGAAACATTTACCACTTTTCGTGTACTTCAACAATGAAATTATAACCCGGCTATCGTCCATGTGCTCCTTAATTGTCACACCTGTAACAACGTGATTCTTTTTTACACTCTGATCGTCTTTGAATAAAGACAATTCACAAATGTTAATCGCGTGTTCCTTCAATCCTTGGAACGCATCAAAAAACGTTTTGTGCGGCTTGGCTTCACTTTTTAGGGTGAATCTGCTTGTAATCATGTCTCCATCTTCGGTGAAAACATGCGTGCTGTACTCGATCAAAGTTAAACTTTCCTTGATCTTCATTTTTTCAATTGTAATATCCATTTTTAAAACATTTTGTTATAACTACTATTAACACGTTTGTGTTCTTCTAATTGTAAATTCGTTCGCGGGGCTGGATGTATATTCAATTCCTCCCGTAAAAAATGTAAAACCTTTTCCAAATATATTGAAAATTCAAGTTTATTTAAAGTCGTTGTGCTGGCTGCGGTAACCTTCCTTAATCCCGTGTCCAGAAATTCAACTTTCATATTAAAGGTTTTTTTGAAATGCTCATGCAAAGAATCTGCGTCCGTTCCCGTCTCGATTGCTGCCAACTGCAAACAGTACCAATAATAACTATTTGCCGTGATCGTCCTCAAAGGCAAATCAAGTTCAAGCGTATAAACATAAACGCCGGATTTTAACCGCTTCAAGGTTCCATATAATGCTCGCTTACTATCTTCACTTTCTGTGTCTAATCTACCCACCATAACTATGATTGCTGTTTTCTATGATCTATACAAATTAACTAAATAGTTTTACAACTTCCTACACTTATTTTATTAATGTACCGACCCGCCCGGATTTTCACGACTTAAATAAATGCGTTTTTGGTCGTGTAATCTCTTTACCTCCTGCCTCATAAATTCGTATTCATGCGGTTTTAAATCCATTATAACAAGGCTATAATTATCCCGTCCGTCTTTTCGATACCAATACGTTCCCAGTTTTAAGTCTATCGCATTCCCGGGAACCACATCTTTGTCATATATTTTCATTAAAAGGGTGCCTCACCAGCGTCTATGTGTTCAAACTTAATGTCCCCCTGTAACCCGCTTAAATTCCCATCCTTTTTACGGCCATCTATCGGGCACACCCCCGCAAAATAATAGCGGTGTGTAGGCTTATGCCATTCAATATCTTTAAAAACTCCCCGTTCGGCTGTTAAATCCTGCATCCGTTGTTTTAGATTAAAGAACCACACACCCGGATCATTAGGGTTTGTATGTTCATCCGGCCTGTACAATGAATATATACCATCCATTGAGTTGTTCCACGCTGCCCCCCCTGCTAAATCCTGCGGTGTTACAACTTTATACGACCCGTCCGCGTTCTTCGCATTCTGTACGCTCTTCGGGTGCGCTACAATATTGAATGAAATGTTTTCATACGTTGCAACCTCTTTGATGTTCGAAAACACCCGGTGCAATATATCATCCTTCGTATATGCACCCTCCGATCCATTAACACCAATGTTTTTCCATGGATCAAGCAATATTCCATCTATGCCAAATTCCTTCGATAAAAATTTCGCATGTTCGATCAGGGAAATATCTGTTCGCTCCTTTAAATTGAAAAATATAAAATGATCTTCAATCCATTGCATCGTCTCCACATATAACGCAATATCCATCTGTTTCAATCCTTCGTCCTTAACCTTGTGTAGATACGGGTTTTGTCCCGTTATCATAAACACAAGTTCGTCAATTAATTCCATGGCACCAACTAACACCTTTCCGTTTAGTTTCCTGCTGCTAATCATTTCAGGGGAATACACCGCCCACTTCCACCCGTCTATTTTTGATTTCAGAACCATTAAAAATAAAACAAAGGTAGATTTTCCTACGTTCGGGTTTCCCGTCCAACAATTTACAAACGTTTTCATCCAGCCAAATTTTTTATTCAACCCCTTAACCCTTACAGGATCAGCAATAGGTTTACCCGTTTTGAACTCATGTATCATTAATTGCAAATCAGTCTCAATGATACTGTTCATGTATGCCTGTTTCAATATTTCATCGTCATTCATATCATATTGCTATATTCCCGCAAATCTTCCTGCGTGAAGGTGAAAAAATCAAAAACTCTATTCACATCATTAGTGCCGGACTTTACACGTTCAGCCGCCTTTTTAATTAATTCCTTGCTAATTGGAATCTTGCCATACTTCATTTTAAGGCGCTCACTGTCCGTTAAGCCTTCAAAATCCACCTTGCTAACATCCTTTAATACGCTAATGGCCGCTGCTTCTGATACCTCCGATAATGCCAAATAAACCCGTTTCAATTCTGTCTCTAGTGCCTTGTTTTCTAAATTGAACCTTAAAGCCTCCAATCTGATCGAATGCGCAATTAAATCCATGCGCTCGATTAATTTTTTCGTATGCTCATAAAACTGTTTTAATGTCGCATATTCATCCCACGCCATCTGGTTTGTTTCACCCCTTTTGGCCTTTTGAGCCATCAAATTAATAATATCGATTGATTGAGTGTGAAATGCCGTAATTGCTTCGCCTGTTGTATTTATGTCCATGACATTTCGTTTTGTCCTACCTTAGCCGTTTTTGTTTTTAATTTCGTCCATCCTTCCGGCGTGATTTCATTCACTTCATCTAAATATTTAGCAAAATGTGACGGTCTGAATAACGTTTCAGGTTTTAAATACATTCTCATACTTGGCTTATTCGCCCATTGTGTGAATTTAACCAAAATCATGTTTTTAATCTGCCTGATAGCATCATCCTGTTTCAACTCCTTCAATCTATCTGTAATTAATTTCCTGCGAGTGAAAGTGATTTTCATGGGCACCTTAGAGATTTCCGCGTCTCGCCTTAACGAATCAAAATAGTTGATAATATCCGCCACATGATCCGTGTACTGATCTTCGTTTTTGATTTTTGGCAATTTAATTGTTGCCTCAATAACTGCCTTGTAATATAGTCCGTGTATCATTCTATGTATAATTTAAGTTCTATAATTCTATTCTATTAATCGGGGAAAAGGCAAAGTTTCCCCTTACCCAAAATGAGAACTTTGCCGTTAAAAACTTTTCGAGTTTCACTCATGGAACCGTGCCTAATCATTTGCCCTCAAGTAATCAATGTTACTATTTATGCACCATATATGTCACGCCAAACCACACACACAACGTGTAACGGCTCTGTCAATTACCGGATTAAGACAGATTGGAACCACATACGACTGTTCGGTGTCGTGGTACGGGCGGTGTTCCTTTCGTTTTCGCCCTTGCTTTGTACCCCCCATTCTAGCGTTAAAATAATATCCCGAATCGATTTGAGCCGCTTAAAGATATTAAGTAAACCCGGATTGAGCGTGGCCGCTCAATCGCGGGTTTTATCCTCATAGAATCTCTTTGTACAAATAAATATAATTATTCATTACCAACATAATTATTTAAGGTTCTTTTACGCTTCCCAATACTAAAAACTTTTCCGCGCTGTTTAAAATATTTGTTTGCAATCCTAACAACATCATTTGTGAACTCCTTCGGGTACGCTTTCACCGTATATCGCCCCTCCTGTATCTCCCTTGGTTCCCTGCCATATCGAGCCCGGTAGCACTGCGCCACCCTCCGCCCGATCGTTTTTATATCGCCATCCGCACACCTTATGCGCCCGCGTTTGATGATCCTATAAACCGTTATCATTGACCGTCAGTGTTTCTAAGTCCAATTTTAACTCATTCCGCATTGCGTCCGTTCCTACTTCATCCATGCGGGCAGTAATCAATTTTAAATCACGTTTCGCCGCTTTGATCTCTTCAATAATCTTGAAGTGCCCGGGATGTTTGGATAACTCCGCCTGTTTCAATCTCACATACGTCATTAATGACATGTAGTGGGATTCCAGAAATAAATAGGTTATTTGCTTTTCCATCAGTTTTGAATTTTTAAAACCTCCAACAATTCCAGCATTTTTTCGGTGCCCCGCTTCGTCCGCAACATGGCATCATAAATAAACGTTGGTTTGAATTGCGGATTATCACCAACAAATTTCTGCACACCGCCATATCTACGAATCCCCATTTTAATTTTCATCCGCACTGCATCCGTTACCCACATCACGCGGTGTGCATTCCTCAACGCTTCATCTTCAATTATAATCAAATCTTCCCGCCGTTCCTGCGTTTCCTTTTTAATGCAGTTTGAAAAGAATAATTTTAATTCGTAACAATCACGTTCGGTGATGTTGCAAAACTCCTGCAATGTCCCATATTCATCTTTAATAAGGCTCTTAACCCTAATTACTTCATCTTTCATTTTCTTCTATGTATTTTAGTAAATAATTCTCAACGCTTTTAGCCTTCATCACCTGCGCCTGTTTTATGTAATTCAAAACATTCTCGTCCGTTATGCGTTTTTTCAATTCCCTGTCCCAATCAGACCGCCCAATGTGAAGATTGTAAACGGCCTGTGATATAATTGTATTTCGCATGGCTCTTTTGTTTAGGTTACTATGTCATAAATTTCCTTCGTCAACCTCACATCATATATTCCATCGTGTAAATTATCACTTTTCACCGAAATTCCCAACATTTCCGCCACCGTTGCCAATTTGAAGTTCGGCATTTCATGTCTTCTTTTCTCCAAATGTTTCGAGGCTAACACCATAACATCATGAGTGTCCGACCAAAACCACGACCCGAAATATTTGTCTCCGTTTTGCGCAAAGAAAGCCCGCAAAAACTGATTGTCAAAGGACGCATTGTTATAACCTACGAGGTGCATTTTGTCCATCTTGTCGAACTTCGATACATGTGGCGCCAACCTACTAATTAATTCCTTGTAGCCGTCTCCAATCGGCTGATAACCCGCGACAATATCCAAGGTTACCCCGCCAATATCGAGCGCCGTTTTATCAATCTTCGCCAAATGGTGCGGCCTTACTTTTATGTCGAACTCGTCAACCTCTACGCCGTCAACTTCAATGATACCCGCGACTTGATGCACTCCGTTTACTTTGTGATCTAATCCAGTTGTTTCTAAGTCAAAAAATAATCTTTTCATAGCTGTATTTTATGTTTTTCAAATAATGTTTTAGTGTATAACTTAATAAAATGTGTCTGAAAATCCCGGGAACAATCTACAAACCCGGTATTGAAATGCTCGTTTTCTTCGATCAGCATTTCACACATTTCATGAATCGATGAATTTTTCATACTTTCAGAAATCATGATAACTTTGTCGTCCATGGACACCTTTGCAAGTATTCTTTTGTCGCCAAAAAACCCGTAAATAATACTCAATTCAGGGTGCAGCATATAACCACAATGTTCTAATATTGTCACGGCCTCTTTGGTCATCACCTTCAATGCCTCGTCATGAACTTCGTAAAACTCATTCACCTTGTCCGCAACCCTCAACGCTCCAATACCTTTAAACTTCTTTGTCAGGGCTTTGTATAAGCGTTCAGGAACCGTCACCGTTGCGGCTGTATCTATGTCCAGCCCGCGCGCCTTAATATTATCAATCGCTTTTTGATGAATTATTAATGAGTTCCCGATCGCTTCCCGCCATCCTTCGCCAAATTTAGGTGTTCCCAGCCAATCCGTATAATCCGCGGTTGCCTCGTAGTCTTTTTCCTTCATCACCTCCAACATATAGGTAATAGTGTCCTTATTGGCATCCTGTATTATTGATGTCATATCGTATTCCAGACTTCCGGTATATTCCCGCAACTCATTCAACGATGCATTTGTAACATCATAATTAAACACGGATTCGTGCTCGTATTCCTTGATTAATATACCCTGTTTAAATACCCTCAATTTACCGCTTGCCGGATATAATGAGCCATGTTTACAGGTATACATTGGTTCCGCATGAAGGTTGAAATATTTATCCCACGAATTGTAAACGCTTAATATTTCAGGGGTCAATTGCAGGTAAAATTCCGTCCGCCCTTTTGCGCCTTCAATTTCTTCCGTGACCTCATAATGTTCCCCCCCCTCGTCTAACGCATTAGAGTATATTTCCCGCACAATCATCCACGCTTGCCAATCATTCCCCATGTTGGTCGTGATGCTGGTTTTCTCACCGTCAATGTAAATGATCCCAAAGATTGTATTTTGAATCTCTTCCATTTGTACTGTCAATTCAACCGCTTTGCCATCGATCATTATGTGTATCTCGTGACGTCCTCGCAACATGTACGCCATTACATACTTCAACCCTGTCCCAAATTGGCCTATTTTTTCAGTACTATTTTCCTTTGTCGTTCCCCCCATCAGGGACACAAGGCGGATGTCTAACATCCCGTCATTGCTTATTTTTAAGTATTTCATTTTTAACTGTTAATTGGTATATCTTTCGGGACTAATTTACGTAATGCGTTATCGCACATTTTATGCGCTTGTAGCGGGCATTTCTGACATTTGATATAATCCGGGAAATCAATAAATCCGTCTATCTCTTGCATAAGCTCCATTCGTTCGACTATGCTTTCCACCTTTTTGATGTGCTGATTTGCCGCAAAAGGGCTAATCACAGGTCTAAACATTTCAACGTCAATCAAATTCGTGGGGCTGGCCACTATGTAATAAAAAGGCTTACCCGTTATCGCTTCATAGTGTTTTGCCTGAACTCCATGGTAACCAATCTGTTCCTCGTTATTGAATAACCAGCCCATTTTGTTCCATCTGTCAAAAAGTAACCCGCTATATTTCAAGTCGATAGTTATTTTTTTCCGCTTAAATAATGCCTCCATGTCCTCGTAGCCATGTAGCGTGATTCCGTTCACATCCTTTGTGATATACGCCTGTACGCTGATCGGTTTGATACCGGATTTAATCATTAACGTGCTTAATCGCTTTGCCTTTATTTTCGCAAGTCTATATTCCGCTTTCAAATCTTCATCCGCCAACATCACCCCCGTTTTCAATTTCGCTTTACCCGTCGCCATTAGTTCCGCGGGCGGCTCCTTACTATCCTCCGGGTTTAAACCTAATTCCTCGTAAACGTGCCACTCGAAGAATGTTCCAAGCGCCATAGCCGGAGACGTGTACCACTCCTGCCGCCATGTCCTGTCAATATATTTTGACTTCAATACGCTTCCGCACTCTTCTTTATTCATCCAGTTGTTAAAGGTGTGGATCAGGCTTTTCGATACTTTGTCTATTTTTACAATTTTCATTTTTCAAGCTCTTTTAACGTCTTCAATTGTTCTGCTGTCAGGCGGAATGATTTTTCTATTTTTTCGATAGTTGTTTCTTTCTTCGCCAACTTAATCACCGCTTTTTTAAATACTTCGTCAGTCATTGACATCCTGTCATCATTCTTTTCCGCCTCTTTCGCTCTTTCCTCTTCCATCTCTTCCGCTGGCGTGGCCTCATACCCGGCACTGTTCATCACATAGCCCAACAAATTACGCAACGATTTTCCAATTGCCCGCGTCTGCGCCATTGACCGAACGGCATATTGCGGGAACCCTACCTTTGTCAGTTCCAGATTTTCGCAAAACCCGTCCCCTCCGCTAATCTTTACGCCATCTGTCAGCCTGTTTACTGTGGCCTGACAACTATATGCGTAATGAGGCATGATTAATTCACGGGTAAAGCGAATATTCTTTTTCCAAGCGTCAAACGTCCCTGTTTCATCTACCATACCAACGTACCCCGCCTTTTCAAATTCGCGCCACGTTCCCTGCTTGTCCTTGAATTGCGCCATGTGATAGCCTATTCTAACCATCTGCCCGGGCGTGTGCATTGGTAACGGTTCATCCGGTATTGACGTAACGCCAAAGTTCATCCCCGCATATTTCCATGCGTCAACCATCGGGTAATTTCGGCCTGATATTGACACACTTAATTTGTTCTTTTCGATGTGTTCCCGCAATACGGCACCAAACGCCATAATATCTCCCGGGCTTGTTAATTCAATAATTCCTGATTTCATTTTATGTTTTGTTTCATGATTAATATTTGATCTACTCGTTCAACTCCTTTGAGTTTCAATTTGTCGACAAAATCCGCCCAACTTGTCGCGTAAATTGAACCTTTACACGATTTTCCATTAAACTTATACACCTTAACGCCTGCCGCCCGCAACGCCGCTTTTAAGTGGGCGCCTGTGTCTTGTCTTTCTAATTCGGGGTACTTCGTTAACAATTCTGTGATATGCGAAGTATGACCCCTTAAAATGGATATTCCACTATACGTGTTTGCCACATAATTAGTGGCGCTCCTGATCCCTTCGGTTCTGTAAAGTTCCCCGACTTTCAGTTCCCATTTTTCAACCGTCACGAATTCCATAGCGCCGACATAAATTCTGTTCTAATGTCTTTAATCGTAACACCTCGCTTAAATGCCGTGATAACTTCCGACTCTTTAATGATGTCAATTTCCACAAGCTCCAACTCTTCCGAGGCTGGCCACCCGGGATCGCCCGAAGACGTGTTCCGCTTTTCAGGCGTGTATTTATAATCGCCCGTGACAATCATGTCCACATCCTTAACCGTAATTTCCCTTGTTAGTCGTTCCATCTATGATATATTAAAGTAAAAAAAGGGAGGTATTACCCCCCCTCAAATTAGATTTGTTTCGCGCAAAGGCTGAACATTTTCTGTCCGTAAAACGCCCCCGTTCCTTCCGTTACTGAAATCAACGCTTTTTCGTCGCTCTTGTATTCTTTGATGTTCTGGAAATAACCCGTTACCGCATTATAAGCGCCGAACAATGTACCCTTAGTTGCGATCGTTTGTTGCGTATCATGCCCTAATGCGTATTCGTGTACATCTTCAATCATATTGTTCATGCGGGTTGATAACTCTTCACCCTTCGCAATCTTATTCAATGCGGCGTCCCCTCCAATCGTTTCCGTGATTAGATTCCATAACGTCCTGTCCGTAATGTTCTTTTTTGCCATCACATTAAACAGGTCACCCAATTCATTATGTAATGAATTCGTGATATTCAGAACCTTATAAGCCGTTTCTAATCTCGCTTTTACTGAACTAGTATGGCGTATGGCCACCTTCATTTTCATGTTTCGCAAGGCTGCGTTTAACGTGTTGTTGCAAACTACCCGGATCGGCGTAAACGCTGCAACAATTGACCCTGATCCGTCATGGCTGTTATACAAAAATAAATACTCTTCTATCTCTTCACCGCGAACGCTTATGTGTGCGGGTAATTTAGCCGTGATAAACATCCGTTCACCATCGCCCAATGCACCAGCCGTTTCAAATATGGCTTCACCTTTTCCGACAATCGCGTCAAAAAATGAAAAGGCTTCATCGTTCTGCACTATCTCATATTTGCTACCAACTACCCCCAGAGGTTTACCCGTGTCCATTCTGATATTCACAAATTTACCGGGTACGTCTTCCAATTCACCCGTCAAGGGGTTTTGAAATATGGCGGGCTTTTTTGATACCTCATAATTAAGGCCTCCCAATTTAATAGCCTCTTCGCTCGTCATGGCCTCTGCTACTATTTGACCCAGCCCGTGCCATGGCTTTTCTTTTACTGATACAAAGGCTGCTTTTCCGTTTTCAATGTTAATTTCGTGTGACATGATTCTATGATTATGATTATAATTTGCGGGGCTTTTCCCCTGCGACATTACAAACATAACAGGAAGTTTTGTAACTTCCTAATCTATGTCAAAATAAAATGAAAATAAAAAAAAAGGCTAATGTTTCTTACTCATATATGGGAATCTGAAACACAAACGTCATGCTACTCTGGCCGCTGTATGCTGCTGTCTGCGTGTAATGCCCCCAGGTGACTGTAATAGTAGTGGGGTTGGTGGCTTCTAAAAGACAGTTACCATTCTTGTCTGTGTTGCACTCGAATGGTGTGCCTCCGTTGTCAGCCACAACCAATGCCCCCTGTATACCACGGCCTCGTGGGTCACGTACTGATACAGGGAGGTTGAGTGGTAGATTGACAGTAACACCAAATAGTACTCGTGGAGGCGTATAAGGTAAACCCGGATTAATGCTAATGTTCAGGCCATGTAATACACGCGGACTACTTAACGGCTCTAATTCGGATGATTGTACACTTACCCCTTCTAAGCTCATGCCGATTGCCCTTTGGATGAATAATTATTTCTGAGCCATACCTTTACTTCCCACCATTTGCCGGACATCTGATGTACCGTTACACCTGCTGGTATATTAGCATCGCCATTTCCATAATAAGTGATTCCGTCTGTGTATAATTCAGGGGCAAGTCCGTCCTGCATGTGAAAATATGCCCCTGCTAATCCATACCCAGGATCAAGGCTGTTGTCCCAATCACTGTCGGTTGCAGGGTTTGGTGTTAATAGCTGTGACGTTCTCCACTCAAATGTTGGCCTATTCGGGTTTAATGCTCTTATCTTTGATTCAGTGCCGAATGTAACTTCAACACCCACCCCAACAATAGCACGAAAAGCAACACCGACTGTAATGGTATCATTGGGCGCACCGGGCGTAACTACCGTTACTTGCCTAATCTCTCCAAGCACAACCACATAATCATTTACAGCAAGAAGTCCTGTGGGTACTATTAACTCACTGGTGGTACTTCCTGCTGCTGCGGTAGTGGTGTACATTGCGTAATCAAGTGTCTGTGGTTGGCTGTCGGGAACATTGCTGTTTTTTGAATCCCCTCCCGCGTAATCTGTGTCGAAAAAATAGCCCGCTCGTATTTCAACCTTCTTTGAAAATGTTACGTTTGTGTTGCTTACTTTTTTTATAATCCTGACATATCCTTCAGTCTCTCCGGGATTAAGTTTTAAAGAACCCGGAACGCTGGCATCTATCGTAGACGATACAATTACAATGGTGTTGTTAATACCGTTCTCGTCAACACCTACATATAATGCCACATCCGTTCCTCCGATATTTGTCCCATCGTGAGCTGCTCCAATGTGAGGGCTATCAGCCTGTATGGTAAAATCACCCGCTGCCGCATCGTTAAATTTTGGGTCACGATTGATACAGGTAGCAACTGCTGCATCCCATCCGGCAATTGTTCCCGGAAAACCATCTGTCGTCAGGTTTGCTTCTGTTAACCACTTAACCCCAACTGAATATCCGTTGTCTTGAGGTGTTCCTGTATACTGATCTTGTATTGCATAATCTTGCGTTCCACCAGATGAAGGAAATCTAATTATACCCTGAATGTTATTATAAGAAAACGAAGCTGCTCCATTCGTTCCATTACTATCCCCTGATATGGTTACCGTTGCAGCTCTACCCCCTATTTGTATTACTATCCCCAGCCCAACGTAACTGCTTTCCAGTACCCTAAGCTGGAATATTCCTGTACCTCCATATATAATACACTTATGATAGCCGGGGTAATAAAAATCATAAACATTAGGAGATAATATTTGCGAATTAATCATTTTACAAAGGCGGTTTTTCCAGACAGCAAATTGAGCTGAATTGACTGGAACTGTACCATTAATCGAATCAAAATGACAATTATTATTTTCGTAGATATTAGTAATTAGTAACTTATGATTTGCGTGAATGCCCCCATTTTTTATATGCAAATCGGTGTGATTGAGAATAGCTGATATTTCTCCAGTCCCCCCAAGATTTAATATACATTTTCCATCTGCCTTTAAATGACAGGGAAATGTGACTGACGGAATAGTATATACATCTACAAGATAATCACCACTCATTAGTGCATTTTCATCATTTGCAGATGTTCCTATCGCTGATAATGAGGCTTTTGGCGTATCTGCCGTCAGTCCATCATTGCTATCATGACCGAAAGGTTGTTTTGCTATAAATTTTCCAGTGCCTACTACTGTTATTTTCGCGTTATTAGTTGCCATTATAATCTGTTAAAATTAATTACTCTTATAATACTCCACTTTGCCGATGTTGCCGGGTACCTGTAAGTAATAACCTTCCTGATTATTCTATCAAGGTTATCCGTTATCTCCAACACAGTAGGTCTGCTTCCTCCGTGTACCGGTTCGCTTTCAATTACAACCGCTTCACCTTCTTTTTCTTCGTAAAACTCCCGGAGGGGCTTAACATAGGCTTCACGTGTGCTGATTGCCTCCTGTAATTTCTCTTTAAGGAATACCAAAGGGTTTTTGCCATCTTCCTGTGCTGCCTGAATCAATGCCTGCACGAAACTGTCCGGGATGTTGTAATTAGTTACCGTCCCGTTGTTATCTACTGATATCCTTACTGTTACTGCCATTTTACGCTGTATAATCTATCCAAACTGCTATTTTCCCTGATGGCTGGTATTCGGCATAAACCCGGTTCCATACGTTCAGGGTGTTATTGTAATTATCTGCAATGATTTCAAAGTCTGCCGAAAATGTAGGTTTGTTGATTCCATCTGCTTTGAGGTATATAATATTTTTATTATTGTACACATGCGTTTCAACGCCCTTTGTAAAAGCAATAGCCCCAGCCACGGTATGATTCATTTTGTAGCTTTTCTCAAAATTCATAACGGATGTAAATGTTTTCTCAACAATCCCCGCGCTTTTAGGTTCCCATCGTGAATTAGCCCCGACATAAACCAGCGCTTGTCCGTCCGTTGGTGCCGCCGGGTAATAAACGTCATGCAATTCGTTTAACTCATATCCATTCTCTACACTCACCAATATAACACCCAATGTTGCGTGTGATTTCACAACCCACCCAATATGTACGGCATGATTTGGGGATTCCGGTATGGTCTTCGTCAATCCCCCTGCCACCGTTTCAGATAGCCATAATACGTCACCATCCAAGAACGCGGAAGTATCGACGTTAGTAATTAACCCCCCAGTAACCACATACACGTCCGTATTATTTGCAACATCATTCAGCAACAAACCTATTGTTCCCTTGCTTGTGGCCTCTGCGTCCGCTTGTGCGGGCGTTATCAGCGGTCTTTGCCCGGAAGACCCGGAAATATACACCGCCTGCGTTTTTGTCAATCCTGCGCCCGTCTGATTCCTTGAATAAACCTTATTCGTGTAACCATTAGTAGAAGAGAAAAACGGGACAATTACGCTGGTCGCGTCAATGGCGATACCATAGGGATGCGTTGTTTCATCCGCCGTAACTAATCCGTCCGGCTGTACATACATATACGATCCCGGGGTTAATCCCGTGAACCCGTGTTTAACGTCACCCAATAATTTAATCACAACATTGTCAACATCTACAATACTAATGATGATGCCGATAACATTAAGCCCGTCCGACACATCCCAGCCGCCCACCGTCATTTTCATAGCCGTACCGACTGCCCACCCGTGCGCCACCTCATTCACAACCCGTATGTCGTCCTCTGTCAATATCTCCCAATCACCGTCACGTAATTCTGTTTCAAAATTGGCAGAACTATATGGTCTTGTGGCCGTTTTTAATCTCGCTAATTTTTTGACCGTATCAATTTCCCTCCACACTACAATTTCACTATCTGTATAAATCCCGGCTTGCCATTGCTTTATACCCGTGGCCGCTAATTTATTTATTTGCGTCCACCAAGCGCCCTCCGTTGGAAGGTTTCCCGTGTTAGCCGCCTGTAATGATTGCCACCACTTGCCGCTGTATGTCCTCACATCCCCTAGCGCATAAGTGTCCGTACTTACCCACTCGAAATTACTGTCCGCATATTGGACAAAATCGCCCGCCTCGATGTACTTAGTAATCCCCGTATCTGCATCATATACAGCAAATTTATCAATAGCCGATAATGAAGCTAGCCTATCTAATTCCGGTATTCTTGCGTTTATTAATGTCATCGTTTTATGAATCCCTCGTTTGCAATTATAAATCCTTGATCTGCGTCCACTCCACCCGAATCCGTACTATTCCAAGTATCAAACCACTGCGCCTGCTCAATGCTTACCTGACTGTTCGCCAAAGGGTATCGGGTGATGTATTGTGGCTCACCATATCCGCCTTCCGTGACATACTCCACGCCATTTATTTTAACCGTATCATGGTCAAAGGCCAACATTAACAATTCGTGCAGGTATGGCGGTAATAAATACAATTCTAATGTAAATATTCTGCGTGGCTTTGAGCTTAATTTCTTTAACGTCCCGTCCGTGTTCCTAAGTACTTCCTTTTGTGACCCGGGCAACCTTTTAAACATATGTGATTTTACCCGGATCGTATGCTCAATGGCCGTGGTGTAATCTACATTAAAAGCACTGTCAATATTTGTGAATTTAATAACGTGCGTCCCCTCATGCGCCGCGTCTACCCTGATAGGCTCACTGATTGAAATAAACTCGTTTCCATCATCATCATAAGCCCTGATCTTCACATAGTAATCATCGATTGCAATACCGCTAAAATCAATCGTGAATTCGTAAACATCGTAGTTTGTTATATCTACTACAAAAGTACCACTTCCCAGCGTGGAACCTTCCGCAATATCATAATTACGATTAATAACAAGATATTCAGACGCGGTTAATACATCCGTTTCAATACTCACTATTCCATACGTACCGTCAAACCCGTCCGCATTGCCTGAAATTACAAATGAATCCCCCGCCTGCACTTCAAGTGGGAATGAACCCCCCGCGTTGTAATAAACCCGCGTTTGACCTGCTCCATGGTTTTGCAGCCGAACCCCGATCGTTTGGTTTGCGTCCAGATTTGCAACCTTTTTAACCGGGGTATAGCTTCCTATCAATGTATCATTTGACCGCTTCAATAGCGTTACCGCATGATTGGGTAAATTAGACCTGAATTGAGTAGTAATAATATCACATTGCGCGACCAATTGCAGATAATCAACTTTCGCGTAATACGCTTCTCCCTGTCCGCAAAACAATTGATTGTCAGGTGTTTCCGGGACTTCGCATGTATGCGTAGATTGCTGAACGTACCTAAAACTATTTACCTGCGGTACGTGAAAATAATTGTCCCTGATAATTTCAGTAATTGGCGCATTTACCGTTCCCGTTAAATCTATCGTTTGCCCGGTTCCAATATCCGTAATCGTGACAACATACACGCCAACGGGTAAATTTAATCTGTTCTGCGTTGTTTCTCCATCACTCCACAAAAAAGAATATGACCCGCTACCCGTTGTCACATTTACAATTATACTACCATCATTCGCACCCGCCGCCGTCAGATTGGTTACAACCAAATTTCCCGCAAGATCATTGACCAAATTAATAACCGCCGCCAATTCCGCGATACATTCAATAGAACTTTGTTCCCGGGCTTGCGACGTGTATGATCCCGCCGACAATCCACCGAAAACATTAGATAACTGCCACCCACTGTCATAGCCTATTGCGGCATTAATCAACCTGTACTCTATTACATCACCGGAAGTGGCCGAGACAGTTGCAGTACCCTTTGTGGCTCCAATTTCATCCGTGGTTACCACTCCCGTAATATCCACCGTACATGTATTCGGCAAACCATGTGCCGCCGACAATATTATGTTTCCGGGCAATGGCAGTGCGCTAATCTTAGTCAACGTTCCTGCCCCAATTATACCATCTGTGGTAACTAATACGGTTTCTTCCGCTCCAACAATTACGCCTTTCGATGCAGACGCAAAAAACATATCATAAAACCCGAACGAATTTTC
>Ga0224506_10000310_pt1 | contig 44964 bp, 37 predicted proteins | sample SF_Jan12_sed_USG_2_FD_169108 | JGI IMG/M metagenome (GOLD analysis project Ga0224506, IMG submission 169108) | Sediment microbial communities from San Francisco Bay, California, United States - SF_Jan12_sed_USGS_8_1 | ecosystem: Environmental > Aquatic > Marine > Sediment | place: USA... | reverse complement strand
TTTCAAAGTGCATACCTGATGCATATCATGTATGCTACCAGCCCAAATTCGGAGCGTAGCGCAGCCTGGTAGCGCACTTGTCTGGGGGACAAGTGGTCGTGGGTTCGAATCCCGCCGCTCCGACCAATTCAAAACAATTGACTCAAAGATAGCTTTTGCGATGACGCTGCAAGTTTCGCACGATTCAGTGGCGTGCAGACTTCAGACAAGAGCGATTCGAGTTGCTCCGCTGCGAGCAATTGACTAACTTATGCTCTGGTTAATTTTCTTACCTGTCAAATTCTCATCAATGCGTTGTGTGCTCACTATGTGCACTGTTGAGGAGAAATGCTCATGGCATCAATAAAAACTTACCCGCCAGTTCGGAATGTGATTCGTGGCTTTACCTGCAATCATGAAGTCAGCCGATAGCCAAAACCTTTACGTCTAAAAACAATGCCGGCAATTGGCTAAAAAAATCGAGGCTGATGCTGAGATTCATTATTAGCTGATATCTGTATAAAAAGTATGCAGCTGACATCTGGTAAGCAGCATATGGTTGTTTATGAAGCTATTAGGCGGCAGCTTGCAATCTGTACTTGAATGCCGTCAAAGCGTATTGCCGGTAGTTACATTATCGAAAACAACAACCAGCTATGCATAACGGCGTTTTCGAAATGGAAATGTATTCAGTCAGGTCTGAGCATGCTTTTGAAAAAAATCAGTCAATCTAATTCCATCTTAAGCGTTATAAAGTAATCCTCCTCGTTTTATTTGACTATTGGAAAGAGCATGTGTTTGCTTGTCCATTATCTGTCCTGGCAATTGTCGTAATCCACGAGTTTTGTGGCAGAAGACTAGTAACGGGACATGTGTTTCTCGAACTACCTGAACAGAGCCTTATTATTTTCACTGTGTTGATAGGTAAAGCTGCTCATAATATATGCTGAGGAAACCATGAGTTTATGTTTAGTACCATGAATCAATATTTGCTTTGTTTAACGGCCACTGGCCTGAAAAACACCGCTGGTTCAGGCTGGGGAAGAGCCTGGACGAGGCAAACGCTGGTGAAGATAAACCATCTCGCTTGAAGGCAAAATATATAATCAAGCAGGCAGTCGGTTAAATGATACCGTTGATAGCGACGGCTAAAGCAGAACAATAAAGCATGTTGATAAACCTCAGGTATTTATTCACTATCAGGCAAAGTGAAATAAATTTTGAATGCAGAATAAATTCATCACTGATGGCTGGAAATCGCTCAAAACGGATTGGGCTCTTTGAGAAGTTACTGATCTGTTATAAATGAGCGATGAGCGGCCGGTTTGTAATTTAGTGCGAGCAGTTTTTTAGTATATGCTGCTTGCATTCAGTTTAATGAATAATGAAATGGCTTGATTATAGCCCTGGAGTTGGAAGGGTTAATGTGTGCTTTCTCTCTCAATTGTGCGAGCAATATCTCGTTTTACATTTTTAAATTATTGACCAGTTAACAATAATATATATTTAAATAGGGCTGTTAAATAAGATTGATTTAAAGAATATCATTGTATTTTGAACTTTATGTCCTATAACTAATTGGTTAGATGAAAGGTTTAAAAATCCGATATCTTGATTGAATAGATGAAACAATTCATTTGTTGCATTTATTTGATGACTAAAAAAAATCGTGAGCAAAGAAGACGTATGTATGTCGCTTGATGGTTTTTAAATAACCTCATTCTGGCCTGCCGGTAGAGTCTTTGTTCATACAAATAATAAATGAGGAAGATGTACCATGAAAATCAAGTATCTGATATCAATATTGCTGATTGCGGTTCTGAGTAGCGGTTGTTCATCCAAAATCACCGGTGTTGTCAGGTTAACTGACATGAACATGAAACCTCTTACAAAAGTCAGCCCGGAAGGCATTGTCGTCAATATGATGAATACGACCGGTTCGCTTGAGAGTGGTTCTCACGCGGTTTCAACAGATGCTAAAGGTCAGTTTATTTCAGCGGAAGGAAAGATTAAAAAGGGTACCTATAAGATCGAGGTGACAAAATTCGGTTTTGTCACGGATACCCAGTCGGTACAGGTTGGAAGTTTTGGAACACGTGAAGTGACGCTGGTTTTAAAGAAAATATTACGCAGTAAACGTCGCTCAATTCGTGCGCAGGGTAGTGATGCCGACAAGATTATTAATCCTGGCGAAGTAAATATCCAGCCTCCTGGTATGTAATTCAATAGTGCTATAAATGCAATGTCCGGCTTATCGAAGCACCGGGCAGGGTGTAGTGTTGACGTTAAAAAATGAGCGATATTTGGAGTAATGAAATGATAAAGCGCAATGTAAGCATAATAGCTGTGGCAATCTTTGCTCTGTTATTAAGTGCCTGTTCTGTTGATCTTGAACTTGATGTTCAGGTTAAGGTAGATGGCAAGCCCGTTGAAGCTGCAAAGATTGTGGTTGATGGAGAGCCTCTGGGTGTTACCGATAAGGACGGCAAGTTCAGCCACGTGCTCAGCAGGGGAAGCGAAGACGAAGTTAGCATTGATGTCAGTGGTGAGCGGGACGGTTATCGCACGTCTCCATGGAAAAATAAATTTATTGTTCATGAGCGCAAAGACAGTAAAGTCATGGATAAATATGCCTTTACGGCAGAGCTTGATTTTAATAAGCGTTATATAACGATTGAGGCCGAGCAAGACGGCAAGCCTGTAGCAGAAGCGACTGTTAAAATCGGCAAAAAGAAAGTGGGTCAAACCGATGCGCAGGGTGTTTATGTTCATGAATATGACAAGATGCCTAAACGCGGCTTTAATATTACGGTTTCAAAAGGCGGCCTGACCAACTTTCGTAAAATAGGCAAACTAAGCGAAGGCACACACCTTAAAGCTGAATTGTATAAACAACCTGTCGTTAGTGTGACAGCGAGAACGGAAGCCTACGGCTATAGCCAGACTTTGTCGGGTGTTGATGTTTATTTCGATAAAAAACGCATGGGTAAAACCAAAAAAGACGGCAGTTTTACCTATTATTCAAAAGAAAAGCCCGGCCGTAAAGTACGTGTCAGTTTTGCAAAGAAAGGCAATGTTAGTGCAGGCAGTCAAACAATCACTCTTAAAGGCAAGCGGAACATCAGCGCCTATCTGTACCCCACTGCATCAGCCCCGATTCGCATCGCTGTGCTGCCTTTCGCCAGCAATACGCCGGGAATATTCCTGGCAGACGGTATTAAGGAAGCAGAAAAAGCCTTCAATAAATATTTCTTTAAAGAAGGCTCTTTTGTAGCGGTAGAGAAATCCGAATTTGACAAGGCGATGAAACGCTCACGCATGAGTGTCAAGAAAATGACCACTAAAGGCTGGAATCAAACCAGCATGCGAAGCAGTGTGGACATGGTGCTGTTAGGCAGCATGTCACAGGATGCCGATGGCAGTATTGCAGTAGAGGGCAAGATCTATAACTCTAATGGTGAGCTTTTAATGAGCCATATCGCCAAAGAAAGCAAGGTCAATAATGCTGATGATGCTGGTGAAGAGGTGGGCATTAATCTGGCAGAAAACTTTCCCTTTGAAGCGCGTGTAATCAGCACGCAAGACGGCCTTGCAAAAATCAATATGGGCACTAATCGTTTTGACCTGGGAAGAAGAGAGGGCTTCGAGCTTTCAAGCACAAAGTATAACAAGCATGGAAGGGTGTCGGCTTACTCGGTTATCGCACAAGGCGATATGAATGATCGTGAAAATGAATACTCGATGATCAAGTTGTCGGGTAAAAAACTTAAATCCGTGGTTAACGGTACTCGTGTCGTGCGTGTCTCTGAAGAAGATGCTCGCAGCAAAAACACGCTGATCATTTTGGCTAAAGGTGGCGTTGATGATGATGTTTCACCGTTGGCGGGTGTCAATGTCTATCTTGGTGATCGCTGGGCTGGCGTAACCGACCTTAAAGGTCAGGCGACACTTAAAGTACGCCAGGGCAAAAGTTACGATGTGATTGTATACAAGCACGGCTACCAGAAAGCGGGCAGTGAAGTAGACGTTAAGTCTGGAACGACCAAGCAGGACTATGTGCTAAAAGCCAATAACTCGATGTTTACGGTCGAGTCCAGCCCGCCAGGTGCTGACGTCTTTGTGGATGAAGAGCTTGTCGGTAAAACACCTGTCACTAAAGCCATACCTATTACGCTTGGTTTTCACAAAGTGCGTGTAGCGCTTGGTAAAGAGTATCGCGACTGGGAAGATATAGTTGAATTCAGTGGTAAAACAAAAGAGCTGACCGGTAATAATCAGATCAAAATATTCAAAGACTTTTTGCGAATTGGTGATGCAGCTGAATCAAATAATAAAATCGATGATGCCATCGCCGCTTATTCGAATGCAAATGAAAAGCACCCTGATTATGCAGAGATAAGGAATCGTCTGGCGCAACTCTATCTGGATGATAAGCATGATTACGATGCAGCAATTCGCGAGTTTAATCTCGTCGTCTCATTGCCTGAGGTGAAGCAGTTGGTGCTTAAACAGTATGCGATTGTTTACACCAATCTGGGTAATGCTCAATATGAAAAAGGTAATCAGTTACTGGCTGGGGACAAGCGTGCGGCGTCCAAACATTTTGCAAAAGCGGTAAAGAGTCTGGACAAGGCAAAGGGCAATGTTCGATTCTTCCCAACCGAAACATATGATAACGCGGTGCACGATACGTATTACTACTCGGCGCTGGCTTATCATAAGCTGTATGAAATAACCAAGAACAAGGCTGTTTTAGACAAGGCCGATCAGGCCTGGCAAGAGTATTTTGATTTTTACCCAGAAAAGTTTGCAGAACAGGCTGAGTACCTGCAAATCAAAAAAGCGGCTCAAAGGATGTGGGACCAGTTAGCAGAACAAATGTAATTAGCTTGCGAACAGGAGACATTTTTTGAGTAGATTAAGCATTGCATCAGCCATTACGCTGCTTGCCGCTTTGGTGAGCAGTGCTATACATGCCGATGAAACAGATACAACAGCGATGACGACCTCTGGCGCTGAAACCGCGGGCACCAGCGTGACAGAAATGCTCACAGCCGGGCCCGGGCATCAGTCAGCGGTGGATAAGGCTGATACGGATGCTTTAAAAACCCCGGCAGTGATTTCAGAGAGTCAGGCGTTTACTGCAGATGACAATAAAGCTGCCATCACTTTTGCAGATGAAAGTGAGGCGGTGACTGATAACGGCTCAGCTGGGATAACAGGTGATGCTGCTGATGCTGATACCGGTGCGCCGTTACCAGCGGCAGGCACTATGGTTCCGTTTTCTGTTAGCGCATTAGTGCCCGTCGAGAGTGGACGAAATGATTCCAACCCGATCTGGTATAAAGACGGCAGCAAGCTTTCTTTTGAAAGGAGTGAACAAGGAAAAAAAGAAATACTGATCACAACAAATGCAGGCGTTCTATTACAGAAGATTTATGTAGCGGCTGCCGGAAACGATGAGCTGGCATTCTTGCTGCCAGGGGTGACAGACTCGGTAAGCTATAACGCCGGTATCAGCTGGTCGCCAAATGGTACACAGTATGTCTTTATGAGCAATGGCGGTGAGGGTAATTACGATCTCTACCTGGGAAACAGTCAGCATCAAAATGCTGACCGCCTGACTGACTATGAAGGCAAGGACGGGCAAGCGCAATGGTCACCGGTAGAAGACAAGCTGGTATTTGTATCCGGCCGTTCAGGCAGCGGCGACCTTTTCATCCTTGATATGCAGAGCCGGCAGACGCGGCAGCTAACGGATGCAACGACGCCGTTCCTTTATCCCGAATGGTCTCCAGATGGAAAGCGTATTGCCGTGATTAGTGGCAAAAGTGAAAATCATGACATTTTTTTATTAAATGACGTTAACGATGGCCGCGCATCACTGCTTCAGTTGACACGCTGGCAGGCTGATGATCTGCGGCCTAAATGGTCACCAGATGGCCAGAAAGTGGCCTTCTATACCAATTACAATGCATCGGGTGAGACCTCAGTATGGTCTCTTGCAGTAGTGAACACTAATCGCTCAGAATCGGTCAGTGAAGAAGAGCTGGCCGCGAGCATAGTGGCTGTTGATGTAATACCTGATATTGAGCGCGGTGCAGCCTGGCTGCCAGATAGTCAACGCATTGCCTACGTTAAAAACTCGAAGCAGGATTACAATCCCGTCTATATAGCCAACATCAATGATGGCAGTTCATTGAAGTTACTAACAGAAACAAGAATGAATCATGATGTCAGTTGCTCGAGTACAGGGGTGATTGCATTTAGAGCACAGGTTGAGCAATGGGACCAGATATATCTGGCCAGGCTGACACCAGTTATAACCGGGGAATTGAATGAATAATAAGCTAGCATACAGGTCTGTAATACTGGTTCTATGCACAGCAAGCAGTTTTGCATTGGCAGCCGATGCACGCAAAGGTGCGTTGCTGTTTAAGCAGAATCACTATAATGAAGCGGCTTCTGAGTTGAGCCAGGCTTTGCCGACCGCCGGTGACAAGGTTTCCATGGTCAACCTCACGCTTGGAATGAATTATCAGCATTCCGCAAGATTGCACGCGGCTCTTCATCGACAAGCTATTGCGGTGCAAAGTGAATATCTTCAAACATTGTTCAAAGCTAAGGGTAAGCAGCGTTCAAAATATGCGGAACTTTACTATGGCGAGGCGCTGATTGAAAAAGGTGAGTATAAACAGGCTAAAAAGCACCTTGCAAAAATATCAAAAAGCAAAAGCGTCGTCGCGCGTGACAAGTCAATTGCAAACATCAATATCGCTCTTGCCGACTATTTATTAAATAGAAAGTCGTCTGCGAAAAAGAAATGGGCAGCTATAAAGTCAAAAGACCCGATAGTGCTTTCTGAATTAGCGGCAGCCTATAGCCGGGTTGGCTATAAAAGCAAGACGGCTAAGCAGCTGATAACAAGTGCTCTGCAATCAAAGCCTGAGTCTTCGCGTGTGCTGTCCAATGCAATCCATGTCTTTGCAGACCTTGGACAGATAGAAGCTGGGCTGAAGCTTGTGTCCAGTCACAGCCTTGACGGCAGCGTTGCAGAAGAGCGACTGGGTGAAAATAAAGAGATTAAGTACTACGATGTCAGTGTTCTGAGTGCTGTCTCAAAGTTATACAACAAAGCAGCTATGACATATCTTGGGCTGGCTGGCGAGCATGTAAAATTCGCGCCGGTTGCCGACTACTATCAGGCTGAAGCAAGTTATATGCAGGGCGAGCTGAAAAAGACATCGGAATTTCTCGACCGTTATATTGCAGCAGGCAAGCCAGCCTTCATGCAAAAAGCGAAACAGTTAAAGCGTCTTGTTGCTTATCGTCTGGGCGATAGGCAACTTTTTGCAAAGCCTGAGCCTGATAGCAAGCCCGGTGTTGTCGCTGAGCTGTTATTTGCCTGCGCACGAGTAAAGGCAGACTGTAAAAAGACGGCGGAGACGGCAGAAACAATGCTCGAAAAACTCCAGGGCTCTGTTAGCCGGACGCTTAATTATGCAGTCGGCGAATATTATCTGAGACATGAGCAGGCTGAGAAGGCCGTTTACTTCCTTGAAGAAGCCCGTGATAAATCACAAAAAAATAATATCAAAGCAAATGATCCCGTTATGCTGGTTAGCATAGCGGAAGCATACGCAGTAAATAAAATATACTCGGAAAGTCTGGAAATATATTTTGAAATGAGTAAAGAGTTTCCTGTAGTGCGTCAGATACAGGACGCAACACAGGGTATCTATTCTACCGTGCAGAAAAGTGCGGGTGATGTGAAGATTTTTTAAAACTGATGTTGGTCATGCTAACTAAGTTAATATAATAAGTGAGGCTTTTATGAAAGGCATACAGAAATATATAGTGTTGTTCGCTATGGTTGCAGTAACAACAGTCGGTTTTTCAACGGCGCAAGCTGATAGCTTACGTTATGGAGAATACGGTCGTCCATCAACTCTCGACCCTATTACTAGTAATGACATGATTGCACTGCGCATATCAGAGCTGATATTTAATGGTCTGGTAGGCATTAATGAGCGCCAGGTGATTGTTCCAGAGCTGGCGAAGAAGTGGGAGATTTCTAAAGACGGCCGGAGCTATAAGTTCTTTTTACGCAAAAATGTAAAATGGCACCCTAAACCCGGTAAAGAAGCCCAGCCATTTACGGCCGATGATGTGGTATTCACATTTAATATCATGATGCACAAGAAGACGATTACGCCGCTTAAAGTTCGTTATGAATTTATCGAGCGCATCACTAAAATAGATTCCCACACCGTTGAGTTTCATCTGAAGCGTCCGGTTTTAAATGCGCTGGCAAAATTCACATTCAAGATTATACCCAAGCACGGGCCTGATAATTCGGTATACCTGACACGTGATGACTCTTTTGTGAAGCAGCCAATCGGAACCGGTCCGTTCCGGATTGCTGATACGAATGCTGGTCAGGAACTGGTAATGGAGGCGAATGAAAATTATTTCAAGCGAGCGCCTCGTATAAAGAAATTTACTGCAAAACCCTTTGCTGATCAAAATATTATGAACCAGGCACTGCTGTTCAATGATATTGATATGATCGTGCTTGTGAACCCTAGAAATATTCTTGAGCTGCAAGGTGACAAACGTTTTGTTTTGCAACCGTATAATGCACTCTCGTATTCATTCTTTGGTTACAACCTTCGTAACCCGCTGTTAACAGACAGCCGCGTGCGCCAGGCTTTTACCTATGCAATAAACCGTAAAGAGATGCTCAAGTCATTCTTTAATGGTCAGGGTACGCAAATATCAGGCCCCTTCGCACCGGGCAGCTGGGCTTATAACCTGGATGTGAAACCGCTGCCATATAGTCCCGAAAAAGCAAAAGAGCTGCTTATGGCAGCCGGCTTTACGATGGCTGATGATGGCATCATGGTTAAGGACGGCAAGCGCCTGAGCCTGACGCTTAATGTGCCTATCGCAAAAGAAAGTGAAGCGATCAAGCGTGTGGTTCTTGCATTTAAAAACTACCTGAAGAAGGTCGGTGCTGAAGTCAATGTGCAGTTCCAGGAATGGCAGGCATGGAAAGATGACGTTTTCTCCACTCATAACTTTGATATTGTTTATGCATCATGGGTGTTTGATGACTCGGCTGATATATCATCCTTGTTCCACTCTGCCGAAATCGGCCAGTGGAAAAATAACTTTGGTGCCTATAGCAATGCTGAAGTTGATGCACTGATTGCAGAAAGCAAATTGACACTGGATCATGAAAAACGACGCACAATTAATCGTCGACTGCATTCAATGCTGGCTGATGAAGCACCGTATACATTTCTCTGGACGCTAACCAACTATGCGGCCTATAAGAAGGATTTACGACGGGTTAAGATCCACCCTTACAAGTTCTTTAGTTATGCTGACCGATGGTATAAATAATAGAAATTAAAAAGGCGTGACACCGTTCACGCCTTTTTTTTCGCTGGATATTGTTACTGCAATACTGTTTCTCAGTCTGCGTTCTGTTTTACGAATGCAATTGATTTAAGGTTCACAATGAAAGTCTCAGCTATAAAACCCATCACCTTTGTACTGGTGAAAGAGATCGGTATGACCGTGCTCTTGTTATTCGGTGTGAGTATTATTGCTTTTCTGATAATACTGGCATCTCCCGGTGACCCGTTTGCTCAATTATATGGCGGCCTGTCGGGTTCCGAAGCAGAACGCAAAGCGTTATATGAGTCGCTGGGCATACCAACAACCTGGTACGGGCAGTACTTTTCCTGGCTGGGAAATGTTCTGCAAGGAGACCTTGGCAACTCTATCCGTAGCGGCCGGCCTGTATTGGCAGAAGTGGTCTCAGCCGGTATTAACACCTTATATCTGACACTAGGCGCTCTTATCGTTACCTTAGCGGTTGCCGCTCCGATAGCGATCTATACCGCTATCAGAGATAACACGCGCTTGACCATAAGCTTCAACCTGTTCGCTTATATGATTTCTGCGATTCCAGTATTCTGGCTCGGTTACCTTGGTATTTACCTGTCGACACATCTGTTTGGTTTCTTTCCGCTGGGTCTGGGGAGTTCAGATTCAGGCAATATTGCCAAGTTCCTTCTGCCGATATTTATACTCGGAATGGGTAGTGGTTTGATCAGTGAAGTGGTGCGTCATATGCGTGAGCAAGTGTCTCGCGTTATGAACGAGGAATACATACGCACGGCACGTGCAAAAGGCGCGGCCGTCTGGAAACACGCTTTCAAAGAAGGCTTTCTGATACCGGTGACTGAAATAATGGCGATTAAAATGCCGTTTATTATTGGTGGCGCTATCATTATTGAGCAAGTATTTAACTGGCCCGGCATGGGAAGAATGGCATGGCAAGCCGCTCAGGATCGTGACTTTCCGGTGATACTGGGCATCACGCTTGCTGCTGCAATTCTGGTACGACTGAGCAGTCTGTTACACAAAATTGTATTCGTCTCTGTTAATCCACGCGCTTCACATTTGTGATAGCACAGCAGGATAGTTTTTAATGAAAATAAAGTACATTCAACATACTAAAGATGTCAGCCAGTATTCTGAATTATCACTGCTGAAACGCAGCGATAAAACAGATGTCGTGTTTGTTGGCTATGGTTTGTTCATTTTGTCGATGGTATTAATTTCTTATCTCCTCGGTGTGCTTGGCTGGCTGCCTTTCACCGCGGACGATATGGATATGGATCTTATGATGGCACTGCCGGGTACGGGCAGCCATATTCTGGGTACAGATTTTCTGGGCCGGGATATGTTGACGCGTTTGATTCTTGGTATTCAGGCCTACTTCCTGCCCGGCCTGCTGGCAATAGTGGTGGCACTGGGGCTTGGAACGTTTATGGGGGTTTTGTCTGGTTACAGGGGAGGCTATGCTGAAACTGTCATTACCTATATCAATAATGTCACCGATTCTTTACCCCGGCTGGTGTTGATATTGCTGGTGGTCGCCGCTTTCAAACCCGATATTTATATTATTATGTTTGTTGTCGGTCTCACCAATGCGCCTGCCGTTGCCTCTCTGGTGAAAGACAAGATTACCTTTCTAAAGCAGAAAAACTTTCTTGAAGCATCCGTGGCACTGGGTTTATCAACACGCACGATTATTTTCAAACATATCCTTTGGTATAACTGCAGAACGCTGTTGATCATTCAGGCCACGCTTGGCATGGCCGAAGCGATCCTTATCGAAACCAGCCTCAGTTATTTGGGCTTTGGCGTGCAAGAGCCAACACCTTCCTGGGGCAATATGATTCAGGCGGGTGCAAACTATATGATGCGCGGCGATTTCTGGCCGTCGACAGCACCGGCATTAGCTATTTTATTGACGGTTCTTGGCTTTCACCTGTTGGGTGATGGCCTCAATAATATTCTCGAAGGTAAGAGGCGAAAATGAGTACAAATCCACTTATCAAAATTGAAGACCTGCACACCTTCTTTTATTCAAAAGCCAAGCAGGCTTTCATCCGTGCTGTCGATGGCATTAGCATGGAAGTGCCGCGTGGAAAAACACTGGGCATCGTCGGAGAAAGTGGCAGTGGTAAAAGTATAACCATGATGTCCGTTCTTGGGCTGATTAGTGCCGGCCCCGGTGTTATCCGCGGAAAAGTCATTTACGATAATGGCAGAATCAAGAAAAACTTGTTGCAAGGTCTGGATGACTTTGTTGATCTGCAAGAGCATGACGGCACCATCATGCAGGTGGATAAAGACCTGTATGGCTGGCAACAGCATAGCGAACAACTGATGAAGAATATTCGCGGCAATGAAATCTCCATCATCTTTCAGAATCCGAAAGCGGCATTCAATCCCTTTACCGTGATTGGCGAGCAGATTGCTGAAATGGTTTTATTGCACACAAGGATTAACGACCCTGTCGCGGCCAAAGCAAAAGCACTTTACTGGCTGGAGAGGGTGAAAATGGATGCACCCGAGGTCAGATATTATAACTACCCCGGTGCTTTATCTGGCGGCATGGCGCAGCGAGCAATGGTTGCAATGGCTCTGGCATCTGAGCCGGCTTTACTGATTGCGGATGAGCCAACCACCGGCCTGGATGCCACGATTCAAGCAAAGGTGCTGCAGCTTCTGGCCGAAATTAAAGCCGATTTGGGCATCACCATTATGATTATCAGTCATGACATCGGCGTGATTTCTTCATTATCTGATTATGTGGCAGTGATGTATGGCGGTACGGTGCTGGAATATGGCAGTGCAAAAGATGTGCTATCAACAGCCTATGAGAAAAAACATCCCTATGCAAAGGCGCTGTTAGCTTCGATTCCTGGTCTCGAAAACATTGAAAAAAACGGTGCTCGGCTAAAGGCCATAAAAGGCGAAGTGCTGGATACCATCAGGGTGGTTGAAGGCTGCAAGTTTGCCTCCCGGTGCGACTGTATGACAGACTCTGTGAAGCATAAATGCAACACTCAACAGCCACCACTGGAAGATATTGGTGGTGGTCATAAGATACGATGCTGGCTTTACCAGTAAGTCACAATTACAAATTATACGGTAGCAAAGATGGCTGACAATATTTTAGAAGTTTCAGATCTGAAGAAACATTTTGTAGTACGCAAGGGTATCTTTCCGGGCATGAGTGAAAAACAAAACATACCGGCTGTGGATGGTATCAGTTTTTCTATTAAAAAAGGTGAAACGCTGGGGCTGGTTGGTGAGTCAGGTTGTGGTAAAACAACAACCGGCAAGGCGATAATGGGGCTCAATGATATTACCTCGGGTGCCATCACATTCAATGGCAATCAGATTGCGAACCTTACGGCGAAAGAATTCAAACCTTATCGTAAAGATATACAGATGATCTTTCAGGATCTTGACGCCGCGCTCAACCCTAAAATGCAAATTGGCGATTTGATAAAAGAGGCTGTCGTCGTGCACGACCCTGGTTTATCTAAGGAAGAGATTCAGCAGAAAGTCCTGAAATTGCTGGACCTGGTCAATTTAAAGAAAAGCCAGATTAGCAACTACCCAACCGAATTATCCGGTGGTGAAAAACGTCGTGTGGGACTGGCCCGTACGCTGGCGATGGAACCGAAATTCATTGTCGCTGATGAACCTACCAGCGCCCTTGATGTATCGATACAGGCACAGGTGGTTAATCTGTTGCTCGACTTGCAGCAGAAACTTGATCTGACGTTCTTGTTTATCTCACACGATCTGCCCTTAGTGGAGCTGGTGAGTCATAACGTAGGCGTTATGTATTTAGGCAAGATTGTTGAAATGGGGCCGTCTGCGAAGGTTGCAAAACAACCGCGTCATCCCTACACCGCTATATTATGGTCTTCAATAGTCGGCGGTGATACGAGCCGCGGATTAAAAGAGGATGCCAGATCAACGGCTGACTGGCAGGTGTATGACCACAGCAGCACATCTCGTGGCTGTAAATTTGCACCTCGCTGCCCGGTTTTTGCTGCAAAAGCTGAGCCGTCTGAATGCAGCTCAGTCATGCCCGTATTAAGCGATGCGGGAGACGGTCATCTTGTTGCCTGCCATTTTCCCCTGAATAACTAGACTGGCGTGATCCACGAAGCCGGGTTTTTAGTTTTTGTTAACACAGCTAAGCGGATTTAAAACCTGGCTTTGAACATCGAGGCTTGAGTCCTGCAGTATGCAGCTTAAAGCTTAATAGTGGCAATAAAAAGCAGCTTGCAGACCGCTTTATATGTGCTTAGGGAATAAGCCACGGCGACTGTCAGTGGTTGAGGTAAAAGCACCAGGCTCAACCTGTAGAGCCTGTTGCCAGCAGTCATGGCACCGAACTCCATCGCGGTGAGCCTTTTTATAATAATACAATCAGGCTATGGTATGGAGCTGAAAGCGGTGTTGGCAGGCAACAACGGTACCGCCCTGACGCAACAGCGGTGCGAATGCCAAGCTGACCCGTTATTTGCACCAGCTTGGCCGTATATTATTATTGTTGAAATAACGCTGTTTTAGACTAAGATTGATGCTGCTTAAAAGTATTCGCCTGAGAGATGTCCGGCTGGCATTTTTGTATATCCACGGGCTTTTTGGCCTGTTTTACCTGATGTGGGGAAATAAATGAATATCAAACGTATTGTGGCTCTGATGGGAGTGGTGTTTTTCATGGGTTCAGTTAATGCTGAAGAAGTTAAGCTAAACCATAATGGCATCAGTATCAGTGCCGAACTGGTCATGGCTGCAGGAAAAACAGTTAAAGATACCATTATTGTTATGACCCATGGCACACTGGCTCATAACAAGATGGAAATCATGACGCAGTTGCAGAATTTATTCAAAGACAATGAAATCAGTTCATTGTCGGTTAACCTGGGGCTGGGTATCAATGAGCGTAAAGGCATGTATGACTGTGCGACTAGCCATACGCATAAGCATACCGATGCGGTTGAAGAAATTGGTCTCTGGCTGAACTGGCTGAAATCGAAGGGTGCCGATAATATCGTATTGCTGGGCCATTCTCGTGGCGGCAACCAGACAGCCTGGTTTGCCTCGGAAACCGATGATAAGGTCATTAAAAAAGTGATTTTGATCGCACCAATGACCTGGAGCGAAGACTACGCCGTTACAAATTATAAAAAACGTTATAAAAAAGAGCTGGCACCCATACTGGCAAAAGCCGAATTACTGGTTAAGCAGGGCAAAGGTCAGACGGTGCTGAACAACACAGACCATATTTACTGTGAAAATACCTCGGTTACGGCTGAATCATTTGTATCATATAACAAGCCGGATCAGCGTTTTAATACACCTTATTTATTAGATAAAATTAAGCAGCCGGTTTTAGTTTTTGCTGGCAGTGCGGATACGACTGTAAAAGATCTGGATAAAAAGGTAGCGCCCTATCTGGCAAAAGGTAAAGTTGATTTAGCGATGATAGATGGCGCAGGTCATATGTTTCGTGACTTATACGCAGAAGATGTGGTTGATCAAGTCGTTGAGTTTATTAACGCTGAATGAATTGGAGCGGGAAACGAGATTCGAACTCGCGACCCCGACCTTGGCAAGGTCGTGCTCTACCAGCTGAGCTATTCCCGCAAAAGAGCCGTTATTATAGGGATATAAATGGCTCTGTCCAGCGTGTTTTTTTCTCTATATTAAATAATTTCAAATTGTTTGTTTATTGAACAAGAAGCTCGTCAGTATAGCGCTCATAATAAATAAGTTTGTTTATTTATATAGTCTATAAACTGATCTTGCTGTAATGGTTTGCTGAAGTAGTAGCCCTGTACTTCATTGCAGCCTAATTCTTTCAGCAGTCTATAATGGTGCGCTTCTTCGGCACCCTCTGCGATTAAATGCATTTTAAGACTTTGTGCCATCGCAATAATGGCGCGTGCTATTTCACTGTTTTTATAGTCGACTTCAATTGGACGAATAAATGACTGGTCTATTTTTAACGTATCTAACGGAAGTTTTTGAAGGTAGCTGAGCGATGAATAGCCGGTTCCGAAATCATCCATTGAAGTTTTAATGCCCATGTCTCTTATTTTTGAAAGTGTTGTGATGGCGTGTGATATATCTGTCATGGCAATGCTTTCGGTGATTTCAATTTCAAGCTGGTCTGGGATCAGGCCTGTATCTTCCAGCGTTTTTTTGATTTCTAACAGTAGATTTTTGTCATTAAACTGCATTGCTGATAAATTGACACCAACACGGATAGTGCCGAGTCCGTCATCGAGTATTTTTTTTGCAAAATAACATGACTGCCTGAGAATCTCTTTGCCTAATTCGATAATAAGTCCCGTCTCTTCAGCTAATGGAATAAAACTATCCGGAGGGATTATTTTTCCATCAGCGTCTATCCATCTGGCTAAAGCTTCCATGCCGGTGATCGTGTTATTGGCAGTGTTAATTTGAGGCTGAAAAAAAGCATAAAACTCGTTGTTATCAAAAGCGCCTCGCATGCTGTTTTCCAGTACGAGTTTTCCTTTAGTGTATTCATCCATGTCATTTGAATACAGCAGGTATTTATTACCCCCTTCTAAAAAACAGATTTTCTGCGCGGTGACAGCATGGTTAATCAGATTGTTGCTATCGCTATCAGCAGGGTGAAGAGATATTCCTAAACTGATATTGGTATGGTATTCATGATTGTTGATGGTGATTGGCGTATTAAACAGCTTGATTAATGTGTCACATATCAGTTCAACTTGCTGATTACTCTCCAGTGTATTAATTAAAAAGCCGAACGTGGTGGTGCTGATTCTTGAAATGCTTTGTATTTGTGAAATATTATTTAAAATTCTTTCGCTAGACTGTCTTAAGAACTGATTGATAAAGTCCTCCCCGATGGTGCTGCCTATGCTTCTTAGTCTGTCAAACGACAGGTTGACAATGGCGGTGATATCTGGGTTTTGAGATGTCTGAATAATATCGTTTAGCTGTTTTTGCAGGTATTCTTTATTGGGCAGAGCAGTGGCCGGGTCATGGTACCGGTGGAAATAGATTAAATCTTCTGCCTGTTTGTGTTCGGTGATGTCCTGTAATGTACCGGCAATGATTTGATGTTCGCCTCTGATAACCAGCTCGCCTTGCTGGCTCATCATGAACTCGATGCCATCATCGTTTATAAATGAATGATCTATTTTATACGGGTTGCCAGACTTGATAGTGTGATGAATGCAGTCACGGATTTTGTTGGCATCAATATCATTAATATGTAGCATTAGATCATCCATATTATAATGCTCTTGCTGAAGCCCGAGCAGGTGCCTGGTTTCATCAAACAGTGAAACCATATTGCTTTTCAGATCCATTTCCCAGTATCCAATTCGAGCTATGTTATGTGCTCGTGTTAATTTTTTCTTGCTTTTGATTAGTTCGTGAAATAACTCACGGGTGCGGAGAGAATAACGCACTCTTTGTGTTAATAATGGCCAGTTTATGGGCTTGGTTATAAAGTCTGTGCTGCCGGCATTAAAGGCTTTATCGATCGATTCGAGGTCGTCGAGTCCTGTCAGAATGATGATAGGCAAGCGATTGTAATCGGCGATGCCGCGTAAGGCTTTGCAAGTTTCATAACCGTCTAAATCCGGCATCATTAAATCTAGCAGTACCAGATCCGGTAGATTTCTTATGCAATAGTCGATGGCTTTTTCGCCGCTATCAACATCGGCTATATTGTAGCCTGATTTTTGTAAAATCTTTTTTATAGTCAGGCGAGTGACATTGTCATCATCGACAATAAGTACAGTTGTATCCGCCTCAGGTTTTGTATTGACAGCAATCACTCGACTAATAATCCTATTTCAATAAGTTTCTCCAGAGTTTGGTTATAGCTGGACTCTAACTGGTTTATGAGGCTGCTGATATCCGGGCTGGAATTGTTTCGAATGCCTTTCTCAAGCTGATCTGCGATGTTACATATTTTATGTAAGCCAATATTGCCTGCCGTGCCTTTTAGAGTATGTGCCAGCTGTAGAACGGCCTCTTCATTGCCGGATGCGGCAGCTGTATTGAACTGCGTAATGATGTTTTGATTGTCAGATCTGAATTCTGAGTATATTTCAAAAATATCATCATCAAGAACCTCTTTCAGTTCGTTTATTGTTGATAGCTTTAACAGATCGCTGGTATCAGTCACAGTTTTTCCTTGGCTTTATTAACAGGTGATAACCATTTTTCAAGCAGGGTTGATAGCGCGGTTTTATTAATTGGTTTGCTTATGTAGTCATTCATGCCCGCATTGATGCAACGTTCACGGTCGCCCTCCATGGCATTGGCGGTCATTGCTATAATGGTTAAGGCTTTAGTATTGGAATTTTTTCTGATATTTTCTGTAGCAAGAAATCCGTCCATGACAGGCATCTGGCAATCCATCAATGCAAGTGAATATTCTTTGTTATTAATCGCATCGACGGCTTCCTGACCATTGTTGGCAATTTCGAATATGTAGCCAATATTTTTAAGCATGCTGCCAATTACTTTCTGGTTAATTTTATTGTCTTCTACGATAAGAATGGGCGTGCTGTTGAGCTGCAGTTCGGCTTTCTCAGTTGACTCGGAGTCTTGCTGAACAGCATCTTCCTGTTCGGCACTGTATTGTTCATCGTGTAATGTTGCCATCATGGTATCTAGCAGCAGTGATTTTTTTACGGGTTTATGTATGCAGGCAGAGATGCCGGCTAGTCTTGACTCTTCCTGTATGTTGGCATTTGTCATTGAGGTAAGCATGATGATTTTTGTCTTATCATTGGCATTTTTTAGAGCCTCGGTAACTTCCAAGCCATTCATTCCCGGCATCATCATGTCCATAAGAATCATGTCGTAAGGCAGGTTTTCAGCGCGTTGTTTATTAACCATTTTTATTGCTGTCTCACCATCTTCTGCGCTGGCATAGTTAATATTCCATGATGAAAGAATGGATTCTAAAAACTTTCTATTGGTTTTGTTGTCATCGACAATCAGTATTTTAATATTGTCCAGTTCAATATGGTCTCTGTCAATTGCCGGCTTGATGGCAGATGCACCTGCTTTAATAGAAAAATAAAAGGTGCTACCGGTACCCTGAGAGGAACGTACCGAAAGGTCGCCGCCCATGCATTCAGTTAGTTTTTTTGAAATCGTTAAGCCAAGCCCTGTGCCGCCAAAATTACGGGTTGTCGAGCCGTCTTCTTGTTTAAAAACATCAAATATTTTTGTCTGACCTTCTTTTGAAATACCGATGCCGGTATCAGAGACTTCAAAACGGATTTCATAATCATTGTTAATTATTTTGTCGAGCCTGGAAGAAATAACAATTTCGCCTTTGTCGGTGAATTTAATGGCGTTATTCGTCAGGTTGAATAATATCTGTCGCAGCCTGGTCGGGTCGCCCTTTATCATTACCGGTACGTTGGTCGAAACGTGGGAGATAAGCTCAAGGCCTTTTTTGTGTGCGGATTCTGCCAATAACGCGGCCACGTCTTCAATGGCCTCATGTAAATTGAAGTCGATGTATTCAAGGTCAATCGCACCGGCTTCAATCTTGGAGAAATCAAGAATATCATTCAGCAGTGTCAGCAGGGTTTCGGCTGATTTGTAGGCGGTGCTGACAAAGTCCTTTTGGTCGATGTTCATCTTTGTGTCGGATAACAGTTGCAACATACCTAAGACACCGTTCATTGGCGTTCGTATTTCATGGCTCATATTTGCCAGAAACTCACCTTTAGCTTTGGCCGCATTTTCTGCAATAATCAACGCCTGGCTAACTTCCATAGTGCGTTCTTCTACCATGTTTTCCAGATTATTGGTTAGCTGTCTTAATTCATCTTCAGTATGGTTGCGTTTTTTGATTTCTTTTTGCAAGGATTTAATGATAGGGGCGTTGATGCTGATGGTGATAAAGGCGGCGATTAAAATAATAAATAATGATATAAATGAAGTATAAGACAGCGCTTTTATAAACGGCTCCCTGATTTTGTCTATGGTGATCGCCTGAACTATGCCGACATTTAATTCGGGAACATATGAATAGGCGGCAAGAATAGGCTCTTTTGAGACAGCATGGCTTACCTTAATGATGCCGCTGTTACCGTCCAGTGTTTTCTTAAACACCAGTGCCGGGTAAGATGCAGAGAGTAATGTATCTGGAAATATTTCATAATGTGATGATTCTTTAATAAGAAAATTAATTTTGTATCCATTATCGATGTATTCAAAAAGGAAAAATTCATCGGGCTCTGATTTCCTGTCGTGCCCTATGTGGGCATTTTTTATTTGCAGAATAGTCGCGCCCCGGGCACCAGACTCATGAGTGCCCTGGCTGTGCTGCGCATCAAACTGTGTGACAGAACGTATGAGGTCCCTGTGGTTTTCAATACTTCTTACCAGGTGCTGGCGGGTGTTTTTGAATGCCGTGTTATAAAGGATATCGACAGTGACGCCTACGCTAATGGTAACGGCTGTGGTGATGGTTAAAACCAGCAGTATGGTGTCATTAAATCGTTTTTCTGTTTCGTTTTTGCTGGCAATCAGACCGGAGGTAATGATGAGAAACGTCACTAATGTAATCGTACCGATCAATATTGTATTGTCAAAATCATCAATTGAGATTTGCATGTTGTTGACAGGTGTGTAGATGGCAGCGGCCATGCCAACATAATGCATGCCCGAGATGGCAAGTCCCATTATCAGTGTGGCTACCATCATTAAGCTATTATGATATTTTAGTTTTTTGGCTGCCAGTTTGTGTGCGATCCAGAGTGCAGCCACGGATGCTGCTATCGCAATTAAAATTGAGAGAATAAATAAAGCCGGGTCATAGGAAATGCGGGCAGGCATGATCATCGCTTCCATGCCGATGTAATGCATTGCAGCAATACCTGTGCCGATTACCGTGCCGCCAACTGATATTGTTTTCAGCGACAGCTGATGCCAGCCGATTAAATACATGGCCAGGGCCGAGGCGGTTAACACGATTATTCCTGAAATAAATGTCAAGCCGGGTGCATATGACATTGGCATGTTCATGTCCATGGCGAGCATGCCGATAAAATGCATTGACCAGATGCCACTGGCTAACGTGATCGAGCCGCCTAATAACCATTTGATTTTTGCATCAGAGCAGATTAAACGTTCAGATATTACGAGAGTGGCATAGGACGCATAGGCTGCTATAAAATACGAAAGCGCAACAAGATAAAAATCATATGTGGTCTGCATTCACCGTAATCCTTGACATAATATATTGATTTTTGGGGTATTAATTGAGTATAGAAGGCTATTGCCCGGGTGCAACACAGTGTTTCAAATGTTTTACAAATTGTAACAAGTCGTATTTTGCTTTTATTGGGCTGCAGTCGAGGCTTATTTAATTACTTTTAATGCGATCTGTTGTATTTGATGGTCATGGCCAACGTCAAGAATAACATCTGCCCTGGCAGGCATTTCTTGCAGTGTGTGTTTGCTTATGCGCTCAAAGTGCATGATAAAACGCCTGAGTGCATCATCTGACATGGCCAGATTTTGGCCGTTTGAGCCCGGGTTTTTTTTGAGTTTGTTTTCCTGTAATGTGCGCCATTCAATAACCTTGTTAAAGTCAGGAATTTTCAGCATTATCAGCTTATCAATGAATGCAAAGAGGCGCTGGTAATCCGTCTTTAGTTGTTGATTGATGTATTGCCGCCAGCGGGCATCCGGGTCGTCATTTTTTTCAAGCGCATTCATTGCCGTTGCCAGACTGATTGTCTCTTCTGCAACTGCCGCCACACACCAGCCTTCAAACAAAACAATATCGGTTTTATCGTGCGTTAGTTGCCAGTATTTTTCATCTTTTCTGTCATCAGTAGCCTTATCAAAGACAGGGATTTTAACCGCGCCTGTCTGCTGTTTTATTTTCGTCAGTAACGCAATGCCCAAATCGACGTCATGGCTACCCGGTACACCGCGTGTCTCAAAAAGGGGGTGAATAGTCTGTGACATATGCTGCCGCTGTTGCCGTGTTTTATACAGGTCATCAATCGACAAAGTAGCGACTTTTTTCCCAAAACCCTGCTCAATCAGCGGAGATAATATTTTACATAAGGTCGACTTTCCGGAACCCTGTGAGCCGTTAATTCCAATCACCAGCGGTACTTGCTGCTGTTGCTGTGCAATCCATGCCGATAAGGGCAAATACAGCGTTGAAAAATTATCCATGAGCCGGGGCTCAGGCGGGATCGATTCCTGTTTCAGCGTGAGTTCAAAAACAGGCAGCAGCTTATCGTGCAGCTGCTCGCAAATTGCGAGGCTGTCGGGCCAGTCTGGGGTCTTATTGTCGTGCATATTGTCGATATTATCAGCATCTTGATGAGAGACCAGAAATAAACGCGTGTTTATCTTTCATACGTTCTCATAATGTTCTATAATTTTTCCATTGAGAACATTGGGAGAACCATTATGTTGACATCCGGTCAGCACAAAACGCTCGATTATATCCGTCAATACATTGCCAGAGAAGGCTTTGCGCCGACCTTAACGGAGATTGCAAAAGGTCTGGGCACGCGTTCAAAAGGCTCGATACACCGGCAAGTTCAGGCCCTGTCTGACGCCGGCTACATCGAGCTGTTGTCTGGCCGCAAACGCGGTATCCAGCTCTCGGATGAGTTGCAGCAAGCGATAACCAGCATCCCGCTGATTGGTAGCATTGCTGCGGGACAGCCGATTGAAGCCATTGCCGGCCAGGATAAGCTTGATCTTTCGCCGATCATGGGAACAGACCGCTATGCGCTGCTGGTAAAAGGTGACTCGATGATTGATATTGGCATTCTGGATGGTGACACGGTCATTATCAAACCCTGCGATAGCGCAAAAGAAGGTGATGTGATTGTGGCACTGATTGATGAGTCGGAAGCCACCTTAAAACGCCTGCACTACATTGACAATGAAACGCTGGAATTGATTCCGGAAAATCAAAGCATGCAACCCATGCGGTTTCAGGCAGCACGTGTTCGCATACAGGGAGTGTTGGCGGGGCAGTTGCGTTTTTATATGTGATGTCACAGAACACAGTTTATCAGCCATGGCCAAGAGCGATTATTCTGGTTGATATGAATGCTTTTTTTGCATCGGTAGAACAGCTCGATCACCCGGAATGGCGGGGCCGCCCGCTGGCAATCACAAACGGATTAACCGGCACTTGTATTATTACCAGTTCATATGAAGCACGCGCTTATGGCGTGAAAACCGGCATGCGTTTAAAGCAGGCCAGAAGCATTTGTCCTGATTTGATTCAATGCCCGGCCAACCCTGTCCGATATGCCGAAATTTCAACACGCATCATGAAGGCGCTGGAAGATATTACCCCGGAAATAGAAATATTTTCTGTTGATGAAGCGTTTCTTGATGTCACCTCGTGCCAGAAATTATTAGGCACACCGGAATATATGGCGCGCTTAACGAAAGATAAAGTCTTTGAGGTATCGGGTCTTTTGTGTTCGGTAGGCATCAGCGGCGACAAAACCACGGCGAAATACGCGGCCAAGTTAAATAAGCCGGATGGTCTGACAGTGATCCCGCCGTGGGAGTCACGTCAACGCCTGCATCAGGTAAAGGTTACGGAATTATGCGGCATTAGCCACGGCATCGGTGGCTTTCTTGCTGAGCGTGGTGTGCATGTTTGTGGTGATATGGAAAAATTACCGATCGGAGAACTGGCTAAACGTTTTGGTAACCCGGGGCGGCGTATCTGGTATATGTGTCAGGGCCAGGATCCGGAGCCCCTGCAGCAGAAAATAGCCGCACCGAAAACAGTGGGCCACGGAAAAGTGATGCCACCAAATACAAAAGACCGGAATACACTGTTAGTGTATTTGTTGCACATGAGTGAAAAAGTGGTTGCGCGCTTACGCCGCCATGGAATAGTGGCTCAGGTTTTTTATATTGGACTGCGCAGTAGTGAAGGCTGGCTGGGCCGAAAAATGAAAACAGAACAGCCTACTAATGATGGTCATTTATTAATGAATTTATGCCGTGCCGTACTGGATGTGTACTGGCAAGGGCAGGGAATTCATCAGGTACAGGTTACGGCTATGGACCCGCAGCCATTACACAAGCAGGAGGATATGTTTGCGCCAGATACCGATAAACAGGATGCCGCAAATACTGCGATGGATAAGGTTAATAATCGTTATGGTGAATTCACGTTAGCCCCCGCACGTTTGTTAAACCGTTCTACTATGCCAAATGTGATAGCGCCGGCATGGAGGCCTTTCGGCCACCGGCAGACTATTCAGGATGAAAGCCTTGTTAAAAACAAGGTTAAGAAATAAGAGAAAATTATGTGTGGAGGAGTCATTTATTATAACGGTGAATATGAAAAGCGGGTGTTTTTTCCTGAGATGACAGCGTGCATACCGGTTAAATCAAAACAAGGCCATCACCTGCTTTTGCCCTGGGGTCGCCGGCGCGCACAGGATGGCAAGCTGCCGATGGGGGGCTGGGCCAGACTGGATTCGATTTATGCCGGACGCTGGGATCGCTGGTTTCCAGTGCCGGTTAAATTACCTCTGTTGCAGTTTATGGAAAAGGATTTAGAGGGCAATAGTCACTGGCATAGCCTGACTAAAGGCCAGTGGATACAGGGGCTGGTTGCAAAAGAGGGTTATGAACAGCGGCTTTATGTGGTGACGATTGAGCCAGAGCAAAGCGATGCGATTTATCAGCGCTGGCCACGTATATTATCGGGCTAAACGTTTATAGAGAGCGCAATGAATGGGCCGTAAACCGCTGCGCAGAGTTGAGCGCCTGTTCGATTTCTGACAGCAGTCTGCTTTTGTCTTTGGGCAGGTTGCCTGCCAGCGCTAAAATATTAGACGCATGATTGGATCTGAAAACGACTCGTTTCACCGGTTCGAGCTGACGGATCAGTTCTGATAATTCTGTCAGTATATTTTTGTCTGATTGTTCAGTGAAATCGTCGGAATATTTTTCGAAAAATTCTGAGCGCGACGTGGCATCGAGAAAAAGCTGTAACGTCGAAAGGTATGTGACAGGTGCCTGATTGAGCAAACGAGCGGTCTCGTTGATATGCTGCCGCCAGTGTTGCTGGCCACCTAAGCCAAGAATAACCGTTGCTGAGACTTTTATATTGGCCGAGTCAGCCATTTTGAGTGACTTGATAATGCTATTTTGAGTGGCACCTTTGGTGATTTTTTTTAGCAGCAGATTGCTGCCAGACTCAATGCCAACATAGAGCAGAGACAGTTTATGTGCTTTCAATAAATTTAAATCAGCGGCTGACTTAGCCGCAATATTAGCCGGAGTAGCATAACAGGAAACGCGAGTCAGGCGAGGGAAAGCCACCTGTAACAGCTTCAAGATAGCCAGCAGCTGATCAGTGTCGAGATTAAAGGCGTCGCCATCAGCCAGAAAAACCCGTGTGCTATTGGCAGCGAACTTTTTAGCGATATCAATATCATGCTGGATTTCGCCAAGCGATTTTAGGCGGTATTTTTTGTGTTTATACATGGAGCAGAAACTGCACTGATTAAAGCGGCAGCCAATGGTGACCTGTAAGATCAGGTTGTTAGCCTCACTCGGGGGGCGGTAAAGCGGTTGTTCGTAATCAAGCACCATGGTGTCTCAGTCTGTGAATAGAAAATAACGGCTATTATAAAGTGCAATGCGATATTCGACATTAGTTAATAAAGCCATCTTGAGGGCATAAGGCCGCATCAATAGTTGGCAGATGCCATGATTAGCCGCTTGTGCCCTGGCGGCTATCAAGTCAGTGCCGGTGGCACAGCCTTTGAGTGGCTACAATATGGGCACTGAGCGTTTGCGAACAAGCAGCCTATATGCGATAAGTGCCAGAGCTATGATGGCGCTAGTGAAACAGCATAAGTTGTATGATGACAGCAGTGCGACAAATGAGCTAATAAGCTAATGCGTTTTGTTATAAACTGCAGGCAAAGTATCCCGGGTAATATTTGAAAATGTTTTTAGTCATACCGCATAGCAACAGTTTTAATATGTCGAAAATGCCCGTCATTAGCTATTTGATAGTGCTTGTTTGTATCGTTGTTTATTATTTTCAATACCAGAGTGACTTAAGCTTCGAGGCGAACTCGTCTTCTTTTTGTCATCAATTACAAAAAAACAAGATGCCAGATGCAATGGATAAAATGGTGGCAGACCAATACCTGTGCCAGCAGATACTAAAGCGCATTGAAGAAAGACCAGACTTAACGGTTGAAGAAATAATAAATGAATATTTCTGGTTTCAAGACCTGACAGCTTTGCAAATTAATAAACTGACAGCTTTTATTAAACAACACTATGCCAGATACAACGACCGCTACCCGGCACATATCGATAAAGACTTAATGTATTTTCCTGAAACACTGAACCCTGTGAAAATGCTGACTTCATCGCTTGCGCATGCGGATATCTGGCATATTGCAGGCAATATTATTTTCTTTTTGGCATTTGCGCCGGCAATAGAAATCTTGCTGGCAAGTGCCTGGCTTTATATTGCATCTTGTCTGATTATTATTGTTTCAACCTCAATAGCCTACACCGTATCGGTGTTTGTAATGGCCGACTCACTGCCGGCGCTGGGACTGTCCGGACTGGTAATGGGCATGATGGGGCTGTTTGCGGCACTTATGCCGCGAGAAAAAATAAAAGTATTTATCTGGCTTTTATTTTTCGTGCGTAATATCAGCGTGCCTGCGTGGATACTGGCGCTCTGGTATATCGGCCTGGATAGCCTGGATTTGCTTTTAGGTACAGGTGATCCTTCTATTAACCTGGTTGCACATGTTTCAGGGGGGGTAACAGGCTACTTGCTGGGTCATATCTGGTTAAAGACAGACAGGCTAAAAACTATTTAACTTTAACGCATTGCAGCCGGCTATGGCGTTGTTTTTGCGTTTATAATAAGTAAATCTAAGAAACCGGCTGCTAGCATGACTGAAGTGAAGTCCCCTTGTGTTCGAAACTGCTGCCTGGATGACAATGATATCTGCATGGGCTGCTTTAGAACACTGGACGAGATAAAGCGCTGGATATCGCTGACCCAGCATCAGAAAATGTCTGTACTGAAACAATCTGCTCAACGGAAAAAACTAAAAAACTGAAATGTTATACGAAAAAGCAGCAGTCTGCTCGCGGCCGTTATTTACAGGATTAAAATGGAAACAATAAAATTGATGGCATTGCGCCATTCGGCTTTTTATTCACCTTATCTGATGACGTTTGCCGGACCCTTTCTAAAACAACAGGGACTGGCGGCCAGTTATGAAGTCGCTACGGCTGAACACCCGGTTGATGAGAGCATATTGAACGGTTATTGTCATCTGGCGCAATCGGCAATAGCAACCCGTTTTGCCGATCTTGAAGCGGGCAAAGAAAGCCGCATCAGGCATTTTGCTCAGATCAATGAGCGTGACGGCTTTTATATTGCGGGCCGGGAAAAAGATGATGATTTCAGCTGGCAAACATTAAAAGGTAAAAAAGTACTGGTGGATCATTTTTTTCAGCCCCATGCCATGTTGGCATACGCTTTAAAAAAGCAGGGCATGGATTTTTCTGACTTTGAGGTGATCAATGCCGGTGATGTCAGCCAGATAGAAAAAGCCTTTCGTCACGGCGAGGCAGATTATGTGCATCTGCAAGGCCCCTATCCGCAGCAGCTGGAAGCCGAGGGCAGAGCTATTGTGCTGGCGTCGGTTGGCGAGGCCGTCGGCCCGGTTGCGTTCAGCAGTTTATGTGCGGATAAAGACTGGCTGCAAACGGATATGGCAAAAGCGTTTCTCAGCGCTTATACAGCCTCCATGCAATATGTGATCGAAGCGCCGGCGATAGAGATTGCCAGCAAACAAAAAGAGGCGGCGTTATTCCCGGATATTGAACTATCCGTGCTCAGTCATACCATCGCTAGCTACCAGCGATTAGGCTGCTGGAACAGCGATATCAATACCTCTGAACAAGCCTTTAACACCTTGCTGGATGTGTTTTTGCACAGCGGTGCTATCAGCCGCCGCTATGATTATGAGCAGCTGATTGCCGGCATCAAATAAGAGCATTTGATAATTTTAAGGCAATCTTAAGGCATAAATATTAGAATATAACTACACACTCTTTTACGCGGTGAATTATGTCTGATTTATTTAAAGAAAAAGCACAGGAATGGGATGTCAACGAAATGGTTCGTGATCTTTCCAGTTCTATCGGTTCGGCGATTTTGAACCATATCACCTTTAATGAGAGCATGCAGGTGATGGATTTTGGCGCCGGTACCGGTTTGATCAGTGCACATGTGGTACCACTGGTTAATATGGTAACAGCGGTGGATACATCGCAGGCGATGCTCGATCAGCTCTCGGCTAAAGCAGAGCTGGCAGGCAAGGTGGAAACACGGTGTTGTAATATTCTTGATAAGCCCATCGATAAAAAATTTGATGTGATTATGAGCGCGATGGCCATGCACCATGTTGACGATACGGTCAAAATGGTTAAGAGTTTTGCCGATCATTTAAAACCCGGTGCAAAAGTGGCGCTTGCTGATCTGGATAAAGAAGACGGCAGTTTCCATCCGCCAGAGGCTGAAGGCGTTTTTCACTCAGGCTTTGAAAGAAAAGCGTTTCAGCAAATACTCGAAAATAACGGTTTTAAAGATGTGAAGTTTGTCACGGCACTGACGGTGAATAAACCGGAAAAATCTTATCCGGTGTTTTTAGCGGTGGCAACAAAGCACTAAAATATGCCTGCTGTTTTCTCAGGTTAGCAGACGCACGACAGTTGTCTGTGCGTTTGTTAGCCGATAAATGCTCAGGTCACAATAACAATTCGAAGCGCATCTAAACGCAGGCTGGAAGAGTCCAGTGCGTCATTAAGCGCCTCATATTGATGCTCAAAAAAGCTGAGTTCCTCTTGGCGGACATTCGGGTTGATTTTCTTCAATGCTTTTAAGCGATTGATTTCTGCCGATAAAGTCAATTCGGCCTCTTTATGAGCGCTCTTCAATATCTCAGGTGCCTGTAGATTGGCCAGTTGTTCGCTAGTTTTGATTAAATCACGAATTTCATCTGCATAAGCATTGATCACCTGATTAGCCATTTTCTTTTTGATGTGTTCGCGGTTTTGTGTGATATAGCGGTGTGAAACGATTTCATTGCAATTGTTTTTGTTGCCGTCAATCAATGTGCGAATGCTGGTGGCGGGCAAATATCGGCTCGACTGCAGTTTTGAATTGCTGGCAGTTTCTAAAATGAAAATGCATTCCAGTAACATCGTGCCGGGTTTTATTTTGGCATGTTTGATCGAGGTGACGGCCGTATTGCCCTGCTCGTTATTCAGCACAAGATCCATTGCGCCGGATACCATTGGGTGTTCCCAGGTTAAATAATGAATATCCTCATTGCTCAGGGCGGTCACCCTGTCCCAGGTGATGGTCATGCCTTCTTCATACAGGCCGGGGAAACTTCCGGTTTGCATATGATCGCCCGGGCGGATGATCATGCTGTCCATACCGTGTTCCTCGCTTTCAATTCCAAAACAGTCAAACACATCTTCAAGGTAAGGCAGAATTGAAACATCATCATCCGCCTCGATGGCTTTTTCTGATATCTGCTGCGCAATGTGGGGCCGACAGGAATTATATTCCAGTAAACGATCACGACCTTTGTGCAATGCATTAACCAGCGCGACGCGCTTGTTCTTGCTGTCTTCGATTAATGCGATGCGCTCGACATGATCTGATTTACCATGATGCAGGGCTTTAATCAGTGCCTGTTCAACATGAGTAAAAACGCTGTGGCCAATCGGGCAGGTATGAGCGAACGCATTCAGGCCCAGCTGGTAGAAATCAAACATGGTGTGTTGAGCTGTTTCTAACAGATAAGGCAGGTGGATCTGTATTGTTTCTTGCTGACCGATTCTGTCAAGGCGACCAATGCGTTGCTCGAGCAGATCCGGATTTAATGGCAGATCAAATAATACCAGGTGATGGGCAAACTGGAAGTTACGTCCTTCACTGCCAATTTCAGAACACACCAGAACCTGGCAGCCAAATTCTTTGTCGGCAAAATAGGCCGCGGCGCGGTCACGCTCAATAATGCTCATGTCTTCATGAAAGACAGCTGACTGAATGCCCGACGAGGTTCTGAGAGCATCTACAATATCCAGAGCGCTATCTGCACTGCTGGTGATGATCAGTACCTTTTGCGGGAAAAGCTCGCTGAGTTTGTCTTTCAGCCAGTTAATGCGCGGGTCTATTTTTATCCAGGACGGGGCATCGCCGGTACTGGCTGCCTGATAAATTAACTCGGGTGATAACAGCAGCTGGGCGTCGGCTATAAATTCATTTTGAAACAAATTTAAACAGTCTTTATATTCAGCCGGGCAGTCAAGGGTGTAGGGATTGACCTCGCGCTGTGGAAAACCTTTGACCGTCTCGCGTGTGTTTCTGAATAGCACCCGGCCGGTACCGTGCTGATCAAGCAGCCGGTCAATTAAAAGGTTAGTGGTTTGTTTTTTTTCATCAGGTGATATATCACTGGCCTGAAGCGTTGCAATCAGCTTTTTATTGTCTTCATCGCTATCGATGTTGAGCAAATCATCGATTAAATCCTGATGCAGTTCATGGCCTTCTAATAAAGACTCAACCGCTTTTGCAATCGGTTCGTAATTGTTTTCTTCGTCTAAGAAGCTGGCCAAATCCGGGAAACGATCGGGGTCGAGCAAACGCAGTCTCGCAAAGTGGCTTTCTTTGCCTAGCTGCTCAGGCGTGGCAGTGAGCAAGAGCACACCGCTGGTTTTTTTCGCAAGTTGTTCAACGCACAGGTATTCAGGGCTGATTTCTTTTTCAGACCATTGCAGGTGATGGGCTTCATCTATGATCAGTAAATCCCAGCCGGCATCCAGGGCTTGCTGGTGACGCTCCGGGTTCTCAAGGAAAAAGTTAAGGTGGCAGAGCACGAGCTGCTCGGTTAAAAACGGGTTTTCGTATTCGACGTCATCATAGGCTTCATCATCTTCAGACTGACCTTCAATCGACTGGCAGCGTTTTTCGTCAAACACACTGAAGTGAAGGTTAAAACGACGCAGCATTTCAACCAGCCACTGGTGCAGCAGTGTTTCGGGTACAACAATTAAAACCCGCTGAGCGCGTTCGGTATGAAGCTGGTGATGTAAAATCAGGCCGGCTTCAATGGTTTTGCCCAGGCCGACTTCATCGGCCAGCAATATTCTGGGTGAATAACGGTTGGCAACTTCATGCGCGATATACATCTGGTGAGGAATCAGACTGGTACGGGCGCCTATTAGCCCGGTTAGCTCAGAGCCCGCATTGCGTTGATTATGCAAACGGGTTTGATAGCGCAATTCAAACCATTTGTCTTTATCGATCTGGCCGGTAAACAAGCGGTCGATGGGACGGTTTAGCTGGATAAAGTTATCCAGATCCGTTTCAGGCAGCACGGCTTTGCTGCCATCGTCTTTTGAACCGCTGTAAATCAGTAAGCCGGATTCTTCGAGTACTGTATCGACGGTTAAAAACCAGCCTTCGTGTGACGGCACCCGGTCACCCTGGGTAAAACGTACTCGTGTTAGTGGCGCTGTTTGTTGTGAATACAGTCGTGTTTCATTGCTGGCATTAAAAAGCACAGTAACTGTTCGGCCTTCTGTTGAAATGACCGTACCGAGTCCCATTTGGAGTTCTGCGTCGCTTATCCAGCGCTGACCGGGAATATATAATTGCACGAAGCTGATCCAGTTATAGCGAAAGGGGGCGTAATATTAGAGGATTTTGAGAAGAAAATCACGGCCAAAGTCGTGTTATTGTAATGATTTTGGCATAACTGACGTGTAGTTTGCAGGCGGCGCAAAATCAGCGCATAAAAAAACCCCGGCTAGCGGGGTTTTTTGAAACAATCTAAAATGAAGCCGGTTAGATGGCGACGACTTTAGTTGCCTGGGGACCTTTAGGGCCTTTCTCCACATCGTATTCTACTTTCTGCCCTTCAGCCAGGGTTTTGAAGCCTGAACCTTCGATCACGGAGAAGTGAACAAAAACGTCCTGGCTACCATCATCCGCTACGATGAAACCAAAACCTTTACTTTCGTTAAACCATTTTACACTGCCAGTAGCCATGCTGCTTTACCTCAATTGTTATTAGTGTTTCGTAATCAATTGCATGTTATTCAGGGTAAAGTCAGGAGTTACCAGATGGAGCTTCTGTAAAACCTAAGAACGTGCAATAAAAAACATTCCAAGTTTTATTTATTACTGCTCATATAAATAAAACTTGACAGATCGTAACATACAGAAAATGCACTGAAAACCCATTTCAAGCCTAAATAAAGATAATTTAACTTTAAAAAGTAAACTTTTTTAATAACAGCTCTTTAAACAAGGTTAGTGCATAGTTTTTTGCATAAAATTGCCTTTAAAAGCTGTAAATAGGTTTTTTAGAGCTTACTAATTTTCTAAATTAATGTTTAATAATTTATTTTCTTTCGACTGTCTTTTTTTTGTGAATGTTTGGTTTTATTGTCCAGCCGTTTTTTGATAGCGCTGCGCTTTGGGCGGCTGGAAATACGCTTTTTGACCGGAGTGATGGCGGCGATAATGATGTCCTTTAAACGCTCTAATGCATCCTGTTTATTTTGTTCCTGATGGCGCCGGTTTTGGGCTTTTATAATGATAACGCCTTCTTTGCTGATGTGGTGATCATTAAATGATAGTAGCTTGTTTTTGTAAAACTCAGGCAGGGAAGAGGACACAATATCGAAGCGGCAGTGGATCGCGCTTGAAACCTTATTGACATTCTGGCCACCGGCACCCTGGGCACGGATGGCGGTCATCTGAATCTCTTCTTCTTTGATCGATAAATTGTTATTAAGGCTGAGCATAGTTGCTATTATATCGTTAATCGCTGGCGATGAATTAAAATCACATTTTAAGCTAAATTTGCCGCGAATTCTGCTACAATGCCGCCCAATATCTCGTCGACAGCTTTTAAGTCTCTCTGGCTGTTGATCTCATTTAAGAACTACACTGGATAAATACCTTGATTTCAACTGCCAACATCACAATGCAATTTGGTGCTAAACCTTTATTTGAAAACGTATCCGTCAAATTTGGCGCAAATAACCGTTATGGCCTGATTGGAGCCAACGGTTGCGGTAAATCAACCTTTATGAAAATTCTGGGTGGCGATTTAGACCCCAGTGCCGGCGTTGTTTCGGTAGATGCCGGTGAGACGGTGGGTAAATTACGTCAGGATCAATTTGCATATGAAGAATTCACAGTGCTTGATACGGTTATCATGGGTGATGAGCGTTTATCGAAAGTCAAACAAGAACGCGATCGTATCTATTCTTTGCCCGAAATGAGTGAAGAGGACGGCATGAAAGTGGCTGAGCTGGAAGTTGAGTTTGCAGAATTAGACGGTTATACCGCTGAATCTCGTGCCAGTGAGTTGTTAATGGGGCTGGAAATTCCACTGCAACAACATAGTGGTCTGATGAGTGCGGTTGCACCGGGCTGGAAGCTGCGTGTTTTACTGGCACAGGCCTTGTTTGCGGATCCGGATATCCTGTTACTTGATGAGCCAACCAATAACCTGGACATCAACACGATTCGCTGGCTGGAAACGATCTTAAATGACCGTCAGTGCACCATGGTAATCATTTCACATGACCGTCATTTCTTAAACAGTGTCTGTACCCATATGGCGGATCTGGATTTCGGTGAAATTCGCATGTACCCGGGTAATTATGATGACTACATGATGGCATCGACTCAGGTTCGTGAACGTCAGTTATCCGACAATGCCAAGAAAAAGGCTCAGATTGCCGAATTGCAGGCTTTTGTCAGCCGTTTCTCGGCTAATGCATCGAAAGCAAAACAGGCGACTTCACGCGCCAAACAAATGGATAAAATCAAACTCGATGACATCAAACCCTCCAGTCGAGTCAGCCCGTTCATTCGGTTTGATCAGGATAAAAAGTTATTCCGTCTGGCTCTGGAAGTTGAAACCTTAAGCAAAGGCTTTGAGGGGAAACAGCTGTTTGGTGATATCAATATGATGGTTGAAGTCGGTGAGCGTATTGCGATCATCGGCCCGAATGGTATCGGTAAAACCACTTTGTTACGTTGTTTGTATGGTGATCTTGGGTCAGATTCCGGCAATGTTAAATGGTCCGAGAATGTGACGATGGGATATTATGCACAAGACCATGCCGCTGATTTTGAAAAAGACATGCTGGTATATGACTGGATGGACCAGTGGAAACCGGAAGGTGCCGATGAACAATTTGTTCGTGGTACGCTGGGGCGTATGTTGTTTTCAGCCGATGACATCAAAAAATCCATAAAGGTTTTATCGGGCGGTGAACAGGGGCGCATGCTGTTTGGTAAAATCATGCAGCAAAAACCTAACGTCATGTTAATGGATGAGCCCACCAATCACCTCGATATGGAATCGATTGAGGCTTTAAATCTGGCACTGGAAAACTATGAGGGTACTTTAGTCTTCGTCAGCCATGACCGTGAATTTGTATCGTCGCTGGCAACCCGAATTATTGAGCTCACGCCAACAGGAGTGGTCAACTTCAGCGGCAGTTATGATGAGTACCTGTCTAGTCAGGAAAAATAGTCGGCATAAACCGATAACGGCGTTAACAAAACGCTCATCGCATGATGGCCGGCTTTGCCAGTTTGTTTTAGCTTAAGAACTGGCAAATTTTCTATCATCCTCTATATTTCTATCTGTATAAATAAAGATGAGATGGTATGTCTTCAATTCTGATTATAGACGATGACAAAGTCACACATTCATTCATATCTCGAGCTTTAGCAGGTGAATACGAGCTGATATCGGCATGGCACGGCCAAGAAGGGCTGGAGCAGGCTCAGCAGATAAAACCCGATTTAATATTGCTTGATGTTGAAATGCCGGGCATGAACGGCTATGAAGTTTGTGAATTGCTCAAAGCATCTGCAATAACGAAACATACCCCGGTTATTTTCCTTTCTGCAAATAGCCAATTACGCGATCGTATGCAGGGTTTTGAAGCCGGTGCCGACGACTACATCGTCAAACCTTTTCAGGCGGAAACGCTAAAGGCTAAACTGGCGGTTGTCGGGCGATATCGTAAAACCGAAGAAGAGCTCTCAAACAAAGTAAGAGAAGCCGAGGTGACAGCGCATATGGCCCTATCGGGTACCAGTGAGCTAGGCCTGGTTATTTCTTATATCGAAGCCAGTCATAGCATTTATGATTATCAAAATCTGGCCAATGAATTTTTTAAGTTTGCCAATGAGCTCAGTCTCAGTTGTACGCTGTACATCCATACAGATCATTTTGAACAGTTTTTCTCATCTACTATGCATCAAGTTCCGCCCCTGGAGTCAGAATTAATTTCAAAGTTAGTGAGCGAAGGCCGCTTTTTTGATTTTGGTAGCCGCACGCAGATAAATTATCCGAATATATCAGTGCTTATTAAAAACATGCCGCTGCATGAAATGGATCGCTATGGACGTATTAAAGACCTGTTTCCGGCTGCCCTGAGTTCAACCGATACCAAAATAAAGCAGATAGGCATGATGCAAGCAACACAAAATAATTTTGAAGCGTTTAATGAATCACTGGGTGAAATGACACAAGCGCTGAACACTATAAAAAATGCGGTTGATGGCAACCAGAAAGCCGGTGTTAAAATAATGCGCGATATGTTGATGGAGCTGGACCGCGAACTGCCCCGCCTGGGGCTGGAAAGCGACCAGGAGCAATACCTGCTCGACAGCATCGAAAGCGCGATATCGGAGGCCTACGAGAGCATAGATATAAGCAATAAAATCACGGATAACTTTGGACTGATCTTAAAAACACTGGAAGATCAGCTGGTAAAACACAAACAAATCCAGTCTCAAATGGCCGATTTTATTGCAATCGAAAATGAGGAGGAAAAGGGATATTCGATGGATGTTGAGCTTTTCTGATGCACGCTTTATTGACGCATTTAAATATCAATTAAAAACAGGCCATCAAGTTTTGATGACCTGATAGTCTGTATTAACCGTAAAGGCAAAGATAAGCCGTTTCAACGCCGACTGTAACATCAAATGAGCTGTTAGCTTCAACATCAAATGATTCACCCGCGTTGTAGCGTGTTGCAGTTGTATCGCCGGCCAGTTTAATCGTTAATGCACCGCTGATAACCACCATTTTTTCTTTATCGCCTGTATTAAAGACATAGTCGCCCGGTGCCATAACGCCAACGCTTGCAGGCAGGGTTTCGGTCTGAAAAGCGATAGATTTTACCTTACCGTCAAAATATTCATTGGTTTTAAACATCGGCTGCTCCGGTTTGCTAATTAGATGTGGATAACGTATTTTGTGCGCGATTGTACAAGAAGTTTGATTGATGACGAAACAAAAACAACAAAATGATGACTGGTCTATTTATATTTTGCGCTGTGCTGATGACAGTTTGTACACCGGCGTCGCCAAGCATGTTGATAAACGGCTGATTGAGCATAATACCGATAATCTGAAAGCCGCTAAATACACACGCGCCAGAAGACCGGTAGTGCTGGTGTATCAGGAAGTCGCTGACTCACGTTCGGCTGCGTGCAAGCGTGAGAGCGCAATTAAAAAATTAAGCAGGGCGGAAAAACTATTGTTGATTGGCCAGGGTTTTTAAGTTTTTGAAAAGTGAAAGCCAAAGTTGTTGCCCGGCTAGCATTACAATTGAGCCTGATTGATAGTAATAAGGATGATTTCGTACAAAAAACCACCACAAACGGCCTGTAAATCACTGAATTAAATAAATATTAAAAAAACATTAAATATTGATTGCTAACATTAGCGAAACTCTATATTATTCTGCACCTTCTATCGGGGTGGTTAGCTCAGCTGGTAGAGCGTCGCCCTTACAAGGCGAATGTCGGGGGTTCGACTCCCTCACCACCCACCAAGAAACGGAGCGGTAGTTCAGTTGGTTAGAATACCGGCCTGTCACGCCGGGGGTCGCGGGTTCGAGTCCCGTCCGCTCCGCCATTTTTACAAATGGCTCGACTTCAGTGACACGATGCAGCATCAGGCTGTTATCGACAATATCGATTAAACACATCCAGTTTGTATTTCTTTCCCTTCGGGGGTTATCCTTTAAAGCGTTTATTGCTACAGTTCGGGTTTGATACAAATCTCTCCCCGTAAGGTAGCCTGGCATGAAAGACGCAAACCCAAATACAATTTATCTCAGTGAATATCAGCAACCCGATTACTGGATTGAACATGTTGATTTGCGCTTTAATCTGGGTGAAGACGAAACCCATGTTGAGTCAAATATTCAGTTTCGCCGGCGTCAAAACGCAGCGCCTGACAGCGCACTGATTTTACAGGGCGAAGGCTTGCAGCTGCAGGCCATACGCCTCGATGGCATCGCCTTAACGGATACCCAGTACAGTGTTGATGATCAGTCTTTAAGCATTGCTGAGCTGCCGGCTGAGTTTGTCTTGTCGGTAGAAACCATCATCAAACCACAACTGAACACCTCACTTGAGGGTTTGTATCAGTCCAGCGGTAATTTCTGCACCCAGTGTGAGGCCGAGGGCTTTCGAAAAATCACTTATTTCCTTGACCGCCCAGATGTCATGGCAACGTACCGTACGACCATTATTGCCGATAAAACAAAATACCCCGTCATGCTATCGAATGGTAATGCCGTCGACTCGGGTGAGCTTGAAAACAATCAGCACTGGATAAGCTGGCAAGACCCATTTAAAAAGCCGGCTTATTTATTTGCACTGGTGGCAGGTGACCTTGCCTGTATTGAAGACAGTTTCATCACCCAGTCAGGCCGTGAGGTCGCATTAAAAATTTTTGTTGAAGCGCATAATACCGATAAATGTGATCACGCCATGCGCTCATTAAAAAATGCGATGCGCTGGGATGAAGAAGTCTTCGGTCGTGAATACGATCTGGATATTTATATGATTGTGGCTGTCGATGATTTCAATATGGGCGCAATGGAAAATAAAGGCCTCAATGTTTTCAATTCGAAGTTTGTTCTTGCCAGTCAGGATACGGCCACTGATGTGGATTATGAACACATAGAAGGTGTGATCGGTCATGAATACTTTCATAACTGGACCGGTAACCGTGTCACCTGTCGAGACTGGTTTCAGTTAACCCTTAAAGAGGGATTAACTGTTTTCCGTGACCAGCAGTTCAGTGGCGACATGTTATCGCATGCTGCCAAACGCATTGATGAAGTCAATGTCTTGCGCACCCGTCAGTTTGCCGAAGATGCAGGGCCGATGTCGCATCCGATACAGCCATCAACTTATGTTGAAATCAATAACTTCTATACCGTCACCGTTTATAACAAAGGTGCAGAAGTGATTCGCATGCTCCATACCTTGTTAGGTACGGATGGTTTTCGCAAAGGCATGGATTTGTATTTCCAGCGACATGATGGCCAGGCCGTGACAACAGATGATTTCGTCGCGGCCATGCAAGACGCTAATAGCAGTGAAGACAATACAGTTGACCTGAACCAGTTTAAGCGCTGGTATCATCAGGCCGGCACGCCGGTACTGACGGTGCTTGAATCGTATGATGCAGAAAAACAGCAGTATAAATTGTTGTTTAAGCAGGATTGTGCAGCAACCGCCGGACAGGAAATAAAAGAAGCGTTTGTGATCCCGGTACGCATGGGCTTAATCGCAGCGGATGGCCAGAGCCTGGCTTTAAAATTCGATGGTAAAACTGGGCAGGGAACCGAAACCGTTTTGCTGATCACTGAGAAAGAGCAGACATTTGTTTTTGAACAGGTCGCTGAAAAACCGGTGGTATCCTTATTAAGGAATTTCTCAGCACCTGTAAAGCTGGCAATGAAGCAGACGGATGAACAGCTGGCGTTCTTAATGGCGAATGATGTTGACGACTTTAATCGCTGGGATGCAGGCCAGCGCCTGGCCGTGAATATTATGCTGGAGCTGATATCAAAGCAGCAGGCTGGCGCATCATTGAGTTTGGCGGGCAGTTTAATTGATGCCTGTCGCAATATTCTGAATGACGCTGCAATCGATAAAGCGTTAGCTGCCAGGGCATTAACCTTGCCATCAGAAGATTATCTGGCGGAGATGATGGAGGTGATTGATGTTGATGCTATCCATGTTGTCAGGGAGTTTATGCGGGCTGAGCTGGCTGGTGCATTAAGCGCGGAATTAAAAACCGTTTATCAGCAGAATCAGAATGCTGAATACGCATTAACAGCTGAGGCGATGGGGCAGCGCAGTTTAAAAAATGTCTGCCTGACGTATCTGATGTGTTTGCCTGAAAATCATCAGATGGCGGTTTTGCAATATCAGACAGCCAGCAATATGACCGACCGGATGGCGGCCTTTAGAGCCATTTGTCATCATCCCTGTGAACAACGTCAGTCAATTATTGAAGATTTTTACCAGCAATGGAAAAATGATGCGCTGGTACTCGATAAGTGGTTCACGGTTCAGGCAACGGCGGCTCTGGAGTACAGTCTCGAAGAGATCCTGCAACTGAGAACACATGTTGATTTTGATCTGAGTAATCCAAACCGGGTGCGTTCATTGTATGCGGCAATGAGCCAGCTAAATGCTGTGTGTTTTCATGATCTGTCGGCTAAGGCCTATCAGATGCTGGCAGATCTGGTGATTGAACTCAACCAGCTCAACCCCCAGATTGCCGCACGAATGTTATTACCACTGAGTCGCTGGCAGAGATATGATGAAAAACGACAGAATCTAATGAAAACAGAGCTGAAACGCATCGCGGCACTGGAAAATATAGCTAAAGATGTCTATGAAGTAGTGAGTAAGAGTTTGCAAGAATGAATAATAAAAGGATATAAAAAATGAAGTTAATCAGAGTGGCTGTTTTGTTTGCCATTGTTGTCGCGGCACCCTTAGCTCAGGCAGCATGCTGGGATAAAAAAGAATACAGAGAAATTGAAAATTTTTCTGAACTTGATGATAAATTAATTCTGTCATTTAAAGATGCTGTTAACTGTGAAGTGATAGAGGCTGTAACCGTGCAGCTGGGAAAACTGGTTTATAAGACCGACTCTAAGGGCTATGTCACTTTACCCATGGCGCCATTTTTACAGGCAGATAATCTCGAAATGCCAATGAAGGTATCAAAAGAAGGTTATACAACCATCGAAACACAGCTAAAAGTGGCTGCCGGTACCGTTTTAAACAAGCGCCTGCTGCTGAGCCCGTCACTTGCCGGCAACAGCATGCGCTTTATATTGCAGTGGAGTGAGCAACCTCAGGATCTCGATTTGCATCTTCAGGGCAATGGTTTTCATGTCTCCTACAGAGACATGCGTGCCGGGGGTGAGGCCACCTTAGACCAGGATGAACAGTCCGGTTTTGGCCCGGAAACGATTACACTGAATAATGTAACAAAAGATCAGCAATATAAAATCACAGTGGTCAATTATTCGGCCGACGCGGATATCGATGAAACAGCCAAATTATTAGTGTATGTCGGTAACCGGCTTGAGCGGGTTATTCCGTTGCCGGTAACAAATAAGACGACACTGGACGTGCTTACAATATCAAATGCTAACATCCAGCTGCTCGATACAAAGCCGGCTTTAAACCAAAATGCCTATTTACCCGGCTGGTAAGGCTATTCTTTAGGGAAATGTGATGTCAAGATCAGTACTCATAACCGGCGCAAACCGTGGCATTGGTTTGCAAATGGTCAAACAGGCTGTAAAAAATGGCTGGCGGGTGTATGCCTGCTGTCGCCATCCTGGTGGTGCAGACGCACTGATTAACGTCGCTTCGCTGACACCTGGACAGGTAAGCATTCACGTACTGGATATTGCGGAAACAGCCCAGATCCAGGCACTGGCCTACGAATTGCGCAATACGCCGCTAGACTGGTTAATCAATAATGCAGGGGTATACGGTTCTATGCATCATCAGTTTGGTAAAACAGATGATCATGACTGGCTAAAGAGCTTTCAGATTAATACGATCGGGCCGATGAAAATGGCAGAAGCTTTTGTCAATAATCTTGAAGCCGCAACAGAAAAAAAGATTGTCACACTAAGCAGCAAGATGGCGAGCATGGCTGATAATAGATCGGGCGGCAGTTACATTTACCGTTCGACAAAAGCGGCGCTGAATGCGGTCATAAAGAGTCTTTCAGTGGATTTGAAAGCCCGGAATATTACCGTTTTAGCTGTGCACCCGGGATGGGTAAAGACGGATATGGGTGGCCCTAATGCTGAAATAGATGCGCAGCAGTCAGTTTCTGCTATTTTTAACATTGTTGAAACAAGCACGCTGCAGGATACGGGTGCGTTTTATGATATTGATGCTACGATTATTCCCTGGTGACTCTTGATTTTTAAGTCAGGCTTTACAGCCGTTTAGAAAAATAAAAAGATGGTTTTAATACTATGGATGTAAGTTTTTTTAGTTATGCTCTTTTATCTGAAATTATTCTCCTGCTCGTGGTATGGGTTATTTTTCTTCACTGGCGTTTATCTAAAAAGAAAAAAGAATTACTGGCTCTCGCTGAGCCCGCTGCGGTCGAAATAGCAGAGGAAATTGATCCTTTCGAAATTTATCTCCAGTTTATTAACCGCGAATTGTCAGAAACCCTGGCTCACTTGAATGATCTTAACGAAAACCAGCCAGACGATCTTGAATCAATCAATATGTATGAATACCGGCTCAAGCACCTGAATGCAGAGCAAAAAGCGATGTTCGAGGCAAAAGGGGATACGGCTCGCTTTTGGCAGTTATACCGTTCGAGCATAGAGTTTGTTTATCATCAGGAAGCTGAGCCCGACGAGTTGTTTTCTGACATTGAAAATGACTTGTCAGGCGCTGGCAAAGCCTCCGCTGAAGCTGTTGATAGCAATGAACAACTGGAGAAATATAAAGTCAACGCAAATGCTTTGATGGAACAAAATGACAGCGTGATCGAGCTTATCAAAAAATACGCTGAAAAGAATGATTCGGCAGAATTGTCACATATGGTCATTCTTTTGGGTTCAGAAAGAGATGAACTTGCCCGCCGTTTAATGTTAATGCAAGAAGAATATAGTCAAATGATGAATGCACCCGTGCGCGTGGATATGTCCGTTAATCAAAACCTGCTTAGTCAGCTGGAGCGTAATCTGCATAATGAAAAAGTCGATATGTCTAAGGTGTTAACCAGACAAAATAGCAGGGTTTCTGAATTAAATGATATTGTGGGTAACCTGTCACTGGAACTTGAAGAAAAAAAACAACTGGTAAAAGAAACCGACTGGGTAACCGCTCAGCTTAAAGAAACAGAGCACGTGGTCATTATTTTAGAAGATGAAAATAATTTTCTACGCCAGCAAATTAAAGAGCTCGTTACACATACGTAATCAATGCGTTTAGAAACTAAAATCATCTCGCTGTCGGCTGGACTCTGCATTATGTTCTCCTTTTATCACAGTTCGCTTTTTTCATCCGAGTTAAATATAAAAGATGAGATAAGACTGCCGATACCAGACAAAAAAAACCACCTGCAACCGGCGATGGAACCACGGCCTTACCAGCGTCATGAGCCTGGTGAATATGTCGATGTGGATTTGCCTGATGAGATTAAGGCTAAGAAATATAAAAAAGTGATCAGCCTTGATAAGGCTGTACCGGAACAAAACACAGCTGACCATGCGACAGAGGGCCGGCCGAATAACAGCAAATATTTTAGTGTTCAGGTTTCGATGTTTAAAAACATAGAAAATGCACAACGGCTGAAGCAGAAACTCTTAAAACAATACTCTCACGTGTTCATCGCCCGCAGAAATAACCTCAAACAGCAGGCCCGCTATGATGTCAGGTTTGGACAATACCTGACCCGGCAGCAAGCCGAGACGGCATTAATGAAATATAATGCGGCATTTAATGCGCAGGCTTTCATTGTCAGCCAATAAGAGACTAAAGATGAGCGGCTATAATAAGATCAAACTGATTTGCTTTGATCTGGATGATACTCTCTGGCCCTGTATGCCAACCATCATCAAAGCAGAAAACCGCCTCTACCAGTGGCTGTGTCTTCACAAGCCGGCTATTACTCGGCGATATAGTTTAGAAGACCTGCGTCTCAAGCGCCTGGCTCTGGCGAGCCAGCGTGCTGACATCAAACACAACCTTACGGAACTGCGCAAAGCCTCTTTAAGAGCACTGTGTGCTGAGTTTAATGATGATTCAGGCTGGGTGGATGACGCGTTTGATGTGTTTTATAAGGCCCGGCAGGAAGTTGAGTTTTATGCAGATGTGGAGCCGGTACTCAGCTGCCTGAAAGAAAAATACCATCTTGCCTCGATCACAAACGGCAATGCGGATATCCACAGAACCTCGCTCGGGCATTTATTTGATTATGCCTTTGCGGCAGAAACGGCCGGTGCGGCTAAACCCGATGCCACCATGTTTATGGCGCTTGTAAAAACGGCTGCTGTGTCGGCCGATGAGGTGCTTTTTATTGGCGACCATCCCGTTGACGATATAGAGGCTTCACGGGCAGCGGGCATGACAAATATTTGGCTCAATCGTCAGGCGATGCAATGGCCTCACGAATCATTCAAGCCGGATCATAGCCTGCAGACTTTATACGAGATCTTGCCACTTCTGGGGCTCGATCGAATTTGAAAAACCGGCGTCCACTTGTTTAAATTTATGGTATATAATGCGGCCATTAAACCAATGTTTCAGCAAATTTTAGGCCATTTTCCAGCAAATGAAGTATAAAACTGACGATTTACGTATTACGGGTATTCAGGAAGTTCTTCCTCCTGAAGAACTGCATAAAGAGTTTCCGGTGTCTGATCAGGCTGCAGAGCTGATTTTTTCTACCCGCAACCAGATTCATCAGATTCTAAACAAAGAGGATGACCGTCTATTAGTGATTATCGGCCCCTGTTCTATACATGACCCGGAAGCCGGCCGTGAATATGCCCGCTTGCTGAAAGAAAAAATCAGCGAATATTCAAAAGACCTCTGCATAGTGATGCGCTTTTACTTTGAAAAGCCGCGCACAACAGTCGGCTGGAAAGGGCTTATCAATGACCCGCATCTGGACAACAGCTTTAAAATCAACGAAGGCCTGAGACTGGGGCGGCATTTATTAATTGACCTGGCTGAAATGGGTGTGCCTGCGGCAACCGAGTTTCTGGATTTGATCAGCCCGCAATACATTGCTGACCTGATTAGCTGGGGCGCAATTGGTGCCCGAACCACCGAAAGTCAGGGTCACCGCGAGCTGGCCTCCGGGCTATCCTGTGCAGTCGGTTTTAAAAACAGCACCAATGGTGGTCTGGGCATTGCTATCGATGCTATTCATGCCGCTTCGCGCCCTCATGTATTCATGTCACTGACTAAACAGGGACATTCGGCGATCTTTTCAACCAAAGGAAACGAAGACTGCCATATCATCTTAAGAGGCGGCAATGGCCAACCAAACTATGATGCAGCCAGCATTAATCACGCGGCAGCCGAGCTGGAGAATAATCACCAGGCGGCCAGGATCATGGTTGACTGCTCGCATGCCAATAGCAATAAAGACTATAAAAAACAGATTGAAGTGTGTCATGATCTCGCCAATCAAATCGCGGCAGGTGATCAGCGTATCTTTGGTTTAATGATCGAGTCGCATCTGGTTGAAGGCCGCCAAAATATCGATGACGAGTGTCTGGTTTATGGCAAAAGCATTACTGATGCCTGTGTCGGCTGGGATGCCAGTGTCGACATGCTCGATGAGTTAGCGTCTGCTGTCAGAGAGCGGCGTAAAAAGAATTTGTAATACCGGCCTTAAAATATTGGCCGCTGACATCGGCCAATAATCCTATTCAATTTTCCTGATTAATTATTTTGATTTGTGTCCGCTCTCAATAAGGTTATAACAGTATTGTCAAATGTTATAGCAGGAGGCAGTCAATGCATTCAGTCAATCTCTATATCAACGAAACGCTCAACGAAAAAATATTTCAGCAAATAAAAACGGATCTCATGTCAGATAGCCATGTTATTAATGTGGCATACCATACGAAAATGCCGCATGACATGCTGGTCGAATATGATGAAACCTTTGTCAAACCATCGTCTATCATCGGTCATATTGAATCACACGGTTTGCATGTAGACATCACGGGCGGCTAATGGCAGACAAAAGGGCAGCAGGCATACTGCCCCTGTCGTTAGATTTATATGAAAGCGATTCTGTTTGACCTTGATGGCGTTTTTTATCAGGGCAATCATGTTATTCGTGATGCGCCTGAAGTCAGTCGCTGGCTTAATGAACAGGCTATTCCTCATTTATTTGTCACCAATACATCGTCAAAACCGCGCGCCGAAATACTCAGCAAACTGAATCGCTTTGGCATAGAAACCGATCTTGAACATCTCTTTACGCCGGCGGTCGCCAGCTTAAAATGGCTTAAAGAGCGCTCACTTACACACCGTGTGGCACTCTATGTGCCTGAGTTAACACAGTCAGAGTTCCGTGCCATTGATAGCTGGAAAAACGATAA
>Ga0224506_10000309_pt1 | contig 44965 bp, 41 predicted proteins | sample SF_Jan12_sed_USG_2_FD_169108 | JGI IMG/M metagenome (GOLD analysis project Ga0224506, IMG submission 169108) | Sediment microbial communities from San Francisco Bay, California, United States - SF_Jan12_sed_USGS_8_1 | ecosystem: Environmental > Aquatic > Marine > Sediment | place: USA... | reverse complement strand
AACATGAGCATTATGTCGTCTGGTTTTGGTATCGAGTCTTCGACAGTTGGCAATGTCAAAATGCTGAGCTTTGTGCTGAGTGTGACAGCGCTAAGGGCAAAGCGAAAAATGTAGGCTCTGTGCCTGAAAGCCAAAAATGTTCCGCAGAAATTATGGTCCCGACTGAGGGCTTTTTTAAGTATTGAGCCAGGGCAAACCTTTTTAAATAAAGAGATAGCCGGCCTGGCAAGAAGGGTATTTTGAAAAGCCGTGCAGAATCGAAAAGTTGTTTGTTATGGCTTTAATGCCTCTTCGCTTTGTGGTTTGATTATAAGCGAATAAAGTTTTTTTCAAAATCGCTGTTGATGTCATTAAATAGTAGTGTCGTGTCCGTATCCTGTCCCTTATCAGCGTTATCAGATGTCTAAAAAAACTTAAAACAGGGCTTCTACACAAAATGCTGACCATGTCTTGTTTGACAGTCTGTCCGCGCGCCAATGTTCGAACTGCTGTTGCTAGCAATACAATAACAAATAATGTGCTGGTGCCAGTAGTGCATGATTTTTTATAATGTTTTCATTCACAACTGACTGGTTAGCAAAATCTTATGAACTTGTCATTTGTTAAATAATAAATGACTTTCGATAGCTCGGGTGACAGGGTCTAATGTTTTGATAGTTTTTCAAAACCTGTTTTAGCTCGTCAACTGAAATATATATTGCTTTTCAGCAACTCGCCTACTATATATTTGTGGATAAAAAAATATAAAATCAAGGGGAGTTATAATGAAAGTTGTTCATCTTTGTCAGATTGTCATTCGTTATTTTTCATGGATTACACTGTTGTTTTTATCATTTGTCCCTCAGCTGTCCGCTTCTGAAAAATCATATTCTTTATTTGAGTCCGGGCAAGTTCGGCCTCTGGCATTATCACCTCAGCGGGATAAATTATATGCTGTGAACACGCCGGACAATACCCTGGAAATATTTAATGTGACTGACCAGGGTTTGCAGCATCATCTGTCAATTCCTGTGGGTATGGAACCGGTTGCTGTGGCAATAGCAAATCCGTCCGAGGCCTGGGTGGTCAATCACTTATCCGATAGTGTCAGTATTGTTAGCCTCGAGTCCGGTAAAGAAAGGGTTATAAAAACTTTATTGGTCGGTGATGAGCCAAGAGATATAGTATTTGCCGGTAAAGATGCAAACAGGGCATTTATTACCACGGCTCACAGAGGACAAAACGCCCCTTATGATCCGCAATTTTCTACACCGGGCATAGGTCGTGCAGATGTCTGGGTTTTTGACCGGGAAAATCTCGGTGATGGCCTGCAAGCCGAACCGCTTACCATTATAAGCCTGTTTACGGATACCCCCAGAGCACTTGCTGTTTCTGCAGATAAAAAACACGTTTACGCAGCCGGTTTCAAAACCGGTACGCAAACCACAACGGTGTGGCATAGCATAGTAACTGCCAACGGTGGTGCACCAGAACCGACGACTAATTATCTAAACGAAGAGCAGCCAGCGTCGGGTTTAATCGTTAAGTTTGACGGCCAGCATTGGCTAGATGAGAGCGGGCGACAGTGGGATGATGCCGTGAAGTTTTCTTTACCGGACAAAGATGTTTTTGTTATTAATGCAATGAGCAACCCGCCGGCAATAAAATCGGAAAGTGGCGCTTCGATCAGTCATGTCGGTTCTGTGCTTTTTAATATGATTGTCAACCCGGTGAACAATAAAGTATATGTAACAAACCTGGATTCGAGTAACCAAAAACGATTCGAGGGCCATGGCAATTTTGCCGGACAGACACTCAGGGGAGCGTTTGTTAAAAACAGAATTTCAGTCATTAATGGCTCAGAGATTAAGCACCGCCATTTAAATAAACACATTGACTATACTCAATGCTGTGCTGCAATTCCAAATGATGAAAATAAACTAAGCCTGTCAACGCCTATGGGTATGGCGATCAGTGAAGATGGTAAGACGCTGTATGTGGCCGCTTTTGGCTCCGCTAAAGTCGCTGTTTATGATACCAAAAAACTTGAAGATGACAGTTTTTATCCGTCACTGCACAATCAGATTAATATTAGCGGTGGCGGTGCCAGCGGGCTGGTGCTGGATGAGGCGCGTAAACGGCTTTATGTGTTAACACGCTTTGACAATTCAATCTCGGTGATCGATACAACATCGAAAAAAGAAATCAGACACCTGGCCATGTATAACCCGGAGCCCGATAGTGTGACGCAAGGCCGGCCTTTGTTATATAACGCGGCGCATACATCCAGTCGTGGTGATTCATCTTGTGCCAGTTGCCATATCTTTGGCGATATGGACCAGCTTGCCTGGGATTTAGGCGATCCTGATGAAGACAGTTTTCCGATGTTAGGCAAGTTTCGCAATACGGCAGAAATACTTGGCGTGAACATTAAACACGAATTTTCGCCGATGAAGGGACCAATGACGACACAAAGTCTGCGCGGCATGGCAAATCACGGGCCGATGCATTGGCGTGGTGATCGCACTAATGCCGGTGTTGATAATAATACACAGCCTGATAGCGGTCAGTTTGATGAGCAATCTGCTTTTAAGAAATTCAACCCGGCATTTGTTGGACTGATTGGCAGAAACGAGGCGCTGAGTAATGAAGACATGAATGCCTTCACACAGTTTATCCTGCAACTGATGTATCCGCCCAATCCGGTACGTAATCTCGATAATAGCTTAACCGCTGGCCAGCAAGAAGCATTTGAGCGGTTCATGGGACCAAAGACAGATACAAACTTCGGTTGTGCCGAATGTCATCAGCTTGACCGTCAAGCGAATGCTGAATACGGTGTAGCCAAGCCCGGCTTTTTTGGTACAGACGGTTTCTATTCTTTAACACGGTTATCAAAACAGGGTTTGAAAGTACCCCATCTTCGAAATATTTATCAAAAAATTGGCATGTTCGGTTTTCCAAATATCCCGCAATTAATTCCTGATGTGCCGGGTCAGGAAAATCAACATATGGGCGATCAGATTAAAGGCTTTGGACTGCAGCATGATGGCAGCCGGGGAACGGTGTTCTTACAGCAAAGCGGTCGTGGTTTTATTTTTCGTGAGCCCGGGCAAAACGGACCTAAAGATCCGGGTAACGCCGGCGGTTATGATCCTGACAGGTCGGTTGGTGATATCCAGCGGAAAAATATGGAGTCATTAATGCTGGCGTTTGATAGCAATTTGTTTCCTGTTGTCGGCCAGCAAGTGACAGTAAATGCAGCCAATTATGATTCTGTAGCAGCTCGAATTGACCTGCTAATGCAGCAGGCTGAGTTGCAGCGTTGTGATTTGGTAGTGCGACAAAGCATTAATAGAGGCTATTTATACAGAGGGGCCGGAAAATATCAAAGCAGTCTGGTGGCAGATAGCAGTATTACTGATAGTCAGTTACGCGCGCTGGCCAAAAAGCTGGATGGAGAGCTAACCTTTACCTGCGTGCCACCGGGTTCCGGGCAGCGTATTGCGCTAGACAGAGATGAAGACGGTGTTTACAACCTGGATGAAGTCGCAGCGGGTACAAAGCCGAATGACGCAACAAGTTTTCCAGGCCAGCTGTAATTATTGATTGTTTACACATTAATCGTTTTTCACCCACGGCCTGTAAAAAAGTATCTTTACAGGCTGTGGCAGAACGCAGTGTTAACTGTTTTGTGAAAGCCGCTCAGGTTACATCAGCTTACCGGCAGTATGATGATGGATTAGACTGCGCCGGTCTGAAGCGTTAAGTCATATCAATAAAACGCAACGATATTTCCATATCAATTCATAACATCCCAGCCTCATGCTGAAGTGGCGTGATTGTGGCTTAGATGCGCTATACATTTAAAGCTCTTCGTCTATACTTTAGGTTGCTCTTGTTGGCATCAAAAACGTTAACACAATTGAAACAATTAACTTAATCAGAGTAGGGAGATAGCCGTGAAACAGTCTATTGTCAGTCGTAACTTCCGGTTTTTAATATTTTACAGTCTGACCGGCATCATCTTGTCAATTGCCAGTGCACAAGCCGCTACACAATTGACGTTAAACTCCGGTACGGCAGAGCCCTTTATAACTAAAGAAGGCGGCGGGTTTTATGGAGAGATCGTAAAAGAGCTGTTTTCGCGGCTGGAAATAGACGCAAAGGTTATACGCCTGCCTTCCAGTCGCTCTGTTATTAATGCCAATCAGGGTATCGATGCGGGAGTCATCGCGCGGACAAAAGGTTTTGAAAAAAAATACAAAAACCTGATCAGGGTACCGGGATCAATTGTCAGTTTTAAGTTTGTTGCTTATAGCCTTGACAAAAAAATTGATGTTACTGACTGGGATAGTTTCAAACCGTATTCGGTTGGTATGATACGAGGCTGGCGTATATACGAAAAGAATGTGGTCAATGCAAAAAAAATCACAATGGTTACAGGCCCTGAACAGTTGTTCAAGCTGTTGATGAACGGGCGAAGTGATCTCATACTGTTTGAGTATTATCGGGGCAGCTGGTGGAATAAGCATTTAAATGCGAAAGCGCATTTAATCGGCTCTCCTATCGCAGAAAAAGAAATGTTTCTATATATGAATAAAAAACACGCGGCATTAATTCCGCAACTGGCAAAGGCACTTGAAGACATGAAAAAGGACGGCACATATCAGCGTATCAAGGACCAGACTTTGACCAGATTTTTGAAGTAGCGTAACGCCGGGATTTAATGTAATGCGAAACAGCGCAAAACGAAGCAGAACATCCAGCAGATTGATTCTGTATATAATCTTGTTTAGTTCGTTAATAACAGTGTTTACAACGGCAGGCCAACTCTATTTTGAATATACAGAGGACGTGAATACACTTAATAACAACATTGATAATGTGAAAACAGGGTATCGTGAGGGCATCACCAATGCGGTCTGGCTTGATGACAAAAAACAGTTAAGTGCGATACTAAGTGGCGTCAATGCATGGCCGGATATAAACTATGTCGAGGTACGTATTGGCTCCGATGTGTACGCGTCCAGTGGTAAAAAAATGACGCAGGATATTATAAAAAGCTCTTTTTTATTGCACTATGAATATGATAATAAACTGTTGGCAATAGGTGAGACGGTGGTCGAAGCTAATCTGGCGGCGATATATGGACACCTTGTTAACAGGCTCTGGGTTTTGCTGGGTTCAAATGCGATTAAGACGTTTTTCGTTGCGTTGTTTATGTATTTTTTGTTTGACAGACTGGTCTTTCGCAGGCTTGGCCAGATCTTTGAGTTTGCCCGCCATCACGATATTCAAAACCTCACCAGCCGGATCGATGTCGATAAAATACGTGGTCACAAGACTGATGATGAAATATCTCTGATTGCAAACGCATTAAATGAGATGCAGGAACACTTGTCAGCATCGCTGAACGAGTTACTGAGCGTGAAAACAACGCTGGATCTTTCACCTGATACTATTCTTATGTGTTACCCGGGTAGCTATCAGTTTTTTTATGCGAACACAGGCGCTGTTAAGTTACTCGGGTATTCAGCTGAAGAATTACTTGAAATGACGCCTCTTGATATTTGCCCGGACCTGAATGTAGCAAGTTTTAACCGCTTGTTAAGTTTAGAAAGTGAAGATACAGAAAAAGCGATTCGATTTGAAAGCCGGTTTGTCGATAAAAACGGTGGTTTTATTCCCGTACAACTCATTCTTCAGTATCTGGATCCTCAGGATGAAGCGTACCGCTTTGTATTTATTGCGCGCGATATATCAGAAAGGAAAAAAAATGAGCTGATGCTGTTGAAGTCGCTAGAGGATGCGAATGCGGCAAATGAAGCGAAGTCGAAATTTATGATGTCAATGAGTCATGAATTACGAACACCGCTCAATGCTATTATCGGCTTTTCACAGTTACTTGAGTTTGATGCTTATTCACTAACCCCGGACCAGAATATGGCGGTTAAGGATATTCATCACGGCGGCAAGCATCTGTTAAAACTGGTTGACGATATTCTCGACCTGTCAAAAGTAGAATCAGATAATATTGCTCTGTCGTTTGATGTGATGGATCCGGTGAGTCTGATACACGAGTGTGTTAAGAGTGTTGCCACTATGGCTGAAATGAAAGCTATACGGTTAGATAACGAAATTGTCGATGTGCTGCTGCCTAAAATTAAAATAGACAAAACCCGCTTTAAACAAATACTGATTAATCTTTTAAGCAATGCAATAAAATATAATGAAAAAGAAGGCGTGGTCAAACTGTCGTACGAATTGCGAGAGAATGCGCTTATACGCTTTAAAATATCAGATACAGGTTACGGCATTAAGCTGGCGCAGCAGTCGAATGTTTTCACCGCATTTAATCGCCTTGGTCATGAAGGCAGCGAAATAGACGGCACAGGTATCGGTCTTAATTTAACAAAAAGACTGGTTGAGTTGATGGGCGGGGTGATAGGCTTTGAAAGCACTGAAGGCAAGGGCTCTGAGTTCTGGATTGATTTCTTTTACCAGTAAAATGATCTGCTGTGCTTTTCTGGTTGAACACTGATCAAATAAATACATATGTACTAAGCGTCACCATGACCAGCTTATGCAAGCAAAAATCCGTGCAGGTTTTTTTGCAGGCTAGCAATCTAATCTGTTTGCAAGTTTGTTTTGATTTTGAAAATGCCTTTCATAGCATGCCTTTGGTCTTTTTATTTCGCCTGTCTATCTATCGGGTATGTATAAAAAAAAGCACAGAGGTGAATATATTGTTTTGATGAATTTAATCTGGCTGTATCAACAGCAAGGATCGCTTATGAATAAAATAATAGCCGTATTTTTCCTTTTTAGTCTGGTCTCGGCGTCACATGCGGCGGCACTGATCGGTTTCAAATATTCAACCATTCCCTATCTGGGTGCGCCGGATTCGGCCGGTGCGGGGGCATCTTCTCCAATTGCCAGTGGTTATACCTTGTTATTGCCAGAAGTAGGAAAGATAAGGCCGGAGGTTGTTAATGAAACAATTACTGGTTTAACAGGCGCGGGCGTGGTGGTTTCTAAAACGGGAATGGCCTTTCGGTATGAGATTGCAAGAGACCTTGCGTTTGCGATTGGCATGGGATCTATCACCACAGTTGGTCAGTATGCGGATCTTGGTGTGAGTTACAGTGCCTTTAAAGAAAAAGCAAAATTTGGAAGCTCTTCGCTGGAGGTTGAATTGCGCGGTACGTCTACTCCAGATGTCGGTGGCTTGAGCAGCAGCTCTTCCCAGCTGCTTTTATCAGCGCAGTTTTCATTTTAGTCCGTCGTTTAAATGAGCGCATCATTTATTAAAGCCGGGTTTACTGCTGGTGCAGAGCCCGGCTGATCGCTGCTTTTATCTTTTATACCAGCGTGTTCTTAAAATGTTTAAGACTTTATCTGAATAGACCCTGCGACCGCTGCTGCCATTGTAACGGGCGAGCGCTTTTACCAGGTCGCCTTTTTCCTTTTCCAGATAATATTTAAGAATGGTGCAGCCCATTCTTAAATTGGTTTTTAAGTCGATGAGGTTGTCGTCGGGGTGGCCGATTTCTTTGAGCCAGAATGGCATGACCTGCATTAAACCCTGGGCGCCGGCATGTGATATTGCAAAGCGATCAAATCCGCTTTCGATGTGAATCACTGCGAGTACCAGTTCCGGGTGTAGCTCAGAGCGTCTGGCCTCATGGTGAACAGTTTTCAGTAGTTCGATACGTTGCTTTTCTGAGGGTAAATATTTTTTCAAACGTTCTGACATATCAACCAGCCAGACCTCGGCATCAAAACGGTCTTTAAAGCTGTCAGAGCTCTCTATGGCTTGTTGTAATAACAAACGCAATTGAGACTGGTCATTGTCTGAGGCTGCTGCGTTACTAATAAATAATAAACACGACAGTGCCAGTACAGCGACATTTAGTGCGTTATTTTTGTTGTTGCTTGATGAAATCAAGAACAGTATCCAGTGCGATTTCCTGCTTGTCGTCATCACGACGGCCTTTGTACTCAATCATGCCGGACTCAAGTCCGCGGTCTCCGACAACCAGCCGATGTGGGATACCAATTAATTCAAGGTCTGCCAGCATGCCGCCTAAGCGTGCTTTGCTGTCATAATAAAGCACATCAAAACCGGCCGCTGTCAGTTCGGCATAGAGTTTTTCACATGTCTGTTGCAGCGCTTCTGATTTTTGTAAATTTATCGGTGCGATGGCAATATCAAAAGGTGCTAATGAGGGTGGCCAGATGATGCCATTTTCATCATTGTTTTGCTCAATCGCAGATGCCACAACACGGGAAACACCAATGCCATAACAACCCATGGTCATAATCTGTTGTTTGCCGTTCTGATCTAGTACCGTGGCGTTTAATGCCGCGCTGTATTTTTGTCCGAGCTTAAAGATATGGCCTACTTCTATGCCGCGCACGATAGACAGGGTGCCCTTACCATCCGGGCTTGCATCTCCTGTGACAACATTGCGAATGTCGGCGGTTTCCGGCTCTGCCAGATCACGTCCCCAGTTAACGCCGGTCAGGTGCTGGTCATCGTTATTAGCGCCACAGACAAAATCGCTGACGGCGGCGGCAGCATGGTCAACAATGATAGTGATATCCAAACCGACAGGGCCAATTGAGCCGGGTTTACAGCCGGCAATCTTTTCAGCCACTTCTTCACTGACTAAGGTAAACGGTGTGGCCACCTGGCTTAGATGTTCTGCCTTGATTTCATTGATGTCATGATCACCCCGCAAAACCAGAGCAACAACCTGATTCTCCTCTGCGCCGTTGACCAGCAATGTCTTGATGCATTGTGAGGCATCGATATTTAAAAAGCGGCTGATCTCAGCAATGCTTTTTTGTGCCGGCGTGTCGACCGTTTGCATAGCGGCGCTGGCGGCCGCTCGCGGCGTAGCGGGTGCTATTGCTTCGGCTTTTTCTATATTGGCGGCATAATCGCTTTGATCGGATACGGCAATGGCATCTTCACCGGAATCGGCCAGCACATGAAATTCATGCGAGCTACTGCCGCCGATAGAGCCTGAGTCAGCCTGTACGGGGCGAAAGTTTAGACCCAGGCGTTGAAAAATTCGCTGGTAGGTTTCATACATGTGGTCATAAGTCTGATCCAGGCAGCTTTGTTCGGCATGAAAAGAATAGGCGTCTTTCATTAAAAACTCACGGGCGCGCATCACACCAAAACGGGGGCGCCGCTCGTCACGGAATTTAGTCTGGATCTGATAATAGGTAATGGGCAGCTGTTTGTAGCTGCTTAACTCACGGCGAGCCAGGTCAGTGATGATTTCTTCATGCGTAGGCCCAAAACAAAATTCTCTGCCGTGGCGGTCATTCATGCGCAGTAATTCAGCGCCATATTGCTCCCAGCGTGCCGATTCCTGCCAGAGTTCAGCTGGCTGTACGGCAGGCATCAGGACTTCAAGGCCGTGGCTGCGATCCATCTCTTCGCGCACAATGTTTTCAACTTTTCTTAAGACTTTTAAACCCAGTGGTAACCAGGTATAGAGGCCGGATGCCAGACGACGAATCAGGCCTGCTCTGAGCATGAGCTGGTGAGAAATGATTTCAGCATCAGCCGGGGTTTCTTTGAGGGTAGAAAGTGGAAAGTTTGATATGCGCATAATGTCTCGGTGTTATTCAGTGGCCAACAGATGACCGCCAGGCCTCGTGGAAAGCTGAATTTTAGTATGAATAATAGCGCGTATTGTATGAGCTGAGCTGACACAGGTACAGCAAAAACAGGCCAGCAGATGGTTTGTAATTTAAAAAGTGCTTTTATTCCAGCCAAACAGACTGCGTTCAGGAGACTTAAACTCTATATAGGTTCTGGCGGCCGGAATATTGAGATGAGACGACAGATAGCCACAGATTTTTTCCGAAAAGCCGGCTGTTTGCTGCTGGTTCAGACCTAAGCTGGTCAGGCTGCACAGGGCAGCGGGCTGGTGGCTGCCGGCAAAGATTAATTTTTGCTGGTCATTAATCTGGATCATTACATAACTTTCTGGTTTGCCCAGCATGTCAGCGCAGAGTTGGGATAACTCGTGTAAAACAGCATCATGCTCTATCTTAATATTGGTGTTTATGACGAATACAGGCATCTGTTGCTCATTATTTGCAGTGTTTGCTGATCATTTCTTGCATGGTTTTTTGCCGCTTATTACGGCTTTCGTCGGTCATAACAGCACTACTGCCATCGGCTTGTTTGACGCGCAAGCGCCCGCCTTTATCCAGTGTTGCGATGTCGTTGCGGGCATTTTTGCAGAGACTGTCGTGTTGTTGTTTTGAATAAGGGTCTTTTTTATCTGTAGCCGCTGCCGTCTTTTTTTCTTTACTGCCAGAGGCCTGAGTTTCTGCTTTAGGTTTTGCTGCTGGCGGAGTGCTGTAGTGGGTGCTGACGCCCATTCTTTTGGCTGAGGAGCCGCTGGGTGGCGCTGAGCCATAATGAACCTGGCCATGTTCGTCTGTCCATTTATAGATGGCTGCCAGGCTGAAAGAGCTCATCAGCATTAAGAGTATGGCGGCCGATGTAAGTATGCGGGTACTGATCATTGCGTAACCTGTTTTTTGACAATGCATTGATTTTAGTGGAGACCTCAATGGAATGCGATAATTATTGCGGTGATAAAGCTCTGTAATGATGAGAACTCGGTCTATACTCAGCAAAAGCTTGAAATTATATAGAATTAGTATATTATTAAATGCTAATATAGTTTAAATTAGGAGAAATCATCGTGTTCAGGAATTATCTCGGCTTTGTCTTTTTTATTGTAACAAGTAGTTTGTCTCTGTCCGCCACGGCGCAAGATCTGGCTACCACCACGGTTGAAGCAGAGCCATTTAAACAGATGGTCTATCTGGATGGTATTGTTGAGGCGGTACAACAAGCCACTTTGTTTGCACAAACCTCGGGCCGGGTGATTAAACTTGGCTACGATGTCGATGATTTTGTTAAAAAAGGCAGTGTCATCGCACGCTTGAGAAATACTGAACAGAAAGCCCGCTTTAATCAGGCAAAGGCCGGCCGTGATGCTGCTAAAGCCGAGGCGCAAAAAGCCAGGCTTGAATATAAACGTGTCAGCGGGTTGTTTGCCAAGAAGCTGGTATCAGCTTCTCTAAAGGACAAAGCTGAGGCGGCATTGAAATCAGCGGAGGCGGCATTAAACGGTGCTAATGCGCGATTTGATGAAGCCCAGGAACAGCTCGACCATACTGTGATCAGAGCCCCTTTCAGCGGCACCTTGACCAAACGTCATATTGAGCTGGGTGAAACCTTGCAGATGGGTCAGCCTGTCGTCAGCGGTGTGTCTGAACAAAATGCTCTGCGGTTTAATGTTCAGATCCCACAACGATTGATTGAAACGGCGCGAAAATTGGCCAGTGTTGATGTTATTTTGCATGACGGCCGACATATCACCGCGGATCAAATCACGGTCTTCCCCACGGCGGATTCGAAAACACATAGCTTTCAGCTCAGGGCGCAGGTGTTTTCAGATCAGTATCGCTTGTATCCGGGTATGTTTGTAAAAATTGGCCTGGAAACGGGTTTAAAATCACAGCTTTCGGTACCTGCCAGCAGTGTGATACATCGCAGTGAACTGAATGCGGTCTATGTGTTAGACAATGGCCGGGTGCTTTTACGGCAGGTTCGTCTGGGGCCGGCTCTTAATGGTCGCCAGGTTATTCTTAGCGGTCTGCAAGTCGGAGAAAAAATTGTGACTCTGCCTAATCAAGCTGCTATTGCCATTAAGGCTCAATTGCAGGGAGAATGATGATGGCTCTGGGAATTTCAGGACAAATTGCTAAAAAGTTTTTACAGACAGAAATCACACCGTTATTAGCGCTGGTTGGCTTCTTATTGGGTGTCTTTGCGGTCATTATTACGCCGCGTGAAGAAGAACCGCAAATCGATGTAACCTTTGCCAATGTATTCATTCCTTTCCCCGGTGCAACGGCGACTGAAGTCGAAAGTCTGGTCAGCACGCCGGCCGAGCAGGTCCTAGCTGAAATCAGCGGCTTAGAGCACATATATTCGGTATCCCGTCCGGGTATGTCGGTACTTACGGTGCAATATAAAGTGGGTGAGGATCGCTCTCAGGCTATTGTCAGGCTTTATAACAAGATTTTCTCTAACCAGGACTGGTTGCCTCAGAACCTGGGTGTAGGCCAGCCTATCATTAAACCCAAAGGCATTGATGATGTGCCCATTGTCAGTGTCACGCTGTGGACAGAAGATGAAACGAAAGGCGCGTATGATTTAACTCAGGTCGCGCATTCGATTGAAGCTGAAATCAAACGTGTGGTTGATACCCGCAATGTGTATACGATTGGGGCGACTGAACGCGTGGTTCATGTCTTGATTGATCCGCAGCGTTTAGCCGCTTACGATATTTCAATCGATGATTTAAGAATGTCATTAATGGCCTCTAATCAGTCTTACGATGCCGGCTTTGTGGTCAATAATAACCAGGAAATTGCGGTAACAGCCGGACAGTTTCTGGTCAATGACAGCGAAGTATCGAATCTGATTATTGGTTTGAAAAATAACAAGCCGGTCTATTTGAGTGATGTTGCCACGGTCCGTTTTGGTGCCGATCAGCCGCAAGCGTATGTTTCTATGGGAACAGGCATGGGCGCTGCCAGCATAGGCATTGAATCCAAAGGTGATTTTCCTGCGGTGACGATCGCCGTATCAAAAAAGCCCGGCTCTAATGCGGTGCAGATTGCTGAAAATGTGACTAAACGCATGCAGCAGCTTCAGGGAACGTTTATTCCCGACGAAGTGAAGTATGCGGTGACACGTGATTATGGCAAGACAGCAGATGCCAAAGCCAAAAAGTTAATTGGCAAATTGTTTTTTGCAACCGCGATTGTTGTTTTATTAATCTGGTGGTTCTTGGGCTTCCGTGAAGCCATTATTGTTGGCGTTGCAATTGCGATTACTCTGGCGATTACTTTGTTTGCATCATGGGCATGGGGCTTTACTTTAAACCGGGTCTCATTGTTTGCGCTGATATTTTCTATCGGTATCCTGGTTGATGATGCCATTGTGGTGGTGGAAAATATCCACCGCCACATGACAGACAAAGGGGTTGATCTGGTTAAAGCCATTCCTTTGGCGGTTGATGAAGTCGGTGGTCCGACCATTCTGGCAACGTTTACCGTTATCGCGGCTTTATTACCGATGGCCTTTGTAAGCGGGCTGATGGGGCCGTATATGAGCCCGATCCCTATCAATGCCAGTATGGGTATGCTGATTTCATTAGCGGTGGCTTTTATTATCACGCCCTGGCTGGCGCTTAAATTATTAAAAACCGATAATATTCATCATGATGAAGCCGACTCCGATGATAAGTCGCATGCGTTCTTTAGCAAGGTGATGAGTCCGTTTATTTATGGTGAAAAACAAAAACGTAATCGCTGGTATCTGACATTTGGCGTGGTCTTCATGATTTTGGCTTCAGTTTCTCTGGCGCTGACAAAAGACGTGGTATTGAAGATGTTGCCTTTTGATAACAAGTCAGAGTTTCAGATTGTGGTGGATACACCAGAAGGCACGAGTCTTGAGCACACCAAACGTGTGCTTGATGAACTGGCCGTGTATTTGAAAACAGTGCCAGAGATTAGTGATTATCAAATCTATGCCGGTACGGCAGCGCCGATAAACTTTAATGGCCTGGTCAGACAGTATTATTTGCGCAGCGGTGCGAATGTCGGTGATATTCAGGTTAACTTGCTGGGCAAACACCTTCGAGAACGTAAAAGTCATCAGGTGGCATCCTCTTTACGTCAGCCACTAAAAGAGATTGGCCAGAAACTAAACGCCAATGTCAAAGTGGTCGAAGTGCCGCCGGGCCCACCGGTGATGTCGCCTTTGGTGGCAGAAGTCTATGGCCCTGACTACAAAGGCCAGATCGAACAGGCTAAAGCTATTCGCGCGGTGTTTGAAAATACACCGGATATTGTCGATACGGATGACAGCGTGGAATACCCGGCTAAACGTTATATCGTTAAAGTCGATCGTAACCTGGCCGCGCTAATGGGTGTCAGCCAGCAGGTAATATCAAATACCCTGAGTACATTGCTGCGGGGTGAGGATATGGGCTTTTTACACTCAGATAGTGCCAAGTATGCTGTGCCGATTCGGGTTGAGTTACCGGCGGCAGACAAGTCATCAATCGAAAGCTTGCTGAGCGTGAAGGTGCGCAGCAACAATGGCGCATTAATTCCACTGATGGATATGGTGACAGTGCTTGAGTCAACACGGCAATACAGTATTTATCATAAAAACCTGTTACCCGTGGTCTATGTGACAGCCGATATGGCCGGCGAGCTGGACAGTCCACTGTACGGCATGTTTGATATTATGGCGGGCATTAAGGTTGAAAATTTCTTTATTAATCAGCCCGAAGACCCGTATGAGTTCAGTTTAAAGTGGGACGGAGAATGGACGGTAACATATGAAACCTTCCGTGATATGGGAATTGCCTACTCTGTTGGGTTGCTGATGATCTACTTGCTGGTTGTTGCACAGTTTCGCTCTTATCTGGTGCCACTGATTATTATGGCGCCAATACCGCTGACCATAATTGGTGTAATGCCAGGTCATGCGTTGCTGGGGGCTAAATACACGGCGACATCAATGATTGGTATGATCGCGCTGGCCGGTATTATTGTACGAAATTCAATCTTGCTGGTTGATTTTATCAATGAACAATTGAAAGACGGCATTGAATTCCAGAAAGCCGTGATCCTGGCTTCCGCTGTACGCGCCAAACCGATCATTTTGACCGGTGTGGCCGCTATGATGGGTGCAATGTTTATCCTGGATGACCCGATTTTCAGTGGTCTCGCGGTTTCGTTGATTTTTGGTATCTTGATATCGACTATGCTGACACTGGTGGTCATACCGGTTATGTATTACAGCCTGATGAAAGACAGACAAATCTAGACGGCTTACCCAATTTTCAGGTAAAAAAAAAGAGCCTCAAATGAGGCTCTTTTTGTGATCGTCTGTTTTCTTCCGAATCACCATGGGGTATAGTTGGATAAGTTAAGTTTATGGCTTTTTACTGTGCTGGTCAGCGACAGTCAAATCTTAGGAATGGAGTTTTGCATGGGTCATTATAGATTTGTGTAAACATCTCAAAATAAAAAATTAATAGAGAGCAGGACGTATGTCTGATAGACGATTAAAGGTATTCTACACCGTGGCGCGCCTGTTAAATTTCACCAAGGCGGCTGAAACCTTACACATGACACAACCGGCTGTCACGTTTCAAATTCGACAGTTAGAAGAGCAGTTTAATACTCGCTTGTTTGACCGCACCCATAACCGTGTGAGTTTAACCGAGGCCGGTATAAAAGTTTATTCTTATACCGGGAAGATATTTGAAATATATGAAAAAATGGAAGATGCCGTTCGCGAAATGACAGGCGATGTCAGTGGCGTCGTCAATCTGGGGGCAAGTACAACCATCGCTGAATACATGCTGCCGGCCTTGCTGGGTGATTTTAAAACCAGTTTTCCAGAAGTAAACATTCGACTTAAGGTATCGAATACTGAAGGCGTGGTTTCCATGATTGAGAATAATGAAATCGATCTGGGCATTGTTGAAGCCTCGGTGAACAATAAGAACCTTGATGTAGAAATATGCCGGCGCGATGAACTGGTGGTGATTGTGCCGCCTAATCATGAACTGGCAGACAAGAAAAACATGTCGGCAGAAGAGCTGATGAGATATCCCTTCATTTGCCGTGAAAAAGGTTCGGGTACGCGTGAGGTTATCGAGGCTTATATAGAGGAGTTTCATAATAATCATGAAATTGATTTATGTATGGAACTGGGTAGCCCCGAAGCCATTAAAGGCGCTGTTGAAGCCGGCATGGGTCTGTCTGTCATGTCTCTGGTTACCATCTCTAAAGAACTTAAATTAGGTACACTGGTGGCGATTCCACTGGAGCCGCCGCTGGAAAGGCCTTTCTCGTTTGTTCGGCAGCGCAACAAGTTCCGTGCACACGTGATGGAAGATATGCTTGAGTTCGCGCAAAATTATTGCCGCACACATCAAAATTAAAGTTTTGAGTTATTTATCCTTGTGAATATTGTTGAGAATAAAAAATCGAAAACAATAACAGATATCTATGAAGCATTACCGTCAGACTCGCGCAAGAGCCTGATGGACTTTGCAGAATATTTGTTTCAACGTGATGCTGTTGATGAGCCGGCATTGCAGCAGAAACTGGATATCTCAAGACCAGAAACGGAATCGGTCGTTGCAGCCCTTAAACGGCTTAATAAAACATACCCGATGATTGAGAGAAAACTCATATTTCATGAAGCCTCATCATTAATGACAGACCACATTATGCAAGGTCGTGATGTAGTCGAGGTGATTGATGAATTAGAGCGTTTGTTTGATCAGCATTATCAGGATGTTTTGCTGATGACGAAAGATAGTGAGTCTTAATTGAGGCTCTGATGCAGAGGCTCAAATCCACATCCCTTATCAAATAAAGAAAACATAATGATCAATATTCTTAAATCCTGGTATGAAAGACACTTTTCTGATCCTCAGGTTATTATTCTCGCCTTGCTGCTTTTACTGTTTGCATTTATCTCCTTAACCTTTGGCCATATATTGGCCCCGGTGATTGCTGCTATTGTTATTTCTTATGTGCTCGAAGGCGCGGTTGGAAAATTACAAAAACTGGGTCTGCCCAGAATGTTGTCAGTGATTGCTGTTTTTGTGATTTTTATTTTTGCGATACTGCTGTTGTCATTAGGCATGTTGCCATTAATTGTGAACCAGCTGATCCAGCTGGTTAAAGAATTTCCAAATATGATTGGTGCCGGGCAAAAACTATTAATGGAATTGCCGCAGCAATACCCTCTGATATCTGAGCAGCAGATTGCAGAAGTGATGAGTTTTATTAGTACAGAGATTGCATCAATTGGGCAACAGATATTATCGATGTCCCTGTCATCGGTAGTTGATGTCTTTACCTTGCTGGTATATATGGTTGTTGTGCCCTTGTTGATATTTTTCTTTTTACAGGACAAGGAAAATATAATTAACTGGCTGAAGCGTTTTTTGCCAAATGATATGGCGCTTGCTTCCGAAGTGTGGCACGAAGTTGATATAAAAATAGGTAACTATGTACGCGGTAAAATCATAGAGATTGTTGTCGTTGGTTTTGCAACCTATATACCTTTAGCCATTATGGGAATGGATTATGCCGCCTTGCTCAGTTTGCTGGTTGGTTTATCGGTTATCATTCCGTTTGTCGGGGCGGTGGCGGTTAGTATTCCAGTGGTATTGATTGCATTTTTTCAATGGGGCTTTACTGCTGATTTCATAACATTAATTGTCGCTTATAGCATTGTCCAGTTCCTGGATGGCAACCTTTTGGTACCTTTGTTGTTCTCCGAGGTGGTCAATATCCATCCATCAGCCATTATTGTTGCGGTACTGGTATTTGGTGGTTTATGGGGTGTCTGGGGGGTGTTTTTTGCTATTCCTCTGGCGACGCTGGTTCAGGCAGTGATTAATGCCTGGCCGGTCATCACTGAGAGCGACTCAGAGCCACTGGCTTAAGTGGCCATCCGGAGTTAAATCAGTTAAATACTTGCGTACTGCTTCTGTTGTTCTATTATTTAAAAGCGCGGGTTGTTTTGTACCTGCCCAGGGCTAAATAAATAATAAAAATAGATAAATGAGATCTCTGTATGTCTGTGATTAGGGTATCCCATGTTAAAGCCGGCCAGATAATCCTCTCCGATGTCAAAGACAGAAGTGGCAGGGTGTTGCTGCCTGCCGGTTCTGAGTTAACGCATGAAAATATTAAAATCATCAAGTCCTGGGGGGTGGCAGAAGCCGATGTTGATGCCGACCTGCATGAGCCGGCAACGCGTTCTGATTTTCAGTTGGCTGATATCGACTCTAAACAGCTGGAGCACGTTGAAATTGTTTTAGCAAAACGATTCCGTTTTCTCAACAAAAATCACCCGTTTACAGAAGAATTATACCGTTTGTGCCTGCGTCGTGAATTACTCAGTGCGGGACTCATTGATGATTAATAATGCCCGGGATCTGGTGAAAAATCTGGACTCTATTGCGAGTCTGCCGAGTGTCTTTACACGAATAGATAAATTGATCAATGACTCGGGCAGCAATCTGGTGGATATTGCTAATGTCATATCGGAAGACCCCGGGCTTTCTATCCGCCTGCTCAAAATCGCCAACAGCGCCATGTTTAACTTCTCTGCAGAAATTGATTCGATAACCCGGGCGGTTGCCGTCATCGGCACCCGGCAACTGCGTGATCTGGTACTGGCCACACAAGTTATTTCACTTTTTAAACATATTGACAGTTCAATTGTTGATATGCATTCGTTCTGGAAACACAGTATTGCGACAGGAATATTAGCCAGGCTACTGGCCTCATATAGACGAGAGTCGAATATCGAGTACTATTATCTGCTGGGTTTGTTACATGATATCGGCCGGCTGGTGATGTTCGTCGAACAGCCAGCGCTTACGGCAAAAGCAATTTCCCATCGAATAGACAATAATATTACCTTGCATGATGCCGAATTATCTATTTTTGGGTTTGATCACTCAGCAGTCGGTTCAGAATTGATGCACAGCTGGGATCTGTCACGGCCAATGTGTGAGGCAGTTTGTTACCATCACCGGCCATCATTATCACTGAATTATTCAAAAGATGCTGCCATTATTCACGTTGCAGATATCATGGTCAATGCGCTTAATTTTGGCTGCAGTGGCGAGTCAGACATACCGCCACTTGAAGATGCGGCCTGGAAAATGCTGGATTTGTCTCCCTATGTTTTGACCGAAGTCGTTGATCATTTGGATAAACAGTACAATGAGGTCATCAACCTGTTTCTTGATGATGAGTCATGAAGCAAAGCGGCGATAAAGAGCTTGAAAAGCTCAGACAAAGGCTGGAGTTTCTCGAGAAAGTTAATCAGCAATATATCTCAACGCTCGATACACTCAACTCGTTGGGTGATATACACGGTAATGTCAGACAAAAGCGTAGCCCACAACATATATTCTCTTCAACCAGACAATATATCTGTCGCTTAACAAATTTCGATGTCACGGCGTTCTTAATGGTGAATGAAGACAATAACTCATTCGAGATTAAAGACTGCTTGCCGCAAAATTCACAGCATAGCCTGCAATCTCTGATAGACAGCTTGATTGAAAGTGGCGAGTTTGGCTGGGCACTGAATCAAAGCCGAATATGCCAGCCACAGTTAAAGCTTGACGGCAAAACAGTGCTATTGCATGTATTGTCTTCCCGCACCCGCATCAGGGGCATGTTTATAGGTGTACTGGCTGATACTGAGTCTGTGCCGTCAGTCATGACATTAGGGCTGATCTCGGCAATTTTATATAACAGTGCCTACGCCCTGGAAAGCGCGACGCTCTATAAAATGGTGATGAAAGATAATCAGGACCTTGAGCTAATGGTTGTTGATCGGACAAAAGCACTGAATACTGCTCAGATCGAGCTCAAAAAATCAAATGAAGAACTGGAAGGGCGCGTAAAAGAACGAACGGCTGAATTACTATCAGCAAATAAAAAACTACTAGCTGAAGTAGAAAGAAGAAAAGAAATAGAAAACAGTCTGCGTGAAAGTGAAAACAATTTAATTGCGGCTCGTCAATTAGCAGAAAGTGCCAACCATGCAAAATCTGAGTTTTTGTCAAAAATGAGCCACGAGCTGCGCACACCGTTAAATGCAATACTTGGTTTTTCACAGGTCATGGAGCTCAGTGATGAGCTCATGCAGAGTGAAAATGGTTATTATGTTAACGAAATACGCACGGCGGGTGAGCATTTACTGGTGCTGATTAACGAGGTGCTTGATCTGGCAAAAATTGAAGCGGGGAAAATTGATATTAATAGCGAAAATATCAATCTGGCTGACGTGCTGCGAGAGTGTTATGCCCTGATTAAGCCCTTGGCTAAGAAAAAAGGCGTTAAGCTTAAAGAGTTGCCTGATCATCTCGATAATCTATGCCTTTATGCCGACAGGACGCTTGTAAAACAGGTGTTCATTAACCTGCTCTCAAATGCCGTAAAATATAATACTGAGGGGGGCATGGTCGACCTGAAGGTGGACTTTACTGATGAGATGGCAGAAATCCGGGTCATTGATAGCGGGATCGGCATAAAAGAAGACATGCAGCAATATATGTTTCAGCCGTTTAATCGCCTGGGTGTTGAGTCAAGCAAGGTTGAAGGCACCGGCATGGGCCTGGTGATAACCAAGAATCTGCTTTTGTTAATGGGCGGGCAGATTGACTTTAAGAGCAAATTTGGTCACGGTACTGAGTTTTGCATCAGGCTACCTCCGGGCTTTGAGTCATTTAGCCCGACCAAGAATAAGGTCAGTAACGCGCCAGATCGAATTTTGGCCATTAAAGGCTTTTCGGTTTTATATATTGAAAATGATGCACCGAATATACGCTTAATGGAATCGATACTGTCAAAATGGCCGCAGATTACACTGACATCGGCGCTATCAGCCGAATCAGGTATCGAACTGGCGCGAGAAATGATACCGGATGTGATCATTATGGATATAAACCTGTCTGAGATGAATGGTTACGAGGCTGTAAAGCTATTAAAAACTGAAAAACAGACAGCTTCCATACCCGTTATAGCATTGAGTGCGAATGCCATGCAGAAGTCGGTCAAGCAGGGTATGGAGTCTGGATTTGAAAGATATTTAACTAAACCTCTAAAAGTGGTTGAATTTCTCAAATTATTGGGTAGTCTGACGGGGCAGGTTTTATTGCAATGACACATTTCTGTGTTTTTATCTGATTTCGCTCTGGTCAACAATATAACTAACATTTAAAGATAAGTTTTGCTAAAAATTATAAAAACAATTTGGCGCGGTATAGGTGGTATCTGGGGCATGCTGGCGGCTTTATTGTTTGCGCTTGCTGTTTTTACTTTGCACCACCCCTTTATTGAAAAACTAGATGGCCGTTTGTTCGCGCTTGATGCCCAGTTTGTTGCCAAGCCGGATGAAGTCAATGACATTGCTGTCATCAAACTGCCCAGGTTAGGTTCCGCAAATAGCGAACAGAGCGACCATCGTTTATTAATTGAGATACTCAACGAATTAACAAAGTCGCCAGCTCTGGCCATTGCGCTGGTTATCAATGTGCCGGAAAAAGTACATCTGAATGCAAACAATACAGCCAGTTATATCAAGGCCCTAAGACAAAATCTAAATGGCCTGCCCACAGAAAAAAGAAAAGAAATTCTGCAGCTGAGCCAGTTGCCCGATCAAAAACTTTTTGCAGACAGTGTTTTGATGGAGGCAATAAAAAATAAAAAAATATATATTGCACAGAAACAATCGAAATCTGAAAAGTTGCAGTTTAGTCAGGAAATAGTGCTGAAGTCAGAAACAAAATCTCAGCACAGCCCGCAATGGCTTGACTGGATTAAAAAGTTTGTGCTGACAAAGGAAACGGTCTTTAGTCATTCAAATATATTAAGTCTTGGTTACAATAATTTACCGGTTGAGTCGGCTGTTACCGAAACAGCTAACCGTTCGTTAATCTGGTCTGTGAACCAGATGATAGTGCCGGATATCCTAACCGTGTTGCATGCGAAATTAACAGGCTCAAACTTACCTGTGTGGGAAACAGGTCGGGGGCTGGATTCAAATGTGGACTTTAGAGCAACGGACTGGGGAGGCAGGGTGCTGCCCAGGTATTCTTCGTTCACTGGCATTACAACAGACTACCAGAACCTGTCTTATCTGGACATTTTGAATAAAAATGCAGCTGCACAGTTAAACGATAAGGTAGTGATCATAGGTTATGAAAATGACATAGTGGTAGACGATATTGCACTGAGTTTAACCAGTCTGGTTTCAGGTAGTGTTTATCATTCGCCATTATGGACTGATTTGCTGGCAATCATACTGCTGTTAAGCATATTTATCTATTGCCTGTTTATACTGCCAAAATTACAGCTCGGTGTCGGTATACTACTGAGTTTATTTTTTATATTTGCATTACTGGTCGGGCAAATGGGTTTGTTACTGATCAAAGCCGTCTGGGTGCCAATAATGATGCTGATTTTGTTTTTACTGATCAGCCATGCGCTGAGTCTTTTACGCTACAAGTTGAGGCGCCGTATTGAAAACCTGGAAAAGCAGGTCTTTGAAGCATTCTGGATGTTAGGGGTCTACCAGTATGAGCAAGGTGAATATGATCAGAGTTTTGCCTCCTTGCAGAAATGCCCGACAACAGATTCTATGCTCGAGCAAATGTATAGAATTGGTCAGGCCTACGAAAAAAGGCGTCAATATAACAAAGCGCTGGACCTGTATCGTGAACTGAATTCGCGACGCCCTGGCTATAAGTCAGCGGATAAGCGTATCAAAAGTCTGATCCAGCTGGAAGAAAGCCAGCAGACAGGCATTGGTAATTTCAGTTCAGCAAAAACACTAATCGTGACCAATCATGGCTTACAAAAACCCATACTCGGTCGCTATGAACTGCTGCGTGAACTGGGTCGTGGTGCAATGGGCGTGGTTTACCTCGGTAAAGATCCAAAAATAAACCGTCAGGTTGCGATTAAGACAATGGACTTGACGCAATATGATGATATTGAACTGAGCATGGTCAGAGAGCGCTTTTTCAAAGAAGCGGAAACGGCAGGGCGACTTAACCACCCCAATGTAGTGACGATATATGATGTAGGTGAAGAACAGGACCTGGCCTTTATTGCGATGGATTATGTCATCGGCCAGGTTATGAGTGACTTTATCCGTAAAGGCCATCTGTTACCCATTGATATGGTCTTTAAATTGATGCGTCAGGTCGCCATAGCGCTTGACTATGCGCACAAACAAGGCGTGGTGCACCGGGATATTAAACCCAGTAATATTATGTACAACACCGAAGAACAGGTAATAAAGGTCACTGACTTTGGTATCGCCCGGGCGGCTGGCTCGAGCGGTACCCATACCGGCTCAATCCTGGGGAGTCCCTTGTACATGGCGCCGGAACAGTTGTCAGGCATAAAAATTGACGGACGTGCAGATTTATTCAGTTTAGGTGTGAGCATGTATCAGCTGCTAACGGGTGAGCTACCGTTTCAAGGTGACACGCTGGCAAGTCTTGCCTACCAGGTAACGAATGTAAAACATAAACCCATACGCGAACATCGCTCTGAACTACCGCCATTAACGTCACGCCTGATCAACAAACTGCTACAAAAAGACCCTGACAAACGTTTTAGTAGCGGCAAGGAAGTGGCGGCAGCGATTATTAAAGTGCTTTCTTCCATGGAAGACTCAGGTACCAAGCGATAAAGCAAACGCCGCTTTTTAGACTAAAGCGCGGCGCAGACGCTGCGGCCTAAAACGGCCTTGTATTATTGAGTGGCAATCAGCTAATGGTGTCGAGTACCTGCTCTGCATGGCCCTTGACTTTCACTTTTCGCCATTCGTGGCGAAGCACGCCTTTCTCATCGATTAAAAAACTGCTTCTTTCAATGCCCAGGTATTCTTTGCCGTATAACTTCTTGAGCTTAATAACATCAAATAGTTGACACAGTGCTTCGTCTTCATCGGACAGTAAATCAAACGGAAAATCATGTTTGGCTTTGAAGTTTTCATGTTTCTTTATGCTGTCACGCGAGACGCCAAGAACGGCCGTGTTTTTCTCCTGGAATTTCTCATGCAGGTCGCGAAAATTTTGACCCTCGGTTGTACAACCAGGGGTATTGTCTTTTGGGTAAAAATACAGCAACAGCTTTTTGCCGGCATAGTCACTGAGTTTGATGACTTTCTCGCCGGTTGCATTTTGTTTAAAGGCAGGTACTTTTTTGTTTAAAACTGCAATTTTATCTGTCATCTTAATCCCAAAATATAATAAATGTTCTTATTGTCGGTTACTGTTAACCGGGGGAGGCAGCTTCAAAACTGGCGTCCAGATTGAGGTCGTCACAGTGCTGGATGAAAGCCTCGCGTAGCTGGATGATGGATGTTTGCTCGGGGATGTGTAATTTTAAGTCAACGCTGAACATTTTTGAGCCAGTATGCGGCGCGGCATAACTGTGCGTGGTCAGGTCGTCGATATTGATATTGCGCTCTGAAAAAAAACGCGCAAGGTGATGAACTATGCCCTGGTGATCAAGAGCTTGAACCGATACTTTGTAGGCTATGCCAGCTTGTTGTGGTTTGCTCTGAGTGTATTTGTGGCTAAAGGCGAGATCGGTGAATTTCGTTTCAAGCTCAGGAAGAGTATCAGTCAGTGTTTGTAACTGTTTTTCATCACCGGAGACCAGTAACATAATGGCAAATTCACCGCCAAGATTGCTCATGCGGCTGTCTTCGATATTGAGATTAAGATTCAAAATATGTTTGCTTATCTGGTCAACTAATCCCGCCTGATCTGTGCCAAGTGCAGAAAGTACAAGTTGTCTATTCATTGGTTTTCCTGTTGTTTAGGTTATGTTGATGTTAGGTTCTGTTGGACGTCATGACAATTCTCACCAGTTCGGAGAGAGACTTGGCTTTCATTTTCGACATTAAATTGCCGCGGTGAACCTCGACAGTTTTAATGCTAACGCCCAGTTCCTTAGCGATGCTCTTATTTGAATGGCCGCCAACAACCAGCGCCATGACTTCTTTTTCCCGGGGGGTGAGTGAATCAATTCGCTGGTTAATTTCATCGCTGATGTTTTTTTGTTTCTTGAAGCAGTCATCCTGCTCTATGGCGCACTGTATTCTTTCAAGCAGTAGCTGGTCACTGTATGGCTTTTCAATAAAATCGAAAGCGCCTACTTTCATCGCCTGAATTGCCATGGGTACATCAGCGTGACCTGTAACGATGATAACAGGTACTTTTGAATTTTGTTTTTTTAGCCGCTGCTGAAGGTCGAGGCCGCTGATGCCAGGCATGCGCACATCCAGTACCAGGCAGGATATTTCGGATTCATTAAAGTTTTCCAGTAATTCCTGACCATTGGAAAATGTTTTTACCTTGAGACCGACAGATTCGATTAGCCATCTCAGTGAATCACGTACAGCCTGATCATCATCTACTACATAAACATTATGGGTACTCATTATTATCCTCACTGCCAAGTGGTAATGTGAAACTAAAGACGCTGCCGCCTAGTTCGCGTTGTTCCGCATTTAAACTGCCTTTATGAGCCTCGATAATGGAACGGCTGATTGATAGCCCCATGCCCATGCCTTCATTTTTTGTGCTGAAGAAGGGTTCAAATACATCGCTTCTCATGTTGTTGGGTAAGCCGCTGCCCCGGTCAAATACTTTGATCTCGATGCTGTGCTTATCATACCTGCTCTGGATGACGATTTCCCGTTTTAACAGCGGAGTATTTTTCATGGCATCGATGGCATTGTTTAATAGATTAATTAAAACCTGCTCTATCTGGATTCGGTCAACATATACCGGGGGTATTTTTTTTATCAGTTCGCGTTTTATATTGACATGGTTTTGTTTTATTTTTGGTTGTACCAGTTTAATGACCACCTCAATTATATTGTTTATATCATTGGCTTCGCGGCGGTGAACTTCTTTATTAACGAGTTCTCGCATACGCCTGATAATTTCAGCGGCTCTTTCGGCTTCTGAGCAGGAATGTTCCATAGCTTCTACAATGGCCGGTAAGTCATTGACCGTCTTTGCCGAAAGACGGCGGACACAGCCACGTGTGTAATTGACAATCGCGGTGAGTGGCTGATTGAGTTCATGGGCAAGCCCGGATGCCATTTCACCCATTGTTCCCAGTCTGGCGACATGAGCCAGATCAGCCTGATGTTTCTGTGCGTTGTCCTGGGCTTGTTGTCTTTGTATTTCGCCACCGATCCATTGCGAAATAAGCTGTAACATATCAATATCAATTAAAGATCGGGGGCTGTTCATGCTCTTGATGGAGCCGTATTCAAGGTAACCGAAGAGTGAGCCGGCAACAACGACCGGTATGCCGAGGTAAGAATTGATGTTCAGCGTTTGGTGCTGAAAACAGCTTTTATAATCTTCGTCATTATGGGCATTTAATATCACGAGTGCATCAGAGTTCTTATTGAGCTTGCTGGCAAAAAGTTTGTTTTTATCGATCCATTGTGTGCGTTTGAATATCTGTTCGGTGCCTACAAATCTTAGTACCAGCGCTTTTGAATTTTTTATTTGATACAGAGCGCCGTAGCCAGTTTCAAAACAATGGCAGCCCGTGCGTAATAACGCATCAACTTTGGCTTCGAAACTCATGCTGCCTGACGAGGTAATTTCATGCATGGTCTGCAACGTGTGGCTGCTTTTTTTCAGTGAGGCTTCAGCCGTTTTTCTGGCAACAATGTCTTCTTGCAGTTCTTCATTTAGTTCAGCAAGTTCACGGGTTCTTTTGATGACATTTTGTTCGAGTGTGTCGCGGTGTTTTGCCAGTTCGGCCTGCGCCTTACGGCGCGAGTCGATTTCTTTGCGTAAACTAGTCTGGGTCAGGTTGAGGTTATGATTGGTACGGCCGATATAAACGATAACCAGACCGAGTCCAATCAGGGTGAATAACACCAGCAATATATAGTGACCGTATTGTTCTATGACTTTTTCGAAGGTGACTTTGTTTATCTGAGTATAGGGTCCAATTTTGAGTTTTTTGAAGGCCTCGTGCACTGGTGTGTAATCAAGCGGAATTGTCCAGCCTTCAGAGCGGGAGATAATGGCGGCCTGACTGTCGGCTTGCATGGTCAGCAATGCAACGGCCACCTTTTGTGCCAGCTGGTCACTGGTCTGTTTGAGTTTTGCAAAAGGCCACTCGGGATAAAGTCGCGTGCTGTGCAGCAAAGGAAAGCGGTCATTGTGCTGACGATTTAGTATCTTGAAGTCTTTTATTGATATGGCGCCTTCATGGTCCATGCGTTCAAGCGTGTCACTTCTGACGGTGCCGGCATCAACCTTGCCGCTTTCCACAGCATAAACGATATTATCTTGTGGAAAACCTGAAAACTGTAATGATGATAAATCTTCAAACGGGTTGATGTTGACCTGCTGTAATTCAAGCCAGGCCATCTGAAAACCACCAAAGGCTTTTGGGTTGACCGCCATAAAAGACTTGTCGCGCAGATCCTCTAGATTATTAATATCGTGTTTGTCATAGCGCGTGAAAATAACGGCGCTAAAAGAAGTGAGCGCACGATCACGTTGTTTTGCCTTGATAGTGGCTATGCGTGTGGCACCATAATTAGCTTCGATATCTACATAATTGCCGGGATTGGTCAGGATGAATTCAACAAGGTTGTTTTCAACGGCTTGTTTCATGCTTTTGAGAGACTTGGGCTTGATAATGAAATCGTAGCCCTGGATTGCATCTGACAAATAGTCGGCCGTTAAGGCCCAGCGTTTTAAAGCTTCGTCATCGCCACGGTGTGCAAGCACTGCAATCTTTACCAGTTTGTCTGTCGATGCGGCCAGCTTCTGAGAAAATAATGCAGTGAGTGCAAACAACAATAAGCAATAAAGAATATATGACTTAAGTGATAGGCGAATCATTTAATTCGTCCAATTAAAGCCGCATGATTAATAGAGATGATTCTAAGCATTTTCCGGTTTCGTTATTATTATGGATAGGAATAATAACGTATTTTTTCAATAGGTGTATTTTGAACCAGGCTGGCAAGATAGGGAGCAGCTACTTTTAAGTCTGCCTGGTACCAGGAGAGCTCGTTTACAGAGGGTTTTAAGCGCTCGATCACTTGTTTGCTGCAGACATTAAACGAGTCCAGCGGCGTCGATAAGCCGGTGCCCAGTGCTTTTATAAAAGCTTCTTTGCGAGTCCAGAGCTGGAAAAAGCTTAATCTTTGCGCTTTTTCCTGCTGTTGGAACAGGTAGCTGACTTCTTGCGGGCTAAAAAAACGCCGTGCCAGGTTGCTCCAGTCTGTTTTTCTTTCTGAGTATTCCAGATCAACACCAATCTCTGCATGGCCAGAAATGGCAATGATGGCAAGCTCGTGACTGTGGCTCATATTAAAACGGATCGTTGTGTCGTGACTCAGGCGGGGTTTGCCGTATGCGTTTGTATTGTAGCGAATCTCTTTGGCAGACAGCTTTGTGTATTGTGCCAGTATCTGGCGACAAGCCGCGTGTGAGAACAAATAATGCAGTTTGTGTGAGTGATGCAGGCGTTGGTAGCGTTCGCGTTCGCGTTCGTCGAGCAGGCTTAACAGAGCGGCCAAGTCTTGCGGCTGGTCGTGATTGAGTCTGACTAGCCAAATATCGACATGATGGGGCAGTGGGGCATCTTTTATGGCGTTGTACAATTGCAGCTTCACGTCAATACAGACAATCCGGGCAAGCGGTGCTGCCCGGATATAACGGCTTTAAGCATTTAACGCGTCGCGTACCCGCTCAAGCTTTTCTTTGACCATGCTTGCCAGTTCGATCACTTCAGGCCGGTCGACCAGGGTGAGAACAGCGTTTGGGTCCATGAAACCAACAAAGGTATTGCCATCGCCTTCATCGCGCACCAGTACATTGCATGGCAGCAAGAGACCAATATCCGGTTCAGCTTCAATAGCCTGACGAGCCAGGTGGGGGTTACAGGCACCGAGGATGCGATAAGGTTTCATATCAACGTCGATTTTAGCTTTCATCACCTCTTGCACGTTGATTTCAGTCAGAATACCGAAACCTTCTTCTTTTAGTGCGTTGGTGACTTTTTCCACGGCTTCATCTGCTGTGGCTTTAATAGTAGTACCGAAACCGTACATAATTTCTCCAGAACGAAGTGTTTCATTAAAATCAATATTTTAGCACGCTCTTTTAGTAAGAGCGTTATTTATTGCGGCTTTACTTGCTAGTTATCGAGCCTGTGAGTAAAATTATCGGTCAGATTTTTAGGGGGTTATATGTTTCAGGGTAGCATGGTGGCTCTGGTCACACCGATGCATGAGAATGGCGATGTAGATCATGCATCGCTGGAAAAACTCATTGATTTCCACATTGAAAATGGCACCAGTGCGATTGTCTCAATGGGTACCACAGGCGAGTCTGCGACGCTTGATACCAAACAGCATTGCGCTGTTATTCGTTACACTGTCGAGTACGTGAATAAACGACTGCCTGTTATCGCGGGTACGGGCGCTAATTCTACCACCGAAGCCATTGAACTGACCCGGTGTGCTCAAGACGCAGGCGCGGATGCCTGTTTGCTGGTAACACCTTATTATAATAAACCCACTCAGCATGGACTGATCCGTCATCACCAGGTGATAGCTGATGCAGTGGCGATTCCCCAGATATTGTATAACGTGCCGGGGCGTACTGCTGTTGATATGCTGCCGGAGACAATTGCTGCGCTGGCTGATGTGCCTAATATTATCGGTGTTAAAGAAGCCACCGGCGATTTGTCTCGATTAGCGACTATTTTGCAGCTTTGTGGCGACAAATTGGACGTTTATTCAGGCGATGATGCGACCGGAACCGATTTTTTGCTGCAAGGCGGCAAAGGCGTGATTTCGGTGACCAACAACGTGGCACCTAAAGCCATGGCCGAAATGTGCAAAGCCGCATTAGCGGGCGATGCGAAAAAAGCGCATGAGATTAACAGCACCCTGAGTTTATTGCATGAACGCTTGTTTATAGAATCAAGCCCCATACCCGTTAAATGGGCACTGGCCGAAATGGGCATGATAGAGCTGGGTATTCGATTACCATTAACCGTGCTCTCCGAACAATACCATGAGCCGGTGCGTGAAGCATTACGCCAGGCAGGTTTGCTGTAACATTACAGCCTAAAGAATTGGAAGTTAAATAGTATGAATAAAAGTATTTTACTGTTGTTGTCATCAGCGTTTGTAGTCACTGCCTGCGGTGGTTCGGATAAAGTGAAAACTGAAGAATACCAGTTTGCTGATGGACTAAGGCTTTTAGAGGTGCCGCCAAACCTGACCACGCCGGAGAAAAACCTGGTGATGGAAATCCCGCTGCCTTCGTTAAAAGCGTGCGAGATTTTGATGGAAGCGGATCGTAAATTTAAGGCTGAAAAAGCGGCAGCAGAAAAGTAAAGTTGACTGCAGCGGCTGATAGTCATGGTGCCGCGTTTTCTCAGCCTCAAGGTCTTCATATCTGAGCTCTCAAGCGGATAAAGCCTGTCGCTCAACCTCGTCGTCATGCCGCGCCAAAAAGCAGCGCCATGACAGCCAGCAAAGCCTTAAATCTTAACGTAGGTCCAGCCTTTATCCATTCGGTTGATAATCGTGTCCAGAGCCGGTGTGTCTTGTTTTACGCCGTCGATCATCTGCACGTTATAACCTTTTTTCTTCAGCCTCGAAATGGAGTTCTTGCAAGCGATGAACTGCAAGTTAGTGTACTGAGCCTGCAGTTTTTGTATGCGCTGAGCATACGGGCTGGTGTTTTTACGCAACAGATCGATGCCCTCTGAATTGGCAACCACCTCGATACTCAGGGCCTGCTGACTGTGCTGGGCATCTGTTAACAGTCTTTCTGTGCGGGTTAACAGAAAATCCAGTTTATTCAAATCTGCGGTGGAGATGTGCAGCAATACCTTATTTTGTTGCTGAGTCACGGGCTGGACTTTTATGCCAAATAAGGTGTCGTTGACAGCGGTTGTTGTCATGACTGGCGCATCAGATTGACTCAGCACACTACCGAGATAAAGACCAAAAGTCATGATCAGGCTAGCCGCAACTGAATATTGAAAAAAGCCCCTGAAGGAGTGTCTCGATGACTGAGCTGCTGCCGAAGCGGACTCGGTGTTGACAGAGGTATGCGCATAAGCGGCTTTGATCGATGTTTTCAAATCCAGCAAAGCCTGTGCGCGAGCAGCTACCTCGGGTTCTGATTTGATCTGGTCGGCAATGGCGCGTTTTTCAGAACAAGCCAGTTCATTATCGACATAGGCGCCTAGAATTTCATTCGAAACATCCTGTTTCATTTGACGCTCCTTAAATAAGAAATAGACATTGTTTTTTCCTGGTGTTCAATTTTTTGTAATAATGCTTTTCTAGCCCGGTTCAGCCGGCTCATGACCGTTCCAATCGGAACGTCCAGTGCTTTAGCAACCTCTTGATAGGACATGTCTTCAAGATCAACCAGAGTTATAGTTTGTCTTTGACTTAAAGGCAATTCTGCAATCGCCAAACGGACCTGATGGCAGGTTTGCTGGCGCTGTTCATCGGCTTCGGGGTCAGAGTCAGCGATAAATATCAGCTCATCAATATCAAGACAGGGACGGTTACGCCTTAAATATTCACGCCATTGATTATTTAAAATGGTAAACAGCCAGCTTTTTAAAGCCTCCGGATCCTTTAGTTGAGAAATGTTCTGGACCGCCTTCGCCAGTGCATCCTGCACTATGTCATCGGCCAGCATTTCATCATTGCACCAGGAAACGGCTACCCGGTAGAGTTGCGGTCGCAATGCCTCGATTTGATGCATTTGCAGCTTATGTTTAAAAAATGATTTGATATCAACGGCCATATTTTTTAACTGTATCTTGATAGATGATGGAACTCTTCAAAATATTCCTTATTTCACAATATATCTATCATACCGCATCATTATTGGCTTGGTAATCTGTAAAAAACACATTAGAAATCTCTTATTTACGATTTAATGAATACTTTTTGGAATATTCGCTAAGTTGATCTCATCTTAATAGACGCTAATTACTTTTAATTATAAAAAACGACTTCGTTCGGAGAGCAAATAAATGAAGAAAATCTTAGGAATCTTTGCAGCAGTGGGCATGCTGTTTTCAGTCGGCGTACAAGCAGGTGAGTTTGCTGATCAGAGCATCATATTGCAAATCAGTGATCCAAACCCGTTTAAACAAACACTGGTATTGAATGTGGCTAACAACCTGATCAAGCACTACGGTCAGGATAAAGTGAATGTCGAAATCGTTGCGTTTGGCCCGGGTTTGCGTCTGTTATTTGAAGAAAATGCAAATAAAGGCCGCATCAAATCACTGTCATCTGCAGGCGTAAAATTCAGTGCCTGTAAAAATACAATCAGCGCTATGGCTAAAAAGCTCGGTCATGCACCGGCATTAAATAAAGTAGCTGTTCCTGTATCGGCGGGTGTTGTGCAAATTGTTGACCTGATGAATAAAGGTTATAAGTTAGTTAAACCTTAATCCAGTGGGTAAATAAGTAGAATCTAATATATAAATATAAAAGCTTTTGGGGAAAAATTGTGATTAATAAAACTATTTTCAAAAAAACACTGGCAGCGGCTGCAATAGTGGCCGGTTTGTCAGCTATTCAGGTAGCCGAAGCGGCTAACTGGCTAATGCTGCAAGGCACAGAGCGCCCAGGTGCGGCGGGCCGTGCTAAGGTATGGGGATTTATTCAGGCGCAGTATCAAAAGGATGAAAGTGATCCCTTTACTAATGCAAATGGAGATTTATACATTCCACCAAAATTGATAGGTCCTAATCTAACCTCTCAGGAACAATTCAATGTAAACCGCGCACGTATTGGTGTGCGTGGTACAGGCATGCCTTTAGATTCATCAGTTAACTATTTTTTATTAGCTGAACTGGGCAATAATGGTATTACTGCCGGTAGTGGTGGTGATGCTCAAATCAGTGATGCAAGTATTACTATCAATACCGATGCAGTTCGTATTCGTACTGGTTTGTTCAAGACTCCTGGACCTGAAGAAGCACTTCAAGCCATTCATGTATTCGATTACATAAACTTTACCTCAGTCTCTAATCAGCTGATGCTGGAACGTTTTCAACAGCAAGGTGAAACGAACACAGCTGGCGCAGGTGGAATAAATTTAGCAGATACTAATACAAATAGCATAAGCGGATATTCACGTCCTGTTGGAGCTTTCCGAGATACAGGTGTTCAGTTTTTCCAAAGTTACAAATCTGGAAAATGGGATCACTCCTATGCAGTTATGTTGGGCAATGGTAATGGCCTGAATTTTGGTGATACTAATAATGCTAAAGATGTTTACCTGTACTGGGCTTCTGAAAAATCATACGGTGGTAAAGGTCCACGTGCGCAAGGTTTAAAAATCTTTGCCTGGAGCCAGTCTGGTAAGCGTTTGGATCCTGATGATATTACTACAACAGACGAACAAGATCGTACTCGTTCAGGGTTTGGTGTGAAATATCTGAATAAGCCATTCCGTGTAACATTTGAGAGCATGTCTGGTAAAGGCATGATTTTCCAGGGTCAGCATCGTCCAGATGATAGTTTTAATGATCTGACAGCAGCGGGTAGTTATCTTGATTTTGGTTATTATGTGCCTAAATCAAAATGGGAAATTGATCTTCGTGTAGATACTTATACGCGTGATGAAAATCATGGAACGTCAGCAGTTGGTGATGAGTCAACTTTTGATACCAATACTCTTGCGGCGCAGTACCATATCAACAAAAAGTCACGTGTAACAATGTCATATGAGGCACGAACTTTTGCATCTGATACAACTGCAGTGAATAATCAGTTAAAAGGTGTTTCAAACCGTATTGCTATGCAGTTAACTCATATCTTCTAAGTAAGAGTTATTGAAATGCATACACAGATCAGGGAAGGTCAAATAATAATACCCATTTACTGGCATTATCTGTAAATAGGGTTTATATAATAACAACGTCCTGCAGGATGTATGGTCAAATAAACCGGACTATTTGATTCATAAAAAAATAGTCATTTTAGGCCTGAAAGGTCTAGCGAACCTCGCCCCGAATACCGGTGCGGGGTTTTTTTATGTTTTGTAAAAGTCGGAAGTCGGAAGTCGGCATTATGTTAAATCAATGATATGTTTTTGACTTAAGACCTAAGACCTAAGACCTAAGTCCTAAGTCCTAAGTCCTAAGTCCTAAGTCCTAGAACTCCAACGACCGGTCTTAAGCTTCTTTATCGTGCTCGATTAACGCATAAGCAGAATGGTTATGGATCGATTCAAAGTTCTCTGATTCCAGTACATACGAGGTAATGCGGTCATCTTCGTTTAATGAAGCGGCGATGTCGCGCACCATGTCTTCGACAAATTTAGGGTTGTCGTAGGCGCGTTCAGTCACGATCTTTTCATCGGGGCGTTTTAATAAGCCGTAAAGCTCACAAGAGGCCTGTTTTTCAACGATGTCGATGATGTCTTCAATCCAGACAAAACCATTGGTGCGGACGTTAACAGTAACGTGCGAGCGCTGGTTATGCGCACCGTAATCGGAGATTTTTTTCGAGCAAGGACAGAGGCTGGTAACCGGTACCACGACTTTGACGTGGATGGTGTTGTTGCCTTTTTTACGGATACCAATAAAGCTGACTTCATAATCGAGCAAGCTTTGCACGCCGGATGCGGGCGCGGTTTTATTGACGAAATACGGGAAAGTCATTTCAATATGCGCTTCTTCTGCATCCAGTTTTTCAGTGGTTTCCGCCAGCATTTCATTAAAAGATCGCACGGTGATTTCACGTTCATGGCTGTTTAAGATTTCCACAAAACGGGACATATGAGTGCCTTTGAAGTTGTGCGGCAAGTTCACGGTCATATTGAAATTAGCAATCGTGTGCTGGATATGTCCAGAACGGTCTTTCACCTGAGCAGGATGACGGATATCTTTGATACCAACCTTGTTGATAGCGATCTTGCGCTTGTCAGCAGAATTTTGAACGTCAGGGATGTCATTAGTTGCAGTGCTCATGTGATTTACTCTTCGCTATAGCGTACGCAGGCACGTTCGGTTTCCCATAACGTAACGGTACTGACAGTGATGCTTTCACTGTTTAATTGTTTGGAAATTTCCCGGTATAAATAGGCGGCGATATTCTCAGCTGTCGGGTTAATTTCAGTAAAAGGTTCCAGTTCATTCAGGTAACGATGATCGAGTCGGTCGCCAACTTCACGGGCAATGTGTTTCATTTGTTTGAAATCCACGCCCATGCCAACATCGTCCAGCTTGGTTGCAACAGCTTCCAGCTCTACTTTCCAGTTGTGACCGTGCATCCGGCTGCAAGCACCCGGATAATCACGCAGGGTGTGTGCTGATGCAAATTCAGTAATCACTTTTAAAGTATAACGTGCGCTCATTGATGATTAATACCTGAGTAAAACAGTAGGATAATACTTGATATTGCTGACATATTCCACCCTGGTGCGGGTGATATAAGCATCAGTGCTCAAGTTTGAGGCGCAGATTTTACACTATAGCTTGCCAGAGTGCGATTCTATGGCGCGAATTATGCCGTCTTTATCAAGACCGCAGTCAGAAAGTAGGGTCGCGGTGTCGCCATGATCAATAAAACGGTCTGGCAGACCGAGGTTAAGCACGGCCGTGGTCAGACCTTGGCTGGTCATGTATTCGTTAACGGCAGAGCCGGCGCCAGCCATGACGGCGTTTTCCTCAATCGTGACGAGTAGCTTATGACTACTGGCCAGTTCTGTAATCATGGCTTCATCAATTGGTTTCACAAAACGCATATCAATGACGCTGGCATTGAGTACTTCAGCCGCTTGCAGTGCCGGTTTTAACATGCTGCCAAAGGCGAGAAGGGCGATTTTCTGGCCTTGTTTGATCAGTTTGGCTTTGCCTATCTCCAGAGACTGCATGGTGTTATTAACCGTGATGCCGGTTCCTGAACCGCGAGGGTAGCGCACGGCGGCAGGACCTGTGTGTTGATAGCCGGTGAACAGCATTTGACGGCACTGATCTTCATCACTGGGGGTCATGATCAGCATATTGGGGATGCAGCGCATAAAACTCAAATCAAAACTGCCGGCATGGGTGGCACCGTCTGCGCCCACCAGACCGCCACGGTCTATGGCAAACAAAACATCGAGATTTTGAATCGCAACGTCGTGGATTAACTGGTCGTAAGCGCGTTGTAAAAACGTTGAATAAATGGCGACAACCGGTTTCATGCCTTCGCAAGCAAGCCCGGCGGCCAGTGTCACAGCGTGTTGTTCGGCAATGCCAACGTCGATATAACGTTCAGGGTATTGTTTTGAAAACGCAACCAGGCCAGAGCCTTCACGCATGGCTGGCGTGATGCCGACCAGGTTTTTATCCGCCGCGGCCATATCGCAGAGCCAGTCACTAAAAATATCGGTATAGGTTTTTGCCGATGAGCTGCTTAACTTGGAACCGGTCGCCGGATCAAACGCGGGCACACCATGAAACTTGCCGGGGTCTTCTTCGGCCGGTGCAAAGCCTTTGCCTTTTTGCGTGACCACGTGTAACAGCTTCGGGCCTTCAATTTTTTTCAGGTTATTTAACATGGTGATTAAGGTAGGGATGTCGTGACCATCGATCGGACCAAAATACTGAAAACCCAGTTCCTCGAATAAAGTGCCGGGTACGACCATGCCTTTCATGTGCTCTTCAGCGCGTTTTGCAAATTCCCAGACAGGTGGCATCACCTGCATGACTTTTTTGCTGCCTTCGCGCATATTGGAATAAAATTTTCCGGAGAGCAGTTTGGCCAGGTGTTTAGAAAGGCCGCCCACATTGGGAGAAATCGACATCTCATTATCATTTAAGATAACCAGCATATCGGCCTTGCTGTCACCGGCATGATTGAGGGCTTCAAAAGCCATGCCGGCAGTCATCGCGCCGTCACCAATAACCGCCACTGTTTTTCGTTTCTCGCCTTTTAATGCGCTGGCAATGCTCATGCCGGCTGCGGCGCTGATTGAGGTGCTGGAATGACCGACACCAAAGCTGTCGTAGCGGCTTTCTGTGCGTTTTGGAAAGCCGGACAGGCCTTTGTACTGACGCATACTGGCCATGGCTTCCCGGCGACCGGTGAGCATTTTATGAGGGTATGTCTGATGGCCCACATCCCAGATCAGGCGGTCATCCGGTGTGTTGTAAACATAGTGCAGTGCCACGGTTAACTCGACCGTGCCTAGCCCCGCTGACAGGTGTCCGCCGGTGTTAGCAACGCTGTGTAGCAGATAATCACGCAGCTGGTCGGCCAGTTCGGGCAACTGCTTTTGGTTTAACAGACGCAGTTCGGCCGGGTCATTAATGGTTTTTAATAAGGGGTATTTGTCTGATGACTCAGGCATATTTAGTTCCTGCGCTCAACGATGTAAGCAGAAAGCTGGCGTAAGGTATCGGCCCGCTGATCAAAATCTTGCAAACATTCGAGCGCCTGGTGATGCAGTTGTAACGCATAGTGTTGCGATGACTCAAGCCCCATTAATTCAGGGAAAGTGGGTTTGTTTTGTTTAAGGTCGGAGCCCTGGGGTTTGCCCAGTGTTTCGGTATCGCTGATGACGTCCAGGATATCGTCTTGTACCTGAAAGGCCAGACCGACGTATTGTGAATATTGATCCAGCTTTAACAGGCTCTGTTCATCACATTCTGAACTATTGAGAGCCCCCATCAGCACACTGGCGCGAATCAGGGCGCCGGTTTTCAGCCGGTGCATGTCTTCGAGCTGGGTCAGGTCGAGGCTTTTACCAACGGACGCCAGATCCACTGCCTGACCACCGGCCATGCCCAGTGAGCCACTGGCAAGGCTTAATTCTTTAATCAGCTGCAGGCGTGTGGCTGGGCTTGCATCCATCGCATCATCATGACAAAGGATTTCGAAAGCCAGCGCTTGCAGCGCATCCCCGGCGAGGATGGCGGTGGCCTCATTGTAGGCTTTATGGCAGGTCGGGCGGCCGCGGCGTAAGTCATCATCATCCATCGCCGGCAAGTCGTCATGAATCAGTGAATAAGCATGAATGATTTCAAGCGCTGAGGCGATGCCATCAAGCTGAGAAGCCGCTATGCCAACGGTATGGCCGGCAGCATAAACCAGTATCGGACGGACGCGTTTGCCACCGCCGCCGATAACCGCATAACGCATCGCGGCATGTAAATGCGTGGGTGTGGAGTTTTCTTTGGGCAACCAGTGCTCAAGTGCGCGATCAACGCGTTGACGGTATTCGTTTGCAATGATTTTAAAATCGTTTATTTGGCTGGCGTTACTGGCAGACATCTATTACTCGCTGTCTAAATCTTTGGTGAGCAATTCGCCGTTTTTTTCGATCAGTTGTTCGACTTTTTGTTCAGCTTTTTGTAATGATTGCTGGCATGAGGAAGCCAGTGCAATGCCTTGCTCGAATTGTTTTAAAGATTCTTCCAGACTCAGGTCGCCCTGTTCCATCGATTCAACCAGCTGTTCGAGCTCGGATAATGCCTGTTCAAAATTGGGTGCTGCTTTGCGAGCCACTGTCTTACTCCGGTATTAATAGAGGTGCCCTTGTTATCAAAAGCCACTGTATTTTATCACAGCCGGCAGTTAAGGGGCGCTAAGTTATCGTTTCTGTATGTTGCGGTCAACCATGCTTTGCTTATAGAACGATAGTCTCTGTCTATTCCTGCTGGCAAAAACTCAGCAGTTCATCGACCCGGCTGACACCGATGATTTCCATATTGGAGAGCAAATCATCGTTTTTAATATCACTTTTTTTCGGTTGATTGGCCAGTGGAATTACCGCACGTTTGAAACCGTGTTTGGCCGCTTCACGTAATCGCTCGAGGCCATTGGGTACCGGCCGAATTTCGCCGGCCAAGCCAATTTCACCAAAAGTGACGACATCGTTATTCAGTGCCTTATTACGAAAACTGGATAAGGCAGACAATATCAGAGCCGTATCGGCGGCTGTTTCAGTGACGCGGACACCGCCTACAACGTTCACAAACACATCCTGATCATGCATCGGTATGCCGGCATGGCGGTGAATAACCGCGAGCAACATAGCCAATCGGTTTTGATCCAGGCCTAAGGTTACCCGGCGCGGATTGCCCAGATGGCTTTCATCCACCAGCGCCTGTACTTCCACTAACAGTGGCCGGCTGCCTTCGCGGGTGACCATAATAATGCTGCCTGGCACCGGTGTTTCATGGCGAGATAGAAAAATGGCCGAGGGATTACTGACCGGTTTCAGGCCTTCTTCGGTCATCGCAAATACGCCCAGTTCATTGACAGCGCCAAAGCGGTTTTTTACCGCGCGCACTAAACGGTAGCGTTCGCCAGGATCACCATCGAAATATAAAACCGTATCGACCATGTGTTCCAAGACGCGAGGGCCGGCCAATGTGCCTTCTTTGGTGACATGGCCGACTATAAATAGAGCCGTATTGGTCTGTTTGGCATAGCGAACCAGTTGAGCGGCACTTTCCCGGATTTGGGAGACCCCTCCGGGTGCAGACTGAAGCTGATCGGTATAAATGGTTTGTATCGAGTCAATCACCATTAATTGCGGTTTGGCGCTTTGCGCATGACGTAATATATTTTCGACACAGGTTTCAGTTAACAGTTGTATATTGTCAGCTTCAAGCTTCAGGCGTTTAGCGCGCATGGCAACCTGCTGTAGTGATTCTTCGCCGGTTACATACAGTGCCTGCATATGCGTGCTTAAAGCGGCAACCGTTTGCAATAAAATCGTTGATTTGCCAATTCCCGGAGCACCCCCAATGAGCACCACGGAACCTGCGACCAGCCCGCCGCCCAGCACACGGTCGAGTTCGCCGATACGGGTCTGAATACGCTTTTCGAAACTTTTACCGACCTCGTTCATGTTCTTGATGGTGGACTGCCCGGCATAGCCTTCAAAGCGGCTGCTTTTCGTGCTGCTGGCTTGAGGGATGCCTTCTTCAAGGGTGTTCCATTGTCCGCAGTCACCGCACTGGCCTGCCCATTTTGAATGGCTGCTGCCGCAACTGGCGCAAACGTATAACGTTTTAGATTTGGCCATGCTTATGCGTCTTCTGCAAAGTCGTCGGCATCGGGCAATTTAATGCGCGCTGATTTGACGGCGTTGTTTTTGGTTTTTGTGATCTCAATGGGGATGCCTGCAATTTTCAAACTGGTACCAGGCTCAGGAATGATTTCTAATTGTTCGAGAATGACGCCATTCAGTGTTTTTGGCCCATCAACCGGTAAATCGAGCCCCAGTTCTCGATTGATCTCTCTGATATGCAGGCTGGCATCCAGCAGGTAGCTACCATCGTCTTGGGCCTGAATCAGCGGACTGTTTGAGCCGGCATTTGTGGTGAACTCACCGACAATCTCTTCCAGTATGTCTTCTAACGTGACCAGCCCCTGAATATCACCGTATTCGTCAACCACCAGCGCGGTGCGGCGTTTGGATGACTGAAAGTTTAAGAGTTGTTTATTTAATGAGGTGCTTTCTGGAATAAAGTAAGGCTCAGAGATCAGGCTGCTGAATGTGTCATGACTGAGTTCATTATCGGCAATTAAAGCGATGGCCCGGCGTAAATGCAAAATGCCAATGGTGTTGTCGATGGATTCGTTAAAAACAGGTAATCGCGTACGGTGAGTCTGGGTTAGTTGCTGCTTGATGCTATTGATGTCATCGTTAATATCGATGCCGGTAATTTCATTTCTGGGCACCATGATGTCTTCAACAGTAATGGTCTCAAGGTTGAGAATGCCTAACAGCATATCCTGATGTTTCTGAGGTACTTGCTGGTCGGCTTCATTTAAAGCGCTGCGTAACTCTTCGGTAGACAGGCTATGGTCAGTGCGTGCCGTAGGATTGACGCCCCAGATACGCAGCATGCTGTTTGCCAGAACATTAACAAACCAGACCAGAGGGTATAACACGGCCAGCAAAACGGTATACACATAAGCCGCTGGAAAAGCGATGCGTTCTGGGTGTAAGGCCGCTAAGGTCTTGGGTGCCACTTCAGCAAAAATAAGCACCACAAATGTCAGCGCACCGGTGGCGATTGCCAGGCCGGCTTCACCAAAGTAGCGCAAGGCGAGCACGGTTGCTATGGCCGAGGCAGCAATGTTAACAAAGTTATTGCCCAGTAGAATCACGCCCAATAAGCGGTCAGGCCGGCGTAATAGTTTTAAGGTGAGTTTGGCCCCGCGGTGGCCTTCATCGGCTTTGTGTTTTAAGCGATAGCGATTAAGGCTCATCAGGCCAGTTTCTGAGCTTGAAAACAATGCTGAGAGAATCAGCAGCACAAAAAGCGTAATTGATAACGTGCTGGAAGAAATATCGGTCATATTGCGGGTGTCTTGTTCAAATGAGATGGGGTTATTGAAGGATAAATTCTAAGACAAATTTACTGCCGATATAGGCCAGCATCAGGCAAGCGAAACCGCCTATTGTCCAGCGAACAGCTGTACGGCCTCTCCAGCCTAATAACCAGTGGCCGAGCAATAATACGGCATATAAAAACCAGGCTAAGATAGACAGCAGGGTTTTATGCACCAGATGTTGCTGGAACAGGTTTTCAAGGAATATAAAACCACTACTGAGGGCTGCACTTAAAAGAACAAAGCCGACTAAAATAATTTCAAACAGCAGTTTTTCCATTTCCTGCAAAGGCGGCAATAGACGGATGATGCCACCGGTTTGGTGATTGTGAAGGTGGCGGTTCTGCACTGAAAGGAAAATAGCGTGGAGCGTCGCTAAGGCCATTAAGCTGTAGGCAATGATCGAAATTAATACATGTATTTTTAGACCGGCAGGGCTATCCAGTGGCAATAAACGGCTTGATGGAAACATCCAGGCCAGCAATAAACTGGAGGCGCTGACAGGCAAAACCAACATCGCAAATAATTCCAGAGGGCGCATCAAAAAAGCGGTGATAGTCAGCAGACTGATAATTAACATGCTGGCAGAAAGCGTATTGAATAAGCTCAGATTAAAGCCTGCGGTGGTGATAATGTCATTGCTGAGACTGTAAAGGTGCAGCGTGAGTGCAATCAGACTGATCACTAAGATAACGGTTTTGGGTTGCCGGTGTGCCGATATCTTCAGCCGATAGGCGATAAGGCCAGAAGCAATAAAATAGAAAAGAATTGTAAGTAGCACAATATAAAAAGATGTCATAGTCGTCATCTGCTCTCAGTAGGAGCGTTTTTTCCTTTTTTTTTGATAGAATTCACACTTATTGCGTGCATTCTGTTGTTTTGCCTGATAATTATGGCTATATCATAACGTATGCGAATAAAATGATACGATTAAAATTAAAATAAATATGAACAGATGGAGCAACAATGCAAATCCGCGTATTAGGTAGTAGTGGAGGCATAGGAAAAGACCATAAAACCACATCTTTTTTAATAGATGATGATATTTTGATCGATGCAGGCACAGGTGTAGGTGAACTGACGCTGACAGAAATGCAGAAGATACGCAGTATTTTTTTAACACACTCTCATCTGGATCATATTTCTCATCTGTCATTCCTGATGGATACATTGTTTAGCCATAGCGATGCCCAAATACAGGTTTTTGCGCAACAAGATACAATTGATACCATTAAAAAGCACGTGTTTAACTGGTCAGTGTGGCCAGATTTCAGTGCCCTGCCTAGTGCGCAGAATCCGATCGTTGTCTTTCATGCGATGGAAGCGGGCGAAGAGAAAGTGCTCGACAAGCGGCATATTAGAATGATGGCCGCCAATCACACCGTTCCGACAGTGGCCTTGAGTGTGACGGAAAACGGCAGAAGCTTTGCCTTTAGTGCCGATACCACCACTAATGATACAATCTGGACGGCATTGAACAGTCTTGAGAGTCTGGATTTGCTGTTTATTGAGTCGGCGTTTCCTAATGAGCAGATGGAATTGTGCAAGCTGGCGAAGCATTACTGCCCGGCCTTGCTGGCCGCAGACCTGAAAAAACTCAAACACCAGCCTAAAATCTGCATTAGTCACACCATGCCGATCGATGAAGAAACCATTATGCAGCAATGCCATGACGCACTGCCCGATAGGGAGTTAATATTGTTGGCAGCCGAACAGATTTACCATCTCTAGCACTATCACCCGTTACGTTTAACGCATTTCAACGCTTTTACTGCTTGATCAGCCGCCGTTAGGCGAATATTCCTGTTTTTACCCAAAACCACCACTTATTGAGATAGATCAACAAGTGGTGCTGTTTAGTGGCATATCTCTGTGTTAGTGTCATCAACACATAATAAATAGCGGGTAAATTAAACCCGATTTGAAACACCAGGGGATACAAATGATGCAGAATGAGAACAATGTCAGCGGCTTGAATGTGACTGATTTTGAACAAGTGAATTTTAATGGGGGGGCTGTTATCAGGCCCGATGGCACGCAGGTTTTTATCTCAGAAGGCGCAGTGCAGCAGTCTTTGAGAGAACTGGAGAGTGTCTGGATGAAACATCACAACCATTATGCGGATGTGCTGGATAGTTTAATGCAGACAGTTAATGCCGCTCGTGGAGTGGTCTAAAACGGCTGTAGTGTGTATAAACTGTAAAATAGTTATCCGCTTGTCATAAATTGTTTATATACCTTATCTTTTTGATGTATAGTTCATTTATCGATGACAAACGGTTAAAAATGACCGATAAGAGGTAGCAATGACTTACGTAACAAATTCTGTTTTTCAACACGATGTTTCGAATGGCGCTGAGCCCTTTATGGCAATTGTTGATGAATACGGTCAGGAGATCCCCTTTAATGAATATGATATTCAGCGTTCATTAGAGCAATTATCAGAAATAAACAGTGATCATCCTAAATCATTAGATCTACTGATGGACAGAGTGATAGCCGCCCGAGCGATTGCCTAATCACTTAAATCAGAACGACATTTTTCAGGGTGTTAAGGATTACGCCTTGTTAAAAACACCTCGCCATGCAACACGCATTAATGATTGAGAGCTTACAGTTCTCGATAGAACAAATCCTGCTACAGCACCCACAAGGCTTATCTGAGTACGAGCTGATAACCGCCCTGCAGTCAGCGTCAGATCACGAGATAAGCAGTCTCCAGCTGCATGATCCTCACCAGCTGTTTCAAATGCATTTTATGCTCTTCCACTGTCTTTATTTATTGCGTGACCGGTGGCTGGCAGAAAAATTATCCTGTTTGCAGATCAGTGCATTAAAAATCATAAAGCTTGCTTATACTCAAAGCCACAACGATGCGCTAGAGCTGCAAGACTCGGTCAGACAATATTATCTGGATGTAAATAACCTGACAGCAACCGATGCTGACGCGGTAGAAACGCTGATATCGCGATTCTGGCATAAATTTGCATGCGCGCCTGAGCTAGAGCATGCATTGATGGTGTTTGAGCTCAGCGGAAATCTCGATTTTAAGCAGATTAAAGCAAGGTATCAGCAGCTAGCGATGCAGAATCACCCCGACCGGGGAGGCTCAGACAGTCGCTTAGCCGAGATTAATCAGGCGATGAAGGTCTTAAAAGGCTACTACCAGCCTAAAAAATGACCCTGGTTTTGAAAAATACAGCCGAAATACTGAGCCATCCCCGTAATATAATAAATTTGTAATATTCTTATCTGGTTTTTTACTGTTATTTTAAGTATAGTGCCGCCTCATTTTCGCCATTCAACAGAGGTTCTCCTTTGTCTTTTGCAGCACTAGAGTTAGATGCCACAATTTTACGCGCCATAGAGGACTGTGGTTTTGAAACACCGTCCGAAATCCAGGCTAAAGCGATTCCACCGGCGCTGCAGGGCAATGACTTAATGGCATCTGCACCGACCGGTACCGGCAAAACGGCGGCGTTTGTGTTGCCGGCCTTGCACACCTTACTCCAGGCAGATAGTGATTCAGAAGAAGCCTCAGGAAAAGGCCGGGCACCACGTGTTTTAGTACTAACACCGACGCGTGAGCTGGCCAATCAGGTATTAAAAAACACGCGTGACTTTGGCAAATACACACGTTTGTATAGTGCTTTACTGGTGGGCGGTGTGCCTTACCCCGCTCAAATAAAAAGCCTGAAGCGCGGCGTTGATCTGATCATCGCAACGCCGGGGCGTTTAATTGATCACATGAAATCTGATCGTATAGATTTTTCTAAACTGGAATTACTGATACTGGATGAAGCTGACCGAATGCTGGACATGGGTTTTCTGGATGATGTTAAGAAAGTGGCAGCGGCGACACCAGCCGGGCGTCAGACGCTGTTGTTT
>Ga0224506_10000307_pt1 | contig 45189 bp, 29 predicted proteins | sample SF_Jan12_sed_USG_2_FD_169108 | JGI IMG/M metagenome (GOLD analysis project Ga0224506, IMG submission 169108) | Sediment microbial communities from San Francisco Bay, California, United States - SF_Jan12_sed_USGS_8_1 | ecosystem: Environmental > Aquatic > Marine > Sediment | place: USA... | reverse complement strand
GTAATAAGAGGGTACAATACTACTGATAATGTGACACAACAGATTATGGTACTTTCTAAGAACCTAGGAAAAGTGCCTGTTGAGGTGAATGACTATCCTGGGTTTGTTGCAAATAGAATATTGATGCCCATGATTAACGAAGCAATATACTCTCTTTATGAAAACGTAGCTGGAGTAGAAGAAATAGATACCGTAATGAAGCTAGGAATGGCACACCCAATGGGTCCATTACAACTAGCTGATTTTATTGGTTTAGATGTTTGTTTGTCGATTCTACATGTGCTACACAATGGCTTTGGAAATCCAAAATATGCCCCATGTCCCCTGTTAGTAAATATGGTAGAAGCAGGACACAAAGGTGTGAAATCAGGTAGTGGATTTTATAACTGGGCACATGGTACAAAAGATTTGATTGTGGTAGATCGGTTTAGGAAATAATTGGCTTTATTTATTAAATCACACAATTGTTAGACCATAATTTTCAAAGCATTAAAATTTCATATCTATGAAAAAAATCTTTCTTTACTTAACCCTTATCCTACTCATTTCGTGTGAGAAAAAATCAAACGATAACTTACAACTGACCGAAGGCATTTCGGCAGAACTAGCTACTTATCGTAAACAGCAAGTGTCTGATGTTTTGTACAACCTTACTTTTAATATCCCTCTAATAAAGGAAGATTCCATTTCTTCAAAACTAAGTTTAGAGGTCTCCATCAATGATTTGAGCCAACCTTTATTTTTGGATTTTAAGCCTAATAAAAAGTTCCCGATTGCGATTTTTGCTAATGGAAAAGAAATATCCACTAAACACGAAAAGGAACACATTATCATACCTAGTGAAAATTTGGTGTTAGGTGAAAACGCTATTGAAATCGAATTCATAGCTGGAGAAATGTCACTGAACAGGAATGACAATTACTTGTATACTTTACTTGTTCCTGATCGTGCAAGAACCCTTTTTCCTTGTTTTGATCAACCCGATATTAAAGCGTCTTATGTTTTGAATATTACTTCTCCAAAAGATTGGAAAGTGTTATGTGGTTCATCGCTAGATTTTGAAAAAGAAAAAGAAGGTTTTATAGAACGCCAATTCAAAGAAACAGACAAAATGAGTACCTATTTATTCTCTTTTGTAGCTGGTAAATTTAAAGTCGCAAATAGCACTGACTCAACTTTTAATATGCAAATGCTATATCGGGAAACCGATGAAGACAAAATAAATAAAAGCGTAAATGAGATATTCGATTTACACCAACAATCTGTAGATTTTCTAGAAGATTACACCAATTACAATTTTCCCTTCCAAAAACTAGATTTTGCAACTATTTATAGTCACCCTTATGGTGGCATGGAACATACTGGAGCAATTCAGTATAGGCAATCTTCACTTTTTTTGGATAGTAGTGCCACTCAAAGCAAGGAGTTATCGAGAGCGAAACTTATTGCACATGAAACATCACATATGTGGTTTGGAAATTTAGTCACCATGAAATGGTTTGATGATGTATGGTTAAAAGAAGTATTTGCGAATTTTATGGCAGATAAAATTGTAAATCCAGCTTTCCCTAATTTTGATCATGATCTACAATTTATGACTGCTCACTACCCCAGTGCATATAGTATTGATCGAAGTAAAGGTGCTAACCCTATTCGCCAAAAACTTGACAATCTAAACAATGCAGGATCACTTTATGGGGGAATTATTTATCATAAAGCCCCAATTATGATGCGTCAATTGGAAGTAATACTAGGCGTAGATAAATTTCAGCAAGGCATTATGGAATATATAAAAGAATATGCCAATAATAATGCGGATTGGAATGACTTGATTAGAATTTTGGACAAAAAAACAACATTGGATTTAAAACAATGGAGTAATGTTTGGGTAAATTCTTCAGGAAGACCTATCATAAATAGTAAGGTTTCCTATGATAGCAATAATCTAATAAAATCCTTTGAAATAGAGCAAATAGCTGAGGATGGATCTGACAAAATGTGGTCTCAGTTATTTGATATTACATTGGTTTACCCCGACTCTTCACAAGTATTCACAATCAACTTAAGTAAAAAAAATATTTCTATTCCCACTGCAGTAGGATTATCAAAACCTGACTTTATTATATACAATAGTAATGGTCTGGGGTATGGTGTTTTTCCAATCGATATTAATAAATTAGAATACATTCCTAATATTAAGAACGTAGTAGCAAGAGCATCTAGTTATATCAACTGTTATGAAAACTTCTTAAATGGTACACTTTCTGTCAGCCAGGCATTTGGTTTTTTTCAGGAAGGATTACGACTAGAGTCTAATGAACTAGTTTTACGATTGATCTCAAGACAAATAAACAATATTTACTGGACATATTTTACAGATGAACAACGAATTCAATATCAACTACCACTTGAAAAAATGTTGTTCTCTAGGCTTCAGCAAAATGAGAAGTCTAATATTAAAAAAATACTATTCCAGTCATATAGGTCAATTGCCCATACTGGTATAGGTCTCGATCGACTATACCGTATTTGGAACAAAGATTTAATCATTCCCAACTTATCTCTCAACAAAGATAATTATACTAGTATGGCTATGTTATTGGCTGTATATGAACATAATGATGCTGACAAAATACTTGTAAACGCAAGGGCAGCCTTAAGTGATTCAAGCAAAATAGAACGGTTCGATTTTCTATTGCCTTCACTATCTAAAGATAGTGAGGATAGAATACGATTTTTTGAGTCTTTTTCCTCAAAAGAAAATCGAGAGAAGGAAAGTTGGGTTTTATCTGCCTGTTATTATATTCACCACCCTCTACGACAAGAAACTGCGATTGAAAATCTTGAAATCAGTTTAACTCTTTTAGAAGAAATTCAAAAAACAGGGGATATCTTTTTTCCTAAATCATGGTTAGATAACACTATTGGAATGTATTCCTCAAAAGAAGCGTTTGACATCCTAAATAAATTCATTGCTACTCATCCTGATCTAAACCCTCAGCTAATGTTAAAATTATTACAATCAACTGATGATTTACACAGAACGCAAGAATTATTCCAGTAGTTGGTAATTATAACTGTTATCTAATCAATAAATGACTTTCCAAAAAACCAATTCAACTGAAATACAGTCAGATAACTAAAAAAGGTGTGAAATGAAATATATTACTTCAAAATTGGTATGAATATTTAAATGAATAATAAATCGATAATTGGATATAGCCTTGCACTGGGTGCAACTGCTCTATGGTCGGGGAATTTTATTGTTGCACGAGGGTTATCAGATGCTATTCCCCCTGTTACTTTGGCCTTTTTAAGGTGGATAGTAGCCATTATTATTTTTACGCCATTTGCATTTCGGCAAACTGCTAAAGATTGGAAAATTATAAAAAACAATATTTCTTATCTTATTGTTTTATCCATTTTTGGAGTGACAGTTTTCAACACACTGATGTATATTGCTGGTCAGACTACGACAGCCTTAAATCTCTCTCTAATATCTATTACATTCCCCATTTTTATAATAGTTATTTCCAGGATTATTTTTCTTGAACGATTTACTCTGTTTAAGCTGATAGGTATTTTATTAGTTGTATTTGGTGTAATTCTAATAATTACAAAGGGAGAATTATCAACCTTGAAAGACTTGACCTTTAATATTGGTGACTTTTGGATGCTTCTAGCTGCAATTTCTTTTGCTGCTTACAGTATATTGATAAAGAGAAAACCTAAAGAAATTGGGATTTATTCTTTTCAATATGCCTCATTTATAATTGGAGTAATTCTACTTTTACCATTCTACATTTATGAGTATCTACAAACTCCATCGGTTGAATTTAATTCGGAAATTATTATTTCTATCTTTTATATCGGGATTTGTGCTTCGCTTATTGCCTTTATTTTCTGGAATAAAGCTATTTTATTGATTGGCCCTTCAAAATCAGGGATGATATATTATTCACTTCCCCTATTTAGTGGAACGCTTGCATGGATTATATTAAATGAAAAAATTGGGATGATCCATTTTATTAGTGGAGTACTGATTATTTCAGGAATATTGATTAGTAATTATAATATTGATTTATTTTTAAGTTTCAAGAACAAAGTACTACGGAAAGTTATATATAGAAAAAGGAAAAAAGATAATTAATGAAATTCTTATGACTTAAATATAGTTTGATACTATATTGCTTCGAAAATATTACGATTTTCACATAAGTGTTATCTTATCTGTATTAACGCCAATAATACAGAGTAACAATTTAGTTGAAAACATTGGCAGGTAGAACTATAAAACTAGATATAATATGAAATTGAAAAACATCATTATAGGAAGCATATTAATTATGTCTCTTGGCTGCGAGCAAGGCACTACAACAAAAAAAGAGGAAAACACCCCTAAAAACGTCATACTTTTAATTAGTGATGGAACAGGGTTATCACAGATTTCGTCTGCTTACTACTTTAAAGAAAATTCCCCAAACTATGCTCGATTTAAGCATATAGGTTTAATGAAAACATCGTCTTCTAGGCAAAAGATTACAGATTCTGCAGCTGGAGCAACAGCCTTTGCTTGTGGTGTAAAAACGTACAACGGTGCTATTGGTGTTGCAGATGATTCAACCAATGTTGAAAATTTAGTTGAAATAGTTTCTTCAAGGAATATAAAGAGCGGTATTATTGCTACTTCTTCCATAACACATGCTACTCCGGCCAGTTTTTATGCACATACACTTAGTAGAGGTGAAGCGGAAAAAATCGCATTAGGATTAGTACAGTCAGACGTAGATTTTTTTGCAGGTGGAGGAACACAATTTTTTAATAAACGTAGTGATGGAAGAAACTTATTAAGTGAATTAAAAGAAAAAAACTTTAGTATAGATACTACTTCTCTTACTGATCTTTCTGAAATTCAAACTAGTGAAAAAGCAGCCTTTTTATTGGCAAATGATGCTATGCCTCCAGTGGAAAAAGGTCGTGGTAACTTCCTTGCTAATGCAACAGAATTAGCAATTCAATTTCTTAGTAAGGATAGTTCCAATTTTTTCATGATGTCTGAAGGGTCACAAATAGATTGGGGAGGACATCAAAACAATGAATCATACGTAATATCTGAGTTAATTGATTTTGATGATGCTATAGGTGTAGCGTTAGACTATGCTGAAAAAGATGGCAATACGCTAGTAGTGGTAACTTCTGATCATGAGACAGGTGGGGTGACTTTATCTGCGAAATCAAAAACAGCAGATGATGGGACTGAATTCAATGATTATAATGAAATTGGTATGACCTTTTCAACTGGAGGGCATTCTGCTACTTTGGTACCTGTTTTTGCTTATGGCCCAGGATCGGAAGAGTTTGCAGGAACTTATGAAAACACGGAAATATTTGAAAAAATATTAAAACTTACAAAGTGGAAAGTGGAAGGTGAATAAAAACTCACCGTATTTTTACCACATTCAATAAATAAACTATTCACACTATGATTGAAAGTATATTCACACTTCTCATGCTAATCCTTTTACAAACTGTACTTGGGTTTGATAATTTACTCTATATCTCATTGGAATCTAAACGTGCACCATTAGAAAAACAAAAATCAGTGAGAACTTGGGGCATAGGTATTGCCATTGGCTTGCGTATTATTCTTTTATACATTTTAGTAAACCTTATAAAATACTTTCAAAACCCAATTCTAAAAATTGATTTCCCAGAGTGGATTTATGGCTCATTTAATATTCATAGTTTAATTGTCCTGTTAGGTGGAGCATTCATTCTATACACTGCTATGAAAGAAATATGGCATTTATCCTACATGGAAGAGCATGAAACAGATAAACGAAAAAATTCATCAACTACGAGTGTAATTATCATGATTGTACTTATGAACGTTATTTTTTCATTCGACTCTATATTAAGTGCCATGGCTCTCACTAACATATTTTGGATTATGGCAACAGCTATTATCATTAGTGGAGTTTTAATGATTTGGCTGTCCGAAAGCGTATCCGTTTTTCTGGCAAAAAACAGACTCTATGAAGTTCTAGGTCTATTCATCCTGTTTCTTGTAGGAGTAATGCTCCTCTCAGAAGGAGGTCATCTAGCACATCTTAGCTTCTTCGGAAACGAAATCACTCCAATGAGTAAAACTACTTTCTATTTTGTGATTTTTATTCTAGTAGTGGTAGATATTGTTCAAGGAAAATACCAGAAAAAATTATTGGAAGCTAAAACATCCTCTCATCATAAGTAGGTTTTAATAATTAATCAATATAGCACTAAAATTAATTGAAAAGCGTAAGAATTTATCTTGCGCTTTTTTATTCATACTAGTGAAAAAACACTTTTTTTTTGATTTATTAATAATCTGTATTTAGACCGATTAAATTTAATGCAAACGTTTGCATTAAATTTAATCGGTAAATTATGCTAGGAAATTACACTAAACATGCTAAATTGCTGAATTGTATAAAATAACTTTTCACGTTTTATCTAAACTAAATAGCTTTATGAAGAAATTATTACTATTAATTTTCTCTGCTACTGTGCTTACTACAAGCATTTTTGCACAGGAAACAACAATTACGGGGAAAATCTCAGATGCTTCCGGTGACTTACCGGGGGTAAGTATTCAGATCAAAGGCACAACTACTGGAGCAATATCTGATGCTAATGGTGAATACACTGTTAAGGCAAATCAAAATGATGTGATTGTCTTTTCATTTGTCGGGTATGCAACTCAGGAAATTACTGTAGGAACTCAAACAGTGATTAATATAACAATGGCTGAGGATGCAACACAATTATCAGAAGTAGTTGTAATTGGATATGGTAGCACTACTATTAAAGATGCTACTGGTGCTGTTGTAGCAGTATCATCAGAAGATTTTAATGGTGGTGTTATATCTTCTCCTGAACAATTAATTCAAGGAAAGTCTGCTGGTGTGCAAATTACATCTACAAGTGGTTCACCAGGTGATGGGGTTCAATTAAGAATTCGTGGTACTAGTTCTATCAGGTCAAACAATAACCCTCTCTATGTTGTAGATGGTGTGCCGTTAAGTGGGGGTACTCAGCCAGCATCATCAGATGTAGGTTATGGAACTTCAGGAGACACAAACCCGTTAAACTTTATCAACCCTAATGATATTGAAAGCATAAGTATTTTGAAAGATGCTTCTGCAACAGCTATATATGGTTCTAGAGGTGCTAATGGCGTTGTAATTATTACTACTAAAAGTGGTAAAGGAAGTGGATCTCTTGAATTTTCTTCAAGTGTCAGTGTTGCTTCTCCTGCAAACAAATATGAACTTTTGGAGGGTCAGGCTTTCTTAGATGGTGTCGCACAGTATGGAGGTGATCCTGTAGCTCAAAATTATGGAAGTAATACAGACTGGCAGGATTATATCACTAGAACTTCTGTTTCAAACAAACAAAATTTAGCTTACTCTAAAGGGTTCAAAACAGGTTCTATTAGAGCATCTCTTGGATATGAAGATCAGCAAGGAGTGATGAAGAATTCTTATATGAAGAGATTCACAACTAGACTAAATGGCAATAAGTCATTCCTAGACAACAAACTCAACCTTAATTTACAGGCTACTTATTCTAATGTTAAAAGAGAAGATCCACCAATTAGTGGAAATGCTGGATTTCAGGGTGATATTTTAGGTGCTGCTTATTCAGCCAACCCAACATGGTCTACGGATCCTGATTTTGATACAGGAGGGCAAAGAAGTCCTGCCAATATGTTGACCTATTTTCAATCACAAGGTGCAACCAACAGGATTTTAACTAACCTTTCGGCCGATTACAAAATAACTGATGGGTTAGTAGCTAAAGCTACTTACGGACTAGATAAGGCTACAGGCGAAGGGGTAACGCTTATAACTGGTGATGCGATAAACGCAGGAAATGGTGTTCAAGGTTTTGGACAAGGTCAATTGAATGAAAATCGTAGTTTCAATAATTTGGTTGAATTAACTTTGAATTACACAAAGGAAATGGGATCAATTGATTTAGAAATTGTAGGCGGATATTCATTTCAAAGTTTTAGAAATCAATGGCATTGGGCTGGAGCTAGAGGGTTTAGTAGTAACGAATTTGGTGCTATGGAGGATGAAATTAGGAGTTCTTATGATGCTGGTGTAGCAGCAGCAGATGCCATTTACGACAACTATAACAACTGGGGAATTTCAAATGATCTCCGAAATGGCACTCAAACAACTGGGGGATTTGTAAGTGGAATTAATACAAGTGAAGGCACATTAAATCAAGCGTATTTTGCAAGACCTACAGGAGTTGATGTTGAAGCTATTGCAGCGAATTATTATGATCAAACTGACTACTTACAATCATACTTTGCAAGAGGTAACTTCACTATATCTGATAAATACATTATCACAGCAACATTAAGAGTAGATGGATCTTCTAAATTTGGTTCTGAAAACACTTATGGGGTTTTCCCTTCCGGTGCTGTAGCTTGGAAATTATCAGAAGAAGATTTTATGCCTGATTTTTTTAGTACAATGAAATTAAGAGCAGGGTATGGAATAGTTGGTAACCAAGATGGACTTGGATATGGAGAGTTCATTAGAAGAGAAAGGTGGGCTGATGTTGGTGTAGGTAGTAGTCGTGAAATAGGTGTACCTGGAACTACGACACAAGGTTCTGTTAACCCAGGCTTAAAATGGGAAGAAACTTCTCAATTAGCAGCTGGTATAGATTTCGGTATTTTAAATGAAAAAATTTATGGTAGTTTAGATTTCTACAATAAGCAAACAACAGATTTATTGTTGAGAAGAGATGCTGCTCAGCCAGCTGTTGCAAACCAAATATATGATAACCTTGATGCAATTGTTGAAAATAAAGGTTGGGAGTTATCATTAACATATGAAGCTGTAGAAACTGAAGATATCTCTTTTAGTATTGGTGGAAACGTAGCAAAAAATAACAATCTAGTAAAAGATTTTGCTGGTGAGCTAAATGCTGGTCAAATATATGGTCAAGGTCTTTCAGGTGCATACGCACAGCGTCTAGCTGGTGGTTATCCTTTATTCACCTACCATTTAAGAGAATTTGAAGGGTTTGATGCGAATGGACAACCTATAGGTGATAACCAAACTTATTTGAACAAATCTGCACTACCTACATGGAATACAGGAGCTTCATTAAATGTTAGATATAAAAGCATAGACTTTGCTGCATATATGACAGGTCAGTTTGGACATTATATTTACAACAATACACAAAATGGCTTTTTTACTGCAGGCTCTATCAACAATGCTAGAAATGTAACTCCTGATGTATTGACAAGTGGAGAGTCTGGAGCAGCTGAAGCTGCTGTTTCTACACGTTTCTTAGAAAGTGGAAACTTTTTTAGAATGCAAACAATGAGTATAGGATATAATGTATCGTTGAATAGCAGCAGTATGATAAAGAGTTTAAGATTTAACCTTACAGCTCAAAACCTATTTGTTATCACTAAATATTCTGGATTAGACCCTGAAGTTAGTTCAAACCCTGCCAACTATCAGTTGTTAAATAGTCTACCTACAGCAGGCATAGATTACACGGCATATCCAAGACCAAGAACCTTTACTTTGGGACTAAATGCATCATTCTAATTTGATTAATTATAAAAAAAAGAAAATGGTAAATAAAAATAAATATATAAATAGACTATGGATACCAGCATTTATGCTTTGGTTTCTAGTGTCTTCCTGTAGTTTACAAATCGATGAAACTGATTCTTTAATTACTGAAGGAGCTTCTGATATTTTTAATGGAGTTGCTGATCCTGCTGCCTCTTTAACAAATATATATAACAATATTTCTGGACAAGCTGGAGATCAGTCTAACTTATATGCTATGACTGAGGTTACTACAGATGAGTTATTAGTACCTACTCGTGGTACTGATTGGGGTGATAATGGTGTGTGGCGTACTTTACACGCTCACACTTGGGGTTCAACACATAGTCAGGTTTTGAGCGTATGGAACAACAAAAATAGCGCAGTTCTTAGAGCCACTGAAGTAATCGATCCTTTAAGTAATGCATCAGTAGCTCAGGTAGCAGAAGCAAAATTTGCTAGAGCATATAATATGTGGGTTATAATGGACTTCTATGGACAAGTTCCTTTTCGAAATCCTACAGATGGACCTGAAATAATTCCATCAGTTATGACTAGAGCTGAAGCTTATGATTTGATTGTAAGTGACTTAGAAGATGCAATAGCTGATTTACCAGTAAGTGATGCCGCAAGTGCTGATAAAACCAGACCTGTAAAGGCTACTGCAAGATTCTGGTTAGCAAAAGTTAAATTAAATGCGGCTGTATACTTAGGGGCATATGGTGCAAATGATTTATCTGACGTAATCTCATTAGTGGATGCTATTGAAGCTGAAGGGTATGCATTAACAAGCGGAAATTATTTCGATATATTTGTTGGACCTGCTTATACAAACACAGATGTGATATGGAGTGTAAATGCTGGAATGGCAAATAGAGCATGGAACAGCCTTCATTATAATCAAGCGCACACTGACAATGGTGGTGGTGGATGGAATGGCTTTACTACATTGGCTGAATTTTATGATAAATTTGAAGGTCCTACAGCAGACAATTCTTTAGGAGCTGGTCAGGAAGAAAGACGAGGTTACACACAAACATTAGCTTCCACAGATGCTGCTAACCAAGGTTTTGGTTTCGGTTTCCAATTAGGACAGATGTATGGCTGGGATGGAACTTCTGCTATTCCATTAGAAACTAGAACAGGAGATCCTTTAGTTTTCACTAAAGAATTACCTGGTTTAATTGGTAATAATGAAGTTACTGGTATGAGATTATTAAAGTATTCTCCAGCAAATGGTGCTTGGACATCAGGTGTTGTAATGGCTCGATTTGCAGATGCTTTCTTAATGAGGGCTGAAGCTAAAATGAGATCTGGCGATACTGGTGGAGCGCTGGCTGATGTTAATATTTTAAGAGGTTTAAGAGCTAATACTACTGCTTTAGCGTCACTATCAGAAGCTGACATGCTAGATGAAAGAGCTCGTGAACTCTATACAGAAGGATGGAGAAGAAATGATATGATTCGCTTCGGAACATTCTCTTCTGCATGGCAGTTTAAGGAATCAGGTGATAACCATACTGATTTATTCCCGATTCCATCTAATGCATTGTTGTCTAATCCTGGCTTAATACAAAATCCAGGATATTAAGGATCAAATACTATTTCATTTTAATAAAAAGAGGGCTATATGCCCTCTTTTTATTTTATATATTTACACAAACTAAACCTTAACTTTTATCTTAATGAAATAATTAGTGAAAAAAGATGAAGTTATGAACAGCTGTTTTTATGAAGATAAATAATACAAAGTATGTATATAAATAAGCTATTTGCCATTGTAATTCTATCTATAACTATTTTTTCATGCCAAACTAAAAGTGAGGTTGAAAAAGACGAAAGTTTATCTATACCTCTTTTCTCACAACTCTCCTCTGAGAAAACAGGAATTGCATTTATCAACGAGATTGAAAATCAAAAAAACTTCAACATTTTCAAATACCGAAATTTCTACAACGGTGGTGGTGTAGCTATCGGTGATGTTAATAATGATGGTTTGGCAGATATATACATGACTGCTAACATGAAACCCAATAAATTGTACATCAATAAAGGTGATTTTATATTTGAAGATATTTCAAAATCAGCTGGTATTGAAGGGAATAAACCATGGTCTACTGGAGTAATGATGGTAGATATAAATCAAGACGGTTTTTTAGATATCTACGTGAGTAATGCAGGAAATTTAGAGGGAAATAATCATGATAATGATTTGTACATCAATAATGGTGATTTGACTTTTACCGAAAGTGCTAAAGAATTTAATTTAGCGAAAACAGGGTTTTCCACCCATGCTTCATTTTTTGACTATGATAAGGATGGGGATTTAGATGCATATATTCTTAATAATAGCAATATTCCTGTAAGTAGTCTTGGCTATGCTTCTGATCGACAAAAAAGAGCTCAGGATTGGGATGTACCAGATATTTTCAAAGGTGTAGGTGATATGTTACTTCGCAATGATGAAGGTAAATTTACAAATGTGAGTGAAGAAGCTGGAATATTTGGTAGTTTAATAGGCTTTGGATTGGGTGTTTATATAAGTGATCTAAATGGTGACCTATACCCTGACATTTACGTTTCTAATGACTTTTATGAACGAGATTATTTATACATTAATAATCAAGATGGTACTTTCAAAGAAGATATCAAAAACTGGACTTCACATTTATGCCTCTCTGCAATGGGTGTAGATATGGCTGATATAAATAATGATGGCTTGAATGATATTTTCATAACTGATATGATGCCTGAAGCTGATCAGAGAATAAAAAGTGTTATGGAATTTGAAAGCTATAACGTGTTCAAGCTAAAACAAAGTAGAGATTTTTATCAACAGTATATTCAAAATACACTTCAAATAAATAATGGAAATCAATCCTTTTCGGAAATAGCCAATTTTAGTGGTGTAGCTAAAACTGATTGGAGCTGGGCAGGACTAATGTTTGATATGGATAATGATGGCTACAAAGACTTATATATTACCAATGGAATAAATCATGATTTAACTGATATTGACTTTGTAGATTTCTTTGCAAATGAAGTGATTCAAAATTTAGCACTCACTGGAAAGAAAGAAGATATTAGTTCTATAATTGATAAAATGCCTGTGGTGGCACTACCAAATTATGCTTATAAAAACAATCAAGATTTAACATTTGAAGATGTATCAGAAAAATGGGGTTTAAAAATTCCAAGTTTTTCAAATGGATGTGCCTATGCAGATTTAGATAATGATGGTGATTTGGATGTAGTGGTTAACAATGTGAACATGGAAGCATTTGTATTTAGAAATAACAGCGAAAAACTTAATAACAATAATTACATCAAACTAAAGTTTGAAGGAAGTGACAAAAACACATTTGCAATTGGAACATCAGTTAAGCTTTTCTCTAATCATAAGGTTATTTTTCAAGAACTAATGCCTTCACGTGGGTTTCAGTCCTCAGTTGATTACGTAATGACCATTGGTTTGGGTGATGTGAACATAATTGATTCTATAAGGATAATTTGGCCTGATGATAAAACGCAAAAATTAATTAATGTTAATGCCAACCAATTATTAACATTATCACATAGCAGTGCTACAGAAGTATATAATACCAAACAAGAAAAATTAACACCTACTCTTCTTCAAGAAGTGTCTAATAATTCACTTGTATCTCATCAAGAAAATATTTATAACGATTTTGATTATGAAGGACTTATTAGCAAAAAACTTTCACAAGAGGGTCCTGCATTAGCGATTGCTGACATCAACGGAGATGGTCATGAAGATGTATTTGTTGGTGGAGCAAAAGGACAATCAGGTATATTGTATTTACACCAAGGAGAAGGCTATTTATCAATTATTACTCAAAAATCATTTGAAAATGATGCCCATTATGAAGATACTGCTGCCAGTTTTTTTGATGCAGATGGAGATGGAGATCAGGATTTGATAGTGGGATCTGGAGGGAATGAAAGTCAGGATCAGCTTAATTATATATCTCGATTGTATATAAATAAAGGTAATGGTCAATTTGTGAAGTCTACAAATGAATTGCCTCATCTACAAACCAACATCTCGGTTATAGCACCCAATGACTTTGATGCAGATGGAGATATAGACTTATTTATTGGTTCTAGAAGTGTTCCTGGTATATACGGAATTGATCCTGAACATTTATTTCTTGTGAATAATGGGGATGGTACTTTTATTAATGGGACAGAACGGTATGCTTATCATACCAAAGATGCTGGCATGATTACAGATGCCTTATGGGCTGATGTGGATAAAGATGGCATTAAAGATTTAATTACAGTAGCTGATTGGGGTGTTCCAATGATTTATAAGAACTCTGGAAGAAGTCTTTCTAAAATGCCGAGTACACTAGACAGCCTCCATGGTTGGTGGAACACCTTAGAAGCTTCTGATTTAGATAATGATGGCGATATGGATTTTATTATTGGTAACCAAGGAAGCAATATACCCTACAAAACCACAATAGAAAACCCCATAAAAATGTGGGTTAATGATTTTGATAATAATGGTGGAATAGAACAAATAACTACTACTAATTATGACAATGGAGACTACCCCATTCATATGAGAAAGGAGCTTACTGGCCAGATAGTATCACTAAAAAAAGAAAACCTTAAAGCCTCCGAATACGCAACAAAAACAATCCATAAATTGTTTTCAGAAGATATTTTAAGGAACACTATAATTAAAAAAGCTAATATATCTGAAACAATTGTAGCTATAAATAATGGAGACGGTATGTTCTCAATAAAAAAACTACCAAATAGAGTTCAGCTTTCATGTGTTTGTGGAATATCATGTTCTGATGTAAATAACGATGGGAATATGGATATCATATTGGCAGGAAACAATTTTGAATTTAAGCCTCAATATTCTCGGTTAGATGCTAATTATGGAAGTGTTTTACTAGGAGATGGTAAAATGGGTTTCGAATGGCAAGAATATAAAAAGAGTGGTTTTTTTGTTAGAGACGAAATCAAACACCTAACTTCTTTCAAGGATAAAAATGGTGACGAATATCTCTTTGCTGCCATAAACGATGAAAAGCCTAAGGTTTTTAAATAGAATTTCAGGAAATATTTTAAAGGAAAATAAATGTTGAAAAGATATACATTACTATTCTCATTTTTTTTATCGCTCGTTGCCTGCAATAACAAGAAGCCCTTATTTGAAAGCCTCTCTCCTTCTGAAACTGGAATTAGTTTTCAGAATTCTCTTACCGAGAGTGATGATTTTAACATCCTTGATTACCTCTATTTCTATAATGGGGGTGGCGTTGCCATTGGAGATATTAATAATGATGGTTTACCAGACATCTACTTTTCTGGTAATCAAGTAAAAAACAAATTATACCTAAATAAAGGAGGTTTAACCTTTGAAGATATTACTGAAAAAGCAGGTGTGTCAGGGAATAGCAACTGGAATACAGGGGCAGTTATGGGAGATGTTAATGGTGATGGCTTTCTAGATATTTATGTCTGTGCTGTTGTTGGTATAAGAGGATTAACTGGGTATAATGAACTCTTTATTAATAATGGAGATAATACTTTTACAGAAAATGCTGCAAAATATGGATTAGACCATGAAACTTTCAGTTCTTCAGCTGCTTTTTTGGATTATGATTTAGATGGTGACTTAGATATTTTCCTTCTAAATCATGCCATTCATACTCAAGAATCCTTTGGACATGCTAATTTGAGACATAAAAGATCGATTGAAACTGGGGATAAACTGATGCGAAATGACGGAGAGTTTTTTACAGATATAAGTGAAGAAGCGGGTATATATGGAGGAATAAATGGGTATGGACTAGGAGTAGCTATTTCAGACTTTAATCAAGATGGGTTTCCAGATATATATGTGGGGAATGATTTTCATGAGGATGATTATTATTATGTAAATAATGGTAACGGAACGTTTACTGAAAGTCTAAAAAAATACTTTGGTCATACATCTCGGTTTTCCATGGGAAATGATGTTGCCGACCTTAATCACGATGGCATGCCAGATATCATAAGTCTTGATATGTTACCTGAAGACGAAAAAATACTTAAAAGTTCTGATGGAGATGAGGAAGTTAATATTATGGAGTTGAGAACATCACAGTATGGCTATCATTATCAATTCTCAAGAAATACACTTCAAATTAATCAAGGAACCAGCATGTTTGCAGAGACAGCATTGATGAGTGGCATAGCTGCTACTGATTGGAGTTGGAGCTCACTGTTTGCTGATTTTGATCAAGATGGAGAACAAGACCTATTTATTTCTAATGGCATTCCAAAACGTCCAAACGATTTAGATTTTATAAAATTTGTCTCTAATGAACAAATAAAAGAGAAAATAGATGCAACAAAACTTGTTGATCAGCAAGCATTAGATCTCATGCCTTCAGGAGCAGTCAGAAATTATTTATTCAAAGGAACTGGTAATCTAACTTTTGAAAATAAATCCGATGACTGGATTCCAAATGAATCACTCTTCTCAGCAGCCACAGCTATGGGAGACTTAGACAATGATGGTGATCTAGATTTAGTAATCAACAACATAAATGGTTTAGCAAGTCTGTATATTAATCAAATTAATGAAAAAGCTAGTTATTTAAAATTAAAATTCGATTATAGATCACCAAATACAAAAGGTGTTGGCACTAAGGTTTTCTCTTATCATAATGGAAAACTTCAATACAAAGAATTATTTACAGTTAGGGGATTTCAATCCTCATCTGAACCCACAATACATTTTGGCTACGAAGATGCTGAAAAAGTTGATTCCATAAGAATTATATGGCCAGATAATACTACCCAAACTTTAAAAGATATTTCTGTAAATCAAGTGTTAACAATATCTCCTACCAAAGTAAATACTTTTGATTATAAACAATTGACTAATGTAAAAGGTAAGCTTTTTGAATTATTAGAGAACAATATGGGAATTGATTTTATACATATTGAGGATAAGTATATAGACTTTGACCGCCAGAGACTAATGCCCTATCAGGTTTCTGATCGTGGCCCAGCTACTGCTATTGGTGATATAAATAATGACGGTAAAACTGATATCTTTTTTGGTGGATCTAAATTTATACCTTCTCAAATATATGTGCAAATAGATTCCTCTTTTGAAAAAATACATATTCAAGAAATCGAAAATGACTCTATAAAAGAAGACGTTACCGTCATTATTCAAGACTTAAACAATGATGATAAGAACGATATATTAGTCGGCTCAGGTGGTGCAGATTTTTATAATCAAATGAAACCACTACTTGATAGCTATTACTTACAGTCGGATTCCTCATTTGTAAATGAATCATTTCCAGAATACTTTGAAAATGCATCAGTAATTAAGATGGCAGATTACGATAATGATGGGGATTTAGATGCTTTTATTGGTAACCTCTCAGTTTCTAATGACTATGGAAACATTCCAAACTCTTATCTTTTAAATAATGAAAACGGGGAATTTTCTATCGTAGAAAATATTGAACTACAAAAATCAGGAATGATTACTGATGCTGTATGGAGCGATTATAATAATGATGGAGAAATTGATCTAATAGTAGTAGGAGAATGGATGTCTCCAAAATTTTTCAAAAATCAAGAAGGTGAATTGATAGAAGATAAATTATTGAATGGAGGTATGAATGGATTGTGGCAAAGTATTGCTCCATTCGATATAGATAAAGATGGAGATATTGATTATGTTCTTGGGAATTGGGGTTTAAATTCTAAATTCAATGCTTCAGAAAAGTATCCAATGAAAATGTATTACCATGACTTTGATAATAATGGAAGTACTGAAACAATTTTAGCTATTGAAAAGAATGGAAAATATTATACCCTTGAAGGTTTGGATGAACTTTCAGGTCAACTGGTTACACTTAGAAAAAAATTCACTAGATATAAAGATTTTGCTGGTAAAACAGTAGAAGAAATCTTCGATGGAAATACTTTAAAATCAAGTGAAATTTTGGAAGTAAGTAATCTGAAATCGGGTTATTTAAAAAATGATAATGGCAATTTTTATTTTCATTGTTTTCCTTCAGAGTTGCAAATAGCTCCTATAATGGCTCTTTTAATACATGATTTTGATAAAGATGGAAAGGATGATCTACTAGCAGGAGGTAATTATTTTGGAGTAAAACCTTTTCATGGAAGATTTGATGCGTTTTCTGGTGCCTTAATTAAGAATGAGACTGATATAAAATCAGGATATAAAATTGGACTTGATTTTACAAACAAATCAGTCAGAGACATGAATATAATTTCAATAAATAACAGTGAATATCTTCTAGTAACCATCAATAATGCAAAAGCACAATTGTATAAATTGATTAAGTAAAATGAGAAAACTTTTATTATCATTAGGTATAACTATACTCCTATTTTTGATATGGTATTTATTCATAAAACCATATGACTATCAAGTAAGTTTTTCTGCCAATGCTTTTCCTGGTACAATAAATCAGACAATCAAAATATGGAATGAGTCTTTAGAAGATGCTAAGATAATAAATCAAAAAAGTATCAACTCTTTAGAACAACAAATAATAATCGAAAACCATAACTACACTTATAATTGGAAAATAAATCTTATTAACGATTCTACTTCAAAAGTTAAAGTGTACATATCAGAAGTAGGTAATAGCATATTTAATAAAATAACGATTCCTTTCCTAGAAACACACATTGAACAATATGCTGAAAAAAATGTTAAAAATTTTTACAAAATAATCAAAGAGCATTTAAATAATATTAAAGTAGAAGTGAAAGGAGAAAGTGAAACCGAACGAACCTATTGTGTCTATATTCCTTTACACACAACTCAAATTGGAAAAGCAAATGGTATGATGAATTACTACCCGCTTCTAAGTTCATTTATTATAGAAAACGACATACAAACTAATGGTAAACCAATTGTGGAAATTTCAAATTGGGATATGGTTAGTGATAGCCTACAATATAATTTTTGTTTTCCAATTATTAAAACAGATACCTTACCTAGTCATGAATTTTTGAAATATAAATGGCTAGAAAATACCAAAGCAATAAAGGCAGTTTATCACGGAAATTACATTACTTCTGACAGAGCTTGGTATGCTATCATGAATCATGCTAAAAAAAATAATATTGAAATATTAAACACACCAATTGAAATTTTTTATAACAACCCCAATATGGGAAGCAATGAAAAGGAATGGCGTGCAGACATATTTTTACCTATAAAATGATTTTATGAGAATTGCCGAAACCAATATTCATATAAAATTAATAACATTCTTACTATCGTTTGTCATTTTCTCATGCCAACCAAATAATAGTTCAAAGCCACAATTTGAATTACTAACAAATGAGGATACTGGATTAAACTTTAACAATAACCCTCAGCAAACACTTGAGTTTAATGTATTCAACTACATGTATTTCTTTAATGGCGGTGGGGTTTCTGTTGGTGATTTTAATAATGACGGACTACAGGATGTTTTTTTTACTAATAATTTAGACGAAAATAAGCTATTTCTTAATAAGGGCAATCTGAAATTTGAAGATGTAACAGAAAAAGTGAAAATGGCTGGAAAAGAAGGCTGGACTTCTGGCACAACGGTGGTTGACATTAATAATGACGGTTTATTGGATATCTATGTCTCCCAAATTGGAAAATATGAAATGTTAAATGGAAAAAACCAACTATACGTATGTCAGAAAATAGAAAATGGGATTCCTATCTATAAAGATATGGCAAGTGAATATGGACTTGATTTTATAGGGTTTTCAACTCAAGCTGCATTTTTCGATTACGACTTGGATGGGGATTTAGATATGTACCAACTCAATCATTCTTTACATCAAAATAATACTTTCGGTAAACGTCAATCATTTCAAAATAAAAAACATGACTTGTCAGGAGACAAATTGTTACGAAACGATAATGGTGTATATACAGATATATCCGAAGAAGCTAACATTCAAAATACTGTCATTGGCTATGGATTAGGAATAGCTGTGTCAGATGTAAATCTAGACGGTTGGCCTGATATATATATTGGAAATGACTTTCATGAAAATGATTATCTGTATATAAATCAAAAAGATGGCTCGTTTAAAGAAACTCTAAACGATCAAATAAGACATACAAGCAGATTTTCAATGGGTGTTGATATGGCAGATATCAATAATGATGGTTTTTCAGACATTATTTCCTTAGATATGGCTCCAGATGATCCTTATATTCTAAAAACTTCTTTAGGCGAGGATGGTTATGGTATTTTTAAATTTAAGCTTGGCTTTGGTTATAACCATCAATATGCAAGAAATAATTTACAGCTAAACAATGGCGATAATACGTTCAGTGAAATTGGTATATATGCAGGAGTAGATGCCACAGATTGGTCATGGACCCCCCTCCTATTCGACTTTGACCATGACGGATACAAAGACCTTTTTGTGAGCAATGGTATCCCCAGAAGAATGAATGATATCGACTATATTAAATTTAGAACATCAGATAATGATGTGAAATGGAAGACTTCTCATAATGAGATGAATGAGGATGACATGTCAGTAGTAGAAATGATGCCTAAAATAAAGTTATACAATCGATTTTTAAAAAACACGAAAGACCTCCGCTTTCAAAATATTGAAAACCAAATTGACAATAATCTAACATCGTTTTCTAATGGAGCTGCATATGCAGACTTCGACAATGACGGAGATTTAGATGTGGTTGTCAATAACATCGAAGACGAACCATTTTTGTATAAAAACAATCAAAATGACCATCTCACTAATGAATCAGATTATGTTTTTATCAATCTTGTCGGTTCTTCTTTAAACAAAATGGCGATTGGAGCTAAGCTATTTATCTTTAAAGAAAATGATTTTTTAATGGCTGAAAATTTCCCAACTAAGGGGTATCAATCAAGCGTACAGAATGGATTACATATCGGACTGGGAGACGCTTCAAAAATAGACTCCATGTTTCTGATATGGCACGATAATACTTATGAAAAAATTAATAAAGAAGATTTAAACAAAGTGGTTAATAAACAATGGAAATCAAATCTTCCCTCTTTTGATTTCAAAGTATTGACTGAAAAAGAAGATAATAGTAATTACAAAAACATCACTTCGGAAACTAATATTGATTTTAAGCATGATGAAAATCCTTTTGTTGAGTTTAACAGAGAAACACTAATACCAGGAATGGTTTCTAGAGAAGGTCCTGCTGTTGCTGTTGGTGATATTAATGGAGATGGGTTAGAAGATATCTTTTTTGGAGGTGCAAAGAGAAGAAAAAGTGAATTATATACACAAACAGCAGAAGGAACTTTTCAAAAAAATACTCCACTAGTACTCAAAAACGATAGTATTTTCGAAGATGTTGATGCTTGTATGATTGATATAGAAAATGATGGAGACTTAGACTTAATTATAGCCTCTGGAGGAAATGAATACAGAGGAAAAAGTGAATACTTAAAACAGAGAATTTATATCAATGACGGCACAGGACAATTTGAAAAAAAATATCCCTTTGAAGATGTTTTTATGACTGCATCTTGTGTATTACCTGCCGATTTTAATAATGATGGACTTGTAGATTTGTTTTTCGGAGGACGTGCAATCCCAAATAAGCATGGGGTTTCGCCTCAATCGTATATTTTTCAAAATATGGGTAATGGCAAATTTAACAATGTTACAGAAGAAAAAGCAAAATCATTATTAACAGCTGGAATGGTTAAAGGTGGTAATTGGATAGATATTGACCAAGATGGAGATCAGGATTTAGTTTTAGCTATTGAATGGAAACCAATTAAAATATACCTAAATAATGATGGTCTTTTTGAAGAGAGTTCTATCAATGAATTATCGGGTTGGTGGAACTTCGTGCTACCTTATGATTTTGACCATGATGGAGATATTGATATTTTAGCTGGAAACATAGGTGAAAATTCAAAATTGAAACCTACATTGGAAGAACCTGTTAGGATGTATATTGCTGATTTTGACCAAAACAAACAGATAGAACAAATATTGACCTACTATAAAAAAGGAAAGGAAATACCGTTTGCCAATTACGAGGAACTGACTAACCAAATACCATATTTAAAAAAGAAGTTTCTTCTTGCAAAAGATTTTGCAAAAGCCTCTTTGAATGAGTTATTTGGAGAAAATCAATTAAAAAATGCCTTGCTGTATGAAGCTAATACTTTCAGTAGTGCTTATTTCGAAAATATTGGAGAAGGTTTGAATTTCAAAACTCATTATTTACCACAAACATTACAATTTTCCTCTATGGAAGCTGCTAGTATTATATCTGATTCTAACGAAAAATCTACCAGTGTAATGATTGGTGGTAATTTTTACGATTGCAATATAGAGATGGGAAGGTATGATGCCAATTATGGTAATATCCTAACAATAGGTGCTGACGGAAATTTAGCCGTAAAACCTATTGGAAAACTAAGAATTGACGGTCAGGTAAAAAGTATAAAAAAATTGAACAAGTCAAATAAAGAAGTATTTTTGTTTGGGATAAATGATGCTCCAGTAGTAATTATTTCTGTAGATTGACTTAGCGAAAAATTTTATAAATTTTTATGAGGCTACTTTTTTACATAGTACATTGTTGAAAAGGAAATTTATATATCAATACATTTAATATTATAACAAAAGTATGATCAGGAATTTACAAAATTCACTACTAATAGTTCTAGTACTTAGCTCCTGTACTGAAAAAAAGACTCATGCTGATATTGAGCCTGTTATTTTGCACAATACGATGCAAAGACTGACTGACATCATTGTTCATGATATTTTTTCGCCACCTGTTGCTAGCAGAGTATATGCTTACCCAAGTATAGCAGCTTACGAAGTTATGGCGCAAACAGACTCTACATACGTCTCTTTATCTGGTCAGCTAAAAGAGTTTAATGGAATACCTCATCCTACAACAAACAAAATAGATTTTGAATTATCAGCTATTATTGCTTTTATTAACGTAGGAAAAGCTCTAATCTTTTCTGAAGAAAAATTCGAAGAATACGAAATCGACTTCATCTCTCAAGTCAAAGAAAATGGGTTAGATGAAACAATTCTTAACAATTCTATAGCCTATGCTAAGATAGTTTCAGATACTATTTTAAATTGGTCAAAAAAGGATAATTATAATGAAACGCGTACTTATCAGAAATTCACTGTTAAGGATGAAACAGATCGGTGGCAGCCCACACCTCCTGGATATTTTGAAGCAATAGAACCACATTGGGGGAAAATAAGAACATTTGTGATTGATTCTGCGGATCAGTTTACCCCAGAAAGACCTACTAAATTCGACATGAATGAAAATAGTGACTTTCATAAGGAAGTCATGGATGTATACAATGCAGGTAATAATTTAGATAACGTACAATCTGAAATTGCAAGATTTTGGGATTGCAATCCTTTTGTAATTAATGTAAAAGGTCATGCTATGTTTGCTACAAAAAAGATAACTCCTGGAGGACACTGGATTAATATTGCTAAAATAGCTTGTGAAAAAGATAGTGCTGATATAATAAAGAGTACAGCAACTTATGCTTTGACTTCTATTGCTTTAGCTGATGCTTTTATTAGTTGTTGGGATGAGAAATACCGAAGTAACTTAATAAGACCTGAAACTGTTATCAACCAATACATTGATGCTGACTGGCTACCATTATTACAAACACCACCATTTCCAGAATATACAAGTGGACATAGTGTTATTTCTGGCGCAGCTGGAGTAGCACTCACTTCAATATATGGTGATCCGTTTCCCTTCGTTGACGATTCTGAATTAGTATATGGTTTACCTATCCGAAAATACAACTCCTTTACTGCTGCATCTGATGAAGCTGCCATTAGTAGATTCTATGGTGGTATTCATTACATGCCAGCTATTGAAAATGGGATAACACAAGGAAGAGATCTGGGTAGTTTCCTCATTGGTAAAATAAAAATGAAAGTAGATCAATAATATTAACTAAACACAAAATTAAGCCTCTCAAACTTCCTCAAAACCTATCATTTTGACAAAAACATCAATACAAATTAACCATTTTCCATTTTTTTCGTAATATTGTATTGCTGATGAAGTTTACTCATTACATATCGACTGTTACACTTGCTATTATTTTACTATTCTCTAGTACTGGATTAGTAGTAAATAAACATTACTGTGGTGGTGAATTAAAAAGTGTTTCATTACAGAACAATCATGCATCTTGCGGAATGTGTGAAAGCGTAGAAAGTACTTCGACACATCACAAAACAACAGAAAATAATAATTGTTGTGATAACGAGCAAATTCAAATTGATACGCAGGAATATAACACTACAGTAAACAAAATAAGTTTAGATAAACCTTTCTTACTGTATACCATCACATTTGTAGAAGTCACTAGTAATCTATTCTTTACCTACAACTTCAACAGCTCAAATAAAACATACAAACCTCCCTCCTTTCTTGTCAAGGACATTCCTATTATTATCCAGTCACTTCTAATATGATACTACATTATTGATTCTTACCCCATGAAACATTTACATGGGGGCTTTAGCAATTTTGCTTAAATCAATTATGTAATGTATTATGCTTAACAAAACCATACGTTACTTTCTCGATAATAAGATTGTAACCATTTTACTTTTATTAATTATTGTTGGTTGGGGTATTACTACCTCTCCATTCAACTGGAATGTCGGTTTTTTACCTTCTGACCCCGTTGCAGTAGATGCTATTCCTGATATCGGTGAAAATCAACAAATTGTATTTACAGAATGGAAAGGAAGATCTCCTCAAGACATTGAAGACCAAATTTCCTACCCGTTAACTACCTACCTGTTAGGAATACCGGGAGTCAAGTCGATACGTAGTTCTTCCATATTTGGGTTTTCAAGTATATACATCATTTTTAATGAAAATATCGAATTCTATTGGTCACGATCTCGAATATTAGAAAAACTCAATTCACTACCCTCAAATTTACTTCCAGAAGATGCTCAACCTACACTTGGCCCTGATGCTACAGCACTTGGTCAGGTATTTTGGTATACTATTGAAGGTCGCGATAAAGAAGGTAATGTAACTGGAGGGTGGGATTTACATGAAATTCGTACCGTACAAGATTTTTATATAAAATATGGGCTTAACTCAGCTGAAGGTGTTTCAGAAGTAGCTTCTATAGGTGGGTTTGTTCAAGAATATCAAATTGATGTAAATCCAGATGCTCTAAAATCATACAATATACCATTACATAAAGTAATGGAAGCTGTACGAAAATCGAACAAAGATGTAGGAGCAAAAACCATTGAGATCAATCAGGTTGAATACCTGATTCGTGGTTTGGGCTATGTAAAAAATGTTGGAGATATTGAAAAAGCTGTGGTGGATGTACACGATAATGTACCTATTCGTATTAAGGACATTGGTATTGTTTCAATAGGCCCAGCTACACGCAGAGGTGTGCTAGACAAAGCTGGTGCTGAAGTAGTAGGTGGAGTTGTAGTAGCTAGATATGGTTCAAACCCATTACAGGTCATTGAAAATGTAAAAGAAAAAATTAATGAAATAGCATCTGGGTTGCCAAAAAAGATATTGAACGATGGTACGGAAAGTCAATTAACTATTATTCCGTTTTATGATAGATCAAAATTAATATATGAAACTTTAGGTACACTTGAAGAAGCACTATTATTAGAAGTATTGATATCTATATTGGTAGTTATTGTAATGGTCTTTAACCTACGTGTTTCACTACTTATATCTAGCATATTACCAATAGCGGTACTAATGGTTTTTATTGCTATGCGTTATTTTAATATTGATGCCAACATTGTTGCCTTATCAGGAATAGCAATAGCCATAGGAACTATGGTTGATTTAGGCATTATTTTATCCGAAAACATATTAAAACACCATAATGAAGCATCTTCTAACACAAAGTTAAGAGATACAATTTTCAGAGGAGCATCAGAAGTAAGTGGTGCTATTGTTACTGCTGTATCTACAACAATTATCAGTTTTATTCCTGTATTTACACTTGAAGCAGCAGAAGGTAAACTCTTTCGACCTCTAGCTTTTACAAAATCATTTGCCCTTATAGCTGCTCTAATTGTTGCTTTATTAATTTTACCTACATTAGCTCAATGGTTTCTCGGTCTAAAAATTAATAGAAAGAATGTTACTAAATGGCTAAATATTGGTTTAGCAATTATAGGTTTCCTTATTGCTGTTTTCTACAATTTCTTAATTGGATTAGTAATAATCGCCTTTGTAGCTGCTTGGTACTTAAAAACATATGGAAAAACCAAAAATTGGTTTAGCAATAACTTAACATTACTCATAGCTGTTATAAGTGTTACATGGCTACTCACAAAATATTGGCTGCCGTTAGGAGCAGCACAAAGCTTGTTTCTCAATTTTATCTTTGTTTTATTAATACTAACACTGATTTTAGGTGGTTTTTCTCTACTAGAATATTATTACAAAAACCTACTTGGTTGGTGTTTGAATAACAAAATTACATTTTTAGTAATACCTAGTTCATTAATATTATTCGGAGCAATGATTTGGCTGGGATTTTCTTCCCTGTTTGGGTTTGTCGAAAAGGGTTTTAACGTTATTAATGTAAATATTAAAACTAACTCTGTTTGGTCAGGACTTTCACATACCTTCCCTGGAATAGGAAAAGAATTTATGCCATCGTTAGATGAAGGTAGTTTTCTACTCATGCCTACATCAATGCCACATTCTGGCATAGCCTATAATCGCAAAGTAGTTGGACAACTAGATATGATCATTGACAACATCCCTGAAGTAGAATTAACTGTAGGTAAACTAGGAAGAGTGGAATCAGCACTAGACCCTGCCCCTATTTCCATGTACGAAAATGTTATTAACTATAAGCCTGAGTATGAACTCAACAAAAAAGGGCATCGAAATCGTTTTAAAATTGATGATAATAATCGTTTTATACTGACTTCAGGTGATACACTTTCAAATGAAGAAGCTCTTCTTAAAGGAGTAAGTACTCATTTATTAATTCCTGACAATAATGGAAAATACTTCCGGAACTGGAGAAGGCACATTATGTCGGCAAACGATATCTGGAATGAAATTATTAAAGTAGCCAATATTCCAGGAGTAACTTCAGCACCAAAACTACAGCCAATCGAAACACGACTTGTAATGCTTCAAACAGGTATGCGTGCTCCAATGGGAATAAAAATTTACGGTTCAGATTTACCTTCCATTGAAGCATTTGGTATGAAATTAGAGAAAATTCTCAAAAAAGTGCCTTCTGTAAAAGAAGAAGCAGTTTTCGCAGACAGAATTGTAGGGAAGCCTTATCTTCATTTAAATATTAATAGAGATGAAATCTCCCGATTTGGTTTAAATATTGATGATGTACAGCAAACCATAGAAACAGCCATTGGTGGTATAAAAATTAGTACTACTGTGGAAGGTCGTGATAGATTTCCTATAAGAGTACGCTACCCCAGGGAGTTGCGTGATGATCCTGAGTCTCTGAGCAAAATTTTGATTCCAACACCTACAGGTGTGCAAATACCTCTAGGTCAATTGGTCAGTTTTGAATATGAACGAGGGCCTCAAGCCATTAAAAGTGAGGATACTTTTTTAGTAGGTTATGTGCTTTTCGATAAAAAAGAAGGACATTCTGAAGTAGATGTAGTTAATGATGCTCAAGAAAGTATCAATAAAATAATTACTACAGGGGAACTCATTGTACCTGAAGGAATAAGTTTTAAGTTTTCAGGCAATTATGAAAATCAAGTAAGGGCAGAAAAAAGAATGTCACTTATAGTCCCACTTGTATTAATTGCAGTATTCCTTATCCTATACTTTCAATTCCGTTCAGTATCCACCTCTCTAATGGTATTTTCAGGAATAGCTATGGCTTTCAGTGGTGGATTTATAATGCTATGGCTTTATGGTGAAAACTGGTTTGCCGACTTTTCAATATTCGACACAAATTTAAGAGACCTTTTTCAAATAAATACAATCAATTTAAGTGTAGCTGTTTGGGTTGGATTTATTGCCCTTTTTGGAATTGCTACTGACGATGGAGTATTAATAGCCACTTACCTAGATCAAAGTTTTATAAAAAATAAACCTGATACAATAGAAGACATAAACAAAGCTGTGGTGGAAGCAGGTTTACGTAGAATAAAACCTGCTGTTATGACATCTGCTACAACCATTATTGCCCTGCTTCCCATATTAACCTCAACTGGAAGAGGTGCTGATATTATGATTCCAATGGCAATTCCTGCTTTTGGAGGTATGTTAGTAGCTGCCATTAGCTACTTAGTCACTCCTGTACTTTATAGTATAAGAGAAGAAAGGAAGTTAAAAAAACAACTACAACTTGAAAACTAATGATAATGGAGGTACTAAGAAAAATATTCATCATCTATCTATTTGTTTTTCCGACACTTGTCGAAGCTCAAACACTTGAAAATTACATTCAAGAAGCACAAGAAAGTAACCCGAAGCTACAATCATCATACAAGCAATTTGAAGCAGCATTAGAAAAAATTAATCAAGTGGGAGCACTCCCAAGCCCTACACTTTCTTTTGGTTATTTTATTAGCCCTGTTGAAACTCGTGTTGGACCACAACAAGCAAAATTATCACTAAGCCAACAATTTCCTTGGTTTGGCACTCAACAAGCCATGGAAGACTTAGCTTCCATTGAAGCAAAAGTCAAATATCAAGAATTTATCAATCTTCAAAACCTCATATCGTATGATGTTCAACAAGCATATTACAATGTATTTGAAGTAGTACAGCACTTGAAATGGCAGCAAGAGAATATAAAATTACTAGAAACCTATAAACAATTAGCTACCTCAGCATTCTCAAATAGCAAAGGAGCATTAACCGATGTATTAAGAACAGAGATTGAAATAAAAAGTACAAAAACAGATATCGTTCTATTACAAAAAGCACTAAAACCTCTTACCATTACATTCAATAGATTGCTTAATAGACCTGATTCTTCCAGTATTTTAATGAAAGATTCAATATTAATTTCGAATTTTCAAGAAACATCTAATTTCCGAAATTTATTAAATAACCATCCTTCTATATTGACAATAGCCCATAGAGAAGAAATAGAAAAGCAAAGACAACAGGTAATCAAAAAACAAGGACTACCACAAATAGGCGCAGGAATAGATTATGTATTTGTTGGTAAACGAACCGATAATATTGTAGCAGGAAATGGGACTGATATTTTAATGCCAATGGTTAGTTTGAGTTTACCTATCTATCGCAAAAAATATAAAGCTGCTATTCGTGAAAGCGAACTTCTTAATGAAGCACATTTATTGTCCAAAACTGATATCCAAAACTCACTAATAAGTAACTACAATCAGGTTATTTATCAAATGCAACAAGCTATTACCCTATATGAATTATATAACGAACAAATAACTACAACTAATCAAATGGTTAAGCTACTACTAAGTGCTTACAAAAACTCAGGTAAAGATTTTGAAGATATATTGATTGCACAACAAAAATTGATAAAGTACGAAATCTCTAAGGTGACTGCCTTAAAAAATTATCATATAGGACAGGCTAAACTTAACTATTTACTATCAAATACAGTATTAAACTAAATTGACATGAAAGTTAGCAAAAAACAAATAGCTATATATATCGGGTTAATATTAACTGGAGGAATAATCGGTTATTTATTTAGTCCATCATCTGACAATCACAATCATGTTGATTCGAGTATAGAAACAACACATGAATGGACTTGTTCAATGCACCCTCAAATAAGACAGCCAGATAAAGGAAAATGTCCTATTTGTGGAATGGACTTAATTCCGGTTGGCACTGATAATAAAGAGGAAAACACATCAGAAATTAAGATGTCAGAATCTGCCATGAAGTTGGCTAATATCCAAACCACAATAATAAAAAAACGTAAACCCGTTAAAGAAATAAGACTCAATGGAAAAGTACAAGTAGATGAACGCTCTATTTCTTCACAAACTTCACACATTACAGGTAGAATAGAACAGCTACTAGTCAGCTATACTGGTGAGTATATTAACAAAGGGCAAATACTAGCTTATGTTTATTCACCTGAGCTAGTAACAACACAAGAAGAACTTTTTGAAGCATACGATGTTCGCCAATCTCAACCTGAACTATACGCTGCAGCAAGAGAAAAGTTAAAAAACTGGAAATTAACAGAAAGGCAAATCGATAAAATAATTGCTGGTGGGAAACCAACAGAAAACTTCCCTATTCTTTCTGATCTAAGTGGAGTGGTACTTACCAAACGAGTAAATTTAGGAGATCACATCATGCAAGGAGAGTCTTTATTTGAAGTGGCTAATTTATCGAAAGTATGGGTTCTTTTTGATGTATATGAAAGCGATATGTCTTGGGTTAAAAAAGGTGATAACATACAATTTTCTTTTCAATCATTTCCAGGTGAAATAATGGATGGATCAATAAGCTTTATAGACCCAGTCATCAACCCAAAAACAAGAGTAACACAAGCCAGAGTGTCTATTTATAATCCAGAGCAACGACTTAAACCTGAAATGTTTGCTCAAGGCACACTTAAAAGTGAAATTAAAAACAGCAGCAATGTAATTATTGTACCTAAATCGGCTGTAATGTGGACTGGGGAACGATCAATTGTTTACATAAAAAACAGCTCCTCAACGTCAGCAAGTTTCAATATGCAAGAAGTTTTATTAGGCCCTTCATTAGGAGATAGTTACATCATAAAAAAAGGACTTGAAGAAGGTGATGAGATAGTTGTAAATGGCACATTTAGTGTAGATGCAGCAGCCCAGTTAGCAGGGAAATCCAGTATGATGAGTATACGAGAAAAAAGTGAAGAATTCAAAATATTTAACATCCCACAGGTTGAACATATAGCTCTTAAAAAAAATCATCCGCTATTTTCGGAATTTCAACAACTCATAAAACACTATATGGAAATAAAAAATGCTTTGGTTAATAGTAGCAGTTCTATTACAGCTAGTCAAGCAAAAATCATGAGACTGTTTATATCCAAAATTGATTTGAAAACATTAGGTAATAAACAACGTGAATATTGGATATTATTAACGCCACTCTTTCAAGAAAGTTTATCTTCTATTGAAAACAACCTTGATTTAGAGAGACAACGAATGCATTTTATTAACCTTTCTAATAGTATGACTGCAATGGTGAAATCATTCTCATTAGCAAACAACAACATTATTTATTTGCAACACTGCCCTATGGCAAATAACAATAAAGGAGCAAATTGGCTAAGTATGGAAAGTGATATTCGTAACCCATATTTTGGTGATATTATGCTAACCTGCGGAAGTATTGAAGAGAAAATCAAATAATTAAACCCTAAACAATATTATAACTATGAAAATACAACGATTATTTTTTTTCATCGCCCTATTAATCTTTGGTTGTTCAACTCCTTCTACTGATAAGGATACAAATCTGCACAAAGAAACTCATGAACACCAACATGATGAAAGTACTGAAAAAGAACAAGTGAAAAAACCTAAGAGCCCTAAAACGAGTGCTATGGGTAATATCGGTAATAACCACGTCCATATTGAATACAGCTCGCCAAGTGTACGTGGACGACAAATTTGGGGAGGTTTAGTGCCTTTTGGAGAAGTTTGGGCTTCTGGAGCTCATAAAGCTACTTCAATTAATTTTAGCAGTGATGTTAAAATTGATGGTGTTATTATACCTAAAGGTAAGTATGGTTTCTTTACCATTCCTAATGAGAAAAAATGGACAGTAATTATTAACAAAAACTGGGAGCAACATCTAGCTGATGATTATGACCAAAATGAAGATCTTGTCAGGGTTATAGTTAAACCAGAGGAAATTTCTTTTGTTGAAGCATTACATTATGATGTAACCTCAACAGATAACAACAAAGGGTTCATTTCTATGAAATGGGAAAAACTAAAAATTTCAATTGAAATAATAAATAATTAAATTTATAAATATTAATAAAAATGAAAAACAGAAAAACTACAACTCAATTCGCAATTGCATTAACCTTTATGTTCGGAGTGTTAACAGCATGTAATACCTCTAATTCATCTGAAGAACATGCAGATCATAACATGGAAAATCACGATCATAGTAATATGGAAATGGAATCTGCTACTGTTGAAGAGTCAAATAATCAATACGGGGCTATCGGCAAAGAAAGTGTAGATCAGCTTATTGCTGCTTATATCGAAATTAAAGATGCATTAATTGAAACAGATGCTGAATTAGCCAAAGATAAAGCAGAAAATTTTTTAAACGGATTAGACGAAGAAGTGAAAAAAGGACTAGAAACACTTACTGAAAGTGTGTCCAACATTGCCAAAAGTTCTGAAGTTGAGAGTCAACGTACAGATTTTGAAGTATTGTCAAAAGAAATGTATGAACTCATAAAAACAAAAGACGCAAATACAACAGTATATAAACAATATTGTCCTATGGCTTTCAATAGTAAAGGAGCTTTTTGGTTAAGTGTCGAAGAGCAGGTATTAAACCCATATTTTGGAGATAAAATGCTAAAATGTGGAAGAGTGGAAGAAACTTTAGGAAGTAATGAATAAGCTAATATTAAGTGCATTGGTAATAATATTTTGCCAATGTACTTCATCTGAAAACAAAGATGATTCATCTGATATTAATCAAGATGATAATGCTATTACATCTGTGTTTTCTGACCAAATTCAACTCACTGATTTAGAGGGTAATCAGCTAAGTCTAGCTGAACAAAAAGGGAAAACAGTTATTCTAAATGTATGGGCTACGTGGTGCAAGCCATGTATTAGTGAAATGCCATCATTAGAACAATTACAAAATAATCTACCTAGTAATGAATATATCCTGATTTTAGCGTCAAACGAGTCGATAGAGAAGATTAAAAAATTTAAAAGCAAGACTAATTTTAATTTACAATTTGTACAACTCAATACATCTCCTGAATCACTTGGTATTTATGCTTTACCCACCACTTTTATTATGAATAGCAAAGGAGAACTAATAATTACAGAAAATGGAAGTAAAGATTGGGGTTCTCCTGAATCTATTGAAGAAATAACTCACTTACCAGAAATATAACATGAACAGACTACTTAATTTTGTATTGTATATAATTGTACTTGTACAATTATCTTGCTCTAATACTGAAAAAACAAATGATAAAGTCCTGACTACCCATATTAAATCTCCTGCTGGAGACAATACGGAAGAGCCACATTTAACGGAAGGAGCTGATGGCAACCTATATATGTCATGGATAGAAAAAAAGAAAGATACCGCCTCTCTTTTTTATGCTAAATGGAAAGATACAACATGGTCTGTTCCTGAAAAAATTGCAGAAGGTAATAATTGGTTTGTAAATTGGGCAGATTACCCTGCTATTTCTATAAATAAATCTGGAGATATTATCGCCCATTACCTCGAAAAAAGTGCTTCAGGCACATACACTTATGATGTGAAAGTGGTGGCTAAAAAAGCTACAGAAAAAATCTGGTCGAACCCTATTAAATTACATAGCGATACGGTAAATGCAGAACACGGTTTCGTGTCCATGCAACCTTACGAAGATGGTCGATTTTTCCTGACTTGGCTTGATGGACGCAATACGGCAAGCAATAATGAACATAGTGGTCATGGCAATTCAAACGGTGCCATGACTATTCGGGGAGCCATTGTTGATACAAATTTAAATATCGTTGATACCTGGGAACTTGATGCAAGAACTTGTGATTGTTGTCAGACTGGAGCAACAATAGTAGACAACAATCCCATTGCAGTGTATAGGGATCGATCAGAAGATGAAATTAGGGATATTTCTATTGTTAAATATACCAATGAAAATTGGAGTGAACCAAAACCCATTTACCCCGACAATTGGAAAATAGCAGGGTGTCCTGTAAATGGACCTAGAATTGCTACTAACAATGGTTCTATTGCCATTGCTTGGTTTTCAGCATCTAATAATTCACCTCAAGTAAAACTCATTTTTTCAGATGATATAGGTGAAACATTTAGCTCGCCAGTAATTGTGGATGATAGTTTCCCTTTAGGGCGAGTTGATGTTGGTATGCTTGATAATTCGACTGCTATAGTAAGTTGGCTAGACAAAGGTAAAACCGAAGCTGAAATAAAAGTAGCTAAGTTTAATAAAGAAGGTATAATAGGAGATATTATTGTAGTAGCACAATCAAAAGAGTCTAGATCTAGTGGCTTTCCACAAATGGCAATATATAATAAAAAATTATTCTTTGCATGGACAGATGCTAACAAACCAAGTCATATTAAATTAACAAAACTTCAGTTGTAGAAATTTATTCTACATCTTTTATTTACTGTACTTAATATTGTTAAATTGCGTATCAATTTGCTTAATTTTTAACTATTTGAGACGATATATTCTTTTACTCCTATTAACGACTACTAGCTCCTTTTTGGTTTTAGCACAAAACACACAATTGGATAGCTTAGTCAGCTTACTCAACTTAAAAAGTACCACTAAGAAAAGAGTAATTTTATTGAATGAAATAAATCATGCCTACTTAGACATTTCTGATAGTTCAAAACTTAACTTCATTAAAGAGGCTATAGCATTAAGTAAAAAAATTGATTATAATGAAGGCTTAGGAACTAGTTATTTTTACTTAGGAAAACATCTATTTAATAAAGAAGCATATGATTCAGCACTTTCCATCCAACTTCTCAGCTTATCTATTCGGAATCAATTTAAAAATAATAATCACATTGCTGACAATTACATGAATATTGGATTAATCCATGAATATCAGAGTAATTATGATGTAGCATTAGATTATTTTTTAAAAGCTCTCAAAATTAGAAAAGATAAAAATGATAAACTCGCAATTTCAGAATGCTTCAATAAAATTGCTATTATTCATAAGTATATAGGTAATTATAATAAATCAATTGAATACTTTCTACTAAGCTTAGAAATCAGAGTTGGGTTGAAAAATGAAGAAAAAATTGCTAATTCTTTAACTAGTATAGGTGCAACATATAATCTATTAGGGGAATATGAAAAAGCAAGAGAATATTTTTCAAAAAGCCTTAACAATAAGTTAATAATAGAAGATAAAGAAGGAGTCAGTAACGAATACAACAACATAGGAATTACCTATTTCTTCGAACAAAATTATAACAAAGCATTAGAATATTACCTAAAAAGTTTTGAAGTAAGAAAAATATTAAAGAATAAAGACTCACTTTCATCTTCCCATTTATACCTAGGTAAAGCCTATCTAAAGCTTGGATTATATAATAAGTCAGAGGAGCATTTACAAAAAGCCCTAACTCTTTCTAAAGAAGGTAGTGATAATAAAAACCAAATGCTTTCTTATAGTACTATGGCAGAACTTAATAAAAAACAAGGGTATTTTGAAAAAGCCGTAGTTAACATGGAAAATTATTTGGAAATAAATAAGACCATTAATACCAATAAGCAAAATGGCAAGATATCACAAATGCAAACCAAATATGATATTAATAAGAAAGAAAATGAAATTGCACTCTTACAAAAAGAAAACGAAATTATTCGTATAATAGAAGATAATAATTCCCTCATTAACAATACATTTATTATTGCCACGATTATTATTTCTATCCTTATCTTCACAATTGTTAGAAGTTATTGGGATGACTTATCCAATAACAAGTCGCTAAAAAAACAGAAAACTGAAATTGAGAAACAAAATATAAGACTACGAGAACTAATTAATGAAAAAGAGCATTTAATGCATATTCTAGCACATGATTTAAGAAGCCCATTAAATCAAATTGAAGGACTTGTGAAGATTATTTCATTCGAAAATGAGTTATTGTCAGATCAACAACTGGAAAGTATTAAAATGATAAACCGTTCCACTCTTCACTCTAAAGAGCTACTATCAAAGATATTAAGTGTTAGGTCAATAGACTCTGCCAAATTAAATTTAAAAATGGAAGAGGTTGACATAAAATGTATTATTTCAGATGTAGTAAAAGGTTTTGAAATAGCAGCAAATAACAAGAATATTAAAGTGAAAATAAAGATTCAGGATGATGAATCTCTTACTGTAATGGCTGATAAAAATTACACACATCAAGTCATTGATAATCTTATTTCTAATGCTATTAAATTCTCTCCTTTAAATCATAAAATTGATGTCTCTCTAAACAGGATAGATAATAAAATAAGAATTGAAGTAATTGATCAAGGGCCAGGGATTACAGAAAAAGACAAAGAAGTACTCTTTGATAAATATCAAAAATTAAGTACTCAACCAACTGGAGGAGAAATTTCAACTGGATTAGGACTCTCTATCGTAAAAAAATATGTAGATATTATGAATGGCAAGGTGTGGTATGAAGATAACACCAATAAGGGAGCTAAATTCATTGTAGAACTTAATAAAGCCTAATTCATTTTTTTATAGGCTTGTAGCTAAGCTAATTTTAATATCTTCGCCCCTACAATTATGATAACTCTTGAAGATAGTTACAAGCATCGTGGAATGCGAAAAAAATTAGTGAAGCTCATAGAAAATAAAGGCATCACCAACCATCAAGTATTAAAGGCAATTGGCAAAATTCCTAGACACTTTTTCTTTGATAATGCATTTGTAGAACATGCCTACCAAGATAAAGCATTCCCAATTGGTGAGGGGCAAACAATTTCTCAACCATATACTGTAGCCTTTCAAACAGAAATGCTAAATATTAAGCCTGAAAACAAAGTGCTTGAAATTGGAACAGGATCAGGGTATCAGGCGTGTGTACTATTAGAATTGGGAGTGGAATTACATACCATCGAGTACCAAAAAGTACTGTATGAGCGCACTCGAAATTTTTTACCAAAAATGGGGTATAATGCCAATTTCTATCATGGTGATGGTTCAAAAGGCATTCCTGATCAAGCTCCCTTTGATAATATTATTGTAACCGCTGGAGCTCCATTAGTACCAAAAAGTTTGGTTAACCAGTTAAAAGCAGGTGGTGTATTGATTATTCCTGTCGGTGATAATGACAAGCAGAAAATGTACCGTATAACTAAACTTGCTGAAAACAAAATAAAAAAAGAGGCTTTTGATTTTTTCAGTTTCGTACCTTTACTCGGTAAAGAAGGTTGGGGTAAATAATAAGGCTATATTTTTCACACATCAAAGTACGAAGTACAAAAATTACAGATAACAAAAATGGCAAACACAAAAAAAACACCTAATGATTCGTTAGTACAAATGACCGAGTTTGTACTTCCTAACGACACCAACACTCTTGATAATCTTATGGGGGGGCGTTTACTTCATTGGATGGATATCGCCTCAGCTATATCAGCCCAAAAACATTCTAATCAAATTGTAGTTACTGCTTCGGTAGATAATGTTTCATTTGGCAAACCAATTCAATTAGGTAATGTAGTCAACTTACAAGCTAAAGTAACCCGAGCATTTAACTCCTCTATGGAAGTACACATCGAAGTAGAAGCGGAAGATATTCCTAATGGGATTAAATTTAAAAGTAACGAAGCTTTTTTTACGTTTGTTGCGGTGGATAAAAATGGAACTCCAATTGATGCTGTAGAATTAGTTCCTGAGAGTGAAAAAGAGAAAGAATTATATGAAGGTGCATTAAGAAGAAGACAATTGCGACTAGTATTAGCTAAAAGAATGAAACCTAATGATGCTACTGAGTTAAAATCTATTTTTAAATTAGATTAAAATTATGAAATCAGAAAACAGTTCATTTCTGCCTCACTTTCTTACTGAGGAAGTTTATGTTATTGATAATAGCTCTAATGACAATAAAAATCAACAATCAACTATAGAGAACGTATCAATAGAAAAATTGAAAACAGAATTGAATAAAACACCTGAACATCTAACTTATTCTGGTCTTAACCAAAAAGAAATTCTCGTATTAATCAACTACCCAGATGGGATTTTAGCTAATGATAGAGAGTTGCTTTTTAAAATTCTTGCTGCAATAAATCTTACCGAAAATGACATAGCATTGATTAACCTTGCAATCAATAACACCGAACAACAAGCAAGTCTTCTTGCCAAATTACCGTGTCAAAAAGTTATCTCCTTTGGCACAGCCTGTTCTTCCTTGTTTCCAGAAGATACACCAAATTATCAAATTTCATCAATTAACAACCGGACAATATTAAAATCGCACTCAATACATGATATTGCAGCTGATACTGAAAAGAAAAAACTATTATGGGCACAACTACAAAAAGCCTTTAAATCTTAATCATTAATTAGTTTTTAAAATAAGTTCAGTTCTTTTATATTTGCGCTTCTTTAGACAAAAAAGGGATTTCACATCCCTTTTATTTATTTTTGAATTATAACAAAACACAGTTTAATGGATAATTTGATTTTTGTGCCAATTACTTTGGCAGTATTAGGGCTTGTTTTCATGATGGTCAAAATGGCTTGGGTGAAAAAGCAAAGTGCGGGAAATGAAAAAATGCAAGAAATTTCTAAAAACATCAAAGAAGGTGCTTTAGCATTTTTAAGTGCTGAATATAAACTTCTAGCTATATTTGTAATAATCGCTGCCATAGCCTTATTTGGAATATCTACTATAGTAGATACAACGAGCTGGATGATAGTTCCTGCATTTATTGTTGGTGCCATTTTCTCAGCAATAGCAGGTAATATAGGTATGAGAATTGCCACTGAAGCTAATGCTAGAACAACTGAAGCTGCTCGCACAAGTTTACCTCATGCACTAAAAATTGCTTTTGGTGGTGGTACTGTTATGGGATTAGGAGTTGCAGCCCTAGCGGTACTTGGGTTAAGTTTATTCTTTCTGATTTTCACCAGTATGTTTATGGGGAATGAAGGAACTTTTTATACTAATATGACTATGGTAATCGAAGCCCTAGCGGGTTTCTCTTTAGGTGCTGAATCAATTGCACTATTTGCTCGTGTAGGTGGTGGTATATATACTAAAGCAGCAGATGTTGGTGCTGACCTTGTAGGTAAAGTAGAAGCAGGTATTCCAGAAGATGACCCTAGAAATCCAGCAACAATTGCTGATAATGTAGGTGATAATGTAGGTGATGTTGCAGGTATGGGGGCAGATTTATTCGGGTCGTATGTAGCTACCGTTTTAGCTTCTATGGTACTAGGTAACTATATCATTAAAGATATGTTTGATGCTGGTATTGTATTAGATACGTTTGGTGGAATGGGACCAATTCTATTACCTATTATGATCGCAGGTGTAGGAATAATAGCTTCTATATTAGGTACTTTTCTAATAAGTGTTAAAGACAATAATGCTAAAGAAAAGGATGTGCAAAAATCGTTTAATATTGCTAACCTTACTTCCATCTTATTAACTGCAACTGCAGTTTGGTTTTTAATTGACTGGATGCTACCTGAAGTTATTGTTGGAATGAAATTTTTTGGTGAAGGCACAAGAGACATTCTTAGTCGCCACGTATTTTATGCTACGTTAGTAGGATTAACAGTTGGTTATTTAATCTCAGCATTCACAGAGTATTATACTGCTTTAGGGAAAAAACCAGTATTAAGTATTGTACAAAGTTCTTCTACTGGAGCAGGAACTAATATTATTGCTGGATTAGCTACAGGTATGATTTCTACTTTTTCATCAGTTATTTTATTTGCTCTTGCAATATGGAGTTCGTATGAACTAGCTGGATTCTATGGTGTTGCTATTGCTGCCTCTGCCATGATGGCAACTACAGCTATGCAATTAGCCATTGATGCATTTGGTCCAATTTCTGATAATGCTGGTGGTATTGCTGAAATGAGTGAGTGCCCTAAAGAAGTTAGAGAAAGAACAGATATTTTAGATACCGTAGGTAACACTACTGCTGCTACAGGTAAAGGTTTTGCTATTGCCTCAGCAGCATTGACAGCGTTGGCACTTTTTGCTGCTTATGTAACTTTTACTGGTATCGATGGTATTAACATTTTTAAAGCTGATGTTTTAGCTGCACTATTTATTGGTGGCATGATCCCTGTAGTTTTCTCTGCATTAGCAATGAAGTCCGTAGGTAGAGCTGCTATGGAAATGGTTATGGAAGTTAGACGACAGTTCAAAGAAATTCCTGGAATCATGGAAGGTACTGGAAATCCTGAATATGGTAAATGTGTAGAAATATCTACAAAAGCCGCATTAAAAGAAATGATGTTACCTGGTGCATTAACAATTATCACACCTATCATCATTGGTTTTACAATGGGGCCTGAAGCTTTAGGAGCATACATGGCTGGAGTTACTGTGTCTGGAGTACTTTGGGCAATCTTCCAAAATAATGCTGGTGGAGCTTGGGATAATGCGAAAAAATCTTTCGAGGCTGGTGTTGAAATTAATGGGGAAATGACTTTTAAAGGATCAGAAGCACATAAAGCTGCTGTAACTGGTGACACTGTCGGTGATCCTTTTAAAGATACTTCTGGTCCTTCGATGAATATCTTAATAAAATTAACATGCCTTATAGGCTTGGTAATTGCTCCAATTTTAGGGGAAATATATGGTGCTGGACACAATGTTCATACTGAAGCGAATCCTGAAATTAGAAAAGAAATAAAAGTAAATGTAGAAGCCTCTGATAATGACCAAGTAAAGGCTGTTGTTGAAACAACAATTACTAAAGATGGTGAAACTTCAACTGAAACAACTACTTTAAAAGGTACTGAAGAAGAAGTAAAGGCAGAAGTAAAAAAATTGAAAGAAAAATAGATTTCTTTCATCAAAGTATTAAATTAAAGGTCATTATCTTTTTAAGGTGGTGACCTTTTTCATTTAAAAATATTAATACATATGCGATATCTATTAACTGCTGTTACTCTATGTGTGGTTTTCTTAACCTATGCCCAAACATCTCCCGTTGGAAAATGGAAAACAATTGATGATGAGACTGGTAAAGAAAAATCGATTGTGGAAATTTATGAACACAATGGCAAATACTATGGAAAGATTATAAAACTCTTTCGTAAGCCTAATGAAGAACAAGATCCTATCTGTGATGAATGTGACGAAGATGATCCTAGGTATAACCAGAAAATTATTGGGATGAAAATAATTACCGATATGGTAAAAGATGGAGACGAATATGAGGATGGTGAAATACTAGACCCTAACAATGGCAAAATCTATTCGTGTAAGTTTTGGCGTGAGGGGAACACTTTATATCTCAGAGGCTATTGGGGCTTTATATATAGAACTCAGGAATGGGTTAAATACGAGTGATTTTGATAATTAATATTTATCTTACAAAGTACAAATCTAATAAATCGATGTAATATTTTCTGAAATATTAATCTATTTCAGTGGTTACTAATAAAATTACTTACGTATTTACATTAGAGATAAGAATGAAAGATAGCGAGGTTTTTGAGAAAATATGTAAAGGGGATGAAAAAGCCTTAGAATATCTTTATAAAAAGTATTATAAGATGATGACCAAAGTTGTGTTATCAAATAGTGGTACTGAAGACGAGGCAAAAGATATTTATCAAGATGCCCTTGTAGTTTTTTGGCAAAAAGCAACAAGTGGAAAATTAACGCTTACTTCAAAAATGAGTACATATATTTATAGTATATGTCTTAATTTATGGAGAAAGGAATTGGATAGAAAAAAAAGATTAACAAATGAAGAACAAGATTCTCCTGTTTATCTTGATGATGACAGACAGGAGCGAGCCAAAATAATTAGTGAATGTCTACAACAATTAGATGATACATGCCGAAAAGTATTAACCTATTATTATTTTGAAAACCTTTCTATGCAAGATATCGCTGATAAACTAGGCTTTGCTAATACAAATACAGCAAAAACTAAAAAATATAAATGTAAAAAAAAATTAGACGAATTGATAAAATCCCAATATACTGAAAGTGATTTTTTAGATTAAAGTTATGATAAATACAGAATTAATTGACAGGTACTTAGGTGGAGAAATGACAGCTGAGGAAATGACAGGTTTTGAGCAAACGCTTAGTACAGATCCATTATTAAATAAAGAATTTCTATTTCAAAAAGAAATTGTAGATGGAATTAAGTTAGCTAGAAAAAGAGAACTCAAAAACACGTTAAATACTATTGATATTACTGGGGGTACTTCCTCAAGTATATGGAATGCTAAAACTGTTACTGCTGCTATAGTTACAGTAGGAGGAATATTAACCTACATGATGTTCCCTATTAATGAACAAAATACAGAAGGTGCAATTCCAAAAGTAATTGAAAATACCTCTACAGAATATGAATCACAAAAAAAATCAGAAGTAGAAATTATCAATATAACTCCTACTGTATCTGACAATACAATCACTAATCACATAAAAGCAGACGATGAAAGTCAAGAAGTTTTTACAAAAAAAGAAATTAAAGAAGATGTTGAGATTGTGAATACAGATGTAATGGATGATTTTGGGGATTTTGAAGAAGACAAGTTAAATCATGCTGATGCTCCCGAAAATTTCATGAATGACAAAGGTGCATTTGAACACTCTACTATTAAAGTAGAAATCAATAATAACAAAAAGAAATATTCGTTTCATTACCAATTAAAAGATAATACACTTTTTCTTTATGGAAATTTCACTAAGATTTATGAAGTGCTTGAGTTCAAAAACAATTCTGAAAATGATCTGTTTTTTTACTACAACAATAAGTATTATGACATAAATGAAAATCAAAATAGTATTACTCTTTTAGAAGAAATGACTTTGGAGGAGACTACAGATTTAAAACAAAAAATATATAATGGGAACGAAGCAAAAAGTCAATAATACGTAGAGTAAATAATTCTACAAGAAAGTTACCCCTGTTCTGACCGCCTTCAGACAGGGGTTTTTCTTTTTTTGGATGTTATCAGTTAGTTTAGCAACTATATTTCCTAAATATCACAATAAATTAATTATGCGACTATTACATCTATTACTAATATCTATCATAACAATACCTTGCTATGCACAAAATCATGAAACAACAATACGAGCAGTTTTTGATGAGGCTTTAGAAAATGGGGACAGCTATTCCATGCTTGAAGACCTGTGCCTTAATATTGGTCATCGTTTGAGCGGATCCCCACAAGCAGCCCTAGCAGTAGAATGGAGTAAACGGAAAATGATTGATTATGGATTTGATACAGTATTTTTACAACCCGTAATGGTGCCTCATTGGATAAGGGGAAAAGAAGAAAAAGCTAAAATTTTAAATGCTAAAACAATTGGAAGTAAAGAAGTTAATGTAATTGCACTTGGGAATTCAATAGGTACTGGAGAAAACGGAATTACGGGAAAATTGCTTGAAATAAAAGAAATAAGTGATTTAGAGAAAATAGGTAAAAAAAATATTGAAGGAAAGATTGTATATTTCAGCAGACCTTTCGATCAAAAACATATCCGAACCTTTAAAGCTTATGGAGGTGCTGTAGACCAACGAGTTTTTGGCCCTTCTGAAGCTGCTAAATATGGAGCTATTGGCGTTGTTGTTCGTTCAATGTCCAGTATACAAGATGATGTACCACATACAGGTACTCTTCGTTATAAAGAAGAATACCCCAAAATACCTGCAGTAGCTATTAGTACAAATGATGGCGACCTTCTTAGTAAGTTATTAATAGATGATAAAGATTTAGATTTCTATTTTGAAACACATTGTGAAATGCTTCCCGATGTTCTTTCTCACAATGTTATTGGTGAAATTAAAGGGACAGAAAAACCTAATGAATATATTATAGTAGGTGGTCATCTCGACTCATGGGATGTAGGTCATGGGGCTCATGATGACGGAGCAGGTTGTGTTCAATCAATTGAGGCTCTACGAATTATTAAATCTTTGGAAATTAAACCAAAACATTCCATTCGAGCTGTTATGTTTATGAATGAAGAAAATGGTCTGCGTGGTGGCATCAAATATGCCGAATTAGCCTTAGAAAATAATGAAAAGCATGTTGCAGCTATTGAATCAGATGCAGGAGGTTTTTCTCCAAAAGGGTTTTCCTACTCTGGTACAGAAAGTCAGATCGAAAAATTGAATAGTTATAAAAATTATTTCGAACCATATTACATGTTTAATTTCTCATCACCTGGTGGTGGTGCAGATATAGGAGCTCTGAAAAATCAAGGAGCTGCTGTTATTGGTTTATCACCAGATTCTCAACGTTATTTTGATTTGCATCACACCACCAGTGACACTTTTGATAAAGTAAATAAACGAGAACTTGAACTTGGTGCAGCTGCTATGGCTAGCCTAATATACTTAATTGATAACGAAGGATTTTAATTAATATAATGAAAGCTGTCTTATTAAATAAATTTGGAGGTAGAGACCAACTCTATATTGGTGAACTTGCCACACCCTCTCCTAGTAAAGATCAGGTTTTAGTTAAAGTAAAAGCTGCAGCATTAAACAGAGCTGATATTTTACAGCGAGAAGGGAAATATCCTCCTCCAAAAGGAGAAAGTGATGTTTTAGGATTAGAAATAGCTGGTGAAGTAATAGAAGTAGGAGAAAATGTTCAAAATGTTAGTGTCGGAAATAGAATATTTGGAATTATACCAGGTGGTGGTTATGCCCAATACGCAGTAATTCATAAAAGTATGGCTATGCCAGTTCCAGAAAATTTAAGTTTTGAGGAAGCTGCTGGAATACCAGAAGCATTTTTAACAGCCTACCAAGCATTGGTATGGCTAGCCAATACCAAGCCAGATGATAAGGTACTTATTCACGCTGGTGGAAGTGGTGTAGGTACTGCTGCTATACAATTGATTAAACAACTTGGAGCATCTTGCATTATCACGGCATCTGCATCAAAACATTCTACATGTTACAAATTAGGTGCTACACTTTGTATCAATTATAAATTAGAGAATTTTTTAGAAGTAATTAAATCTAAATATGGTGGAATTGATGTGATTATAGATTTTTTAGGAGCTAGTTATTTTGAGAATAATATCAACTCTTTAAATAAAGATGGCAGAATGGTAATGCTTGCATTACTGGGTGGAGGTAAAATCGAAAGTATTAACATTGCATCCATAGTCTTCAATCGTTTAAAAATCATGGGATCAACACTAAGATCTCGTGATTTAAATTACCAAATAAAGCTTACTAAAGAGTTCTGGTCGTTTTCTGAAAGCCATTTAAAAACAGGTGCTATAAAACCTGTCATCGATAAAGTTTTTCATTGGAAAGAAGTACAAAAAGCTCATAAATACATGGAAGAAAATAAAAATATTGGTAAAATTGTATTAACAATAAGCTAGTATTGAATCACATAATATCGTATAATTGCAGCCATGTTTGGAAAAAGATTCGGGATGTGGCGTCCCGACATGTCGGGATTAGCGCATATATATTACGCATAATCATTCAACCTAATAATGAATGCTTATGGTAATATGAGTTAGCCCAAAAAAATACTAGGAAAAAACATGTATATCTAAAACATATACTGATTA
>Ga0224506_10000306_pt1 | contig 45244 bp, 44 predicted proteins | sample SF_Jan12_sed_USG_2_FD_169108 | JGI IMG/M metagenome (GOLD analysis project Ga0224506, IMG submission 169108) | Sediment microbial communities from San Francisco Bay, California, United States - SF_Jan12_sed_USGS_8_1 | ecosystem: Environmental > Aquatic > Marine > Sediment | place: USA... | reverse complement strand
GAACGCCTGATTGGTTAGAAAATATAGGCTATCCAAAACTCACAGATACCAGAGTGGATTCCTTTGTAGGCTATGCAACGAGAAGATACATTCCACCAAAGAATGTTGAGAGAAAATGGAAGATGCTATCAATATTGAGCAATCCAACAACCAATCCCAGACTAGGGGCGATATATCCAATAGAAGATGACAAATGGTTAGTTTTTTTGTCTGGGATTAGCAAAGTCTATCCTCCTACAGAAGAGAAAGGATTTTTAGAATTTGCAAAGAGTCTGGAAAGTGAAGAATTATACGATGCCATGAAAGATGCCATTCCAGATTCAGAGATATATGGATATCGAGTAAAGGGAAGTCGAAGATATCATTATGAATCGATGTCCAGTTGGCCTGAGAATTTCATAGTGTTGGGTGATGCAGTCGCAGTTTTCAATCCATTTTATGGCCAAGGCATTACTTCAGCTGCACTAGGTGTCAAAGTACTAGACAACATGTTAAGAAACCAAAATTTTGATAAGAATTTCGCAAAGAAATTTCAAAAAAGGCTTGCAAAAACAATATCGTTACCATGGATTCTTGGTACAAGTGAGGACCTCAGATGGCCTACAACTGTAGGTAAAAAACCAAACATAATTACAAAATTAGTACAAAATCATGCTCAAAAAGTATTGCTGCTTGGACCTAAAAGCAAACTCGCTACAAAATCATTTCTACAGATGATGCACATGATAAGATCCCCTGCAATAATATTTCATCCTGTGATATTGTTGCAGTTAATTGCAAACTCCATTTGGAAAAAAGATAAGTAAGACCATAATTTTTGATTTTGATGGAACCATTGCAGATACCCTGGATTCAGTTGTTAGGATAGTCAATGACCATGCAGAACACTTTGACTACAAAAAAGTGACAAAGAAAGACATTCCATACCTGCAAGGCAAGAAATCAAGAGAGATTCTTTCGTATCTTGGTATTTCCATATTCAAGCTTCCATCATGGATAAAGAAGATACATTCAGAAATCAACAAGGAGATAACTAACATGGTACCAACAGTGAACATCTCCCCCCTGTTGTCTGAACTACACCATGACGAGCATTTTCAAATGGGAATTCTGACATCAAACACGCAGAAAAATGTAAGACAATTTCTTGGCAAGAATGAATTGGATTTTTTTGATTTTATTCGTACTGGAAAAAGCGTCTTTGGAAAGAGTCACATGATCAACAAGATCATAAAACAAAGACATGTAAACAAAAGGGAGGTATTCTATGTGTGCGACGAAGTAAGAGACATAGAGACTGCCAGAAAATCTGAAATCAAGTCAATCGCAGTTACATGGGGATACAACACAAAAGATGTGCTGATTAAAGAAAATCCTGATTTTCTGGTTAATTCGCCAGATGAATTAAGAAACATCATCATCTCATAAAACATACTTTTTTTAAAAAAAAGATTCGATTTCTTGTCTGGACTTATTGCCTGATTTAATTGGGATTTTTTTACTCCATGGAACATATTCCCATTTCCATAGATCATGGTTATTGTCATGAGGTGCAAGAGCATGGTTTGAGGTGTTGACAAAAATTACAGGATGATTTGTATCTTGAAAATAATATTTTACAGGAATTGTCTTTTGATTGTGAATGGTATCTTCAAACAGATTGCTTTTTCCACTGTAAATATTATCAAAGAAAAATTCATGGCCATTAAAATAAAATGTTTCAATATCTACGGTTCTTTTGTATTTCAGTAATCGAATATACCTATAGATGCCATCCAAGATTCCATGCATCCTCAAAACCTCATCTTGAAAAACCAATGTTATCTGAAAGGAACCATCATCTTCTTTGTACACGTGAATCTCCCTGAGAAAATTTTCCCATGCATCGATTTTTGGTTGATAGATCACTGGAATTACAGAGTTATTTCTTTCCAAATAATCTGCTTCTATTATTTTTGTACCAGAATCATTGTTTCTTTCTTGAAGTACGGTATTGTAAAGATCGTCTGTTTCATGCTCATAATCTGACCATATTTTGACATCTTTTAGTTCCCTGTGATGATTATCGTTACTCTGCTCCAAATCAAAGACAAGAATGTCTCTATGATCAATTGTCTCTTTTCTTACATTCGATGCAATAAATCCCATCATCAGATTCACCTCAAAATCTGATTTCATGAATTTTGAAAATCCTGATTTTCTCCTTCTGACTATTACTCTTGCTTTGTTGTCGCCCATTCCAATTACTCTGACACTGCAATTTTTGTAATCCCAGACCTTTTCTTTATTTCTCCAAGAGAGATAGTACCTTCTGGACTCTTTTATTTCGTCGTATATTTCCTGTCTATAGGAGAAATGAAACATCAATTCTTAATTACTTTGCACGACTAAAAGATTTGTGGCAACTTATACTGTCAAGGGTCAAATTCAGGATGCCAGTAATTCAAAATTCTATGTCGAAATTCTAGACAACGATCAACATTGGTTTGATGATAAAATTGATGATCTCCTGGGTTCTTCTTGGACTGATAATTCTGGAAAATTTGAGATTACTTTTACTGATGATTTGTATAAAGATAATTGGCTTGAAGGAAAACCTGAATTATTTGCAGTGGTAAGAGACAAATCAGGAACCATATGTTTCACAACTGATACTAAAAGTCCATCAAGTCCAGATGATGCGGAAAATCTAACTTTCGATATTGCCATTCTAAAAGAAAAACCTTTTGTGGACAGTCCATACGATGCGGCAAATATCAAAAGGATAGCAGCATTTGCAAGCGTTGGAGACAGCATAGATTTGACAGGCAATGTTAGGAATTCTTTTGGGCTACTAACTCAGACCATTAATGCGTGGTTGCTTTACACAAATGAAGTCAAATGGAATCTCATCAAATATGATGGGCCCCAAGTGGAACGTTATCCTTGGCGCAATCCTCATACTCACAAATTAAAATGGAATGATGAATCATGACAAACACCATTTTTGGAATTGAGGAATTTGAGCAACGTGCAGAACCTTACAAAGTGATTCAAAAAGACGTAATCAGAAATGTTGATGTCTGCGTAATTGGATCGGGAGCTGCAGGAGCAATACTTGCAGGAAAATTAGCTGCTGCTGGAAAGTCTGTAGTCCTATTGGAGAAAGGAAGCTACTATGACGGCGAGTCCATGAATCAACAAGAAAATGACATGATCTCATTGCTTTGGAAAAACAGTGGGGCCAACTTTACATCTAATCTGAAAATTGCAATAGCCCAGGGCTCCTGTCTTGGAGGATCAACTGTAATCAATGATGCAGTGTGTTTTAGGATTCCAGACCTTGTGATTGAGCAATGGAACAACTTGGGAGTGAATATCTCAAAGGAGGAATGGGAGTATGCAAATGACGAGGTATCAGATAGAATTAATGTCACAAAGGTGACAGAAGATGAATTAAATGAGAATGCAAAAAAACTCAGAAAAGCATGCTCAACCATACAGGTTAACGGTCAACCAATTACAGAACATCGAGTAAATGAGAGAAACTGCGGTCCCTCTTGGACTGATCCGTCACTTCAATCATGCGTACAATGCGGTTTTTGTCATTTAGGATGTCATTATGACACAAAACAAAGCATGCTGGTTACATACATCCATGATGCATTACATAGCAGTAATGATTTTACCGCATACTGTAATTGTGATGTAACCAAACTTGTCCATTCAAACGGAGTGGTAACTGGGGTTGAAGGTTCACTTGTTGACAATACAGGAAATGAAAAATACCGCATCAGAGTTAATGCCAAGGTAGTTGTAGTTAGTGCCGGTGCAATAGCATCCTCAAACATTCTACAGAAATCAGGCATAGCCAACAAAAATATCGGAGAGGGACTGGCATTGCATCCTGCACCATTTGTTATGGGCCACTTTGAAGAGAATATTTACGGCAATAGAGGAATTCCAATGTCCTATACTTGTCATCAGTTTGGTGTAACAAACAATGTTCGTAGGGGCGGATTTTTAATTGAGAGCATATTTTTGCCAATATTTCAAATGGCACTTGCCATACCAACCTTTGGTATTGATCATGCAAGACTAATGGCCGAATTCAATAACTATACACTTGCAGGAATAATGGTAAGAGATGACTCTGTAGGAAAAATCGTAAAAACTTTTGGAAACAACCCGAAAGTTCTGTATGAGTTAACAGATGAAACAATAAATGACATGGCCCGAGGCATGGCAATTCTTGCACGAATGTGGTTTGAAATAGGCGCAGACTATGTGGTTACATCACACAACGATGTGCCTGAACTTCGAGGCGTATGGGACATTCCAAGACTTGAGAAAGCAGTACGAGAAAATCCTGACGGTCTTAGAGTGGGATCAGCACATCCTCAAGGCGGGAATAGAATTGGCGATGATCCAGAAAAGGCAGTTGTTGATTCTGACTGTTTGGCATTCGGATTTAAGAATCTCTATGTATGTGATGCAAGTGTTTTTCCAACCGCCCTTGGTGTAAATCCTCAGTTGACTGTGATGGCACTTGGGGCATTAACTGCAGACAAAATCCTTGCAAACTGGCCTTCAGATATCACGATTCCTCATTCACTTGGAAACACTTGTGATTTGTCCCAGCCGCAGAATTGTTCATCCGATACTATTGGAGAAATGTTTGCAGTCACAGAACACAAGTCTGAATTATTTGAAAAACTAGAGAATTCTGCATCAAATGAAATTATTCCTGGAGAGAATTGGCAATTTGATAAAAATACATTGACGATTTCAAATGATCTATACTGGAAGGGGTTCTATGGCAGAAATGCAGATATCACAACTGCGGGATTAAGGGCCTTTGGAGGGTTTTACAAGAGATTTAGAAAACTAAACTCCGAATCCTTTAGCGGGGTTACCAAGCCGTTTAATGTTCCAGTGTTTGCAAAAAGTCTTGCAAAACAAAAAGAACTGCCCGGACATGGCCAAGTGATTCATCTGGAATATGAAGATGCGCCCTTCAACCAAGCATATGACATACTTAAGATGGTAGATGAAAATCACATTCTAGGAAAGGCATTCTTGGGTCCATTTGGAAGGGGGCAGCAATTATTTGATTTTAGCATGTCTCGGACATATTCAGTTGATTTTATTGGCGAGGATGATCTTGCAACTTTATTTTATAATGACAGGTTTAGCCATACCCCTACAAAAGACGAGATGGCAGGAAGGTGGGAAGGAGTACTTGTTTCAGATTCCTTTGTAACCCCTAGAAGCCAAGTCTTTGATTTTGATTATGATGGAAACGGGGAATACCAAATGCATTACAACTTTTCAAACCTTATCCGAGGGCATTCTGAAGTGTCTGCCAATGAGGATTTGTTCAGATTTGATGATTTTACACCATTTCATGACGAACTAAGAATGATCAGACCTGGCTTTGTCGTAGGTAAATGGGTAACAGATTGGTCATTATTGCAAAGCAGTAGGTTTTCACTTTTAGAGTTGGAAAATCGCATAAACTCTGGTGCAAGCACCATACAGGTTTTAGACAGCATCTACAAAATTTTCAATCTAAGAATACCCAGACTTCCTCAAGAAATCGGAGTGAGCTTTTTGAATGTTGAAAACCATCCGCAAAAAGGCTCAAGAATCGGATTGAGTTATATTCTTAGAAAAACAAACTAGACAAAATATGCAGAAAATGGATTCTTTAGTGACGGTACACCCTTTGAAGAACAGCTCATCTTGGACACCGCAAACGGTGATACATTTGAGATAAACAACCCTTATGAAAAATATTCCTCACTAAGATTGATTGTTGGTGTGATAGTTTTACTTGTTGTATCCTCATCTAATAATAATCGAGGGCATCTTTTAGACCTAAAATCAGCAAGAACCATTCCATTGGGTGTTTTAGTTCTAATTGGTGAGGGATTGGCACGGGCAGGAGGTTTTACTGCCTTGTATCTAGGACATATTCCCCTGCAAGGCATGAAATGATTTTGAGTTGGAGCGTTATGAATCTAGAGGCATCATGCTAAATTTTTCATTCTCTCAGTAAATGCTCTATGAGGGAGATCACCATCAAGATCAAAGACAAGGACTAGAACTTTCAACCGGCAGCTAACAGTTCAGGATTACGGCTAGACGAAAAGATTTCAGAAATAATCCAGTATTATATCATCATAAAGAGAAACCGCAAAATGTTCACACAGACAAAACTGGCCTAGACTTTCAAACCCTTTTTCAGGGTCTCATTGACCACATATGAGAAACTTGTAGAACCGTTTGATTTTTTGATGCTTTCTGCCTGGATTTTTCTCAGTTTTGTAGCCAAGTCATCATCAAGCATTATCGTGATTCGTTTTGACATGAGAGAATTTGATTTTTGTGATATTAATACCATATGTGTTTTTGATTTATGACAGAACATGAATTCTGACATTCGGGTCTTCTGCAACAATATTTCTTGCATGGTTTTCACAGTATCGCATGGTATCCTTGCAAAACGGTTTGGAATCTTTATCGTGAAAATAAAACCGCATCACCTTGACATGGCCTTCGGCGTTACAGATCATGTCCAACTGTCAAGTCCTTTTGGTGCTTCCTTCTTTTGGTTCCACTTGTGTTCTATCTGCAAGTGAACCTCCAGCTTGTGAGGAGTGTCTAGGACTGTTTGGCAGATTAGACAGCGGTAGGACATGGGATCTAAGATGGGCGATTTTGGAATTAAAGAGAGGGGTTATTGTGAAAAAGCATGACAGAAATCAAAACCACCTTGTTGCATATAGCAACCAGTCATTACAACAATACAGATACTTTTGTAATGTTTGGAATTACTTGACTGCTGTCATAATCAATATGTAACTGTGGAATAAAAAGAGATTTGAAGACATATCAAACATTTGTTTATCCACAGGATAATTTTTGAACAAGATTTAATCAAAAGAACCTCTCCATCCTCTCAAGATGTGCAACATGCCCGACGCATATCTGTGACACCAATGATCACACCTGACCCAGCAGGTATCAAACTGAAGCTGTCTCTTGCAGAGTGCAGGTGATGACCATGATGACTTGTAAGATGAGTTTGCGAGGCTGGCTTAAGAGAGAGAGGTTATTGTGAAAAAAATAAAATCACCGTATGAAATATGCCTGCAAGTGTGAAAGGCATTCATCATACAATTCTGCCGAATTTTCATGCAGGCAATATCGGAATCAATCCAGGACAGGCAAGATTCCTCAATATCGTGTATGGTCCGGGCCAAGGATATGGTAACTATGTTGATTTTCAATATGACCCTTCAAAAGAATACATCCTATTAATTGATGAATCATTTGGAAGTGCAGAGATTCCACTTGAACTAACTACCAAAATCCAATAATGAATGAATTTTTATTTTTGAATAATTGTTTTGAAAGGATATTTGCAACATCTAAAATCCAATCCATCTCAATTTCACGTACTGATTTTTTTTCTTTCATGAGATCCAATATCTTGTAAACAATGGACAGGATAAATCTCAGTAATCCAAATTTCGTTCCCAAAAATTAGAATAACTTTAAAGAACGTACCTACAGTTTAAAAGAAAAATTTCTTTGATCTGTACAATGACTAAATCAAGAACATCTCTTATGCTAATTGTATTATCTGCAACACTTGTAGCATCCTTGTCTGTTGGTTTGCTTCAAGAAAGTGAAGCCGCTAAAGGTCAAGGAGTGGGACTGCCAGCAATTGGATCTGACAAAGTTTGTGGAGATAGATTATGTTCTGAATCAGCTTCAAACTATTATTCCCCAGAAGAAGCCTCAGTTCAAACAACATCTGAAACTAGTGAATGCAAAAGCAATGAAGGTAAAACACGCACCTATTACATTGCTGCAGACGAAGTAGAATGGGATTATGCCCCTTTGGGAATAAACCAAATGAAGGGACAAGAGTTTAATGAAGATGAAAATGTATTTGTTGAAAATTCTTCAGATAGAATTGGGAGTACTTACATCAAGGCATTATATCGTGAGTATACCGATGATACATTTTCAAAACTCAAACCAAGATCTTCTGAATGGGAACATCTTGGAACACTTGGACCCATGATTCATGCTGAAGTATGTGATACAATCAAAGTCGTATTCAAAAATAATTCTGAAGAACTAGATTACTCTGTTCATCCACATGGCGTCTTTTATGACAAGGATTCAGAAGGTGCAGAATACAATGACGGAACATCAGCTAGTAGCAAATCTGATGGAATAGTTTCTCCTGGTCAAACTCATACCTATGAGTGGAAAGTACCAGAACGTGCGGGACCTGGACCAAATGATCCAAGTTCAATAATTTGGATGTATCATTCACATGTTGATTCTCCAATGGATACCAATTCAGGACTCGTCGGTCCAATGGTTGTAACAGCTAAAGGAATGGCTGATTCAAACGGTAGACCCATGGATGTAGATAGAGAAATGGTGAGCCTCTTTACAGTCTCTGATGAAAATTCCAGTCACTATCTGTGTGATAATCTAGAAAGATTCACCGATGAGACTTGTGATAATGAGGAATTAGTTGGAGATGATGACTTTGCTGAAAGTAATCTCATGCATGGTATTAACGGATATGTTTATGGCAATCAGCCAGGACAAACCTTGAACAAAGGTGAACATGTACGTTGGTATCTAATTGGCATGGGAACTGAAGTGGATTTGCATACACCACATTGGCATGGAAACACTGTTTTGTGGAATGGAATGAGAGTAGACGTACTGGAGTTAATGCCAGCCAGTCTAAAGACTGTTGACTTTATTCCCGACAATGTTGGAACTTGGATGTTCCACTGTCACGTCAATGATCATATCTCCGCAGGAATGATGTCACTTTTCAAAGTGATTTAACCTCATTTTTTATTTTTGTTTTCTAATGCATCGTATTCCTCAGTTAATTTTTGATGGATTTTTGATACATCGTCTAGTGATTTTATTTCTTTTGGCATATTTTTTAGGAATTTCCTTGTATTTTCTGAAATTCCATAAATTGCTGCCATAACTGAGAATTTTGTTTTTCTCAGAATTAAAAATTATGATTATATTTGTTCCACGTGGAACTAAGAAGTTTAGTAAAATAAGGTGATGATTTTGACATGTAAACTTTCAACTCGATCGTAAATAGGGTCACAATAACAGTCTATGGACCACATTCTTTACAAAATTATCTCATGACAACGAGAATCATGTCATAAGATGTAAGATCATAACTTTAAGAATACTTAATTTCACAAGGTTCTAATTGTCCTTATTGTATTTTTTACTTGTATTTTCACTTCTAGCTGCTATTGTCAGCATCATGTCATCTGCTCAAGTCAGTTATGCCATGGAGGAGATTTCTCCGACAAAACAAGTGAAAAATGGAGTATCCTTACAAGACATCAAGTGCAATAAAGATTTAAAATTAATATTCAAAAACTCTGATAATTCACCTGCATGCGTTTCCAACTCTACTGCAGAAATACTGATTCAAAGGGAGACATATATCACCAAAATATTCAATCAGAAGATCATTGCAGGAGAACCAAAGTATCGTATTCTTTCATGGCATGACGTACCAGAGGAACAAGAAGAATTCATAGTACGCATGATTTGGATTGATGAGAATTCAGATCCCATAAAAATGGCCAAAAAAAGTAATGAGAAACCTGAAGGATATGCTGCAGTATTTGCATGGAAATTCACAAGAGGACTATATTCGGATGCAGACGATAGATGCATAGATTCCACAACCAGGGAATACACAAAATTCCAATGTCCTTGGTTGGATAATGGAATCATATCAATAAAAGAAAAGACAGCAGAGTGGTTTGGAAAATACAAGGATGCAGGAGGTGTATTAGACTATCTAATATTAGATGATGAGTCTAGTTTTGGAAATTGGTCATTACAGGCAAACCCTGGATGGGCAGATGCAATAGAGAATGATCCCAGATTCAGTACACTAATTCCAAAATTAAACCAGACATCATTGGATCTGGTTATGAATAGACCACATGCAAATCACAGTGCATACATACAATGGAATGCCATTCAGGATGAGATGCTGGTGGATGCAAGAAACAAAGCCATCTTTGAACCTGTAAAAAAACTATATCCAAATGTCAAAGCTTCAAACTACAACGATTATGTTGTTGACATGGACCACGTCATTCCAGAAAAAAACGGCCACAAACAATATTATTTTTCAAATTTTGGAACACATAATGCAAAATCATTTTATGGCGACATTCGGCAGTACGGGGATAAAATAGGACATGATTCAAATACGGTGTTGGAATGGCAGATCAAAATATTTGAGGCCATTAAGAATTCATCAGACATTCCAAACATGGCATGGATTCCATATTTCAGTTATCCAGAAAATGATCTAAATCAAGAAGACTATGAAGAAATGATGGTATACTTGATCTGCCATACTAAAGAGCCATTGTTATTTTGGAATTCTAATGCGTCTGATTTAGACAATAAATTGGCATATGACATAATGGTCAAAATAAACAATCATGACCATTGCAAGTAAAAACTGGATTACTAGAAAAGACAGAAGGCGGACAAGAATGGGTTTGCGTTACAAACAGTCCATCATATTTTAGATATCTGAATAAACAAGATCATGAGAGATTATTGTTTTGGGCCTCACAGTTATTACTTATTTTAGAAGGGTTTATTCCTCAGTTAAATTATGTAGCGCTTGCGGCCGTCGGTGTAGTATTCTGCGGGTTTTATGCCCTGCAGAGCGTATCGGGTGCAGTCGCCGTGGCAGACGTTGGACATGGGGTTGGGTCCTGACAGCTACGACAGCTAGGAATTGATTTTGTAGCTGTCATATATTGGGTGTTTTTAGGCACGAAATCAGTTTTGACAGCTAGAACAGTAAGGACAGCTAGGATTTCACGATTCTTTTTCTTTTTTTCTTTCTTGATTATAATAAAAATATCCAACAGAGTAAAAGTTAGCTGTCGTAGCTGTCTTAGCTGTCTGGGCCAAAAATAGGCACAAACACTGACAGATAGGAAATTAGGAGTTAGCTGTCGTAGCTGTCGAAAATCATTCAGATAACCTCCAAATTGTAACGATTTTACTGCCACGGGGGAATTCCCCGTCTTTCTTGTTGTAAGTCTTTGATTCTACTCCAATCTCAACTGCTCGGAGTATTGGTGCAATCTGCTTGAGCTGTCTTCCAAACTCTCGAACATTCTGAGGAAGATCCTTGTTCCTTTTACCATATTGATCCTCAGGATTTATTTTCTCAAACATATCAGTGGCAGTCATGCTGGACTCAGCTTGTGAAGTATCCAGCAAACCTGCAATTATCTTTACAAGAGGTTTTTCATCCGATAACACCAAATTAGAAATTTCTAATCTCTCACAATATTTGTTCAGAAATTTGTTTGGTTTATTACCCAGTACCCTGGATATTGCCTCACCCCAAATAGCAAAATCAGCCATCCTGGGCAGTTTGTTTTTTGTATCCTGTTTGACTTGATCGATAATCAGCATGGCCTTCTGGATTGTCTGCAGTGCTTGCCCAACAACATGCGGCCTTGATTCATTTAATCTATCTTTGAATTCCCCGTCAGACATTCTTTCAGTTTTGTCAATCTTTGGCAGTTCATAAAATATTGAACGCTCTAGCAGATCAGCTTGATCAATTGAAGGAGTGATACCGTTGAGAATAATTTTCTCTTTTAATAACAGATTGAACTCCTCACCGTTTGTGTATAGTTTTCTTTTAGGATGCAGTGTGCCGGTTACAGTCCTACAGAGAAAATCAGATATCTGCTTTGTAAACTCGTCAATATTATCAAAGCTTGAAATCTCTCTTTTGGACAAAGTGACAGCAATATCATCAATGTCAGTTGGCATTGAAAGTGAATTTTCAACTTCAGGATCTATCATATACTTGACACCGTTTGACACTGAGGTCTTGGCAGAGCCCTGTTCACCGTGATTAATCATTATTGGAATCGGGATGTTTTTCAGAAACTCACAGATAACATGTACCTCAAAAACAATCCTGTCATCATCAGGTATTCTGCAGAGTTTAGAGAAATCCTTTATCGCCGACTCACTGCCAAATACAACATTACGGTTTATGTTGGCATGAACATTCTGTTTTTTTAGGAATATCGGTTGCACATCATCATCGCAAAGCTTGCCAATACCATCCTTTGATACTTTGTAGATTGTACCTTGATCATCATTGGTGTTATAGTATAAACAGCCGTTTTCCATTGCACATGTTTTGTAGATTTGTTTAGTTTCTATTTCTCCTAGTAAGGCCTGTGCATGCAGGTTCTTGGTCGCATCACGATAAATCGAATCTCCGTAAATTCCACCAAATTTATCTTGCACTCCAACCCTGAGCATCTGTTCAAAGGTTGGAGAAAACAGATCAACCCATATCGGTTTGCCATTTTTTGGAACTTTAACAATCACCTGCTCTGTATCATTTTCATTTTTCACTTGTTCTTGGATTAGTTCACTGCCGACACGAAAAGCCAGGATTTGTTTTGTATTTTTCTTCCTTTTTGATTTACTATTCTCAACTTCTGCAGATTCATTATCTTTCAGAAAGTCCCCTGTTGGCTTGAAAAAACCGTTGTCGGATTCGATGTTGCTTTGATAGAGTCTCTGTCCGGCTTGCACCCATTCAACCACATGATCATAATCAGCTGGAACAGACAAACTTGAATTTTTCTTTAATGCCTCTTGCTCAACCTGTTCATAATTCCAGCCCGAATGAAACCTTCTAAGTGCCAGGTCCCGACCGTTGTCGTATCTTGTGCCAACCGGCCAATCTTCAGTCTCTAGTTCAAGAGTTTTCTTTCTTGCATTACCACCAAGGATTTTCTTATCTCCATGACCGCCATATTCAATTCTAAACCCTTCTTTCTCCTGCAGTCTTTCAAAGATATCCTGAAATTCAATGCGTGAAATGTGTTTTGGTTTTTTATCACATACTATCTCATATGGCTGTTCACTATCACCATCAATGAATGATGGGGGCAATATCATCATCCTTTTTTGAGCGAAGAATTCGATAACCTTATCACCCTTGATCAGTTTCGCACTGTTGAATTTTGGCAGATCCATCAATCTAAAGTAAACGTGATATCCTTTCTTGCCCGATTTTACAATGAATGTTTGCCCCTCATATTTTTTGAAATACTCATATAATTCATGAGCATCAATATCAAAACAAACCAAGTTCTGTGAAGTTCGACCAAGAATCACACCTATGTTTTGCCCTTGAGGAATCGATTCACCCCATATCTCAGTAAACCACCTAGCATATTCTTTATCTGCAATTGCCTTCTTGTTTTGCAATACCGGAATCACATTGAAAGAATTCTCTTCAACAAATCTTTTTGCCATTTTATTTTCAGAGGTGATCAAGATGCTGCAACCTCACGAGCTTTTGAATAGTAGTGTTGTTTTCCCAACTCGACGGTTCTGTGGCACTCGTAACATGAAGTTACAATTCTACCGTCAGCCAGTTTTTCAGTTGTAAAATTATGAAGTGTATCGCCGCAGAAATAACATTGAGTTTCTCTTTTTAGAAATCTTGATTTTATTTCGTCATCCATCATATCTCACCTAGCTTGTATGTCAAGTCAGCTCGTTGATGTGATTGTTCAAAACAATGATCTGAAGACACCGTATTGGTTAACAGCATACAGAATCCCCCGTTAGTTTGTCGGTTTTTGTTTGAGATTGTCTAGGCTTGCCGGCACAACCAATCTCTTTTTTATTTTTAATTCCTCTCTGGAAATGAGGTTTCTCTAAACAATCATTACAAACAAGATAGGTGGTACCAATTTCATATTCAACCTCGTAAACTGGTTTGTTCTCACAGCATTGAAGACTGACACTCATTGGTGGCACCGTCCTTGAATGTGATTCAAAGATAAAACTTCCAGATACCTGGATCTTGAAGAAAGTCCTCTTCTTCTATACCGTTCATCCAAAACTGGTTTGTCCAATGAGACACTTACAGGGTTTCTTGTCTGCATGTAATTCCTTGTTAAACTTAATATATATGCAATATTCTATAACATGATAGTTAAAGTATCATGTTACAACTCACAGACACACAAATCAGGATTTTAAAATTGCTCTTAAAATATGGAAACAATGAAGAGGGGATCTCTACATACAGCATCGGAAAATACCAATTTTCAAGAAGAACTTTTGAGATTAATCGAGAACATTTACTAAAAAATAAAATCATTCAGGTTGTCAAATCAGTAAAAGCCGGAAAACAACAACGCGAATATTATGATATTACGCCTCTTGGATTTTTTAGTTTATTGCAGAATATGTCCAGAAAAGAATTGAAAAGAGAAATCAAGACAAAAAGATTTTCAGACTTTCTCCCAAAAATATCAACCCATTGGAATGATATTGTGAAAATCCATCATGGCCAAGAAGATATGATACTAGAGCTTTTGAAAATTTCAATAAGCAATATAGATCTAATCATCAGGCCACATCATACCGAAGAGTTCTTTGCAGATTCATATTTTCAATTATCAACTACCATTAGTCGCAATCATTCTCTCAGTCTAACATTAAAACAAGAATTTATCAATTGGACTGAGTCTGATTTGAAAGAATGGGAAGAGATTAGATCGAAACCAATCTTAGGCATTAATCTTGAAAAAGAAGAAAGCATACAAGAAAATATCGTTAACCAATCATCATTTCTTTTTTATTTTAATTTACTTAGAATATTAAGAGATGATGTATTGTTACATGAAATTTGTCAGAGAACATCTCCAAAAAGAAAATATGATAACTTGGATGATGAACGGAGGGATTATCTAAATAATTGCTATAATAAAATGATAAAAAACAATCCTACACAGAAAATGGTTAAGATTTTGAAATCGGATGATGAGATTATGGAAATAATTAAGAAAAATCTGAAGAAATGGAATAAAGAATTAGAAAACAATCATCCGTTTAAAGACATTTTTACATTAAAATAATTCAAATATTCTCTTCCCGTGCCTTCTCTTTGGCCATTAGGTACTCCAAGGCCTGGTCACGCCTTGCGTTCTCGTCGGCCTGCTGGCGCTTCATTTCTTCAATCTCATCTACCTTCTTTTCAAGCTCTGTCTTTTCAGTTTCAAGCTTTTCATTTTCAACCCTTACTCTTTCAGAATCATCTATGGTAAGATCAGCAATAGCCTTTTGAAATTCTCCAAACATTTGATCATCTGTTGGAGTCATGTAGACATGATCAAGGTTTACTTTGTGTCCCATCATCTTCTCGACAACAGCTGGCGAAATATCCTTGTTTAATTTTAAGATCGTATTCCATCGCTTGCGAAATCCATGATCAAGCTGCACATCATATCTTGGGCCATTGTTTTTCTCTCTCTTTATCAAAGATCTTTTGATTACTCGTTGCATTACATTGCTCATTCCGCGTTCACTTAATGGTGTGACCTTCTGAATTCCAATCTGATATTGTGTTCTAAACACTGGACTGTCAGGTTTAATCAGTTCACCATCATCACGCCTCTTGTTCAGATAAACATTAAGTGCTTTTGAGGCCTCAGGAGTCATATATGTCACATATTCCTCAGTCGAATCAGGGTATACAATCACGGACTTGCAACCACCTGACATCTCTGCCAAATGCTTCAATCTCAACTCAGAAATTGCACCAATTCGGACACCTGTTGAAGCAAGGAAATGAATCAGTGCCTTTGAGCGAGCATCAGGAGAATATTCCAGCATCTTTTGAATATTCTTGGTAGTCCATGGCTTTGCACCGGATCTTTTAACCTTGGCAGGGAACAACCGCCTTATTTTCTTCCAGTTTAGAATAACATCATTAACATCACAGAACGTCTGAATCGGAAAAATCCTAGTAGGGACAGTATTAGGAGACAGATGGTTCTTAATTTCCATCACGTAGTCCTCAATCATAATTTGGATCTGTTTTGGTTCCATCTTGATTATGCTATCAAAATCCTTTAATTTGAAAAATTCCTTGAATCTGTTGAGACTCTTAAAATATTCCTTCTTTGTGGCCTCAGATTTTATGCTATTTTCAAATAAAAGCAAGCTTCTTTGTTTCAACAGATATAGTATGGGTAGAATAGTATTTTAACACCGCTTCACGTGCAGAAACTTTAACTTTTCTACTTTAGTTGTTCAAGAATTGAAAGACTGAATAAATTAGACAGTGCCATCCCTTTTCTATTTGCATCACGTTTAGTTTGATCACAGTATTGCTTTACACTTTGATGACTCTTTTCACTTGCAACTTCAATTACAACAATATTTTCAGAGTAAGGAAATGTAAATTTTGAAGGTTTTGAGCAAAATGTTTTCATATTTCCTAATCCAGTTGCCTCGATTTTATCTCTTTTTAGTAAAAGGTTTGCAATTTCTTGTAGATCTTCTACATCATCACCATATTCCAAATAATATACAGAGATAAAATTGACATTCCCTACAACCTCTCGTTTGAAAAGTTCATCTTTGATGTTAAACATAAAAGATGTTTTGTCTTGATTATGTTTAGAAAGAATCTTAGAAATATTTCTACTGTCTTTGAATTTTGCCAAAAGATAATGATTTGTAGAGTCAGAAAAATATGGTTTACTATCACTAGAAAAAGTACCAGTTACAAAATATAGATTTTCAATGTTTTTTGAGTTCATCCAATTTTCTTTTAGTTCAATAGATTCATGATTATGCAGATATGGGGCACATACATAACCCGAATAAGACAATTCTAATTTTGACATGATACATTAACCATTTTTCAGAGTATTTATGCTTTAGAGAGTCTGACGATCACATATGGAAAATTATCTACGATAGTTTTTTAATAGTATTGATCCTCGTTTTTTTGTCCCGTGGTAGCTCAGCCTGGTAGAGCTTCCGGCTGTAGTTGTTGGCTTTAGATGGCTGACCGAAAAACAGCATATCAGGCATACAGAAACCGGGTTGTCGGTGGTTCAATTCCGCCCCGCGGGACCACAAATTTTCAAAAGATTATTTTGAATAATCAAAAAACACATGATTGTCAGCAATTCTAATGAGATTTTCTTTGTTTGTTGTATACTATTGCAACATCTTCTGCAAGTTTTTGGGTCGGGATGATAATTCTTCCACCATCTTCAGTTAATGCAACAATTTTTGTCAAGTGAATTTCTATTATCACTCCGTGCATGTCTTTAATGGTAATTGAATCTCCAATGTTAATATCAGAACTGAAAAAAACCCCAATACCTGCAGCAATATTCTTTAGCTGATGTTGTAACGCAATTCCAAATATCACCATCCCTACACCTATTGAAGTGATTACTTCTAATGCAATTTCAAACAATCCAAGAGATGCTCCCAAATATGTAATTTCAGAGATTATGATAAGGAGTGATGCTATTCCCAATAGTTTTTGAGCACCACTCAAATGCTTCATTTTTTTGTTGATTAGGTATCGGACTAGGAAAAACAGTGTAATCGAAACAATAAAGGAAACCAAGACAAAATAATAATTTTCAAACAAAATATTCACTAATTTCTATTTACGATATTTTTGATGCCATTATTAATCTAAATGATTTTTTGGGGTTTGTTTCTGATATAAATCCAGACAGAATTCAACCAGGAAAGATTTTCAGATATTCATCTAATTTAATTATCTTACTTATTGCAATAAGAGCATGTACAAAACAATATTGGTTCCTCATGGAGGTACAGATAGTGGGGATGAGGCTTTAAAACATGCAATTCATATCTCAAAATTAGAATCATCTAAAATTACAATTCTATATGTAATACATACTTGGCATGATCATAGTTTTGGAGTGATAAGAAAAGATGAAAAATATGTCAAAACGCAAATAGAGAAAATCTTTTCTCATGTAGAAAAAAATGTAAAAGAATTTCTTGCTGAACGCGTAGAGACATGCAAAAAAGAAGGAATAGATTGTAAAGGAATATTCAGAACAGGGAATCCCTCAGAGACCATCATCAAATACTCAAACGATGAGCAAATTGATCTTATCATAATGGGGAAAAAGAGAAAAATTCCTAATTACAAATCATTTCTTAAGATAGGTAGTGTGGCAAAGCAGGTTCAAGAAAATGTTCACTGTCCAATTATGTTGGTTGGTGTAGAGGATTAGTTGAAAATATTTTAAAATTCTTACTCCCATAGTTTACAAACAATGCTTATGACAGGTTTAGACGACTGGTGTCACATCTCATCCAAGTATTGAAAAAATTTGGAAAGTGTTGGAAAATTGAAAATGATGAATTGTTCATAAATTAATTACATAAATTTAGTGTTTTTAAAAATAAAAAAAATGAAGAAATGGAGTTTGATGAGTTTAGTGCAAGAGAACGCAACATAATGCAGTTGATTTTTGCATTTATCACAAGTTTTTGTCGTGCCCAACTGTATAATTTTGTGCATAAGCAGGGTATTGAAAAAGATGTGATGTTTTTTACCACTTATTCCATATGTACAACCAAGAAATTGGATGTGCATTCTACAAAACGGGGAGAATTTTTCATTTGATTACTTCCTTCATTATGGCATAATCCAATGGAGATATTCTAAAATCATATTTAATGTGATTCTATGTTTGGCACTAGTCATCTTTATTTTTTTGTTTTATGTCAGATGAATATTTTTTTGTGATGCTGGGTATTCTTGGACCGAGAATACTAAGAATAATTCCCAATACTGCAAGAAAATAATATTCATAGCCTAATGCCATGCCTATGGCCGCAGCACACCAAATGCTTGCAGCAGTTGTAAGGTTGAAAATTCTCTTCCCTTCCCCCCGGATGATCATCCCTCCACCTAGAAAGCCAATTCCTGCAACAACATATGATGCAATTCTTGACGTGGAATATGGATCCACATTAGCCGAAAGATATGTGAACATCATGGAACCCGCAATAACTAGTATGTAGGTGCTGATTCCTGCAGACTTTCCTCTGCTCTCCCTTTCAACGCCAATTAAAAATCCCCCAACAATGGAAATCACAAAACCAATTGCAATTGCAAGTTCATCCCCTTTGAAAAATATATCTAAAAATTCCTCTACCATTATAGTCTGTGTTAAATTTGAGATATAACAATGTGTAGTTTGTTTAAGATGGGTTTTGGAAAAATATCTCAGTTATGATGATGAAAAATCAAGAGGAATTGTAGGATTACAAGAAAGCATGTTGCCATTGGCTAGTCCTCTGTGTGATACATTGGAAAGGAAGAAAATGATTTTTCTATGTCTTTTTTAAAATTGTCAAAAATCCTGTTAAATTCAGAAAGACCTGATCTTGCCGGCGCCGATGCTACTTTTTTTACAGGTTTTTTGTTGCCATGATGAAAAAAGAATTTTCAGATACTTAATTGAGGCATCTGATTTTCTGAATTGATTTCCACCCATGAAAATTCTATTATTTCTTTAAATCCACAAAATAACGAAACAAAATAGCATATGAAATCAATCTCAATTGTGTTTGTATTGTTAGTTATGATATCGGTAGTCTACGTAATTCCAGATGTATATGCTGAGGAAGACGATGACAGAGAAGGTTTTGGGGAAATGAAAAGAGAAAGAGAACATCAGGATGAAGGGATTCCAATAGGTACTGACATTGGAAATGTCATTCTGTATGGCACCATTGCAGCAATTGGAATCTCAGTAGCTTACACTGCCTTTAAGATTACATCATCAAAAAGAAAATCCGATCCAAAGTCATGACAATCAAAAAAACCAATCTGAAATTTGTTGTATTTTTGTCAGTACTGATATTGTTGGGGATTCCTCTAACTTTAGCATATGCAGATGATGATGACGATGCAGAAGACGTTGTAGAAAATCTGGGATGGGTTGCAGTGGGAGCTGGAATAGTGGCAAATGTGCCTTTTATTGCAATGAACAAAATCCGAAGATATGCACTTAAGACAGGCAGTTCAACAATGCAGGTCACAAAACAGATCAGGACTGTCTACAAACCAGTATTGAATTTTCACATAATGCTTAATTCAATTGGATATTTTGCAGGAATGACTCACGGTCTAATGCTATCCAGGCATCTGGATTCAGTTTCTCTGTCCTTGGCTATAGTGATGAGCGTCATGATGGTAAGCGGATTGCTGCTAAAGTATACATCATCTAGAAACTCCAAAATATTTGGCAAGCTGCTTCATGGCCAGTTTGGTCTTGTAATGCTGCTTGCTTCATTAGTAATATTACATATTGTTGTTGGAGATGATTGAATATTTTTACTAACCAAAACTATAGATCTTGTATTTCTTTGGATTGAAAATCTCGGTCTAGTGTGCATTTATCTTCAGGACAATAATTATAAAACTGTATTTTTTGAATCCATTAATCTAAGGCAATACAAAAGACAATGAAAAATTTTTCAAAATTATGGATTTCCAGGAATTGCAACCCAAAATGGAGTATTGCCGGGATTTAGCCTGTCTGTTATCTCCAGAATTTCAGTATCAATCACAACAATTTCGTTTGTCTGAGTTACTCCTACATACAGTTTGATTCCACTAGAGTCTGTTCTTAACCCATGTGGCCCTTTACCCACAGTAATTTGCTTTATGACCTCAAATGATGTAGTATCAATTACACTTATCTTGTCATCTCCAATTCCTGAAACAAAAATTCTATTTCCAGTAGGTGGAATGTCAATACCGTGATGTCCTTGGCTAACATGAATGCGTTTGATTATCTCCTTGTCACCTAGATCAATTACTGCAACATCATTGCTTCCAATGTTTGTTACAAATAGAGTGTTGCCATCAGGTGTTATGTCGAGATTGTGAGGCAGATTTCCAACCTGAATGAAACCTGTCTTTTCTAACGAATTAACATCAATTATTGCTATTTTATCTTCTCCTTGAATTGTTACAAAAGCCTCCAGTCCGTTTGGATGAAACACTATGTTGTGGGGGAGGTTACCAACTTGAATCTCCTTTATGACATCCAATGTATCGAGATTGATCACGCTAATCATTCCAGAATTCTCGTTTGCAACAAATGCTATCTTTCCGGTAGGGTGAATTTTTACTCCTTTTGGAGTCTTTCCTACTGCAATTTCCTTGATGGGTTCACCTGATTCCATATCAAATGCATAAATTGTATCACTTTGGCTGCTTGCTGCCAGTAATAATGAACCATCCATAGATGAATCAAGATATGTCATGTTTGGACCTGACTTCCATTTCTTTTCAGAAAAGATTTCTGAGACTTTATCATCTCCCTGCAATATGACATATGTCTTGTCTTTTGCATCAGGTGCCGTCACAATCATAGGATATGGATCATATGTAGATGCCCATCCGAAATCCATCAGTCTCTGCATATGCTCAGATTTTATGCAGACAGGTTTCAAATCCCAAGACTTGAAGACTAGTGAATAATCAAGATTACACTTGATGTCATAGGGCTTGACTCCTTCTTCTATCTGTACTCTAGGACTTGGTATCTTGTGTTCGGACTCCAGTATGGTTATGCTTCTTTCCACCCATGGGTGGAGTGTGCAATAGTATGTGTATTGGCCAGGGTCTGAAAATGTAAATGACCATGACTCTTGTGGGTTGATAATTCCACTATCAAAGAATCCGTCAGGTTTTCCTTCGGATTCTTTTAGCTGTTTGACCAAGGATGTGCCCTTACCGCTGGTAATTGTATGGGGTATGGAATCCTCGTTGGTCCAAGTTATGACGTCTCCAGCATTTACAGAATGACTTCTTGGTACATAGAAGTCAATGACACTTCTCATACCGGAAATGTGATCATCTTGAGGAATTGGAATTGTAAAATGTGAAGCATGTGCCTCACTGGTCATTAAAATAGAGAATAGGGCAACCAGAGATAAAACCAAAAATAAATTCATCATCATATGTAGCCCACATCAATACTAAATTTAAGACTAGAGGTACCAGCAGAAATTATATTTTTGATTTTTCAATTATGTCTATTAATTTGATCTCAATGTTTACACCTAAATTTTCTAATTTTTGTACAATATTATGGATTCATCATTGGTGCATATTATGATCTTTCATTAATTCTTGCATCTTTTCTTAATCAAGGTACTGTAGATGAGATAATCATATCTGTTATTCCGATACTTTTGGGCAAAGAAATACCTCTCTTCAAAAATATAGAAAATGAGACAAAACTTGAATTTGTTAAGATGTAAAGTATGATCAATTAGTTGATTTGTATTACAAAGTTTTGAAATAATATCCACTCACACTCAAATTTATCGTAAAATGGTAGATCAATCCCTCAAATAGACAAGTTCAAATTCTCATGGATCCTATGCTAATTTTTTGCATTTTCATAAGATTTCAAAATCCATTTCATAGCACTTGTTGTTGTAGTTTCTTTAGAATTAATCTCAATCCACCCCATTTTTGCGCCATGAGAAAACGGCTTGATTGCTTTTGATTTAATCGCAATTTCTTGTTGATCTTTAGGCAGTCTAACAATAACCTGTAAACTGTTCTTATTGCTAAACCCTACAAAGAATTTTTTTTCTATAGAAAAACATTGATAACCAAACATCGGTTTTGTAGTCACGTTTTTCATAGATTCTACTTTCTTTTTGATAGGTTCGTAACTATTCAACAATAGTGTATTCAAATTTTATTATTAAAAGATAATTTCTTAATTACACTGAAGCATCATATGGAACTAGATTTTACGCATATCTGCATGTCTTTTTGGGATGAAAAGATGAGAGTCCATTAGAATTGAACCAATATTTTAGATCTAAAAATTCAATAAGAAATCTAAATTAGAATTAGTACAAAATCTTCCACTCTAACGATATTCCCCATCACGTTGTACTGGTTGATAAAACAATTTCAAAAACGAAAAGAAATGCAAAGTGAAAATGTTGCAAATTCCTATAACATGACGTATGAATAATTTCTACCCATTGCTTTTATACAAAACTTGCAAAACCATATGATAATAGACAGGTTGGAGGCCTCTTTCCGGACGTAGTAACATTACAGCCATCTATTATTTTTCATAATAGTATTTCATACTAATTTTGTTAAAATGATAAAGAATTGTATTAGTTTTAAGTGTGTAATCAATTATGACAATAAATTTTACATCATCCACAATATGCTATTTTATTGAGATTTATGCGTTCCAAGTGTACAAAAGATACAAAGATCATAATACACATTTGATATTGTTTTGGCACAACCGCATTTACATGGACATTTTTGTTGTTGCAACATCATTATCTAATTACAAGTTATTATTTTGTGTTTTAATCTCAAGTTTGTTACTAATGAATTTTTTTGTTTCAATTATTAGAAAAGTGACTATGGACACTCCCACTATCTTCAACCAGGATTCAATTCCAATTGGTTTACTCTGGAAAATGTCATTCATGATAGGAGTATATGTAAAAGCAATCTGCAACAAAATCATAACTATGACTCCGAGAAAAATCAACTTGTTTGAAAAAAATCCCATTCTAAAAACAGATTTAGTCAGAGACCTACAGTTGAACATATAAAATATCTCGATCATTACAATTGTATTTACTGCAATCGTCCTTGACTCTTCAATGGTGTTGCCTTCCTCTATTGACCATTCAAACAAGCCATAAACAGAAATCAGAATGCATGTGCTGACAATGATTATCTGTATTGCCAGATCCTTTGTGAGAATTGGGGAGTTGGGTCGTCTTGGAGGGCGTTTCATCACATCAGACTCTTTTGGCTCAAAAATGAGCATCGTTCCCAACGTAAGAACCGTAGTCATGTTGATCCATAAAATCTGGACTGGTAGAATGGGCATAAGCAGACCCAGAAAGATGGATGTCAATATGACCAAACCCTCTCCAAAACTGGTAGGAAGTGTCCACGTGATGAATTTAATCAAAGTGTCTAGAATTCGTCTCCCTTCTTCCACTGCTGCCTTGATTGACGCAAAGTTGTCATCAGTTAAAATCACATCCGATGCCTCTTTTGCAACCTCCGTACCTGTAATCCCCATTGCAATTCCTACATCAGCTTGTTTTAGAGCAGGCGCATCATTAACACCGTCTCCAGTCATGGCAACAATGTTACCTTTGGATTGAAGTGTCTTTACTATGGAAAATTTTCGTTCAGGCAAAATCCTTGCAAACACATCTGTTTTATCAATAATTTCAACCAGTTCATTCCCAGAGTATTGCTCTAATTCCTTTCCCGTGATTGCTGTTACATTGCGCCGATTTCCTTGAGATGAATGATTTAGACCAATCTGCTCACCTATGCTAATTGCTGTTTTTAGATTATCACCAGTTATCATTTTGACACGTATTCCTGCATTTTGACATTCCCTTATAGCTTCAATGACTTCGGGTCTAGGAGGATCTAGCATGGCTTGAAAGCCTAGAAAAATTAGTCCATCATCTACATCAGAAATTTCAAGTTTATGATTTTCATCTACTATTTTCTTTTTGGCAAAAGCCAACACTCGCAGGCCTTTTGATGCCATACTGTCTGCAATTTTATTTAATTTTGAAATATCAATCTCTGTAACATTTTCATATTCTGCATGTTCATTAATTTGATACGAGGACATTGCAAGAATTTTTTCAACAGAGCCTTTTACATAAACCATCTTATCCCCTGCATTATCATGTAGTGTGGCCATAAACTGAAGATGGGACTCAAATGGAATAGCATCAATTCTATAAAATGACTCTGCCAGAGTTTGTTTGAGGTTTGCTTTGTGAGCTGCCGTGATTAATGCAACTTCAGTAGGATCCCCTTTTGCCTCCCAATTATTTTCTTTTTGAATTAAATCCGAATCATTGCATAACAGTCCTGCAATGAGACACTCTTTGAGTGTTTGATGTTCGTCAAGATTGATGCTATTCTGTTCATATTTAATTTCGCCCGTGGGTTGAAATCCAGTTCCAGATACCTCAAAAAATTTTCCACCTGCATAGATTTCGTTTACAGTCATCTGGTTCTCAGTTATAGTTCCTGTCTTGTCTGAGCATATTATTGTGATACTGCCAAGTGTTTCCACTGCAGGAAGTTTTCTTATTATGGCATTTCTTTTGGCCATGTATCCTACACCGATAGCAAGAGTTATGGTTATGGCAGCTGGTAATCCTTCAGGAATCACTGCAACTGAAAGGGCAACTACTTCCATGAATAATTCGGCCATGGTTCTTTGTGTGAACAAAACTCCGAAAATGAATGTCAGAAGAGATAATCCAAGAATTACAAAAAGAAGTTTTTTGCTAAAATGAGATATTCTTTTAGTTAAAGGGGTCTCAAGTTCCTCTGCCTTGAACATGGTTTGTGATATTTTGCCGGTTTCAGTACCATCACCTGTTATGACAACTATTCCCACACCGTAACCGTTTGTAACCAAAGTTCCGCCATAGGCCATGTTTTTACGCTCTGCAAGGTCCGTGTTTGATGGAAAAATTTCGGTCTGCTTTTTGACAGAGATTGATTCGCCAGTTAGGACTGATTCATCAACTTTCAAATCTTTGGTATGGTATAGACGCATATCAGCTGGAATTTTATCTCCTGAACGAAGTTGTACTACATCACCTGGAACAATTTCTTTTGAGAATAACCTGATTTTTTCACCGTTTCTAACAACAACATTTTCGCTTTTTACAATCTGTGCAAGAGCTTGAATTGCTTTGCCTGCTTTATGTTCCTGAATAAAACCGATAACTGCATTGGCTATAACTACGCCAAAGATTACACCAGTGTCAATCCATTCCTGTAACATTACAGTTATGGAACCAGCTATTATGAGAATCAAGACTAGTGGCTGCTTGAATTGCAAAAGAAATGAAATAGCTGGACTTTGTTCTTTTTTTACAGATAATGCGTTTTCTCCAAACTTTTGCAAACGATTAGTTGCCTCACTCAAGTCCAAACCTTGTTTAGGATCAGTCTGGAGCATCTCTGCAATTTTTTGGACAGACAAAGAATGCCAGGATGTCTTTGATATTTCTTGCAATTTGATACTCTGATGATTTTGATGTAATTAGATTATTAAAAGAAAGTCAGACATGATATTGAAGAATAACAATATATGTCAATTTTCAATGTTATAGTGGATTGAAAGATTCAAAGAACACTGATAATCCGTTATCTGTTTACACTAATTTTGTAATAAAATCATTTGATTTTCAATCAAGGTATGGTCTGATTCTTTTTAATTCATGGTTACAAGCAATTGAGTCTGCTAATAATTTACAAGAGTCTACAGGTAAAAAGATTCAAGATGAAATTAGATCTACTTTTGATGCTGAACTACGTAGTAATTTAGAACAAAGAGAATTTTCAAAATCACTATCATCTTTTGTAGGTTCATTTACAGAATTTGCATCAGTTGGTCATCATGATTCATTATACAAATATCTTGAAACCATGATTGGTCATTATGATAACCTGATAGAGCCTATCCGAGATACAATTAATCGAACGCCTTCTGAAATAATTCCAATGAAGGGAAAATTTGAGGTTCATCACTACAAAACAGATTCACCTCAAAAATTCAAAACACCTATTCTTGTTGTAGGTTCTTTGATCAACAGACACTATATTTTGGATCTACTTCCAGAAACCAGCATAATTAGACGTTTTCAACATCTTGGATTTGATGTCTATGCTACTGACTGGAGGATGCCAACTATTGAAGATGAAAACATGCCGCTTGCAAGTTATGCCCATGACTATCTTGAAAATGCAGTTGACAAAGTAGAGGAAGTCACAGGCTCTAGAAATGTTACTTTGTTTGGATATTGCTGGGGCGGAATTTTGTCTTTGATTTATTCTGCAATGCATCCTAAAGATGTGAAGAACTTGATCTTGCATGCGACTCCAGCAGATCTTGGAAAACATCCAACCGTATTAGAATCATGGATTAAAGATCTGGATGTAAAAAAATTTGTAAATACCTTTGGAAATGTGCCATCATCTTTTCTTAACATTGCATTCATACTTCGCAATCCATTGGAGGCATCTTTAAAGTATCAATTTTACTTTAGCCAACCCAGAACAATAAAGGAAACTACACAGTTTTTTGCAGTAGAATCTTGGCTTTATGACAGTGTTCCAATAATTGGGAAAACATTTGAGCAGATCATAGATGACATTTATAAAAAAAACCTACTCATCCAAAATAAGATGATGTTGGGTGATACTCTTATTGATCTAAAGAATATCACAATGCCTGTATTGAACATAGTTGGAACAAATGATGATCTTGTTTCAGCCGACTCTAGTAGGACAATTACAGACATAGTTGCAAGCACTGACAAACAAACTATAGAATTTCCAACAGGCCACGTTGGATTATGTATCAGCAGAACGGCACACAAAAAACTATGGCCAGAGGTTGGCAAGTGGCTCAAAGAGCATTCAACTTGAAAAATGGTTTATTAAAAAAATCCTAATAATCTATTTTACAACCAATACGGGCACCTTTGAATTATTCACTACTCCATGTGCAACGCTACCAACATAGTTTGCATTGGGAGATCCCAACCCTCTTGAACCTATAATTATGACATCGAATTTGTTCTTGCTGGCAAATCCTACTATGGTATCGACTGCATTTTTTGAGGAGGCAATCTTTTCATGAAATTCTATTCCGTGACGAGCTGCGCTAGTCTTGGCTGACGCCATGAACTTTTTTCCTTGTTTGCTTAGTTGCGCGCGGTATGATTTTATGTCTATTTCATAGGATGGGGGAAATTCCGGTAATACATGAATTCCTGTAATTGTTCCTTGAGATTGTCTTGCAAGTGATATCGCCTGATTCAATCCACGTATGGAGTTTGCAGAGCCATCTATCCCAACAAGTATTTTCTTGAATCTGTTTTGAAGCATAAAGAAACATGTTATTTGCTGAATAATAGTATAAACATAAATCTCAATACTGGAATTAACTAAAATTAAAAGACAAATAGTCATTTATTTTACTAATGCATGAGTTACAAATCTCCAGTGCCTTAATTATTATTTTGAGCATTTACATAATGCCGCCATTCCAACTAATACTGCAGGATAATCAACAGAAGAGTTTAGCTCCGGCATGTGCTGAAAGTTCATCCCATAGACACCTGCAACAAACGTTATCGGAATGAATAGAGAGGCAATGATTGCAAGCATCTTCATCACTTCGTTCATTCTGTTGCTAATTGTGGATAGATAGAGATCATGCAGTCCTGTCAGATTTTCCCGGTTCAAATCAAGCGTTTCCAAAAGATGAATGACATGCTCATATACATCATGAATGTTTCTTGATGTTCTTGCTTCAATGAGGCCTGAATCGCTATGCAGCAACATGCTAAGAAACTCTCTTTGCGGACGAAGAATTTTGGAGAATATTGTCATTTCTTGCCTTAGTTGATAAATCTCGTACTGTGTTTTTTTGTCAGATGATGAAACGCGAGACTATTTTTTCCTCAATGTGCTCCAGTGTGGGAAAATAGTGATCAACTACAGCATCTAAAATGGTGCAAAACAAATAATCATTTTTCTCCTTTCTTAACAGCGAGTTTTTGTCATTAATTCTATTTTGAATTGACTCGAAGAGATCATTTTCTTTTTCTTGGAATGTTATTACAAAGTTTTTACCAAGAATGATTGAAATGTTATCATATCTTGCTTTGCCTGATTCTTTGTCAAAATAGTACGTTCTAGTGTTTACATACAGATAATTTTGAAACTCTTCAATTTTGGGATGCTGGTTTGTATTCATTACTTCTTCCAATGTCAAATTACTGATATCAAAAGAATCACAAATCTGTTGGATTATTTTAGGATCGTGAATGCCCGTTACCTGAAGCCAAAAAACAGATGACTCATCAAGGGATTTTGAGCACTCTGAAACTGATTCAACTGAAATTTGCCTGGAATTGTCCTGAGTATACTGAATCTACTGTATCTTTGTACCCTCAGAATACTTGTCGCCGATGTGAACTAGGGTGCCTTAGGGGAGTCCTATCTTTTTTGAGGAATGTTTTCGAAATTTTAGCATTGTAATGAAGAATATTGCATCAATGAAAACAAATACTGTGAACAAATTTTACGCTATGACTAAAAACGAAAACTGATTCCGTCACATCATATCAAAAGATAATTATACATTCCAGAAACAAAATACATCATAAAGAAATATGTGTTTTTTTATTTTATAATATTGAAGGTTTTTCTTTCCGTGTGGGTTTCCCAACCAGGTTAATGCCTACAAACCTTTTGACGGCAAGACTGCATATTATCTCATAGATTTAAACATGGCGTATGATCTTGCTTTTGTGCATAACTCATATCGATACAAGTTACATTCAATTTCTAAAACCAAATCTGGATTTTTGCGACATCTAAAATAGATATAGTGCACTTGTTACCTTATGGCAATATTAGATGAATTGCGAGTTTGCAAGTCTTGCGGCAATGTGTTTTCTAAGAAAGCAGGAGTTACAATAATTACAGAATGCCCGCAGTGTAAGGGTACCAGTTTTGAGCAAATTGTGATCAACCCTTCAGAGAATGAAGAACAATATTTGGATGAATTGGATTGATCACAAGTATTGCCTAATGAGTCAACGGCTCAAGCGTTTTTGATTTTTTCAATGGGGTGTTGTTTTGGAAATAACTTGCAGTGTATACAATATTGTCCCCTTCAGGCATCGGATTTGCACACTGGCCACATTGAGGAAGAATTACTTCTGCATCATAATCAATCTCGCCAATAGACTTTCCACAGTTTCTACATGAAATTGTCCTTGTGTCATAAATATTCATTTTTTCACCTTCTGTCATGTTATGGTATCAGAGAGAATTAAGGATACGTGAAAATGATTTAATTCCGAATGAAATCAACTTGTCTGTATCTAATAAGCAAGATTATACATCATCCTATTGGAGGTCAAAAATCCAAAACACAAAAATGAAAGCAGATGAGAAAATAGATTCTTAACTGAATCCCTTGATTAACCACATTTGGTTATCATCTGTTTTCTACAGGTTCCTTTGGGGGTGAACAAAAAATGACGATATATGAAATTATCAAAGATATTGATGGGGCAATCCCTCACAATACTGAGCAATTAAAGTCAAAGATGATACTGCCTGCATATAGGTTTGTGACATCTGCAAACTTTGCCTTGGGTCTGGTTGTGATTGCAGTGTTACTTGCAATGATTCTGTTGCAGTATGCATTTGCATATTCCCAGGATGAGATTGACAGGAACGGAATAAGAGACATCAGGGTAACTGATCTAAAACAAAACACATCTAGTGTCACGTTTGACTATTGCCATAACAAGTACAGCAAAGAGTCAGTAGGTGCACTTGTAACTTCAGACATTGATGCAATACCAGTTCCAATTGACTCGAATAGTGTGAAATATAGAGACTGTGCCACATATGGTGCAAAGGTTATGGCAGAATCAGATAGCGTAAATGTGACACTGTTCTCTCAAGACGGCATTGATTCCCTTGTCGCTTCGTTTAATGTCAAAGTGAATGACATGAAGAACAACCTGACACAGGTCAACCAGAAGATCAGCCAATACAAGAAGCTAAACTATGATGATGACAAGATACAAAACTTGACTCAAAAGGCCCAACTTCTTGAATCACAGATAAAATCTGCACAATCAGGAATTAAAATCCTAATTGCAATGAAAAGCAGTTAGTTTTTCAACTGCTCTTATTTTTTATTATTTTAAAAATAATTCCATCTACTTTGATTCAATGACGGGGATGAATTTGTGACAGTTTGTACATTCGTACATGTCCTTGAGTCCTGCCATCTTGACTTTTGCGTTATGTGAACATGTATCCTAAGTGACCATACCGTGTGCCAAAATTGTTCTAAGGCTCCCAATAACAATCACAATTGCATCCTTTTTGACAATGTAACCTCTTGCAGTCTGAACATATTTTTTGATTCCATGATTGCATCGTATTCATGATGTCAATAGTCATTTCATCCTAATTAACCTGCAATGGAGTAATCTCTTTTTAAGCGAAATTGATGTGATACCAGTAACGTAGTGGTGGGAGTTTGCATATCTGCAAGGAAGGACTGAATTAACTACTAATCTACGAAAAAAGACCACGTGAAATTCTGTATGTTGAATTTAAAAAAAGAAGAAAATTAGGAACCCAAAGTCATTATCAGTTAATTTCTGATTTGTTATTCATCCTATTCCTGCAGGCTGTATTGATGCAGGTGTTCCAGATGCATCCTCATAGTATTTTCTAGTTTCTTCTATCATCTTTTGGTTGTCTTTGCTAATTTTTTCTAGTCTCTCCTCAAATTTCTCAGTTTCCACTTTGACCTTAATAATATCTGAAAGTGTTTTAATTGATTTTATTATGGCGTCATCATCTGGCAACATCATTCTACAAGTAGTGTATAAAACAATACATGATGTCTCAGAATTTTTCAATGCAGAGATTACACTTGCATCTGCACCAAGAACTGTTGCACCTGGAATGATTGGCAAACTATATTCATCCAAAAGGCGTTTTGAATTTTGATTAGCCACTAGACCATAGGAGATGGGATTTTCTTTAAAATCTTTACCTACTTCTAATCCCCGCGGAATAATTATTTTCTCAATATTATTGCTTTTTGCAAATTCGATTGATTTGTTAATTAATTCGTATGTGGAGAGTGGGCTCAAAGGAATATTTGCTAAAATTGCATAAATGTTGTCTTTGTTGTAGATACGGATGGGGCCATAAATATTCCCATTCTCAATCATATATGATGGGGATATTTTTCCAATCTCTAGTTCTCCTATATCCTTCATTTGTAATTGAGTAATTAGGTATGATATTGCAAAAGCACCAACCAACCCCACACTTGGAAATGCAACAATTAACAATTTTTCGTTTTGTGTGTCTTTCAAACTCATTGATCACAATATACCAATACAAAATAAAGTATATTGATTTGATTTTCAGGAATGATAGTCACTCCCAATTCGTATTTTGACGAGTCTGAGATTTTTTCAATAACCGTAATTAGAATTTAGATTCTTATGTTAAATATCATATTTTTGTAATGACCTAGTGGCCACTGCAAAACAAACTCAGGCATCCAAAAAGAATGTGAAAAAAACACAAGAAAAATGGCAGAGCATGACTTCTCGCCAACGAGCATTAAGACAGTCTGAAGGGAGATTGAGAAAAAAATCTGGAATGGGACCTAATGGGGAATATTATAGAATTGTTGTTCGCCCCAAATCTGAATTTGTTATTTTAGCACCCACGTGGAAGTGGGTTTAGAATAAAAAAGAAAAAAACAACTTGTCTAGATTCTTGGTATGATGCCAAGTCTTGATCTTGCAGAAACTGCAATTATCGATATGGTTGCAACTGCCAATATCATTGTGGCAATTGTTCCAAATTCCGGAACTATTGTGGTCCCAGTTATGGTGACTGATTTTGCATCAGAAGGAACTTCACCAATTACCAGCACGGTAATTTCATCCTCAAATTCCTGGGTAAATTCTTCTGTCATGGCTCCATCGATGGATACCGAAGATATTCCGCTGATCAAAGCAGATGGAAGAAACAGAGTCAACGTATTGTCATCGTTTATTGTGTTTCCTCTTAATTCAAGAGAAACTGATTTTGTACTTTCATCAATGCTTGCACGGTTAACCAATCGATTGAACTTGTATTCCAAATCAAATACATTTGCGCCATCTCCAAAGTCAGAACCGACATTAAACAGGTAACTATTACCGGTAACTACGCTTACAAGACCTGTTCTCCACGGATGAATGGTGCAGTAATATGGAAACTCCCCCACTTGTGTGAACTTTTGTACAAAGAATTTTCCCGGATTCATCTTGCCACTGTCAAAAATCCCATCGGGTCCGTTTAGAGGAGTTCCAGATGTGACAGTATGGGTAGCCATGTCCCCGTTCTTCCAAAAGACCGTATCATTTACTATGATCTCAATGAATCCAGAAGTGTCTCCATCCTTCTCACTTGACCAATGAAACGGGGAATCCTTGTCAGCAGAACCAGAAGGGATGTTAATATCATAAGTTGATTCGGCAAATGCAATTGATTGTAATGGAATTATCATCATTAATGCTGCAGACATAATCCAAATTAATTTTCTCAAGTGTAATATTTTGAGAATTTTTAGATTTAAAGACAGGATATGATTCTCAATAACGAGAGAACTAGATTCCTCCCGTCATATGGATTTCAAATGCAGTGTGTCACCTTAAGATGAAAATACTGGTGTTTGAGTTGGAAAAGGACCCACGTGTAAATTAAAAATGTGCTTGTTGACTTTTGATTTTAAATAACATCAAATAAAATTTTCAGATTCAATAACCACACGGATTCGACTGCCATTTAGTGATGACTGAATAAACTTTACAGTAATTTTGTTGTGTCTCAGAACAAGTTTTTTGTAAATATATTGTTTAATTTGAAATAGTAATCTCTTTTTTACTGTCGTCATCAGGATCATATCCTCTCTTTTTATGAATAGAATCAATTATTCCTTTTGTAAACTTGTCAAATTTTTCATCTTTCATAGCGTCTATTACCTCATCGACAGTTTTATTCATATCAATTTTTTTGCATAGACGGTCAGCCTCAGAACAATAGGATTCAATGTATCTTTGTATGTAGTCATATTCTGGTCCTTCAATTCCTATTTCTTGTCTCCTTTGACTTAGTCTTTCTCTCCAAGTGGCACTCATTTGATCAGCTTTGATTACACTTCATCGCATTTAAAGATAAAAATTAATTCAAAACAAATTGAATCATACTATGTACTTGTGAAAACAATCCTAGTTGCTTTTCGCCAGTTTATGATGACGGTAACGATACAAAAATCCCATTTTACCAAAGGAATGAAGGATTCAAAAATAATTATGAAGATTATTCTGAAGAATTGATTCCTTCCTTTGAAGAATTAATGCATGTTAAATTAAATTCAAATAAAATTTGTTTATAATCTAAGTAATTACCTAGACATCGTTTCAATATAGCACAAACCTAGGCACAAAAAGGAGGGATTCTATTTTTAGAGATTGTCAGTAAAAATAGACTGCCCCCCGTTTGTGCCTGCAAACTGACAGGTTTAGAAAGTAGTTCTTGATTCATTCAAAATTCTTCATTGAAGATGCAATGGAAACTTTGTTAATAGAAATGGTTTTGCAAGAGGAGTTTTGAAATTAAAAACAACGAGATAACATGGAAAACACTATAGTTCTAGGACGTTAACCTAACATGAGATGTTTTCCAGACCGATCACTCTACGACGCAGAGTGATAGATTTCTCGTTATTATTGATACGTTAAAATGATATTTAACATTGATCATGATTTTCATGTAATTGCGTTAATTCAATTTATGTTATCCAATATGACATCTATTCATAAAATTCTCAAATCTACAAAAGCTACAAATTAGCTAGAGTAGACTTGTCAGAAATACTAATTCTACACTAAAAGATAATGATGCTGCAGGGAAATCTACAAACAATATTTTCAGTCTATGAATAGAAATTGAAAAAAAGGTTACACTGTGATGATAGTTTTTGTAAAATCTAGCATTGTCTAATAGAACTAATAATGATTAGATATACTATTTCTGATCAATAACTAGCCATAACATCTAGGAATAGAATGTTACATGATATTATCTTCTATTCATATCAAAATCAAGATCTATAGATTCTACAAAACTCTACGAATAGTGAAATTCTAAACATATTTTATAGATATTACTGTTTTCTATAGAATATAAAATTAATTTTTCAATATGTTATTTTGTAATCATGATGGATATTATAAAATTCTAAGTTAATTGTAAATTATAATACTAAATTCACATTCTTTTTTAATAAAGTTAAATAAAAACATCTATGAATTATTTAGATTTATTTCAGTATGGAAAAACAGACATTCAACGAGCAGAGAATGCCTTTAAAAATGGAGATTATCCAATAACTGGATTTTTTTTACAACAGGCATTAGAAAAACACTTGAAAGCATATTTGTTAAAAAATGAAATAGTTCACAATATAAAAAATCTAGGCCATCTTCAGATGCCAAAAATTATAGATGAAATGATAATATCTGCAAAAAAAATTAATTTAGATCCCCCTACCGATTATGTAAAATTAAGTTGGGGGGCTTTAGAAAACCTTCATGAATTATTGGAGTTTATTGAATCCAACGAAGTAGCTAAAATAGCAATTTGGAAAGAATCACTTGCGTTGTCGTTAAATAAACATGAATCAAATTTATTCCAAGGAAAATTCACAAAATTCTTAAAAAATGTGGATGAATTTTATGAACAAAGTAATGTCGTTTCATCCGATTATCAATCAGCAATTGATAAAATTGGTATTGACAAAATTGATACGTCAAAATTAACTGAAAGAGAAAAAGCAGGTTTAGAATTTTTACAACATCTGCCAAATCTATTTTCAATGGAAAATCCTGAAAAAACTATGGAAATAATGAACAAAGTAATGAATAATTTTGGATGGGGTTCTGGCGGAAAAACATTATCGCGGGATTTAACACAAAATATGACAAAATATCTTAAATTGTGTAAATGTATGGATTGGATAGATATTATAGCACTTACTTATCCACATCAAGAAATTTCTAGATATCCTTTTCAAATTGATGAAAAAATTTCAGATGAAATTTATCTCGAACAAAAAGATAATTTGAAAAAGATGCTAGATAATGTAAAAAATACTTGTAAACAAATTGAACAAAATTAAACCTGCTCCTTCCTGAAATGATTCAATGAAATTGCCACAGAATCATTTGATTCCTTTTGATTGATACTTGCAATTTTGCCTAGCCACAATCTTTTCCTGTCTGCATTGAGATTGATTTCCTTTGTAATTTGTTTGATTTTGCCTATATCTTGCAATTTATTTTGAATGATGCTTGAACGCAATCTAGAATTTCTCAAAACCTGCAACTTTGCAATTAGCTTGCCGTCTTTTTCTATCGTATCAAGATGTTCAATTTCCCTTGATCCTAGTTTTCCAATTCCTCTCTGCTTCCATTTACCGTTGAACCGATAGAATCCGTTTTGCAGAAAGAACGTATCACTTGATTCTCCTTCAAATGAGAAATCGCCTAGTTTTGTAGAATTTACATCCAGTTTACGTGTGGAACAGATAGAATCAGTTGCAAATGCTACAATGTCTCGCTCTAGGTCATTTTTACGCATAAACCTGTACAGTTGAGCGCGAGTAAAGCCCGTAATGTATGAAAAAATAACAGGATTAAACAAATTTCCCATCACTCTGTTTACTTTTTGACCCGTCTTGCCATAGATGGAGTTTAGAATAATCTTGATTGGTTGCTGTAAGGGATTGTTTTGATTCTTTAGTTCTATTCTTTTCTGGTACAGTTTTTCGATAAAAACACGATATGGATGAATATCAGAATTTGCAAAAAACTGGTATCCTTCAAGAATCCTGTAAAGAGAATCATCTTTGCAGGCTTGAAGTTCTGCTAAAGTACAATATGTGATGAACTTGCCTGTTGGAAATACAATGTTGTTGTTTGTTCTGAATGGAAATGGTGGAATGTGTTTTGTATCTGGTATGTCACATAATATTTTAAAGAATCCAAGTTTTGCATCTTTGTGCATTGTTTTTTTCTTTAACCACTTTCCATCATTTAGATCAGGCAGGTTTGCAATCGCATGTGGATATGCAGAGTTGATGTCATACAGATATGATTCACCAACATGTCCACGTTTTATCATTTCAAATCTACCTCCAAAGTAACTACGAAATGATAAATCTTGAATTAGATACGGTATCGTATCAAACTTTGGAAAATTGACTCCGTGATTAATCAAAACTTTTTCTGCCAAGTATCCTGATGATGGCCACTTTGCAGGATAAAATGAGAATGCACAGTGAAACAGTTTTACCCATTTTTCTGCCAGTTGTTTTGTTAGGATACAATCAGTAGTACAGTAGTTTCTTATTTTTTTCTTATTGTGATTGTAATATCGTAGTGTGAACTGACTTCTATTCTTTTTTATGTCAAGATATGATTCAGATAGTTTACCAATGTTATTCTGATATGCATCAGCCAAACCAGAATGATAAAATTGTGCAATGTCATAAAAAATTGTACTGTGGTGACCTGCTGTGATCTTGAGGCATTTGCTTGGATAATACACAATTCTATACTTGACAAAATTAAACTCAAGCTTGCCAGTTGTCCTATATTTGAAAAGTTCCTTGCCAAGCAGTTTTAGGATAACTTCTGCATCATATGACAGATTGTAGAAAAAATTCCACGAGCCCTGATATTTTTGTGAAAATAGCCAATTTATGACTAATTCAGGTGTGATATCATCTAGAAATAGCCCATCAGAGTCGCAAATCAGAAAGATATTGCCATTGTACGTTTCAGTGTCCAATGCATGTATTTTCCGAAGATCTGAACATGCATTGTTTCTGTTTTGTCTGATTTTTGTATAGATCTTTGAGAGATCTTTGAAATCAGTTACGGGGACGGATTCTGCCATATTACATCAGGAATTGAAACTTCTTTTCCCTGCTTACGTTTTGATAACTGACTTCGAATCTGGTTGTATTCCAAATTAGGAAAACTGTTTCTGATTTGTCTGATGTAGTTGTGGTATCGTCGTAGTTTTCCTGAACGAGACAAATTAGATTTTTGAGATTTTTTCTTTTTGTCTTGTTTCTTTTGAAGATTTGAGAGTTGTTTTTTAATTCTCTCTTTAAGGATTCTTACTTCCTTGTTGTTTGGAAATATCTTTAGCGCATCCAATCTTTGTTTCAGTTTTTTTATTCGTTCAGATTTGTCCATCATATCATCACCATATAAAAAAATAAAGAATTAGAAGACCATCTTGAATCTTCTAATTGGTCTTCCGTTCTTTGATACATCAAGACATGTCTCTATCTTGAAATGCTTGTCTTTGTGCAAGAGGTCTTTTCTTTCATACTTGTTCCACTCGTTGAGCAATGAAGAGTTCGGAGACTCGTGTGATTTCAACGGAAGAATCTTTTCAATCCATTCTCCGTTGTCTTTGTGCAGTACTCTGACATTTGTAGAGTATTGCGTCTCAAATGTTTGAGGGTCTAGCACTTGCAATTCAAGTGAATCTACTCTGTCTTTGCAGTGAGACTTGCAATCTCCCCATTTTATGAAAGGTGCAAGCACGTTACTCATCTTTGTCACCTCTGCCAATTGGAGAAATTTTGATGAATCTCTCATTGTTGCTTTGAACCAGTGTCACATTGACCTTGCTTTTTTGCTCAATCCCACAGTTAGCCAGTGCTTGTCGAGGGATTGCTATTATCCTACTAAAGTTCTGCTGGCTGATGGTTCGCTCTCCAAAATCAGTCTCAATAAACTCGGAGTCTGAATTTTGTTTCTTTTTATGACTTGCAATCTTTTGCATGAAAAATTTTGGTTATGATTTAGCTAATGGTGTTTTAATACATCAAGTGACCCACCTTTAGTTTATGCCTAAAACAGGCCCTAAAAGGGGTAAAATTGAGAATTATCTGACCCACCCTTGGGGGGACTACATTCTAGCACAGCGAATCTTGAGATTTCTTTTTGATCATGAATTGTCATCCACAAACTCAATACGTTCTGGATTGACAGGAACTGGTCAGCAGGCAACAAGGGTCAATGTGACATTAAAGCATCTTAGTAGATTGGGGCATTTGACGGAATATCAGATCCTATCGTGCACCAAGCATTCATGTGAGTCTTGTAAAAAATCACATACCTATTTTGAAACAAGAGAAAATATTTCCAATTCGCTAAAAATACTTGAGAATAATAAAAATAAAAGGGATGCTGCAAAGAAAAAGAAGAATTTCAAATCAACAGAGTGGTTTAGGTATAAAAAAGAACATGTTCTAGGACGGTTTGTTTCACTTGTTTGCACTAGTTGTCGCAAACAAGTTGATTCCAAAAAAGATGAACAGTATAGAATTCAAAAGAATTATCGATATTGGTCATTGTCAAAAAAAGGAGTATTTGCAACAATCGGAATCATGGAACCTTCACAACTATCTGTTCTCAGTGACAGACACAAGAAGAATAAAGTATTACAATTGTCAATGATTTTGTTACAATGCGATAGAGAAGAGGTTGTAAAACAATTAATCAACAGAATAAGAAATTCTTTGAAAATAAAATCAAATATTTTAGACGATGTAAATGATTGGTATGTCCATGCAAGAAGCACCTTTTTGGATTTAGATGATGGTTATTTTTCCTCATCTGAATTATCAAATTATAAAAATCAGCTAGAAAATGAAAGAATCATTGACTCTGTTAACAATGTGAAATGATTATTGATTTTTTACACGCATGAATTAAAGAAATTAATATTCAATGACACTCACGGTTTTACAGAATTAATATCATTAATCATTATCCACGCATTAAAAACGTCATAATCTGTCTTTAAATTCTCAACGTCATTAATTATTCCATGTCTGAAAAATTATCAAAATCAGAAATACTAAGAAGATGGATTAATGATAATTTAGACAACGATTTTGATTATACAACAAAACAAAACAGGACCATTAATTTTCATGATTTTCTAAATTCTGGTCATAACGCAGGTGGTTTTAATGAGAAAAACCACAAGCCACTGTTTCACTTTATCTTGAAAAAAGAACTATCAAAGCGAGGCCACAGTCTCCGATCATTTGGACTTTCAGGCACAAAAGAAACTATCCAAAGTGACATGATAGTGACACTTGAGCCTATGCCTCAGAGCATACCTTTGAATGAATTTGAAAATAATGATGCTGCAGATACTTTCATTGATGTAAATTCTCATGATAATATCCCGAAATTTGAGATTCCAATAGAATCAGTCAGTTCCATGTGCAAATTGATCTTCGATCTGACTAAAATCCACTACCCGTTAATTGAAGGATTATCCAAAGAAGAGTCAAACACTATGGCCAAGATGTGGAAACCAATTATTGATAATCACGTTAAGAACGGGAAATTGATGATCATTTTAGCTATTTTCAGCACATTTTCGTTATTCTCTAGAAAAATATCTGACTCAAAAAGAAAATCAAAGTTAGAAAAACAATCTGCGCAGATAGAGTTTAGGAAAATTAACAATAATTTTTCGTAATCCTAATGGAGATTATGCAAGAATTTAACTTGATAAATCTGGATTAGAAATTTTTGTTCAATTCGTTTATGAGATAGGATTAGTTACTTTTGACATCTGCTAATGCTGACTCATAATATTCAATCAAAAAATCACAATATTGTAGTTGAACTGAAAAATCCATACTATCAACTCTATCTCTAATCAATTGTAAATTATTTTTATTTTTTATACAAAACTCAAAATGTTCCCATGCCCAATGTGGATGATTAATTGTATTTTCCATGATAATTCGATCTAGATCAGATTGAATATCTTTAAACAATTCTCTCATCTTATTTTCAGCGTATTTAGTAGTCAAAATTAGCGGTGGAATACGTGCAGCCGTTACAAAAGAATCATTTCTCTTATATGATGTCATTTCAAATTGTGTAAGAATTTCTTCTCTTTTAGGGTCATCTAAAATCCTCTTTAGTGATTTGTAGCTTGTTTGTAGATTTTTTAGTTCATCTATAATTTTTGGCAGAGCAAGTTTTAACCTACTTTTTCTATTTTGTTGTTGTTGAATTGATATTTCCTTAATTTTTTGAATCATTTCATGCTGTTCTTTTGCCAGATCACTGATTTTTTGATTTTGGCTTTGCTGTAAAATAAAAATAGCAAAAGCTAACCCAATACTGATTGCTCCAAGAATAATTGATAATTCAGCATATGGGTCAGGAGTATAATTAAACATAAAACCTATTGCAAACCCTATTGCAACTAAAATTGGAATTGGTGCAACGAGAGGATTCATTTTATTATTTCCATAGAAGGACTATTTTTCATTTTACTATGTTTCTATCCAACATGATTGCGTAATCTTAGATAGGATTATGCAAATTGGGTATAATTCAAAATATTGACATCATTATTTTCTAAAATTGAGAATCATGATTGTTAGATAAGTAATCCACACACAATAAAAAAATGCTTTGAAGCCAAAAAGTATTGCAATAATAGGCATTGTTGCAGCTATTGCAATATTTTTTATTGTTATGGAAATATCTGTTGTTGGATTATGTTTTTTTGGGGGTTGTGATGATGAAATTGAAATTACTGCTGTAGATTATCCAAAATTAGTATCACCATATCAATGGTTTCTTGTGGATTTTACAATAAACAATTTTGGGAATGATGTTGCAACAAATTGCATTTTACATTTTGTTCCAGAGGATAGGATAGTCACTGAAATTCTTTCATCCCCTTTCACCTTATTTCCAGGAGAAAAATCTAACATAGTTTTAGAATTCCATGGGTTTGCTAAGGCTGGAAAAATTTTTAAAATTGAAAACGAAATGATCATGACGGCATGGATATCTTGTGATGATGTTGAATCACACAGAATACAGTTTAAGACTTTTGTTTTTGATGCATCAGCAGAAGAAGCTATAGAGGATTTTTTAACTTCTGAAAATCCATGAGATTTTTCATAATCCTATACAAGATTACGCAATAACCCTCTCCTTTAATTCCAAAATTATTTATCTTAGATCCCATGTCCTACCGCTGTCTAATCTGCCATACAATCCTAGATACTCCTCACAAGCTGGAGGTTCACTTACAAATAGAACACAAGTGGAGAAGCAAGAAAGAATCAAAAGAACTTAACCTCTGGACATGATGTGCAAGATTTAATCTCTTTCAATGAGTTACATTGGAATTAAATATAAAATAAGATCATTTTGATAGTAATCTCTAGCGGTCATTTTATGAAACAACCTGTATCTTACTGATGGAGTGCTTTAGTATGTCCTTGTGAATGTTCGATATTGATTCGTCTCTGAATGTTAAATCACATACATAACACTTGAAACAATCACATGGCATACAAGTATTATGAATTTTTAGTATTAAAGCGACACGTAGAAATCATCAGTGATTTGTTTAGAAAACTTAATTTTATGAAAGATTAGTTTGCATTAGATTCCTATTCATATCAAATGTAAAAAGATGATTAAATATGGCTCGTCCTCGTTTACTGCAACTACTCTTCATGTTGAGAATACTAGGATCTAAGTAAAAAATACTTACTATCCTTTACCTCATTTCCTTTTTATCAAAAATACATTAAACAAAATCAAGTTAAGCGTCTGTCATACCGTCTAACCTACTAGTTATTCCAATCTGGCCTGACTGCACCTTGGGAGTCATCTTTTTGCAGTCAGGTTTTTTCATAACATTACTGTAATTCCATAATTAGTTTCCTCTCTTCCCCTGCTGTAATCTTCAAGTAAGAATGTCCAGTTCAAAAAACAAGATGAGTCTGGCAATAGAACTGAGAGGTTACAATACTTCCTAATCTTGTATAGGATTATGTAAAAAATCTAAAGAGACGAATTATCTCCTGAAAATTTTTTAGAATAAATTTCTGTTAAGGGTTGTAGGTAACAAGAATCTATGTGATGAATTATTGGTTGGATTTGTTCAATACTAATTTGATCTCTTTCTGCCATATCTTCAAAATGTTCCTTTAATCCCTCAAACAAATTTTTTTCATCGAAGGTCATAAGATCACCATAATTACTAATTAATCTTGGAATTTCGACTTTTCCTTTTTTGAATGTCTCGATGTAATTTTTATCGGAAGGAACATCATAAACATCCTCATCAAGTTGATTTAGAAATTTTTTGATACCTTCAAATTCAGTAAATAACTGTTTATGTCTGTCTTTTTTTAGTTCAGTTTCATGTTTTGTAAATTCTTCAATCCTGTCAAGAATCTTCTTTGCCTTTTCTTGTTGTTCTTTTCCTCGTTTGTAAAATTTCAAGGAGATGGCAATTGCAAAGATTGCAACAGCAATCTCAACTACCAATGTGATCCAATTAGGAATATCCCATTCAGACATATTTGTACAAATTTGAGAAATATTTGATTATCTATAAAACTTCATAATCCTATCTAAGATTATCTTATAACATAAGAATACATATCAGAAGTATTGTCTGAAAAAAGGATAATTTGTTTTATTTGTGAAAAAGAAATTATTCAATATTATAATGAGGGATACAAAGGAATGAGAGGACGTTGTATAATTTGTAAAACCGATTTTCCACTAGAATAATCTTGTTGTCTTCATAAGCCTATCTAAGATTATGAATCAAAATTTCGACATCATTTTTAATCGATTCTAGATCTTTTCAAAGTTTTTTTATATTGATTACCTTTTGGTTTATTTCTAAGCATATATCCACAGCATGGACACCAAAGTCCCTCCCATTCTATGAATATTGTGCAGACTGTGCATCGCTTGGCACCTTTTTTGTACCAAGACTCATTTTTCTTTCCTTTTGTTATTTTGTATCGTTCACAAATTCCTTTACATGTCATGATTTCTCATTTTTTAGATTCATTTTATTTCGAAGGTGACGATTTTTTGGACCTTGTTTTAAGAGATAACCACAGCACGGACACCACAGGCCCTCCCATTCTATGAATATACTGCAACCAGAACAAAACTTTTGACCTTCTTCATACCTGGATTTGTAATTTTTTGGTTTCATCGCCTTGTATTTAATACAAATATTGTGGCAAAAATGCATGATGTACAATTTCCAAATAATGTCACATATTATCTTAAGTTAAGGATTAGATTCTCTTTTGTTAGAATCAATGAAAATATTGGTTTCATATTTTTTGTAATTTCATAATCTCCATTAGGATTACGCATTATCTAAATTACAAAATTTTTATTCTTTCCAAGACAATGCTCTGCTAAATTCTGAACTGCAATCTTTGCAATAGTAATCTCCTGAACTGATTTCAACCCATCTTTGGTCTTTAATCCAAATTTGTAATCATATTTTCTCTCTTTCTGAAAAGTTCTCTCCAACAATTCCAAAAATGACTTTATCAAATCATACTCCAACACAACTGTTCCTTTTCTAGTATACGAATACTGTTTCTTTGAGATCCTATGCCTTGATTTTGCATTGGAGATGTTCCAAACTGCACATTCAACCAGCCACCTAAAGGGCTCCATCATGTCATAGACCAAGGATTGGAAACTTGTATGATTCTTGTGATAGAATCCAAAATAAGGGTCAAGACCAACACCGTGAATGAATTTGGATATTTCCCCAGACAATACAGAATAGCCATAGTTCAACAGGGCATTAATCACGTCTGTCGCACCATACTTTTTCACAGTCATTGGTAAATTCCTAGCAGAAAACTTGAATCTCTCATCAATTAGTTTTGAAAATGCCCCAAAGTAGAGTCTGCTTGTGACTGCCTCTGCATGCAAAACATTGTTTCCCAGATCATTGAGATGTTTTTCTAGTTTTTCTATGCTTGATTCAACTTGTGGGTTTTCAATGCTCTTTAGAAACTGAATCTGCGAACCAATCTTGGCTTTGACTACCTGTCTTGACAGGTAATCCCTCTTTGATGCAATGCGAAACGTGTCATACTGGGCCATGCGATACTTTGTTGCAGTAAGCGAGCTTTTTGTTCCACTCATCACACATTGGATGTCCCCTTTGGAATTGACTAGGATTACATTACGATTATTTTCTGACAGCATGCCCAATGCTTCAGTTGAGACGTATCCCTTGCCAGAAAGTACGATCTTTTCATATGGCATTCTGTTTGGAAACCATTCTTCAATGAATGGTGGAGAAAAGGGATCATGGCAATCCTTTAGAATGATTTTGGAATCCTTTACAGAAATGGAATGGCCGTATCCTTTGAGGAATTTTACGTTGTAATGATTTCTTTTTTCTTTTAGAGTCATAACGAAAATCATAGTCCAAAGCATGATCATAAGGAATTTCCAAAAAATACTATTCTGATAACTTTTCAAGACCTGTCAGTTTTTACGCCTGAGAGAGGGGTGTTCTATTTTTAGAGATTGTCAGTAATCTGTTTTGTAAATTCAGTAGTGCTACTAGTACCACCAATATCTTTGGTTTTTACGCCGGATTTTACCAAATCAAATATTATGGATTCTAATTTGGCTCCAACCCCAATACATTTAGAATCATTGTGTTTGTTTCCTAACCAATCAA
>Ga0224506_10000304_pt1 | contig 45426 bp, 47 predicted proteins | sample SF_Jan12_sed_USG_2_FD_169108 | JGI IMG/M metagenome (GOLD analysis project Ga0224506, IMG submission 169108) | Sediment microbial communities from San Francisco Bay, California, United States - SF_Jan12_sed_USGS_8_1 | ecosystem: Environmental > Aquatic > Marine > Sediment | place: USA... | reverse complement strand
TTTGTGACTGGGAGATGCCGGGCATGGACGGCCTGCAATTGTACAAGCATTTAAAAAATATTGAAGCGCATGATGATCTTGTCTTTATTATGGCGACAGGTCATACAGGTGCTGCGCACGTTAAAGAAGCCATGGAAAATGGCGTTAAGTACTATATAGCCAAGCCGTTTAATGAAAGTGTGATTCGTAAACAGCTGGCAAAAGCGCTGGCTTAATAGCCGCAGTCCGATGAATGGTGCAGGCACGATTTAATGATTGCCTGCTCAGCGCTGAATGACGATAGCTTAAAGCAGGTTTTATGCCTGTTTGACGCCTGTCGGTATCTCTATCGTGAAGGTTGTGCCTTCTCCGAAACAGCTTTCAAAGCGGATGCTTGAGTGCATCAGTTCAAGCAGTTTTTTTGTAACCGTCAGACCAATACCAGTGCCCTCTGTTTCGGTGCTGGTAATGTTCGCACGGTTAAAGGGTTCAAATATTTTACCCTGGTCTTCCCGTTTGATACCAATGCCTGTGTCTTTTATTTGTAATAACACGTTTTCGCTGCTGGTATAGGCCGCATTAATTATAATTTCTCCGCCTTCACGATTGTATTTAACGGCATTGTTAAGAATGTTTAAGATAACCTGTTTTAGCCGTGTTTTATCGGTTTGCAGCGTTATAGTACGGTCGATATTTTTTGTGATTGTAATGTTTCTCTGGCCTATTAAGGGAGAGCTTAGGGTAATGGTATCAGTGATCAGCTGTGAAAGGTCCACGCTTTCAATCTTCAGCTGCATTTCGCCGGCATCAATTTTTGAAATATCAAGAACTTCGTTAATTAAGTTTAACAAATGTCTGCCGGCAGACAGAATATGTTTTATGCCTTCTTTTTGCTGTGGCTTTAAGTTTTCCTCTGTCATTTCTATGATCTGGCCAAAGCCTAAAATAGCATTCAGCGGTGTCCTCAGTTCATGGCTCATTCTGGAAAGAAATTCACTCTTTGCACTGTTGGCCCGTTCGGCATCTTCTTTTGCGTTTAATATCTCATTGACAGATTGTTTGCGTGCAGTAATGTCATGATACGTACCCAGAACACCGTAGATATGACCATTGCGTTTTTTAAGCGGTATCTTGCTGGTTTCTAGCCAGACTGTATTGCCGTCGTGTTGTGTTTGACGCTCTTCATAGGCAATACGGGGCTCATCATTTGTCATGACAAAGTTATCGTCATTTTGATAGGACGCGGCCTGTTCTTTCCAGGGCAGCTGAAAGTCGTTAAGACCCATAATTTCATCAGAAGAGCTAAGGCCGGCATCATTGGCGAACATTGTATTGCAGCCCAGGTACTGGTTCTTTCTGTCTTTCCAGAAAACCCGGGCGGGAATGGTATTTAAAACAGCCTGTAGCATATTCTTGGTTTCAATAACTTCATTGGCAATTTTTAATTTCTGTGTGACATCCTGAGCGGTTGAGGCAACACCTATGATTTCATTATTGTGATTAATTAATGGCGTGTTTTGCCATTCACAGGTAATGATATCACCTGAGGCTGTTCGGTTTTTATTGATTGACTGCTGGCCACCCTTAAGGCTGAGTATGTTTTGCCATAGTTGCTGGATTTTGGTTTTATCCTCTTCGCTATCGATTAACTCAGAGCCTTTCATGCCAATGGCCTCTGCGCGGCTGTAACCAAATATTTTTTCAGCGGCCGGGTTCCATTCAGCAACTGTAAAATCGGTTGTCCACTCGATCACGGCAAGAGGTGTATTCATAACATGGAGAAGCTGTTTTTGTTGGGCGTTGATTAGTTGCTGTTCTTTTATGGCGGCCTCAATGCGAAGTTCGATATTTTGCCGGGTATTGTGATAAATGCTGCGGCTACTCTTTAATATAAAGGCATAGGCCAGTGCCAGCATCATGATGACAAGGTATGAAAACTGACTGGCTTCAAGCAAAAAACTGAGCATTAAAGGAGCCAGGCTGAAACTGATATATAAAGGAAAGGTATAGTAACCAAAAGAAAGCGTTGAGACTGCACCGGCGCTCATGCCAACAAGTACAAACGCACAAAGCATCTGATACTGTGCGTTTTCGGCAGGGAAAAGCATGATGCCAGCTATGCCGAGCATTATTCCTGAGCTGCTTGAGCCGAAATCAAATAACCGGCTCCACAATCTGGTGTTATTTTGATCGCTGCGTTTATAACAAATAAATGTTGAGAGTCGTAATAACAGTACACTGAACGAGACCAGTAGCCAGCCGATCAAGGTGGCATGGCTGATAATATTCCACATCGCGCCGGCCATTAAAAGAGAGGCGATAATGTTGGCGACGACGGCAGCGGGTAAGGAGGCATATAACAGGCGTACCTGCTCGGCATGTATTAGCTTGCTATTGCTCGTGTCTGAAGGTTTGAAATCCATTTAAGTGCTCGTTTGACAGAGCTGTGCGGCAGTCTCTGACGGGTAATTGATGTTAGTATCTTTATTGATTATAGGTGATAAAAGTACTTATTCAATCCAGATTAAGTATTAGTTGATTGCCTGGTTTTGGCGGTCATTGCTGCCGCCTGAAGTGAGGCGTTGCGCGATCAATTCAGCAAACAATGTAAGGTTAATTTTTGACTGCCTGCCGTGTTGATGAGCCTGCTAAAAGGCATCATTTTCAATTGAATGCCTTTTAGCAATTTATCAGCTGAGCTGTGGGTAAGCACCGGCTAAATGACTTTTGAGAATCGTTGGCCTTTGGTCTTTTCATTTTGCAAATAGATATCGAAAATCATGCAAATATTTCGGATCAGTAAGCGCCCCAGTAAATTGATCGAGAGTTTGTTTTCTTCAAGTATTAACAAATCGTCATCATGCATGGACTGCAGGGACTGCAGCTCGTTTTTAAAATAGGTCTTAAAATTTATATTATAACTCGCTTCAATGCTGGCATAGTCAAGCTGGAAGTTACACATTAGTTGTTCGATGATGTGTTTTCTGAGCATGTCATCGGCGGACAGTTGTATGCCTTTTTGAATCGGTAAGCGATTGTGCTGTAGCGCGTCATAGTACTCTTCCAGAACCTTTGTGTTTTGGCTGTAAACATTATTGACCTCACTAATGGACGAAACACCCATGGCAACCATGTCGCACTGGGCGTGAGTGGAATAGCCCTGGAAGTTTCTATGCAGCTCGCCATTGATTTGTGCGATGGCCATTGGGTCGTCTGCTTTGGCAAAGTGATCCATTCCAACATAGACATAACCGGCATCGGTAAGCTGCTGAATGCTCTGGTTGAAGATGATTAATTTATCTTCAGCCGCGGGTAGCTGATCTTCGTTGATGCGCCGTTGTGGTTTAAAGACATGCGGCAGGTGTGCGTAATTGAAGAGTGAAATTCTGTCAACCGAGGTTGCAATTATTTTATCCAGCGTAATGGCAAAGCTGTCAATGCTCTGCAAAGGCAGGCCGTAAATCAAGTCAACACTGACCGAATGAAAGTCATTGGCTCTGGCTGCTTCAATGGTGCGATAGGTGAGTTCCTCAGGCTGAATTCGGTTGACCGCTTTCTGGACCTGAGCATCAAAATCCTGTACGCCAAGGCTAAGGCGGTTAAAGCCAATCTCTCGCAAGCCGGCAACCATTTCGGTGCTGCATTCGCGGGGGTCGATTTCAATTGAATATTCGCCTTTGTCGTCATTGCGCAAATTAAAATGCTGGGCGGTTTTATTAAACAGGGCTTGCATTTGTTGCAGGCTAATGAAAGTGGGTGTGCCACCACCTAGGTGGAGCTGGTCAACGACGCGGTCTTTATGATAGAGCCCGGACTGGATTTCAATTTCTTTAAATAATGCGTTTAAATAGTTTTCCGCTTTTGTACGGTCTTTAGTGGCAATTTTGTTGCAGGCGCAGTAAAAACAAACCGTATCACAAAAGGGTATATGGTAATAAAGCGATAACGGCTTGTTATTGTCAGCATTACTGCGCCGTGCGGCAGTCTCATAGTCGCTCTGGCTAAACTGCTCATGAAACTCAATCGCAGTCGGGTAGGAGGTGTAACGCGGGCCGCTGGTGTTATAGCGCTCAAATTGCTCTTTGCTGAGTGTTAATGTGTTCATAATTGGGGGGCCTGATTTGTATTGCTGCAAATATTAATTTAATTGTGGAGCCTGTTTTATGATAAAAATCAATTTATTGTGCTATTACATATTATCACTATCAGCATGAAATTTATTCAAGTATTAAATCGATGCGATAGCCAAACAAAGGGAATATTAAGTATTGCTAATGCGTTAGATGTTGATCCATGTCATGGTTTATCTCGCGCTGTTTTTTTATTCTCTTAATGCACCTAAAGCCGTGTCAGTGTCGTGCTTTGGGTTACGTATTTCTTTAACAAGCTAGAAAAGCAGAGAAAACAAGAATATGGAAAACGAAACCACATATAATTATCGCGTCGTTCGTCAGTTCTCGGTCATGACCGTGGTCTGGGGTATTGTCGGCATGTTGGTGGGTGTGATCATTGCAGCGCAATTGATCTGGCCTTCAATCAGTTTTGATTTGCCCTGGCTGCATTTTGGGCGATTACGCCCTCTGCATACCAACGCGGTCATTTTTGCCTTCGGTGGCTCGGCATTGTTCGCAACCTCGTATTACGTGGTGCAACGTACATGTCAGGCTCGTTTGTTTGGCGGCAGGCTGGCCGAGTTTACATTCTGGGGCTGGATGCTGGTGATAGTGCTTGCAGCGATTACATTGCCGCTGGGTTATACCAGTGGTAAAGAATACGCCGAGCTGGAATGGCCGATTGATATCTTAATCGCCGTGGTCTGGGTCAGTTATGCAGTGGTTTTCTTTGGCACGATTATGAAGCGCAAGACCCCTCATATTTATGTTGCCAACTGGTTTTACGGCGCGTTTATCCTTACGGTAGCGATTTTACATATCGTTAACTCAGCGGCAATGCCGGTGAGCTTGATGAAATCATATTCTGCTTATTCCGGCACCATCGACGCGATGGTGCAGTGGTGGTACGGGCACAATGCGGTGGGCTTTTTCTTAACCGCTGGTTTTCTTGGCATCATGTATTATTTCGTGCCAAAGCAGGCAGGCCGTCCGGTGTTCTCGTATCGTTTATCGGTAGTGCATTTCTGGGCTTTGATCTCAACATATATGTGGGCCGGTCCGCATCATCTGCATTACAGCACTTTGCCTGACTGGGCGCAGTCGGTCGGCATGGCTTTCTCACTGATCCTGCTGGCGCCTTCCTGGGGTGGCATGATCAACGGTATTATGACCTTGTCGGGCGCATGGCATAAATTGCGTACCGATCCTATCCTGCGTTTCTTAATTGTTTCATTGTCTTTTTATGGCATGTCGACGTTTGAAGGGCCGATGATGTCGATCAAGACAGTCAATGCGTTGTCGCACTTCACTGACTGGACGATCGGTCACGTGCATTCAGGTGCCTTAGGCTGGGTTGCGCTGGTGACTATCGGTGCAATATACATGCTGATTCCAAAAGTATTCGGTAAAGAGGCTATGTACAGCACGCGCCTGATTGAGAATCATTTCTGGATTGCCACAATAGGCATCGTGCTTTATATCGCCTCAATGTGGGTCTCCGGCATCATGCAGGGTTTGATGTGGCGCGCGGTTAATAGTGATGGCACATTGACCTACAGCTTCGTTGAATCGCTGGCACGAATGTATCCTTATTACACTATTCGTCTGGTGGGTGGTCTGCTGTTCTTTATCGGAATGCTGATCATGGCGTACAACGTTTATAAAACTATTACAGGTCCAAGCACTTTACATGCGTCTGATGAACCTGCAACCAGAACAGCTTAAGGAGATCAGACATGAGTCATGAAGTAGTTGAAAAAAATATAGGTCTGATGGCAATACTGATTATTGTTGTCATCAGTTTTGGCGGGCTGGCTGAAATCGTACCGCTGTTTTTCTTACAGGAAACAACAGAGCCGGTTGAAGGTTTGAAACCCTATTCGGCATTACGAGTCGAAGGCCGTGACATTTACATTCGTGAGGGTTGTTATAACTGCCATTCACAAATGATCAGGCCTTTCCGTGCCGAGACAGAGCGTTATGGCCATTATTCGGTAGCCGGAGAGTATGTTTATGATCACCCGTTCCAGTGGGGCTCAAAACGCACCGGGCCTGATTTGCATCGTGTTGGCGGCCGTTACAGTGATGACTGGCATCGTGCGCATTTAATGAACCCGCGTGATGTTGTGCCCGAATCCAACATGCCTTCGTTCCCCTGGCTGGCAGAAGAGATGATCGATGCGGATGGCACAGCTGGAAAAATGACAGCATTGCGTAGAGTGGGTCTGCCTTATAGCGATGAAGAAATAGCCAACGCAAAATCTGAGGTCGAAGGTAAAACTGAAATGGATGCGCTGATTGCTTACCTGCAAGACCTGGGTACAGCGCTGAAAACACGGAGATAACGCAGATGGACATGACAGATTTCAGATCGTTTTACACTGTTGCCCTGCTGATTATTTTTGTCGGCATCTGGGCATGGGCATGGAGCCGCAGCAATAAATCAAAATTTAGTAATGCGGCCAATTCACTGTTCGATGAAAAAGAAGAACAAATGCATGCAGCATCCATGGCAGAAAAAACCAGTGATAAAAAATCATTGAGTGGAGAATAAACATGAGTAATTTTTGGAGTGGCTGGGTTATTGTGATAGCGCTGGCCAATATACTGGGTTGTGTATGGCTTATCTGGTGGGCATCGAGACCGAAGAAAGGCGAAGCCGCGAAAGGCTCGGTCACAGGTCATACCTGGGATGATGATTTACAGGAACTGAATAACCCGATGCCGCGATGGTGGTTATGGTTGTTTTACATCACCATCGTATTTGGACTGGCGTATATTATTATTTATCCGGGTTTTGGTGCCTACAAGGGGACTGCTGGCTGGACTCAAACAGGCCAGTATGAAGCTGAAATGAAAGCCGCTAAAGAAACCTACGGTCCGATTTTCTCCGCTTATGCCAAGCAGGATGCAGAAAAACTAGTCAGCAATAAAACGGCGATGGACAGTGGTCGCCGCTTGTTCATGACCTACTGTGCAACCTGTCATGGTTCGGATGCTCGTGGTTCGCAAGGCTATCCAAACCTGTCGGATAATGACTGGATTTATGGTGGCCAGCCTGAGCAGATTAAAGCCAGCATTCTGGATGGACGTCGCGGGGCCATGCCAGGCTTTGCTCATCTAGGCGAGAAAGGCATCGAAGCGGTTAGCAATCATGTGATGACGCTGAGTGGTCGCAAAGCAGATGCTGATAAAGCTGCTGCAGGTAAAACTATCTTTGAAGCACAGTGTGTGGCCTGTCACGGTGCAGATGCTAAAGGTAACATCTTTATCGGTGCGCCTAATCTGACCGACAAAACATGGCTTTATGGTTCGACTAAAGCCCACATCATTCAATCTGTGACAAAAGGTCGTAATGGTGTGATGCCAGCGCATCGCGAGTTCCTCGGCGAAGACAAGGTTCATTTGTTGTCAGCTTATATATACAGCCTGTCTAAGTAGCTTGTATTGGGTGTTCACTCTCCGCCCGGAGAGTGAACGCAGTGTAATAAAAACTCCCCTTTGTTGTGATATTAATACGGAGACATTATGTCCGAAACGAGTAAAAGTGTTCCCAAAATACAGAGAATCGTGGCGATTCTTTGGCCGTCATTTGTGGTTTCCGGAATCGCAACGATTTTGTTTTTTACGCTCTTTGACCCTGTAGAAATTATCGCTTGCATCGGTGGCTCGGATATCAGCCGCATGGGTTATTATTCCATTGGTTTCTTTATGTTCTGGCTGCTTACCTCGCTCAATAGTGTACTGACGTGCTATTTTTTGAAACCATGCAGTAAATAGTTCTGGTACCGAAGGCCGGAGCCAAAACATAAATTTAATTAAAGCCTGAGATATCAATGACAGAAAAAAATACTCAAGACGTCGAAATGACGCCGCTTGAAGAAGTCTACGCCAAGCGCAAGAAAATTTTCCCGCGGCAGGTAACCGGAATTTTTGCAAGCTTACGCTTCAGCGGTGTGATGATCTTGCTGGGTATATATTATCTCGGTCCACTACTGCAGTGGAATGGCAGGCAAGCTATTCTATTTGATTTGCCGGCGCGTAAATTTTATATCTTTGAATGGATATTCTGGCCACAGGATTTCATCTATCTGGCAGCGCTGTTAATCATTGCTGCCATTGCCTTGTTTCTGGTCACCGCACTGGCAGGGAGAGTCTGGTGTGGTTATGCCTGTCCACAAACAGTCTGGACGGAAGCCTTTCTCTGGATTGAAAGAAAAGTAGAGGGTTCGCGGGCAAGCCAGATAAAGCTGGATAAAGCCGGCTGGAGCTGGGCTAAGTTTCGCCTGAAATTTACAAAACATTTTATCTGGTTAAGTTTTTCTTTGCTGACAGGCTTTGTTTTTGTTGGCTGGTTTACACCGATTGCAGAGTTAAGCGAAAGAACGCTGAGCTTAGAGCTTGGGCCATGGGAAATATTCTGGGTATTGTTTTATGGTTTTGCAACATATGGAAATGCAGGCTGGATGCGTGAACAGGTTTGCATGTACATGTGTCCGTATGCGCGTTTTCAGAGTGCGATGTTTGATAAAAATACACTTGTTATTTCTTATGATGAAAAACGCGGGGAGCCCCGCGGTTCGCGAAAAAAAGGCAGTGATTATATAGCCGAAGGTAAGGGTGCCTGTGTTGACTGTTCGTTGTGTGTACAGGTCTGTCCGACCGGAATTGATATCCGTGATGGTTTGCAATACCAGTGCATAGGTTGCGCTGCCTGTGTTGATGTGTGCAATGAAGTCATGGAGAAAATGGGTTATGAGAAAAACCTGGTCAGCTATACCACCGAAAATGCGCTGGACGGAAAGAAAGAAAGTTTTTTCAGGCCGCGTGTGATTATCTATGTGGTTTTGCTAGCCGTCTCCACCCTGGCCTTGCTGGCTTCAATTGCTCAGCGCGTGCCGCTGGGGCTGGATATTATTCGCGACCGGAGTTCGCTGTATCGCGAGACAGATGAAGGCATGATCGAAAATGTCTATACATTAAAAGTCATGAACATGGATTTAAAAGACCACCGTTATTCACTTGCTGTCGGCGGGGTTGAAGGCTTGCTAGTGAAAAAGCCAAACAAAGGAATTCTGGTTGAAGCCGGCACGGTAGTAACTTATCCGATCAGGATTCAGGTGAATCCCGAATATCTGAAAGCAGCCAGCACAAAATTAATATTTTATCTGAATGCAATCGATGACGATGCCATTTCAATCGAAGTCGGTGGTCGTTTCCTGGGTCCGGTTTTTAATTAACACAAATTTCAAGAGTAAATGCTATGATCACGACCATGAAAAATGAGATAAATGAAAATACACCCTGGTATAAACAGTGGATGGTGTGGATGGTGATTACGCCGCCACTGACAGCAGTAATCGCCGGTATCATTACTATCAATATTGCGATTAACAGTGATGATGGTTTAGTCGTGGATGACTATTACAAACAGGGGCTGGGCATTAACCAGACCTTGCAGCGTGATCAGCTGGCGCGTGACCTGGAGCTGGCTGCAACAGCCTACTTTGAACCAGGCCAGCTTAAAGTTCGTTTTCAAAAGCAGATCAAAGAGCCTGTTTTGCGACTAAGACTGATTCACCCGACACAAAGTCAGCGAGATATAGACCTTGTTTTAGAGACATTTGCCGCAAACGCTTATCAATCTAAGTTAGACGCAAAGATAAGCGGCAGCTGGAATATTCTATTAGAACCGGAGGATAAGAGCTGGAGGATTCTGGGTCGGGTTGATCTCAATACACAAAGCAATAGTCAGCTTTCACCTAATCTTAAATAGCCGTGTGCGGGTTTACATGGCGACCATGTAAGGTACCCAGAGTAACAACAAGAGTGTTGCGAAAATAAAATCAGTCTTGATGATCTTGCTGAACTTGTTTTTTATTTCATGGGCTTGCTCTGATGAGTAAATGCGTGACATCAATATATCAAGAAAAAAGCCGGTAACCAGTAAAGGCGCAATAACAGGTAAAACCAGGGTGGGTATAAAATTCAAGCCCTCAAGGTCAAGGCTGCTACTGTTGTCGGGTTTAAAAACGATGGTAATAATGGCGAGTATGTAGAGCAAATTACGGATAGGGCCGGCCTGTGATAAAAACACAGATATTGAATTTTTCATGGCTTAAAGAGTATTTCCAGTAAATAGACAGATCATATCTAACCAGATATAAAGCGTACTTACAACCTCAATATAGACTGAATGATATTAGTGGCTCTCTGCGCGATGTCTGCAGAGTATGCGCTGCTGTTCATTGACGTATTGTGTCAATAAATCCCTGTCTTTGCGCTTGAGAGCCGTAATTTCTGTACCTAACTGAGTGTGTCGATACGGCGACCTGATGTAACGCTTGCTGCGTATTGTTAACTGACATTCAATCAACCTGCCCTGATCGAGCTTTATTTTACAGCCATTAAGAGTATCACCTTGCGTCAGCGCATCGGAGTGATTGCCGATAATATTAATTCTGAGGCCATCGTTCGATACATCTTTGACGTAGCCTGAAAGAGATGAACTGAGGCCTGCGCTTAATGTTGCGGCTATTGACTGATGTGATGGTGTCGGTAACCTGAAGGTGTTTCGGCGCTGCTCTGTGAGCATCGTATCAGGCATATTGATGATCAGAGCGGGAAAGCCTGAGCTATGAGTGGCCGTCACCAGCTTGCTGGAAAATGAGCTGGTACAGCCGCCGTCATGGAATTCGCAATGGAGCAGCAAATCTCTGTTTAACGCCATGCCTGGTGTTGGAAAAAGCTCGTCGATTAACAGCGTGTTATTTAACAGGTCAATCGATAAGAGTGAGCTCTGATAGAACTGGTCGCTGTTTTCACAGCGAATTGACAGTCTGGTTTTGTTGTCTTTGAGTGACTGAAGTTTTAACCTGGTATTTCGCGGCAGAAAATCTTCTTCAGTTGCCTCGGGGCGTTTTTTGGACAGCTGTTTTTTCAGGTATTTTATCATCTGATGCACTGTATATTTATTGTCAATAATTAGTGCTATCGGTTGTAAAAATTTTTTCTTTAGTGGCTTTCAAGTGTTTTTTTTGTATTGTGGATAACAAATATTAATGATTAGCAGGAACCAGCGGCTTTGTTTGACGGCGAGATAATGTAATGCGGAAACGCTATTTAGAATTCATATCTCGATAATTAAATTATTATGTAGTGATTTGATAATGTTTTTTAAGGCGCGGTATATGGCTGCTATCAACGAATTGATATAAATCTTATTTGAATTGTTTTTGCATTGGGTATTTCGAAATTATCAGTGGTGCTGATCTAAATCAAAACACTATGCCTTCTTTTCTCTTACGCTTATTTTATATAATTCAGGGGATAGAGCCATGAATGATCAGCAAACAATAAAAAATCTGGCAATTACTGCGCTGGTGTTTGTTTTTATTACGATGATGCTTGTTTTGGTAGCAAACGTAGTGTCTTGATGTTGCGTCAACAACAAATAAAGCCGCCAGTGCACTGGCGGCTTTATTTATTTGAGCTGTTTGATGAGTTTTTTCCAGTCTGCCAGGTCAGTAGCTGTGCCGGCTCTATGCCTTAACTGGATGCCTACTGTATGGGCAATGCCTATCGTCGGTTTGCACCATTTGACATTGCCGGTAAGCGAATACGAGCGCGCGCTGTCTTTAATAGTAATGCTCAGGTCAAGCACGCTTTTGATGGCTAGCGGATCGCGACAAGTAATTTGCAGGCCATTTTTGGATACGTCGACAGCAGCGCAGGTGAAGGTTTGTCCCAGTGCTTTGGGGTTGTCGGATGAAAAAAGTATTTTTACCTGAAAGTTTTCGTCGACAAGAAATCTTGGGTCCCGGCGCTTGTCTGCGGTATCGATAGCGAGTGTGCTTACGTCCATTGTTTTACCCTGTTAATCGTTATATAAGTTATTAGAGGTATATGAGTAACGTAATATAATTGTTATCTATGCTTTTAAAAAAGACTGATAATAGTTTATTACAAAACTGTAACGGTTGAGATCCGCTCATCTGTGTTTTATAGCCATATACGCATTGCGCTTGGCCGAAGGGAATTTTTCCAAAGAATAGCGTAACATTGTTCGCGGCATTGATGATGCGTGTTTTTTTAAAAATTGCTCTTCTGTTTGCTGATCACGTTTACCGATTTCTCGTAACATCCAGCCACAGGCTTTATGAATCAGATGCTCTTTATCGTTTAACATGAGGCGGCATATGTTAAGGCAGTCTGCAAAGTCATTGTTTTTTATAAAATGAAAAGTTGCGACTACAGCAATGCGTCGCTCCCAAAGACTCTCCGACAGAGCCAGTTTATATAAAGGCTGGCGGTCTGTATTTTCAAGCTGTGAACCTATAATGCTTGCTGATGTATCGACAAGATCCCAGTTATTAATATATTGTGTGTTACTGATGTAGAAATCATATATCTGTCCGCAGGTTTTACGGTCAGCTGTTTTATAAAGGTTTAGCAGCATGATCAGAGCCAGCAGACGCTGCTCATGAAATTCTGACTTTAGCAATGACTGAAGACTTTTCAGCGGCAGAGATTGGTATTGATGAGCCAGCTTTCTCAATACGGGCACACGAATGCCAAGAAACACGTCGCCTTCAGCGTATTGATTGTTGGCGGTCTTAAAAAAGCGTTGTGAATGAGCGGCCGTGCCTGCATCGGCAAGTGCATAAAGCTGCTGCTTTAGTTTATGCAATGCGGTCATTAACGTCCCTGTATTTTATTGCCTAAGTAGTTAAGCGGCACGCTCACTAAAGCGCAAAGCTTCTATGCCCCATTCACGATTTTGAGAGGCCGTGAGAACAAGGCAAGAAGGGCCGCCCCGGGTTCTGGTCATGCCGGCAGCACCAGGGTTGATCACCCAGGGTGATTCATCTTTATCGCAAACCTGGCTGTGAGTGTGGCCGTAGACAATAACGCGGGCCTTAGGGTGTGACTTTCTCAGAGATTCGTGGCACGGTTGATGGTGGCCATGGGCGTGGCCATGTTCGACGACCAGCAAGCCGCCGGGCAGCTGGATTTCGGCAACATCAGGCAGGGATTCAACAATCTCTTTTTGCTCTGCAGGCCAGGCGCTGTGATGATCGTTGTTGCCTGTAACGGCAAACACATGACCGAGAATGGGATGCATTTTTTCAAGTACCGTAGCGCAACAGATGTCACCGGCATGAATGGCAATATCTGACTGCTTAATAATATTTGCAATGCGTTCATCAAGAACCGTGTGTGTATCTGAAATGATCGCTATACGAAGCGATTGGTGCTGACTAAGGTCAATCATTATTGTAGGTCTTCTTATTTAACTTTGTTTTTAGCTTTATAGCGTGGACTATTGTCCATTACCGCCTCGCTTCAGCTTGTTGACGCAGCTGCAAGCTTTCTCTGCGCTCTTCCGGGCGTTTTTCATAAGCGCCGTCGTGTTAAGTGATGCTTTATCCGTACACAGAACCTGTTTCAGCAGGTCATAACCGAAGTGCATTAAAGCATAGTTATCGTTTTTAAGCTGATCCATTTTGTCAGCAGCAAGATCATGCGTTTTGCAGCACGTTCGTTTTTAACAAAATGGCGGCAGCCGTCCCTGGCGTAATTTAGCATGAAAAATAATCGCCTGCTAATTTCAGGGTGTTTTATTGGGCTTTTGTTGAAAGCTGAAATATCTTTATGGTTACGGGCATTAAACCGGCAGTCAGAATCGATAGTCACGGCATTTGGCGTGTATGAAAGGGGGGTGAGCATAGCAAGTGAGGTTAGGTCATTGATTGTTGTAACTCACTTCTTACACCGGCGAGCGTGTTTTTAGCCGCTAGTAAGACTGTCTTGAATGGTCAGATTCGGAAAAACAGGGCTGACAGGTGCTGAAAGCAAAAAAATGGCTTGCAGATATTTTATGGATTAATTTTTCAGTGAGCAGATGTTCGCTGAACGGAGTTTTTCGCAAAGCGTTTTAAAAAGTGATCTGGAAACAAAGATGCCAGTCAGTAAAGTTGTTTGATGTTGCTTAGATAATGGCGTCGCTTAGTGAATAAATTACATGTTACAATTTCATAGCAAAGGCGATTGAGCTGCTGGCTCAAGCATGAGCCTGTTCTGCTTTGTTGGGGCCGGTGGCGCGAAAAAAAGTTAATTGTGTATAATTAATTTGTTAAAAAAGAAAGTGACAGCTTGTCGTGCGTTGTGCGCAAATGTGTTTTCTGTGAAGCCGGTTTAAGCCGTGACAAAATCCGTCGCCATACATAATTGCGCTGCAGGCACTAAACAATATGCGCTAAAAGCAGCAGCTTAGTGTTAGTGTGTGCAACCTAGAGATCAATAACAGATAGTATTTCATCAAAATATTCATGAGGACTTTTTGCAATGCCGCAATACATTTTCGTTTACCTCGGGGGGGAGCACGCATCCAACCCGGAAGAAAGGCAAAAACATTTCACCAAATATCAGCAATGGCTGTCTTCATTGGGCGATGCGGTTGTCAGTCCGGCAATACCGTTCAAGGATACGCATACCGTGCATCCTGACAGTACGATTGATGCAGGGACCACCTCAGCAATGTCGGGGCTTAGTATCATCAAAATGGCTTCGATGGATGAGGCGTTGAAAGTGGCGCAATCCTGTCCGTTTCTGGAAATCAATGGCACGCTTGAGATTTCTGAAATGATAGACATGTCGAGTCAATCGAATTAGTTTCTATATTAGTAAGTGCAGGTATTCTTAAATAGATGCGGCCGAATGTTCAGCTCTAAAAAATTTATTTAAGTCGTGTGCTGCAAACCACCAGGCCGGTTAATCCAGTAAAATGAAAAGTCACTCAGCCACGACTGAAGATATGCCAGGTGGTGTGGAATAGCGATTAAAAGCCATGTCACCGAATATAGCTTTACGTGAAGATGGATGCATCAGATGGTCTGCTGCGTATTCGCCGTGTTAGCGGTAAAATCGTAACGGGCATTGATGCTGGCTATAACGCAAAAACTGGCAGATAAGCGCGGCCTGTAAACATTTAACGTGCCTCGGCCGTGCTTAACTGGTGACTGTCATCATCACTCACATTTGAAGCTTATGTGCAATTTGAGCTCATACAGACTTAATTTCGTGGCGGAAAAAACGTGCCTCATTCAGGCTCATTTTATATTGGGCAATGCTAATCGTTGCCATGCTGCAATAATATGGTTATATTCTTAATCCGGCCGCAACGAGCTCTCTCGAATTTGCGGGGCGTGGAATTTATATAGGGTAATAAATAGAATTTATATATAGGGAAATTAAGAGGAATTAATATATAGGGTAATAAATTTTCTATATTCGACGGCTAATAAATTTAAAGTATATAATCTTCCGACAAAAATATTTTAGGGGAATAAAATGTTCACGAACAATCCTTTTGCCGAGCTTTCGGCATTAATTTCAACTGATGTAATGCAGATGTATATCATCATCATGGCTATATTGGTCGCTGGCGGCACAATACTGGACATGATGCATAAGAAAAGTGCGAAGTACTTTTTCTTAGATTCGGCAAAAAATGCAAAAAATGCCAAGCGCTCTGTAGGTGCTGGTGAAAAAGCGGGCCTTGCCGTTGCAACGCTAGCAAATGAAGTTTTAACGTCTGGCGAATTCTGCAGCATGAAACGCAGAATTTCACACCTGCTGACTATGTACGGTTTCATTTTCTTTGTTGCAACGACTGCAATCATGATCTTTGAAGTGTCTTCAGCAGCTGTTGTAGCTCAGCTTTGGCATATCGGTGCATTGATGCTTTGTCTTGGTGGTTACTGGTTCTGGTTCTTTATCCGCGTTGACGTGGCGGCAGAAGGTGCCAAGTGGTATAAATTAGTTCGTGCAGATATCTTCATTGTTTCTCTTTTCACAACTGCAACATTCGCTTTAATCTGGTCTTATCTGCAGTCTAAAGGCATGAATGGCAAAGTTGGTGAGATGGGGTTAACAACCTTGTTCTTCGTTTTGTTCATCGTTTCAAACACAACGCTTTTTGCCAGTGTATTGTGGTCTAAGTTTGCACATATGTTCTTTAAACCTGCTGCAGCATTCCAAAAACGTGTTGCTCATGCAGATGGTTCAAATTTAAATTTACCAGGCGATTTCGATTTGTCTTCACCTGAAGTACAGGCAAGATTTCCGGATATTCCAGAATACATGGGTAAGAACCCGGAAAACATGGGTGCAGGTATCAGACGTGAAGCACCAAACCATTACTAATATTAATCTAATAACAATTATTTAAGAAAGAGAGAATATATTATGCCTACTTTTGTATATATGACTCGATGTGATGGTTGTGGACAGTGCGTTGATATCTGCCCATCTGACATCATGCACATCGATAAGACATTACGTCGTGCTTACAATATTGAACCTAACATGTGTTGGGAATGTTATTCGTGCGTAAAAGCTTGCCCGCATCACGCGATTGATGTACGTGGTTACGCTGATTTTGCTCCGCTGGGCTCTTCTGTTCGTGTCCACCGTGATGAAGAAAAAGGAACGATTGCATGGCGCATCAAGTTCCGTAACGGCAAAAAAGATATGGAGCTTTTGGCGCCTATCACAACTAAGCCTTGGGGATCGTGCATTCCACAACTAGCTAACGAAGCGGCACCAGCCGACAGCATGCGTGACACTGAGCTGCTATATAACGAGCCAAAGTATGTCGCTATGAATGACAATGCTTTAATGACGCTAGAATCAAATGGCTTGGAAATCAAAGAAGGGGTGTACTACTAATGGGCTACAAGACAATAATTGAAGACGATATCGACATTCTCGTCGCAGGTGCAGGCCTTGGTGGTACAGGTGCTGCTTTCGAAGCAAGATACTGGGGTAAAGATAAGAAAATCGTTATTGCTGAAAAAGCAAACATCGATCGTTCTGGTGCGGTTGCACAGGGTCTTTACGCAATTAACTGCTACATGGGAACACGTTTCGGCGAAAACAATCCTGAAGATCACGTACGTTATGCACGTATCGATTTAATGGGTATGGTTCGTGAAGATTTAGCGTTCGATATGGCGCGTCACGTTGACTCGGCTGTGCATCAGTTCGAGGAATGGGGTCTGCCTATCATGCGTAACACCAAGACTGGCGCTTACCTGCGTGAAGGTCGCTGGCAGATCATGATTCACGGTGAATCATACAAGCCAATCGTTGCAGAAGCGGCGAAAAACTCGGCTGATAAAGTATTCAACCGTGTTTGTGTAACGCACTTATTAATGGATGAATCTAAAGAAAACCGTGTTGCCGGTGCTGTTGGTTTCAACGTCCGTACTGGTAACTACCACGTATTCAAGTCTAAGACTGTCATCTGTGGTGCAGGTGGTGCTTCTAACATCTTTAAGCCTCGTTCAGTGGGTGAAGGCGCGGGTCGTGTATGGTACGCACCATGGTCATCGGGTTCTGCATACGGTCTTATGATCGAAGCGGGCGCGAAAATGACACAGATGGAAAACCGTATCGTATTAGCACGTTTCAAAGATGGTTACGGCCCAGTTGGCGCATACTTTTTACACCTTAAAACATATACACAAAATGCTTACGGTGACGAGTACGAATCAAAATGGTTCCCTGAGCTACAGGAAAGAGTTGGTAAAGAATACCTGGATCCAGAAGCGTCACATGCAACGCATCGTCCAATTCCAACATGTTTACGTAACCATGCAATCATCTCTGAGGTGAATGCAGGTCGTGGTCCAATCCACATGGTTACTATGGAGGCCTTCCAGGATCCGCATTTAGAGGAAATTGGCTGGCATAACTTCCTGGGTATGACAGTTGGTCAGGCGGTACTTTGGGCGGCGACTGATGTTGATCCTAAATACGAAAACCCTGAATTAACTACTTCAGAGCCATACGTAATGGGTTCACACGCTACAGGTTGTGGTGCATGGTGTTCAGGTCCTGAAGATGTCTCACCAGAAGAATACTTCTGGGGCTACAACCGTATGACAACGATTGAAGGTCTGTTTGGTGCAGGTGATGCGGTAGGTGGAACTCCACACGCGTTCTCATCAGGTTCTTTCACTGAAGGTCGTTTAGCAGCAAAAGCAGCTTGTAAGTACATCGACGATGGCAAGGCGGAAGGCATTAGTGTTACCGATGCTCAAATCAGTCGTCGTAAAGAAGAAATCTACAAGCCAATGGAAACTTACACGGTTGGCCGTAACGAGATTGTTGCAGGTTCTGTTAACCCTAACTACATCAACCCACGTCAGGGTCTGGATCGTTTACAGAAACTGATGGATGAGTACTGTGGTGGTTTTGGTGTTAACTACATGACTAACGACAAGCTCCTGAACATCGGTTTGAAGAAGATGGCGATTCTGGGTGAAGATCTGGATAAAGTTGCTGCATCAGATATCCATGAGCTTTTACGTGCATGGGAACTGAAGCATCGTTTCTTAACGTCTGAGTCTGTATTCCAGCACACGATGTTCCGTAAGGAAACTCGCTGGCCTGGTTACTACTACCGTGGTGACGCGATGAAGCTGGATGATGCGAACTGGCATGTATTGACAGTTTCTCGTCGCGATCCTAAAACAGGTGAGTACACGATGGAAAAAGCGCCTCTGTACCACCTTGTAGGTGACATCGAGGACAAAGATCTGGCTAAACTGAAAGCGGAAGGCCACCACTAAGCAAATAAAGACTTGATTTATTATCTGTAAATCAGGTCTTTAAATAAATTTGCGAAATAAAAAGGACTGACATGTATAATGTTGGTCCTTTTTTTTCTCGTGAGAGTGTATTGGTCTCAGGCGAGACAAATTTAAAGAAAACTTTATATATTTTCGTGAGACAGTTAGATGAACATTATTGAAAACACAGATGAAGAGCTTTTAGAGCATGCGCACCCAATGTGGGCTGATCTTGTTAAGTACTCAAATGAAGGCAACTACGGAGCTTTTACCCGTAACTTCTCGGCTTCTTTTATGAAGGGTGCAAATGAAGTTGAAATGGGCAAACAATTTGCGCGTAGCGATTTAGCAAAAAACCTGTCAGATGATTATACCTATCTTGGCATGATACGCCGAGGTGAACATGTCACCGTTCTTTATAAAGTGATTAACAAAAAAGACAAAGGTGAGTGGCTGGGTAGACTGGTGCTTGGTTACGAGAAAGAGAAAGTTAAAATATTTGGTGCAACCCTTTTCTAATTGTCAGATTTAAAGATCCAGATTTAAGAGTAAGCTGTAAAAAAGTGTAAGATGAAAAGGTTAGTTAGATATGTCAGATACAATTGAAGACGAAAAATTCGTCGAATTAAATTACAAGGTCGTCGATGACAAAACCGGTGATGTACTGGTCACTATAGACTACCCGCTGGGTTATGTTCATGGTGTCAATGATGTGATGTCAGAAGAAGTGACCAAGCATCTTTATGGTAAAAAAGTCGGCGATATTATCGAAGTGCCCGTGGATACACGGCTGTTATACGGTGAGCGGGATGAGTCACTGGTATTTACCGATCATATTGAAAATGTGCCAGAGGAATACAGAGAAATCGGCATGACCATTACCATGGAAAATGAAAAGGGTGAACCCAAAAGTTTCATTGTTACGCGTTTTGATGACAAAACCTTAACCGTTGATGGAAATAATCCATTATGTGGCAGAGACGTTACTTTCGTAATGGAAGTTTTGACGATACGTGAAGCCACCGATGAAGAAGTTGACCTTGGTGGAGCTGTAGATGCCAATCCTGATCTAAATGACATACTAGACCGAGCAGAATGAATTACTCAGACAACAGCATTTTATACCCGGACAACCGTGCTCTTGAGCGTGCAATAGTCAATTCACTCGGCCTGCTAAGTGAAGAGGTGGCGGCTTTATCTGCCCCGGATGGCTCAGTAACGGTTGCTGATAATTTTGTACATACACGAGGCAATTTCGAGCAGCAGCGTTTCAGTAGCAACATCCTTGAGCCCTTACGCGAGACACTTGAAGCATTATTGACAGCGGAATACCGTCAACAGGAGCCATTAGCCTGGGCTGAGATGCAGAACCGGCTTGGTAATATTCTCGGAGCTCTGGGTCAGCAGCAACGAGATGCGGCGCTGTATGAAAAAGCGATTGAGTGTTTCAACAGTGCGCTCACAGAGTTAAGTCAGGAAGACAGCCCGTTTGATTGGGCGGCAACGCAGGCTAACCTGGGTACGGCTTTACAGGCATTGGGTCGACAGCAGTCTGATTTAAAAGCATTGAATAAGTCTATTGATGCCTATACCGCTGCGCTTCTGCAATGGTCTCGCAAAGAAACGCCTGAAGAATGGGCCTTAACCATGCAGCAACTGGGTGCGACCTTTCATGCCTATGGCAAGCTGCTTGAAGGTAATCGTACATTTCAGAAAGCCGTTGTTTCTTATAAAAATGCACTGGCTGAGTTCGATGCAGATAATCATGCTTTAGAGCTGGTCGCGACACACAATAACCGTGGTGCAGTACTGCATAATCTGGCTGAGTCAGAAGAAAACCCGCAGCGCATGGAAGAAGCAATCAGATCCTATGAAACTGCTTTGACGGTATGTATGGAGCAGCAACTGCCGATTCATCACGCGGTACTATGCAGGGTAAATAAATTTTCTGCGCAAAGTGTCATGGCCGAGCTAAACAAAGATACGGCACTTGCTGATGAAGTGGCCGATGAGTTTGAAATCATCCTTGAATGTTTTCCGCATGCCCTGCAGCCGCTCTGCGCAAAGTATTGCGAAGAGCAGATGAAGAAGATGCGGGAAATGGCGGAAAGCTCTGCTGCCTAAAGCTTTATTGGCAAAGGCGGCAGCCAGCCCGGCTTATTTGAAATCCGGGTCATGTTAAATCCGCGTCAGATCCGTTCAGATAATTCGTAATCAATGTTAATGAATGCACCGATCTCAGAACAAAACCTGATCACACGTGCACCAAAGCCGACATCGGGTTTGGTTTCATCCTTATCGATAGACAACGTTAATACAAGCCCGATTCTTGGGGACAAGTTATGAGTCTTGCATATCTCGATAATTTTGTCCTTGGCGGGTTCGATTTTCTTAAGAATCTCGTCATCGATGAGCTTGTAAATATCCAGCTCCTGCATGTCAGAAGTGATTGTTTCTGTTGAAAATTCCCATGAGCTAATCACAGGTTTGTCGAGGTTGCCATGCATGCCGGCATTGTTAACCGATGTGGGCTCCAGACCAATAAATTTTGTGACGAGATCAGGGTCGAAATGATAACCAGAGATGCCGAAATAAGCGCGTCCTTTATTAGATGCCACGGATAGTTCCTCTTCAAAAATAGTCGATAAATCGCTCGATTATAACGTGTAGGACGGACATTTGCCGTATTAACTTTTCTTAGGGTGGGTAAATAACTATTTATTATGTTTTTGTATAAAAAGATGTGAAAATTGCTCAAATTTAACAATACTTTTAGCGGCTATAGCGCGGCATTAGGCTGCTTGCAGATCTGGGCGATCTGGCTACTAAAGTTAACACAAAGAACAAGGGTATTAAATTTGTCAGCTGCGGATACTAAAGAAAAAAAGCGAGATCCCAATAACCCGTGTTTATTTTGCAAAGACCCTAAAGGGGTCTCCCTGACGGCTGAGCTGGCATACAGCGCCCGTGATACCTACGGCGTGAGTCCGGGTCATACATTGATCATTCCAAAACGCCACGTCGCCAGCTTTTTTGAGCTGACGCCGGCAGAGGTTGCGGCCTGTATGGAACTTATTAATGAGGAGAAAAAAAACATTGATGAGGAGTTTCATCCAGATGGTTATAATATAGGGGTTAATATAGGTCCGGCAGCAGGACAGAGTATTTTTCATGTGCACATTCACATCATTCCCCGCTACGAAGGTGATGTTGAAAACCCGCAGGGTGGAGTGCGGCACGTGATAGCAAAAAAGGCGCATTACAAGCGCTAAAATAGTATAATTTAGTCGGTTTACTGGGAGGGGCTGACATATTTGTTTATCTTCCTCCCGCTATTAAAACAATGAGGAGTTAATATTATGGGTGAATTTACACGACCTAAGGTGCCTGAAGGCGTAACAGAGTATGTGACTACCACACAGAAAGAGATTGTTCCTGGACAGTTTGTGATTGGTTATACTACTCAATGGAAAAGCTTCCAAAAAGAAGTACCTTACCAAACACCTAAAAAGCCTTAAATTTATCCGCCGCACAGATCTTTAGATAAGATCGTGCAGCGTGACTAAATTTAGTCTGAAAAAAGCGCGCCTTTTAAGGCGCGCTTTTTTTATCTGAGTAGAAAAGCATGTTCGCAGGCTTTGCTTAAGCGGATAGATAACAATCATAAATGCGGCAATATCTGCAAGCAGCGCATCAGGCGGCCAGCGAAAGCAATATGTGCAGGCGTCATCTTTATCATTAAACAAGCTCAGCTCAAGCCCATCCCGTGGATAGATTAAGGCTTTTACAGGCATAGGGATTTGTGTTCAATCGCTTTAAGATGTTTTAGACGACTATCAGACATACACTCCGATTTTAGCGCCAGCATCGACTGAGGCAGGCACTGCTGATGTGATCAGCGCTGAAGTGAGCCTATTCCTGTGGCCAGTATAACGCTACGCTGATTTTTTTCACTGATGACGAGAGATTCTAGCTGCTACGGATCGAAAATAGGGGGGGGCAAGTTCGTCCTGGCGCCCTGTCGGATTAGAAATACATAGGCTAAAAAATAGCCCTGAGTCCTTTATCTGGCTTTAATTCTTGTCACCAAAAATATCATCAGGAATCAGTGTATAGAAATGAGGGACGTAAGTTAAAACGGTGCCCTGGAATACGCCAAGATTTCTCCATGTGTCAATCAGTTGTGCGAGAAGTGATGGGTTATCAATATCTTGTGTTAAGGCTTCTAATATCGATATTAATGGCTTTAAGCTGGGTTCATTCGCGTAGGTAGTTAACAATTCTATTGAGTCTTCAATATTAGCGACGTTTAAATTGACAGTAGAGTTGTGCATAGTACGTTTATCCATTTTTATAAAAACCCGGAGGCGCTATTGTATTGCAATATACGCTATTAAATCACCCTGGCCTCATTTATTTTCTATAAGCCTCACCGAGGCGCTAGAATAAGCCAATGTATAAATTGAGATGCCGCTTTTACAAACGGCTCATGATTCACGGCGTTTAATTCAGAAGATTATTTAGAGTATTGCTCATTTAATGGTCTTCATTGCGCGATAGCGCGCAGTGATTCGAAGTGTTGCACGTAAGAGGCCGTCGCGTTGCTTGTTTTCTATTGGTGCATAAAGTCAATGTATGATGCGATGATTATATTATCGTCGTGACGGCAGCTGTCTTTTACGCCAGAAGATCATTATATTTAAAACTGATATTTTTATCAGTCAATAAACATTTTTGTTTATAAAGTTAGCGCATTGTACTGTAAATTGATCTTTACTGAGTTTTTAAGAGTTTTTAAATTAGGATCGAATGCATGGCTGATGACAGCGTAAGAGAGATCAGAATTAACCCGATAGTACCCAGTGAGTCGGTACTGGTAGCGACAGCAAGAGGAATGCGGCCGCGCAAACAAGAAGAGGTGGTGGCCAGAGACACGCGCGAGCATGTAGAGAGCTGTCCCTTTTGTAAAGGTAATGAAGACAAAACCCCGGCAACCATAGCGGCTTTTCCGAATGAGAAAGACTGGTGTATTCGCATTGTTGAAAATTTATTCCCAATATTGGGTGATGACAGTGAAGCAGCGGCTATCAATTTTGGTTTGCAGCAGGTTATCAGTGGTTATGGCCGCCATGAAGTGATTATTGACCATCATCAGCACGGTATTTCAGTTTATGAAATGAGTGAAGAGCACCTGCAGATGCTATTTGCTGCATATCGACAACGCATGATGGAATTATATGAGTCTGACTCTCGTTTAAAGTATGCATTAGTGTTTAAAAACTTTGGCCCTGCTGCCGGTGCCAGCATTCCGCACACACATAGTCAGATTATCGCCATGCCGGTGGTACCAGAGAATGTGATCAATGAGGTCGAGCATTCACGCATGTATTATCGCAAGCATAACCATTGCGTATTTTGCAGCCTGATCGATGAGGCCCTGACTTATGAAGCCACCATATATGACCGCCAGTCAGGCGAAGTACGGCGCAAGATTAATGTGGGCCAGTATGTAATTGAACGCGGTGAGCGTTTTGTGGCGATTAAACCGTTTGCCAGTCGCTATGAGTGGGAAGTGCATATCATGCCGCTTGTGCATGCAAGTGATTTCAGCAACGTGACAGATGAAGACTTGCAGGATTTATCACAGGTACTAAAGCGCACCATGAAGCGCCTGGAGCATGTTATTGGCGGCGCACAATATAATTTCTTTTTGCATTCTATTCCCCGTGCCGAAGAATACAGCGATTGCAAAGACAGCTATCACTGGCACCTTGAAATTTGTCCGCGGACATCCATACCGACGGGTTTTGAGTTAGGCAGCGGATTATTTGTAAGCACCATCTCTCCTGAGGATGCAGCGCAACAATTAAGGGATGTGAATATAGATTGAGCTAAGCGGCTGTAAGGATAGAACTATTCAGTCAGCAGGGGCGAAGACAAGATGCCGACCTTTATTGTGGCAACAGCCAGACAATAGTGACGGCGTTGAACGTAACCGTATGCGTCAAAGGCCAGCACGGTGCGGCAGGCAGTTAGTACAGACAGGCAGGAAAAAACAGGCTTATTAGTATATCAGAATATAAAAATAACTCATCGCTGCCTTAATACTATTAATAAGCATAAGCCGTTTAATGCTTTATGATAGAGCCACAAAAAATTTATGGTCATGTCGGCTCAGGTACGGCAAGTCCAGCATAATATAAAAGCAAAGATTAGGAGAAAAAAATGATTAAACCGCACGGTTCTGACGAGCTGAATCCATTATTTGTATACGATACGGCTGAAAATGAAGCCTTACAAAAAGAAGCCGAAGGTTTGGCTTCAATTGTTGTAAGTTCGGCAGCAGCGGCTAATGCAGTTATGTTAGGCGGTGGATATTTTAATCCGCTAACAGGTTATATGAACAAAGCTGATGCACTGTCAGTGGCAACAGATATGAAAACCACTTCGGGCTTATTCTGGCCGACACCGGTTTTAAATCTGGTTGATGATGCCGCTAATATTAAAGCCGGTGACCGCATTGCGTTAAAAGACCCTAATGTTGAAGGTAACCCGGTTGTTGCGGTGATGGATGTGGAGGCAGTTGAAGAGTTTACTGCCGATGAGAAAAAGCTGATTGCAGATAAAGTATATGCCGCCAGCCCTGATGAAGATCACCCGGGTGTCGACGCTTTCAATGCACAAGGCAATGTGGTTTTATCGGGCCCGATTAAAGTTTTAAATTTTTCATATTTCCAGACTGAATTCCCCGATACTTTCCGTACAGCGGTTGAAATCAGAAATGAAATTGCAGAGCGTGGCTGGAAAAAAGTAGTGGCTTTCCAGACGCGTAACCCAATGCATCTGGCTCACGAAGAACTGTGCCACATGGCAATGGAGCGTTTAGGTTGTGATGGCCTGGTTATTCACATGCTGCTGGGTAAATTAAAAGCCGGTGATATTCCAGCTCCCGTTCGCGACGCGGCGATTCGTAAAATGGTAGAACTGTACTTCCCGGAAAACAGTGCGATGGTAACCGGTTACGGTTTTGATATGCTCTATGCCGGCCCTCGCGAAGCTGTCTTGCATGCCGTTTTCCGTCAGAACATGGGAGCGACTCACTTTATCATCGGCCGTGACCATGCCGGTGTCGGTGATCATTACGGCGCGTTTGATGCGCAGACCATTTTTGATGACCAGGTACCGGCAGGCGCACTGGATATTGAAATCTTCCGTGCCGATCACACCGCGTACTCCAAGAAATTAGATAAAGTGGTAATGATGTGTGAAGCGCCGGATCATACAAAAGATGATTTTGTCTTATTATCAGGCACTAAAGTGCGTGAAATGTTAGGTAATGGTATTGCGCCACCTAAAGAATTTTCTCGTCCCGAGGTGGCTCAAATACTGATGGATTATTATAAAAGCATCAGCTAACGATTAACTTAATTGTTTTGCTCAATAAAAAAGGCACTGCAATAGCAGTGCCTTTTTTATTTCAGATTCGACCGCTAGCTATTCAAACTAATGAACGCGAGTCAGGCTGACTCCAGCATCAGTCAAAGTCAGGCTATGGCCATTGATATTAAAATTAATAGCCGCCGCTGGAATTTGGCAAGGATTTGCATCATTATCAAATCCTCCGACACCATTTTGAATATGACCCGTAATGCTTAACTGGCCATTAATGCTGCCGTCTCCTGCATCGCTATAACTCACACTATAGGTACCGATTTCTGCAAGCGGTGTGCTGGCATTGTTACAGCCCGTGGTGCCGCTGAAGGGTTTTGCCACTGAAAATAATGACCATCGCTGTAAAAAACCAGCAGCGAAGAGGCCCCAGCATCATAAGCCAAAGGCGTATTGTTGGCGGCATCTAACAGCCATGCGCCGACAATCTGGCTGCCCGCATCGATGACCTGAACAAAATCAAACGCCTCTGATGAAGCCGTAAGAGAGGCTGCCAGTGAATGCGCACCCGTCGATGGGTTGACGGCTGTCGAGGTGACATCAAACTGTAGCCCGACCGGGTCAAAACCACCATCGCCATCAACAATATGACTGTCAATGCTATAACTAGAGCCGGAGACAGTGTAAGTACCAATCTCATGAGAATCAGCGCTGCAGTTGCCAGCGGCTGTATTGCACCACTGGAAATAATGATTATTAGGAAAATACACCAGAATATGATCATCAAAGCCGGCTGTGCCGGTGTCGAGCGCGCCTGTCATCGTCGCTATGCTGCGTTCAAAGCTATATACACTATTACTGGGCGTGGTGAGTGTTAGCTGGTTAGCGTTGATTGTATAGCTCATGCTGAACGGGTTGCCGTTATTATCAATACCGCCGTCCTGCTGCAATGTCGCACCAATGTGGTCCGTTGTGACGGTAGTGGTCAGCGTGTCGGCGGTATAGCTATAAGTGCCGCTTTCTACGCCATTGGGTAGCTCACCGTTTAATTCTGTGTAACTAAAGCTGCCATCGCTGTTAAAAGTAAAATAGGCATCGTTTGTGGTGGCAACGCCATCCACAGCGGTGAATTTCCAGGTTCCGGTAATGCCGGCGAGGCTGCTGTTATTATCAGTGGGTTGAGTGGTAGAGCCGGCATCAGGTGCAGTGCTCTGGCTTTCGCATCCCCAAAGAAAAAGAGTCAACAGCAAGCTGCTAATCAGCTGAAAGTGTTTTAAATTCAAGGTAGGGTCCTCACAGCTTAGAAATAAAGGTAAGGTAATATAAAAATATCAGAGAGCGGATGTCTTCACCTATTTGGGTGAAATAAGATGCTTTTTCAGGCGGTTAATGTGGAAGCGTGATATAAACCGTTGTGCCGCTGTTTACCGCGCTTGTTAACCAGATGTCACCCCGGTGCAGGTTGATGATGCTTTTTGCAAGGCTGAGCCCGATACCGACGCCTTCAAATTGTCGGTTGTCTTTTTCTTCAACTTGTCTGAATTCATCAAAAATAATGTCTAATTTTTCTGCTGGAATACCAACGCCCGTGTCTTCTATGGCAATCAGAATAAGACCAGTTGCAGCTGTTTTATCATGGTCTGGCAAGGGCTCTCCCTGGTTGATCTTTGTAATGCGGATATCGACCGTTCCGCGCACTGTAAACTTGATGGCATTATCAATAATATAATGAAAAGCCTTGCGCAAAAGTGTCATGTCGGCAGTCGTCTCCAAAGAATAATGTGACTGCAGCACGGGGAAAACGGTCGATGAATAGTTATGGAAATGGCTGTCATCAATGATAGCTTGTATTAATAAATCCAAATCAACGAGGGTAGTTTGCAGCTCAATCGTATTGCTCTTGAGTTTACTGTAGAGCATGATGTTGTCGATATTATAGGTCAGCTCCTGACCGCTCTCTAAAATGTTCCTGATATTGTCAGTTTGCATCTCAGAAAGTTTGTCTTCATCTAACAGAAGAAGTTGTGAAAAACCTAAAATCGAATTCAGAGGCGTTTTAAGTTCGTGTGTCATGGTTGAAATAATAGCGCTTTTGAGGGCGCTGGATTCCAGCGCTTTTTCGGTCTCGGCAGCCAGCTGCTCAAGCGACTGCGCTAGTTCCTGTTCTGTATTGACCAGCTTTGAAACGTCGGTGCGAATGGCAATGTACTGATAAGGAATACCATTGTCATCAAGGAAAGGCACAATAGTTGTCTCAACCCAGTAATAGCTGCCGTCTTTTTTTCTGTTGCGGATTTCACCGTGCCAGGTTTCACCACTGTAGATCGTGGTCATCATATTGCGAAAAAACGTTTTGTTATGATAACCGGAATTAACAATACTGTGTGGCTGACCGAGCAGCTCGTTTTCATTATACTGACTGATTTCGCAGAATTTATCATTAACGTAAGTGATACGGCTGGAGGTATCAGCGATGCTGACAATAGCATGTTCATCAAGCGCATGTTCTATGTTTTGTAAACTGCTGAGGCTGTCAGATAATGCTTTGTGTGTAATGTGTAACTCGTTTATGTTGCGTGTCAGGCGCCTGTAAATAAAAGTTGCAATGCTTATGCAGAAAATAATAACAATGACGCCAGTTGTGATTATGATGAAAGAAATATCGTTTAATTGTTTAACCAATAAAAAAGTTGTTTCTCTTATTTCATTGTTTTGATAGCCGGATAAGTCGTTAAGGTATCTTGTGTTTTGCTGTTGTAATGGCAGAGATTTTGTTAAAAATAGATTTAGAGCCTCTGTCTCTTTATCGGCAAGAGACAGTTCGATGACTCTGTGTTGAAAAGGGACTACAAGTTTTGACTCTTCCTTATGTGTATTTAAAAGATGGTGTTCGTATAGGTCAAGCTCATCAGATAAAAGCTCTGTTCTGCGCAACATAAAGGTTTCACCCAGATTGTAGATTGTCTGTGCAATTTCATCTTTTTCAAACGTGTCTTTGCTTTGCAGCAGTTTTAACATTAAAACAGAACGTTTGTGGGTGATTTCCTGTAATGTGTTTGATATTAATGTGTGGCGTCCTTCTTTGAGGATGCCATTTTCTATTGTTGTTTTAGATAGCTTAAATTGATAGAGGCTGATAACAAGCAAGCTAATGACTAATATGATCACTAAGGCAAAACCGCTTAGTATTATGGTGGTAGGCTTTGTCGTCATACAGGGGCTCTGGCTGTAATTAATGCAGATTAATCTGATAAAGATTTATTATTATTATTTTAGATAATGTCGCAGGACAGTGAATGTATCAGCGTATTATCTGTTGTTATTAAGTATAATAGATATTATTCGTCTCGCCACTCTAAATGTAACAAATTGCAGTATTGATGGCTGTTGTGCTCATGCTGCGGCAATCAGGTAATCAGTGTGTGATTTCATGTAAAACGATATTTTCAGTCAAATCAAACGAACCTCGCCTTGTAAGCCAGACTTTCATTAGCAGGCAATGACAATGACTCTCGTCAGATGCAATATATAGGCAATCACTTTCATAACATTGTTTTAGCGCTCTTTAAGCGTGAGTCGCCGGCTATTTTGGTAACTGTTATGGCTTATAAAGGATGGTTAAATGACACGCTTCATGGGCAAATTGTTATCATTGATCAGCTTCAAATATAGATATTGCGCTGGTGATTGTTTATTGCCATCATGCGCAGGTGTTATTTATTTATTTTGTCAGCGAACAGAGGTCAGGCTCAGTTTTGTGCGGCACTGACAGGCAATGTGTTTTTTAATATGGCGCATTGCATAGCCAAACAGCATTGTGGTTTGCCAGACGACTGATTGAGTGACAGATAAAAGCGGCAAATATATTACTGTTTTAACAATTGAAGAAGATAAAACTATGAAAATTAAATACCACATAATAGGTGCCATCGGTGGCGGTATTCTTGGTGCATTGCTAGGCTATTTGCTAAAAGGCAATGCCGGGGTATTATTCGGCGTCATTTACGGCATTGTGTTCGGTGAAATTGCTGCTGTCTCTGTCGGCATCAGGAAAAAACGCGAGTCAGAATAAAGCGTGACATAAAAAAAGGCGTGACAATTGTCACGCCTTTTTGACTATCAGCTAATGAAAGATTTAAAGCATCGGTACCAGTAATAATGCAACGATATTCATAATCTTGATTAACGGGTTAATCGCAGGGCCTGCCGTATCTTTGTACGGATCACCTACCGTGTCACCTGTTACCGCTGCTTTATGCGCATCGGAACCTTTGCCGCCGTGGTTACCGTCTTCGATGTATTTCTTCGCGTTATCCCATGCGCCACCACCGGTGGTCATTGAGATGGCAACGAATAAACCGGTTACAATCGTACCGATTAAAACGCCACCTAAGGCTTCAGCGCCTAAAGTCAGTCCGACAATAATAGGCACGGCTACTGGTAACAGTGAAGGAATAATCATTTCTTTGATGGCGGCTTTGGTTAACATGTCGACCGCTTTTGAATAGTCAGGCTTTTGTGTTTTATCCATAATGCCTGGCATTTCTTTGAACTGACGGCGCACTTCGTTAACGATATCACCGGCTGCACGGCCCACGGCTTCCATTGCCATAGCGCCAAACAGGTAAGGGATCAGGCCGCCAATGAACAGGCCAATGATGACCATGTGGTTTGACAAGTCAAAGGTAACGGCCTTGCCGGCTGATTCCAGGGTGTTGGTGAAGTCAGCAAACAGTACCAGTGTTGCTAAGCCGGCAGAACCTATGGCATAACCTTTAGTCACGGCTTTGGTCGTGTTGCCAACCGCATCCAGCGCATCGGTTGTTTCCCGCACGTCTTCGGGTAACTCTGCCATTTCAGCAATGCCGCCGGCATTGTCTGTGATCGGACCGTATGCATCCAGTGCGACGATAATGCCGGTCATTGATAACATTGAAGTCGCGGCGATTGCAATGCCATAAAGGCCTGCTAAATGATGCGCTCCCCAGATTGACGCGCAGACCGAGAGCACGGGCAGTGCGGTGGACTTCATAGACACACCTAAACCGGCGATGACGTTGGTACCGTCACCAGTGGTTGATGCCGCAGCGATCCTTTTAACCGGGCTGTATTCGGTGGCGGTGTAATATTCCGTGATCACAATCATCGCAACCGTCAGCGCAAGGCCAATCAGTGCGGCATAATAAAACTCGCTTGCACTGGCTGTCGCGCCGCTGGCTAACTGTATGTTCACCGAGCCCATCATTTCGTTGGTTACAAAATAAAAGGCAACAGCTGAGAAAACCGCAGATACGATGGTGCCTCTGTAGAGGGCATTCATGATCTTTGCGCCATCGGATGTTTTTACAAAGAAAGTGCCGATAATAGAGCCGATGATTGAAACACCACCAAGCACTAACGGATAAGTGACTGCCAGGTCACCGACATCTTTTAATAACAGGCCGCCCAATAACATGGTGGCGATAATCGTCACCGCATAGGTTTCAAACAAGTCAGCAGCCATGCCGGCACAGTCACCAACATTGTCGCCAACGTTGTCAGCGATGCAGGCAGGGTTACGCAGATCATCTTCCGGGATACCCGCTTCTACTTTACCGACGATGTCAGCACCAACATCGGCACCTTTAGTGAAGATGCCGCCACCCAAACGCGCGAAGATTGAAATCAGTGAGCCACCGAAGGCCAGGCCGACCAGTGCATGCAGTGCTTTGTCCTGAGGGATGCCCATATTACTTAAAATTGTGTAATAACCGGCAACGCCCAGTAATCCTAAGCCCACCACTAACATGCCGGTGATAGCACCGCCTTTAAAGGCAACCTGCAAGGCCGGGTTGATGCCGTCTTTAGCGGCCTCTGCGGTACGCGCATTAGAGCGCACAGAAACGTGCATGCCAATGTAGCCGGCAGCGCCGGAAAGAACCGCGCCGATGGCAAAACCAATGGCGGACTCCCAGCCCAGGGTAAAGCCCATGAGGAAAAATAAAATGATGCCGACAATACCAATAGTGGTGTACTGGCGAGACAGATAAGCAATCGCACCCTCACGGATAGCGGCCGAGATGCGTTTCATCTCGTCGTTGCCTTCTGATTTTTTCATGATGCTAAATATTGAAACGATACCAAATAGTATAGCAATAAATGCACAGAGCAGACTGAAAGTCAGTGCGTTCATTGTAGTCCTCCTTTTTATTATAAGTTATGGGAATACAATAACGCTGAAGCTGAAAAAGCCAACAGTTTTATGATTGTGCCCCCTGCAGGTAAAACAGTGTAACTTTTGTGTGTATATGAAATTACACCGAGAGGCTAATAAAGGAAAGTTGTTTTCTAATGATTTTTTTTATACGTGACAATGAAAAAGTTATACGTCTTGGTAATGCGTAAAATGATGATGTACATCAAGATATAATAATATTTAAGGTATCGAATTTGCTTATATAATTATGAAAAAACATTGAGCTTAGGGCTGGCGTTTATTATTCGTTAGCGTGTTGAAAGTGTTGTCATCAGGAAATAAAAAAAGAGCATCTGTAACTGCGTGATCTGCCAGGGGGGGGAGGGCGATCAGTTGCAGCAGTAGGTGTTACGTCCGGCGCGTTTGGCCTGATACATAGCGTTATCTGCAACGTGTATCAGTGACTGTATGTTTTTGCTGTGTTGCGGGAAGATACTGTATCCAATGCTGCAGCCTATATTGACAGTGTGCTGATCAATATAAAAGTCCTTATTGATGTGGCGGATGACTTTTTGAGCCACTTGTTTGACATCGGCCGCCGATTTAACCTCTGAAAGAATGATAATGAATTCATCGCCACCAAGACGGGCAGCTGTGTCTTCGGCGCGGATAGCAGATTTTAAGCGGTTGGCTACCTCAACCAGAAGCTTGTCACCGATACGATGACCGCAGCTGTCATTAACGTGCTTGAAGCGGTCAAGGTCGATATACAGTAGCGCGATTAATGTGCCGTGCCTTTTTGCATGGGCAATATTGTGTTCAAGACGTTTTTCAAATAATCGTTTATTTGGCAGGCCTGTTAATGCATCCTGATTAGCCAGTCGGGTCATGGTGAAGAGTTTACTGTGATCTGTCATTAAGCCCAGATAAAAAATAATTTCATCTTTAATATTCTTTATTGGTTTGATCTTCAGGCTTCTGGGGGTGAGTTCACCGTCTTTTTTTCGGTCCCAGATTTCACCTTGCCAAAGGCCTTTTTGGCTGATTGATCGCCACATGTCTTTATAAAACTGGCGGCTATGAACACCTGATTGCATGATGCGCGGGTTTTGACCAACCAGTTTGGTTTTTGTGTGCCCGGTCATCTGGCAGAAGGCGCTGTTAACGGTAATGATGTTTGAATTAACATCCGTCAGAATCATGCCTTCGTTTGACTGAGAGAAAGCGGACTCAAGCAGTGATATTTGCTCATGGTGCGGGTGATCTGGAAACATGTGCTGACCTCGTAATAACGAAACGCCTGTTTAGTGGTTGATAGTGTCAGTCATATTGTGTGATTTTTGGGCTTTGGGAGCAATTAGGTCTAACCCTAGTTAAGGCAGGGTTTAGTGCTTGCGTATCTAGGCAGCTAGGGGGAAACCCTGGGCTTTATGCATGGCTCTGTTTGCCCCGCAATGCCGCGGGGCAAACAGGGAGTGTTAGCCGAGGCCGTTAAAAATTTGATCGCGAATGTCTTCAACTTTACCGATGCCATTAATTTTAACGTAGTTAATGCCGGCCATGCCGCTGTAATAATTGATCAGAGGCTCGGTCTGCTCATGATAAATGTGCAGACGGTTTTTAACCGTGTCTTCCTGGTCATCATCACGCTGGATTAAGTCTTCACCGGTTTCGTCGTCCTTGCCTTCGACTTTTGGCGGGTTAAATGTAACGTGGTAAGTACGGCCTGAGTTCAGGTGCACACGACGACCACTCATGCGTTTGATAATTTCGGCATCATCGACATCAATCTCGACCACAGCATCAATTGCAATGCCCTCGGCTTTTAATGCATCGGCCTGCACTAAGGTGCGCGGAAAACCATCAAACAGGTAACCGTTTGTACAGTCATCTTCTTTAACCCGTTCTTTGATCAGGCCCATGATGATGTCATCAGAGATTAAACCGCCGGCATCCATGACTTTTTTGGCTTCAACGCCCAGTGCGGTGCCAGCTTTTACGGCCGCTCTTAACATGTCGCCAGTTGAAATTTGAGGAATGTTGTATTTTTCTTTAATGTAATTTGCCTGAGTGCCTTTGCCGGCACCGGGGCCACCTAATAAAATAACGCGCATATTTATCTCTCCAATTGTTGGGGCAAAAAAAATCAGACTGAATGTCTGATTTTTTTCATTACTTAGTGTTTAAATGCACTCGAAAACTTGATGCCGTGTTTAGTGCAACATTTCGCATCAAGTTTATGATCGCCAGGCCGTTTCTGTGCTGCCAGCCGAGCGTGATCCCCAGCCACCCAGTTCATCGTGTTGCGATGGTATGCGTGGCTGAGGTCAGGCTGCATGGCAATGCCTGCACTGGCTTTATCGAGTGTCATTTAATGCAGGCCTTATACCTCGAAGTTAGCCAGTTTTTTGGCAACAGACTGCAGTTTTAAGGTTACATAGTCCGGTAAGCCATTGGCCTTGTAAGCCGGGTACGCTTCGCCCTGGATTAATGGGTAAAGGTAATCTTTACAGGCTTGTGTGATACCAAAGCCGTCATCAGTGATGAATTCCATGGGCATCATTTTTTCAACATTAGCGACTTCAGATAACGGTGCCTGACCAATTTCCCATTTGTACGGATTATTGGATAGGCGATCAACGGTCGGCATGATGGCGTTATGACCTTGTAAAGCGAACTCGACTGCTTTTTCGCCCAGTGCATAAGCCTGCTCAACATCTGACGCAGATGCCAGGTGACGTGCAGCACGCTGCAGGTAATCGGCAACGGCCCAGTGGAACTTATAACCCAGTGCTTCTTTGATCAGGTTAGCAACAACCGGTGCAGCGCCGCCTAACTGAGCATGGCCAAATGAGTCACGTGTACCTTGCTCGGCGAGAAATTTTCCGTCTGGCCAGTGGGTGCCTTCCGAAACAACGATGGTGCAATAACCGTGCTCTTCAACTTTAGCCTGGACATTGGCCATGAATTTATCCTGGTCAAATTCTACTTCCGGGAACAGGATAACAACAGGAATGCCTTCGTCTTCGATTAAACCGCCAGCTGCAGCGATCCAGCCAGCATGCCGGCCCATTACTTCTAAGACGAAAATCTTGGTCGATGTTTTACACATTGAGCGCACATCAAAAGAAGCTTCCAGTGCAGAGACCGCTATATACTTAGCCACTGAACCAAAGCCCGGGCAGTTGTCAGTGATTGGCAGATCGTTATCAACAGTTTTGGGTACGTGAATCGCCTGCACCGGGTAACCCATCTTTTCAGACAGCTGAGAGACTTTGTAACAGGTATCTGCCGAATCACCACCACCGTTGTAGAAGAAATAACCGATGTTGTGTGCTTTAAATACTTCGATTAAACGCTCATATTCTACTTTATTGTCTTCCAGGCTTTTTAATTTAAAGCGGCATGAACCAAAGCCGCCAGAAGGTGTGTTTTTTAAAGCGGCGATATCTTCAGCCGATTCAAGATTAGTGTCGATCAGGTCCTCTTCTAATGCGCCAATAATGCCACTGCGACCGGCATAAACAGTACCGATCTTGTCTTTGTGTTTGCGTGCGGTTTCAATCACACCGCAGGCCGAGGCGTTGATAACGGCTGTTACACCACCTGATTGTGCATAAAATGCGTTTTTAATACTCATCGTTAGACTCCATTGCTGTGCAGTTTTGACTGCTTTAGTTTTTTTATCTTGAACCGCTCATGAGGGCGGCTGGTATATAAACTGTGTAGTCAGCATGAATGGTGTGACATTAATGCCAAACTAATATTTATTGTATTTATAAAAAAGGTGGCACTGTGCTATCACAGGCCACCATATAAGCGACTGATACATCAGCCTTGTTTTTTTTGTTCGCGTTGTGCGGCCTTATCTGCCTGCACCGGAGCCGGGAAATATCGCCGCTCCCCCTGTATTATTGTTGTCGTTTTCTATAGCGGCTGCCAATTGCAGCTTGCCGGGACTGCGCCCCTGACAGCAATACGCGTGTTCGCCATGTATAAAAACTGCTCCATTATGGAAAACAGAACGAGTAAAGGATAATTGAGATATTTTATGAGGTTATAAAGTGCAGTTTATATGGGCTTGAGGGCTGTTAAAGGCCAAGGCTGGTGGTGCATGTACCGACGGGCGTGTTGATTGTGGTTGCCGGTGCCTAAGAAAGCCGGCCCAAAGCAACAGATCCGGTTAAATAGTGCTGTCTCGAACTGATATTGCGCTGAAATTAAAAACAGCGTTTTGCAGTCATCGACAGATTGCCGTCACCCTGCGCGGCAGAAAATCGTAATACCCCTATATTGGCGGGTGATAAGCAATAATTTATTGCGTATAATGCAAACTTCTAATATACCTTACTCAGGAGCGCTGATATGTCAGCATGTGGTTCAGGTGATTGCGGTACCGGCGATGCGGCTCAGCAAGGCTGGCCAGAAGGCGAAGCAAGCGGTTGTAGTGCGGCAGCGCCTTTTGCCTTGCAAGTGCTGGGTGACAGCATGGAGCCCGAGTTCAAACACGAATGCATCATCGTGATTGACCCGGAAGGTGTAGTGCGCGATGAATGTTACGTGATGGCTGAAGTCAATGGCGAAAACACCTTCAGACAGCTGCGCATTTATGAAGAAAAAATTTATCTGGTGCCATTGAACGATCTGTATGAAACAGTGGAAATCGAAGGCATCAGCGTGATTAAAGGCGTGATCGTGCAGCAGGCGGGACGTCGCCGTAAAGATAGAAAATTTTATTAAGTCATCAGTTATCAGTCCAAAACCTAATATCCTGACTTAAGGCGTAAGATTTAAGATTTAAGACTGTCTTTAATCTGTATTCCCCCGGGTTTGCCTTCAATAAGCAGCGCCTTTACATGGCTGGCAATTCCATGCAGTTTGGTTTGCCAGGCACTGGCCAGCTCGGGTGTGATCTCTTCGGCCAGGGTTTGTTCAAACAGCGACAGCCAGATATTCAAATCATTTTCAGTTATACCCAGTGCCATGTGCTTGTTGATCATATCGATAGCCGCTGCGCCGTGCGGCAAGTCTGCCAAATTGCCACCTAAAGCCAGCCACCAGAACGCTGTGATTTTTTCTTCATGCGAACTAAAGTCATCGATAGCCTCAAAGTGATGAGCAATAACGGCATGTTGCCGGGCTTTCAGATAAAACTTCTGAATCACGCGATGAACATCATTTAAACCTAATTGATCAGTTAACCAGCTCATGGGTAGAATGATAGCTTATAACAATAAAAAACATATTATACATAAGAAAACAAAAAGGCAGGTTAATGAGTCTCTGGTATCAGGTTGAAAAGGCAATTAAAGAGTGCAGCGGGCAGGCGTACAAAATAAGCCATCAACAAGAAGTGGGCGGAGGCTGTATTAACAGCGCGTATCAAATCAGCGATGGCAAGACAAAATATTTTGTAAAAACAAATAACGTGGCACTGATCGATATGTTTGTTGCAGAAGCCGCAGCATTAAATGAAATGGCTGCAACCGGCACCGTAAGAGTACCGGCGGTGATTTGTTATGGCACTGTTGATAAACACAGTTTTCTCGTTTTAGAATTTTTAGAACTGCAGGCTTCGGCAGATATGACGTTATTCGCTAAACAACTGGCAGCCATGCACAAAATTTCAGCGACAGAATTCGGATGGCACCGGCCCAATGTGATTGGCTCCACAAAACAAAATAATAAGCTAACAAAAAACTGGATCGACTTCTGGCGAACACAGCGCCTTGGCTTTCAGTTAGAGCTGGCAGAAAAAAATAACTGTGGTGACGAATTATTAAGGCAGGGCGAGAGACTGAGCGATTGTCTTGACGAGTTTTTTGTAGCCTATGAGCCGAAAATATCAATGTTGCACGGTGATCTTTGGGCCGGTAATTATGCCGCCCTGGCTGACGCAACACCGGTTATATTTGACCCGGCGCTGTATTACGGTGACCGCGAAACCGATATCGCAATGACCACCTTATTCGGTGGTTTTAATGCGACGTTTTATCAGGCCTATAATGCAGTCTGGCCTTTAAACGACGGATACGAACAGCGAAAAGAACTTTATAACGTGTATCATATAATCAATCACTATAATTTGTTTGGCGGTGGTTATGAAGACCAGGCGGTGAACATGATGCAGCGCTTGCTGGCCTGATGGTTAAGCTGTACTAGCGGCTCAGTCGATTTTCGGGGCAAACCGGTTAAAGGGAGTGTTACAGTGCCGGGTTTATTGAAGATGAATATGGTCTAGATAGAGAGTCAGCGCTTTGTCGGGGTTGTCGATGAACAAGCTGAATGATTTTATTTGTTCAAGGTTAATGGTGCGGTGTTTTGGTGCGCGGGCAATGTCTGTTAAGACCGTTTTAATTGTATTCCAGCCGGGTGTTATCGTGATGCCTTTATTGAAGCGGTCATAGTATTTCTTAATTCTTTTTGCATGTTGCGCATCATAAATTTTCATTTGAACGGTTATGCTTTCTTGCGACGGATTGTAGACATGAAAAACCAGCTGGCTGTGTTGTGACCAGTCGTTGTTCAGGTGTTGCAGTGATATCGAAGGGTATTTGCCGAGAAGAAAATCAACTTTTAAAGAGTGTGTGCCGCTGACCGCGTGTTGTTGTACCCGTTTGACACGGACAAGTTTTTTATCCCAGCGGTCGAGTTCGAGCCGGGATTCAAAATCTGCGATTATCGGGAAGGACTGTCTCATCGCCAGTTCATCGATTAAATGTTTTTCAAGGTCGCGCAAACCGATAATGCAAAATATGCCGGCAAATAGAAAAGCGATGATTCGGCTTTTATTGTTTTTTTGACGGTCAAATATTACCAGGCATAGTAAACCAAGGTAGCCGCCAATAAGATTGTTGATGATGTCGTCAGTTGAGAAGTCACGTTGTATCAGCAGTTGTATGGCTTCAATGGCCGTGCCGACAATCAGACAGAAAAGTGTGGTGATGAGTATTTTTTGCAGCACCGGGACAGCGGGTTTTGCATAGTGTTTGAAATAGCTGAAGCTGATAACTGCAAATAAGACCAGGTGTCCGCTGTCCCAGAGGTCTTTGATCAGGCGGTGTTGTTGCGGACCTTTGCCGCCAACAAATAGAAAGATAATTAATATAAAAACAAAGAAAAAGACAGCGAATTTTTTCAGGCTGTCTTTGTTGAGTCTGATCTGTACGGTGATATTTATTTCATTATTGTTTATTTTTCTGCACCCAGTGCAATAGCCCGTTCGCGGCTTTCCTTGGCTTCTACGGCAGCTTTGCCAGCATCGTAACTTTGCAGGGTTTCCGGCCAGCCGAAGGTATGCTGTGAAATAAGAGTGCACAATGCCTGCATGTGTGTAGGGCTGTCATTTAGTGCAGGTATGTAATTAAATGACTGGCCGCCAGATTGCATGAAAATTTCACGGTTTTCGATGTTGATTTCCTCCAGTGTTTCAAGGCAGTCTGTAGCAAAGCCGGGACAGATTATGTCAACACTTTTGCGGCCCAGCTTTGGCAGTTCGGCCAGTGTTTCAGAACAGTAAGGCTGCAGCCATTTTGTGCGGCCAAAACGTGACTGAAAGACAACCTGCCAGCGATGGTCTGGTAGTTCCAGTTGATCGGCAATCAGTCGGGCTGTTTTGTGGCACTGGCAAAAATAGGGGTCGCCAAGCTCAAGGTTTCTTTGCGGGATACCATGAAATGAGAAGACAAGGATGTCGCCGGGTTTATTGCTTTCCCAGTGTTTGCTGATGCTTTTAACCAGAGCGTCGATGTAGAGTTTGTGATCGTGATAGCTATTGATAAAACGAATTTCTGGAATGCGGCGGTAGCTACGTAAAACCCGGCTGACTTCATCAAACACGGCGGCCGTACTGGTTGAGGAGTATTGCGGGTAAAGTGGCAACACCAGCAAGCGCTGAACGCCGGCTTTTTGTAACTCATCGAGTTCTGATTTGATGCTCGGGTTGCCGTAACGCATGGCCAGGCCGACATTAATCGGGCCGTTAAATTTATTGGTCAGCACTTTTTCAATAAACTGAGCCTGGCGGCGGCTATAGTGCAGCAAGGGAGAGCCTTGTTCTGTCCAGATTTTTTTATATTTTTTTGCGCTTTGTTTTGGCCGGGTAGTCAGAACGAAACAAAAGAGAATTGGCCACCAGATCAGCCTCGGGATTTCGATCACGCGGGTGTCGCGCAGAAATTGCGCCAGGTACTTGCGAACAGAACGGCTGGTCGGTTCGTCGGGTGTGCCCAAATTGACCAGTAAAATCCCTAATCGCTGTTGGATGCCGTGTTTGTGCAGTGGTTTCTTTTTGGCCATTTTTAGTATCAATCTGAGTTAAATATATTTATTGTTATAAGCCGCTCAGTTTATCCGATGGCAGGGGTATTTCAAGCGAAAACTCAAGAGATGATCTGATTTAGCCTTACTTATAATGGTGCTATTATGACTTGCTGCCTATCGCTGCCGGTTTTTTGGCGTGACAGTGTCTCAGCCGGTGGCAGTTTAAGTGAATGTTGGCGCTGTTGTCGGCATGATTTGTACAGGCACCGGGCCTTTTTTGTGGCTTTTTTGCGGCGCTAGCCGCCTGCCAAAAGCAATGCAAAAGCGGCCGGCGATTCATTTAATAGCAAGATTCAATCAGCCTGATTTAATATTTCAATGGATTTTCGACAAAAAGCGGCCTTTTTAGCTTTATATCAGCCAAACCTTTGTTCAAACAAAGACCTAACTCCTGTAATATACGGACACATTTTCCGGGCTTCAGGCATTTTTCAATTGTTTGCAGATCAGGTTTGAATTTACAGCAATACACTTCTATGAGTGGAGAATAATAATGGCGATACGTTTGGCTGTGCCGAATGAGATTGTACCGGGCGAGCGTCGTATAGCGCTGGAGCCAGGAGTTGCACAACGTCTGATCAAGATGGGTGTCGAGATTTCAATGGAAAAGGGAGCGGCAATCAGCTCCCATTTTTCCGATGATCAGTTTGTTGGCGTGAAGATGGTCGATTCGGTCGATGCACTTTATAAAAATGCAGACATGATCTTCAAAGTGGCGCCTCCAACTCTGGAAGAGCTGGATAAGATGAATGACGGTAGCGTCGTTGTTGGCTTTATGGCACCGCATAAAAATGCCGAAATGATGAAGAAAATGAATGAGAAAAAAATCACTTCATTTTCTATGGAGCTGGTGCCACGTATATCCCGTGCACAGTCTATGGATGCGTTATCTTCACAGGCGGCGATCTCCGGTTATAAAGGTGTGCTGATGGGCGCCGATATTGCCAGTGTCTTCTTCCCCATGTTAACCACAGCTGCGGGCACCATTCGTCCGGCGAAAGTTGTGATCATTGGCGCGGGCGTGGCCGGTTTGCAAGCCATCGCCACGGCAAAGCGTCTGGGTGCTATTGTTGAAGCCTACGATGTGCGCAGCGCGACGAAAGAGCAGTGTGAGTCTTTAGGTGCCCGTTTTATTGATACCGGTGTGTCGGCTGATGGCGAAGGCGGTTATGCGCGTGAGCTGACTGACGACGAAAAGCAGCAGCAGCGTGATGTATTAGCCAAGCATATTTCAATGGCTGATGTGGTGGTTTCAACGGCAGCGATTCCGGGGCGGCCATCACCTAAAATTATCGACAAGGCAATGGTCGACAATATGAAAGTCGGCTCAGTGATTATCGATCTGGCGGCAGAAGGCGGCGGTAACTGTGTGCTCAGTGAGCCGGGTGACGCGGTTAAATATGAAGGCCGGGTGACGATCTATGCGCCTTTGAATGTGCCAAGCCAGGTACCGGTTCATGCCAGCGAAATGTATTCAAAGAATTTGTTTAATTTAATATCGCCCTTCATTAATGAAAATGCCGAGCTGGCATTTGACTGGGAAGATGATGTTATTTCTAAATGCGTACTGACACATGATGGCGAGATCAAAGCCGACATGTACAAAGACCAATAAACCAGAGGAATGTAAGTCATGATTGAGGGCTTTACAGCACTTTATATTTTTATGTTAGCAGCATTTACCGGCTATGAAGTGATTAGTCGTGTACCTGTTATTTTGCACACACCCTTAATGTCCGGTTCAAACTTTGTTCACGGTATTGTTGTGGTCGGCGCGATGGTTGCTTTAGGTCATGCTGAAACAGGCGTTGAAATGGCGATTGGTTTTGTAGCAGTCTTTTTGGCAGCGGGTAACGCCGTGGGTGGTTATATAGCCACTGTGCGTATGCTTGAAATGTTCCAGCCAAAGAAGGGGAACTAGTTCGTGGAAATGTTAATTGAAATAGTTTACTTCATTGCAGCGGCTGTCTTTATTATCGGCCTGAAACAAATGAGTTCGCCGGTAACGGCTCGCCAGGGTATTGTCTGGGCGGGTATCGCCATGGCGATTGCAACTTTAATTACGTTTGGTGATCCGGCGGTTTATGCGCACGGCAGCATGAATGTGATTTTAATCGTTGTCGCGATTGTGGCCGGTTCCATCATTGCCTACATCACAGCAAAGCGTGTTGAAATGACCGACATGCCACAGATGATTGCGATCTATAACGGTATGGGCGGCGGCGCGGCGGCGGCAATAGCGGCTGTTGAGCTGGTTAAAGTCGCGGCTGGCGGTGAAGCGCCAAATACGACCGTACTGGTGCTGGCGACGTTAGGTGCGATCATCGGAGCGGTATCGTTCTCGGGTTCTGCGATTGCTTTTGCCAAGCTGCAGGGCTTAATCAACAAGACCCTGCGTTTGCCAATGCATATGCTCATCAACCTGATTATTTTTGCCGGCATGCTGGCGCTTGGCGGCATGATGGCTTTCACCGGTGAAATTGATCCGACTTTATTGCTGATCTTTTTTGTACTGACCATTATTTTTGGCATTATGTTTACATTGCCAATCGGTGGTGCGGACATGCCGGTGGTCATATCACTGTTCAATGCATTAACCGGTTTGGCCGTGGCATTTGAAGGTTTTGTATTGCAAAACGCGGCGATGATTATTGCCGGCACGGTGGTGGGTTCATCCGGTACATTGCTGACACAGTTAATGGCAAAAGCCATGAACCGTCCTATCTCAAATGTGCTGTTCTCAAGCTTTGGTTCTGCAGACGGCAGTACCGCCGATGAAGAAGTTGAAGGCAGCATGAAAGAGGTGCAGGCACCGGATGCAGCGATCATGATGGCTTATGCAAGCAAAGTGATCATCATTCCGGGTTACGGCATGGCCGTTGCACAGGCTCAGCACAAACTGGCTGAGCTTACGAAAGTGCTGGAAGCGCGTGGTGTTGAAGTTAAATATGCAATTCACCCGGTTGCCGGTCGTATGCCCGGTCACATGAATGTATTGCTGGCTGAGGCGGGTATTGATTATGACAAGATTTATGATCTGGAAGACATCAATCCTGAATTCCCAAGTGCGGAAGTGGCATTGGTGATCGGTGCTAATGATGTGGTCAACCCGGTGGCGCGTTCTAATCCTGACAGCCCGATTTATGGCATGCCGATACTGGATGCGGACCGTGCGCAGAATTGCATCGTGATTAAACGCGGACGTGGCGCTGGTTTCTCGGGTATCGAAAACCACCTGTTCTATGCCGATAATACACAGATGTTATACGGCGATGGCCAGAAGATGATTGGCGAGCTGGTAGCGGGTGTGAAAGAGCTGGGCTAATCACTTAGCCCACCGCTGGCAGACAGAATCTGATTTGTCATGTTAAGTTTGAAAAAGGCGGCACCGAATGGGCTGCCTTTTTTTATGTTTGTCGGTTTTGGGGTAGTATGAGCTTGAAGAGAAAAGGCGGGATAAAAAATGACCCCTGTTGAAAAATGTAAAAGCTGGGTTGAGCAGGTTGTGATAGCGCATAATTTTTGCCCGTTTGCCAAAAAAGAGTTTGATCAGGGGCGCGTCCATTTTCATGTCTGTGATGAGACGGCGGTTGAAAATGCCTTGCAGTGCGTTATTGATGAATGTCAGCGACTGGATTCGGAGCAGGCTATTGCAACAACGCTGGTAATATTCAGCCGGATATTAGAGCGTTTCGATGACTTCTGGCAGTTTGCTGAAATGGCGGATGAGCTGCTGGCGTTGCAAGGCTATCAGGGCGTTTATCAGTTAGCCAGCTTTCATCCGGATTATTGTTTTGACGCTGAGCCCGAGAACGATGCGGCTAACTATACAAATCGTTCACCGCTGCCTATGTTGCACCTGATCAGGGAAAAAAGCATGGAAAGAGCATTAGCGAGTTATCCGGATGCGGCCTCGATCCCGGGAAATAATATCGTAAAAGCGAGAGAGTTAGGCGAGGCGTATTTTAAAGACAAGCTTGATAGCATTGCAAAAGCCGGCCAGGGTGCAGATAAATGAGTCAGTTAGTAGTCAGTGACTTATATATCCACCCGGTCAAATCACTGGCGGCAGTCGCGCTGGCGTCGAGCACGCTGGACGGCTTTGGCTTACATCATGACCGGCGCTGGATGCTGGTCGATGACAGCGGCATGTTTGTTACTCAGCGATTTTTCCCGTCGATGTGTTTGATAACGGCGCTGACCGAAGGCAAACGCTTGATATTAAAAGCCAGGGGTATGCCTGATATTGTGGTCAGTGAGAGCGATTATGGTGACACCACCACGGTTACGGTGTGGCATGATCAGTGCCAGGCTGTGGATTGCGGCCAGGATGTGGCATCATGGTTGTCAGCGTTTTTGAAAAAAAACTGCCGCCTGGTGTATTTTCCTGACAAAGAAATTCGCCAGGTAGATCTTGCTTACGCAGACAAAGGCGATAAAATCGGATTCAGTGATGGCTTTCCGCTGCTGCTGATTTCACAGTCATCGCTGCATGATTTAAACAGTCGCCTATCGGCCGCCGTGGAAATGCAACGATTCCGGCCCAATATAGTGGTTAGCGGATGTGAAGCCTATGCCGAAGATGAATGGAAACGCATTGCCATCGGCGATATTACGTATCGCATTGTAAAAGCCTGTAGCCGCTGCAGCATTCCTTCCATCAATCCGCTGACAGCGGCACGCGAAACCGAACCGCTGAAAACGTTACGCACCTATCGCATGAGAGATAATAAAGTTTATTTTGGACAGAATGTCATTGCTGATAACATAGGCCAGATAAATACAGGCATGGCTGTTGAAGTGCTGGAGT
>Ga0224506_10000303_pt1 | contig 45791 bp, 39 predicted proteins | sample SF_Jan12_sed_USG_2_FD_169108 | JGI IMG/M metagenome (GOLD analysis project Ga0224506, IMG submission 169108) | Sediment microbial communities from San Francisco Bay, California, United States - SF_Jan12_sed_USGS_8_1 | ecosystem: Environmental > Aquatic > Marine > Sediment | place: USA... | reverse complement strand
ACAATTACAGTAGAAATATAAAGAGGTTTCTTATGAAAAAACAGCAATCAGGCTTTACACTAGTTGAGATCGCTATCGTCATGGTCATTATCGGTCTGTTGCTTGGGGGTGTACTTAAGGGACAGGAAGTGATTACGAATGCGAAAATTAAAAATATAAACAATGATGTTAGTGGTATTTCCGCAGCTATTTATAGCTATCAAGACCGCTATAGTGCGTTACCGGGTGATGATGCGGCAGCAGACGCACATGTAAATGGAGGGGTTCCCTCTGACAATACTGCCGGTGGAACAGCTGGTGATGGCATTATTGATGGCAACTATAACGATAATGGTACTCTTGCAGGTGCAGTTCCGACTGACTCAGAGTCAGCTTTAGCTTGGCAGCATTTACGTGCCGCAGGTTTGATGACTGGCGATGCGTTATCTGATATGTCACCAACGCATGCTTTTGGTGGTACTACCGGTATACAAACAGGTGTGAATGATCAAGGTACTAATGCGAGTGGTATTGCCGGATTATTTATAGCCTTCTCTACAGTCAATGGTGATATGGCGGCAATCTTAGATAGTCAAAATGATGATAATAACCCTGATGCTGGCTCAATCCGAGCAGCTGGATTAAATGCTCCTGTTGGTGGTAATTATGTCATAGATGGCACTACCAACTATGACGTGGCATTCGAAATGTAAGTGAATAAGATATGAGCATAAAAAGGCGAGTACTAAACTCGTCTTTTTTATGCCTGAGGCTTTCTGATGAGCATTACCCCTGTATCAATTATTTCGCTGGGAAAAAAATATCAGCAGCACACTGTGTTGAATGATATTGATTTAAAAGTTGATGCTTTTGAAATATTCAGTTTAATAGGTATTAACGGAGCCGGTAAGACAACTCTAATAAAATGTATTTTAGACTTTCATACATATGATTCAGGTGAGATCAGGTTATTTGATATATCATCCACTGACACCACATCCAGAGCTAACCTCGCTTATTTACCAGAACGCTTTCTCCCGCCTTATTATCTTAACGGCCAACAATTTTTAAATTATATTTTTGATTTACATAAAACCTCAGTTGATGATGTTGCTGTAAAACAGATGCTTAGTGATCTTGATTTGTCGAAAGATATTTTAAAAAAATCAGTTCGTGAGTTTTCGAAAGGTATGGCGCAAAAACTGGGTTTGGCTGCTTTACTTCTTTTAGACAAAAAATTATTAATTCTTGATGAGCCCATGAGCGGGCTTGATCCTAAAGCACGGGCTTTGGTAAAAAAACAATTAAAGCTGGCTAAAGAAAAAGGCAAAACCATTTTCTTTAGTAGTCATTTGCTGGCAGATGTTGAAGAGCTGAGTGACCGGATTGGAATTTTACACCAAGGCAAAATTGCTTTTTATGGTACACCGGAGGAATGTAAGCAAAGGTACCAGACCGCTACGCTTGAGGATGCCTTTTTGCACTGTATTGCATAAAATACTTACACTGCTGTGTTTGGATTGCAGTTTACGGTGTTCAGTCAACTCAAAAACTTTAAAAGCCCTTGACTCGTATTTTGTAAAAAATAAAATATTTCTGCAAACTGCTTTAAGCTTCCATGCCTAATTCTTTAATCTTCCGGGTTATCGTATTTCTTCCCCAGCCTAAGAGTTTTGCCGCTTCTAAGCGTTTACCTTTGGTTTTTTCTAGCGCACATTCGATCATGATACGCTCGAAAATGGGTGTGGCTTCGCCGAGTAAATCAGTAACGCCGCTATCGAGTTTTGTATCAGACCAGCTTTTTAGTGCGGATTCCCAGTTGTTGTGACTGACCGCTGATGGTTCGCTGTTATCCTGATGTTGAATCAGTTCGGGCGGTAAATCTTCCATAAGTACTTCTGTACCGGCGGCCATTACATTTAACCAGCGGCAGGTATTTTCTAATTGCCGAACATTACCTGGCCAGTCCAGAGTAGAGAGATAGTTAAGTAATGATTCGGGAATAATTTTAGGCGGTGTATTCATCTCGTTTGCAGAGAGCATTAAAAAGTGATTTAACAGTGTGGGTATGTCTTCTCTTCGCTCGCGTAAAGAGGGAATATGCACCCTGATAACGTTAAGCCGGTGGAAAAGGTCTTCACGGAACTTGCCCTGTTTTACCAGTGCTTCGAGATCCTGATGTGTTGCGGTAACAATCCTTACATCGCTTTTAACGGTGGTGTGTCCGCCTACCCGGTAAAACTGTCCGTCGGCCAGCACACGTAATAAGCGAGTTTGTAAGTCGGCGGGCATATCACCGATTTCATCAAGGAACAGTGTGCCACCATCGGCTTGTTCAAAGCGGCCTTTACGCTGAGTGTTGGCTCCGGTAAACGCGCCCTTTTCGTGTCCAAATAATTCTGACTCGAGCAGATCTTTTGGTATGGCGGCAGTGTTAATGGCGATAAAAGGATTGGCGGCTCGTGGGCTGTGCTGGTGCAGTGCATGGGCGACGAGTTCTTTACCGGTGCCGGACTCACCATTAATGAGTACTGTGATATTTGAATGAGCGAGCCGGCCAATGGCACGGAAAACTTCCTGCATGGCAGGTGCTTCACCGATGATGCCTGGGTGATGGCTGGTGATATCTGTGGCAGCGTTACTGTGTTTTTGTCGGCTGGCGCAGGCCTTACGGGCAATGCTAACGGCGTCATTTATATCAAATGGCTTAGGCAGATATTCAAAAGCACCGCCCTGATATGATGAAACAGCACTGTCCAGATCTGAATGAGCCGTGATAATGATTACGGGTAGTTCGGGGTGGTTTTGAGTGATGCCTTCAAGCAGTTCAAGTCCGCTGGTGCCGGGCATTCTGATATCGGTAATGATGGCATCTGGTGTCTGAGTTTGCAGAGAGCTTAGAATATTATCGGCATTTTCAAAGCTGGTGACTTGCATTTCAGCTTTCGTGAGCGCCTTTTCCAGTACCCAGCGGATCGACGGGTCATCATCAATAACCCAGACTGTTGGCATGCTCATTGTAAATCTCCTGTTATATCTTTAAACATATTTTCCAGTGGTAAAAGTATGGTGAAAACAGTGTGCCCCGGTTCACTCTGGCATTCGATTAATCCGCCATGCTGATTAACCAGGCCTTGTGAGATAGACAGGCCAATACCGCTGCCTTCGGCACGGCCGGAAATCATCGGGTAAAAAATATTTTCAATCAGATCCGGCGGTATACCCGAGCCATCGTCGATAATTTGTATCTGTAATACCAGTTTATGTACATGTGAGCCGATGGTGTAATGGCGTTGTGGTCGTGTACGAAAGGTAATATTTCCTTTGTCTTTTAATTCCAGAATAGCGTTGCGGGTAATATTTAAAATGGCCTGAATTAGCTGGTCGGGATCAGCAATGATCAATGGCAGGCTGGGGTCATAATCACGCTTAAAGTTTATTTGTGAGCCGGCTTCGACGATGGCGAGTTGTCTGACTCTTTCAATGACCTCATGAATATTAATTTCTCGGGGGCGGGGTAAATTATTCGGCCCCAGCATGCGGTCTACAAGATTACGCAGGCGGTCTGCCTCACCTATGATGATATCTGTGTATTCTTTTAATGAAAGATCAGGTAGTTCATTTTCCAGTAACTGGGCCGCGCCACGAAGACCACCGAGCGGGTTTTTAATCTCGTGAGCCAGCCCACGGATAAGCGAGCGGGTGGCCTGATGTTGTGAAAGCAAGTTTTCACCGTGGGTGATGCGCAGGTGTCGGTCAATAGAGGTTATTTCAATGAGTAACTGGTTATTGAGCCCGGGTTGCATAATGGGAGTCACTGAATAATCGATGGTGAGTTCTTTTTTGCTAAAGAGACAAATAGATAGCTCGTGTTCACTATAAGGGTGATTAGTGTGAAAAGAGTCCTCCAGACGGTTAAAAAAATTATCTTCAACATTAAGGATATGTCTCAGGCTTTGACCAAGCGCGCGTTTGTAGCTGATATCGAGCATCAGTTCACCAGCCGCGTTGAGGTGGCAAATATTGAGATCCTTATCAACCATCAAAACAGCTGTACTGATATTGTCGATAATTAAGTCCTGAATTGACTTAGTGGGGCTGGTATAGGGTGCCATTGCTGATTAAGTGCTCCAGGGGTTGTCTTATGTGATATTTACCTGCAATAAATGAACCAAGTATGGAATGATAATAAATATATATTTTTCAATTACTTAGAAAAGAGTGAGGATTCAAGGTGGTGTGTTAGACCAATCTATGCACTATTATAGTGCATGCTGCTAACAAAGTGCGAAATCTGGCTAAAATTACTCGCTCAGGTTTGTGAGTTTGTACGGGTCAGTTGGTTTTATCTGCAGAATTGAATGACGTTTGATGTGGACGGTGATGCTTTGGCTGGACTTAAGTAGCTTTTTCTTCAGATCAACAATCTGAGCAGTAATCGTATGGCCGCCTCGATCAAGATCATTCAGCAGTATCGAGGACGTAGTAATACCCGTTTTAATGACTTTACCATCGACGAAAATATTGATGCTATGGCTAAAGGCAGTTTGTAATGCGGGCTGGATGCTGAGCGAGACAGTGACATTGCCATTGTTGCCACGAATAACGGCCTGATCTTCCGGTGAGGTAATAGAGATTGACTGATAAGGCAGTGCTTTGCCATCCACAGAGGAGGTATCATCAGGGATTTTTTTATTGTATTTAATCGCAGGAGATGGCGTGATTTGAGGCGGCGTAATGGCTTCGCTGCCTGGCGTTTCGGTATCACTGTAACTGACACTGCCATCAGGGTTTATCTTTTTATAAAACTCAGCCTGAACATTGAATGTTAATAGCAGTAAAAAAATAGTGAAAAGGCGCATAGGAGTATTTCATCAGTTACATTGGCATTAGCATAGCGATAATCATAAACAAAAGAAAGCTTGAAATAATGGTTAATAGTTTGCAGTCGCTAGTAAAGGCAAAGTGTAGAAGTCCTGAGAGAACGCTGTTAGAAAAGGTTGTTTACGAACGAAAAACTAGCCATTTTCTTCTGGCATAAAAAAGCCCCGCAATGCGGGGCTTTTCTGAATCAATTTGTAATATAGCGATTAAACGCTGTAGTACATCTCGAATTCAACTGGATTAGTGGTCATGCGTAAACGCTGAACTTCTTCCATTTTCAGTTCGATGAATGAATCAATCATTTCATCACTGAATACGCCACCAGCTTTGAGGAACTCACGGTCGTCAGACAGTGCGGCTAAAGCCTGATCAAAAGAACTGCATACCTGTGGAATCAGTGCTTCTTCTTCAGGAGGCAGATCGTACAGATCTTTAGTCATTGGGTCGCCAGGGTGGATCTTATTCTGGATACCATCGATACCTGCCATCAGCATTGCTGAGAAACACAGGTATGGGTTAGCCGTTGAGTCAGCATAACGAACTTCGATACGACGGCCTTTAGGGTTCATCACATATGGAATACGGATAGATGCTGAACGGTTACGTGCTGAGTAAGCCAGCATAACAGGTGCTTCGAAGCCAGGAACCAGACGCTTGTACGAGTTCGTTGAAGAGTTAGCAAAAGCGTTCAGTGCTTGTGAGTGCTTGATGATACCGCCGATGAAGAATAAAGCTTCTTCAGAAAGACCACCGTACTGATCACCGATAAAGATGTTTTTGCCGTCTTTACCCAGTGACATATTTACATGCATGCCGTTACCGTTATCACCAACGATAGGCTTAGGCATGAAAGTCGCTGTTTTACCGTATGCGTGTGCAACGTTATGGACAACATACTTCAGAATCTGAACTTCGTCTGCTTTCTTAACCAGCGTGTTAGCCGCTACACCGATTTCGCACTGACCGGCAGTGGCAACTTCGTGGTGATGTACTTCAACAGTCTGACCCATGTCTGCTAAAGCAAGGCACATCGCAGAACGTAAGTCTTGTAAAGAGTCGACTGGAGGAACAGGGAAATAACCACCTTTAACACCAGGGCGGTGGCCCATGTTGCCGGCTTCTGACTGGATGCCTGAGCTCCACGCCGCTTCTTCAGCATTGATCTTGAATGATTTTTCACCCATTTCGTCTTTCCAGGTAACGCTGTCAAAGACGAAGAATTCGTTTTCAGGACCGAACAATGCGGTGTCAGCAATACCGGTAGATTTCAGGTATTCTTCAGCGCGCATACCCAGTGAACGTGGATCTTTTGCATAACCCTGCATATCAGCCGGTTCAATGATTGAGCAACGAATGTTCATTGTCGCATCTTCACAGAACGGGTCCATAACGGCAGTAGACGCATCAGGCATCATGATCATGTCTGATTCATTAATGTGCTTCCAGCCCTCAATTGAAGAGCCATCAAACATACGACCATCTTCGAACAAAGATTCTTCGATGCAAGAAACGGGTGCAGAAACGTGCTGTTCCTTACCGTGTGAATCAGTGAAACGGAAATCAACGAATTTTACATCGTTGTCTTCGACCATTTTTTTAACGTCAGCAAAAGACATTGTGCGGTTCTCCAAAAAAGAGTATTAAAGTTAGTTTTACCAAAATTCGATTGTCGAACTCTGGAGTGGTAATTCTGTATAACAAACAAAGAGCATAAAGCGTGCCATGTAAAAATGCCCGCTAAGCCTTTGATTCTGTGTATATTAAGTAAATCCGTGCACCAATATAGTGCATCTCAGAGATCGCATGCACTGGTTTAGTGCGATGCTAGTGGAAAAATACATCAACACGCTGAATATTATGCACTTGTAGACTGGCTTGTCTAATATCATTTTGTATTATTTGTGCATCATTGAGCTTGCTCAATACCGAAAGCGGCAAAAACAGATCGACCTGTACGCCATTCTTAATATAGTGCAAAGTGATATTGTCGATATGCTCTGTTACGGGCAAATCTTTCCACTGCTCTTTTAGTAGCAAAATCAGTTCATTGCGCAAAACCGGCATTGGTTCAGTGCGATCGATGGCTTCATCATTTTCCGCATCAACATGTACAGTAACATCATTAATTTCTGCAAAATTATTTTTTAATGTCTCCTCGACCGCTTCACTGATGCGATGGCCTTCGGAAACGCTGAGCTTGGATGAGACCTGTATATGAACATCGACCAGCGCCTGATCAGCCATTTTGCGGGTGCGTAACATGTGCAGGTGTTTGACATCATCAATGGCATTGATATGTTCTTTAATGGCATCGACGGTTTCATTATCAAGCGCGGTATCGACCAGCTCACGTACCGATGAGTGACTGACTTTCCAGCCCATATGAGCAATCATAAAAGCTACCGCAATGGCGGCAATAGCATCTAAAACCGGTAAGCCGAGCATGGTACCGGACAGGCCAATAAAAACAACAATGGAAGACAGGGCATCACTACGGCTGTGCCATGCATTGGCTTCGAGCATGGTCGAGTTGATTCGTCGCGCCACATGGATTGCATAGCGAAACATTCCCTCGTTACTAATGATAGAAAAGGCGGCAATTGCCAGCGCTATAGGGCCCGGTATCGGTAGCGGCTTATCGGACATCAGCCGATCCACTGCATCCAGGCCGATACCGATAGCGACAATCAGCAGCAGAATACCCAGGGCCACGGTTGCAATGGTTTCATAGCGGCCGTGGCCATAGGGGTGGTCTTCATCGGCCTCGGCATGAGCGTGTTTAGAAGCCACCAGTACCATGCCGTCGGTAATCAGATCAGAAAGTGAATGAATGCCATCAGCAACTAAGGCCTGAGATTGCGTCATCACGCCACCAACCAGCTTCGAGACAGTTTGCAGTATATTGATGAAGATCCCTATCCATGTCACTTTATCAATTGCCCGGCGGCGGGTACTTTTATCTATAGTGCTGATTTCATTCATAGAGATTATTTTAATAGGTTTTGCTTTATATCATGAGAAAGTGCTAAGTATTAGCTATGATAACAACTAGCCATCAACAGGTCACCGGAATAGTGAAAATGAAAAATAAAATAGTTATAGCGGGATTTATCAGTGTTTGTTTTAGCGTGATCACGGCCTGTAGCACGCAGCAAGATAAAGCGGCTGGCAGCAGCCAAACAAATAATATGGCCGTTGTAAAAGGCTTGTCATCATGGAATCCACTGTCGGTGATAGCGGTCACCATCATCCGGATAGATGACAAAGAATTTAGCCGGGCGGCTAATCATGAAGTCACCGCGGGAAAGCATACGATCGAGGTGCGCTGTAGTCGTGAACAGCCTGAAAGGGCACAGAGTCATTTTGCTTTTGAAATGGTTCTGAAAGCGGGGCATCAATACAAACCGAGACTGGATATGACCAAAGAGTGCCACGTAAATTATATTGATACAGTAACCGGTAAAATATATCCGGGCATAGAAAAGTAGCCTTAGTTAAAGCCCGGGCCGGCGGATAAAAACACTATTTTAATGAGATGGTAAAAAGACGATTTAGACCAGCGGGGCGATCTTTAAGCCCTTTAGCGGGTAGCTACGATTTTGCCATGCGGAAATAAAGACTCTGAGCGTGTGGCTTGTCGCCATCATTCCAGAGTACCTAGCCAAAAGTCATATCTGCAGCAGCACTGCATGAGAAACATAAAAAAGCACCGTACAGTCGTCGATGCGATTAGAATAGCCGGTTAATTTTCCTTCTCTTTATGTTTTTTTATGAGACTCTATGAATAAAAATGTCTGGTTACTAACCGCGTGTCAGTCATTGATGATGACAAACAATGCATTATTGCTCACCGCATCCGCTCTGGTTGGCGCTATGCTGGCAGACAATGTCGCACTGGCCACGTTGCCACTGGCATTGCAGTTTTTTGCAACCATGCTGGCCAGCATTCCGGCATCACTCATTATGAAACAGCACGGCCGGCGTTATGGTTTTATGCTGGGAACCGTCATTGGTATGTTGGGTGCAGTGATTGCTACGGTAGCCATCTATAGAGCAGACTTCTGGTTGTTTTGTCTGGGTACTATGCTGGTCGGTGTATTTAATGGTTTTGGTGGTTACTACCGGTTTGCAGCTGTTGATGCGGTGAGTGAGGATTTCAGAAGCCGGGCGATTTCATACGTTATGGCGGGTGGCGTTATAGCGGCAGTGATCGGGCCAAATATTGTCGGCTGGACGCATGATGCCATATCTGGCATTAAATTCGCGGGCAGTTATATTGCGATTCTCATACTGTATATTATGAGTTTTACAATTTTAAGTTTTGTGCAGATAACTAAACTGCAGCCAGAGCAAAACGAACTGGCTGCATCACGACCGCTGACTGTCGTCATCAGGCAACCACTATTTGTGATTGCACTGATCAGTGCCATGTTTGGTTATGCGGTCATGTCATTAGTGATGACGGCTACGCCATTGTCAATGCATCACCATCATCACAGTTTGTCGGATACAGTCTTTGTTATCCAGTGGCATGTACTCGGTATGTTTGCGCCGTCATTTTTTACCGGTAAGTTAATCAGTCGTTACGGGGTGATTAATATTATGCTGGCAGGCGTGGTCTTTTTACTGCTTGCCGTAACCGGTAATTTACTGGGGACGACATTATGGTATTACTGGGTGGCACTATTTTTACTCGGTGTTGGCTGGAATTTTCTGTATATCGGTGCAACAGATTTACTGACGTATACCTACAGTGAAGGCGAAAAAGCAAAAGCTCAGGCCTTTAACGATTTTTTTGTATACGGGTCAGTGACCATCGCTGCACTAACGGCGGGATACCTGCAGTATACGTTTGGCTGGAGAGTTGTAAATCTGGGAGTATTACCGTTAATTGTCAGTATTTTAATGGCTCTGGTCTGGCTGAAACTCAGCAAGCAAGAGCCTGTATTGGTGACCGGTTAGCGACGAACTACTAAGACTGAAATTGTAAAAAAATAGACTTAAATATTTACATATAACCGCTGATATTGAAAACATATGGTCTAAACTTTAGCCATATGAATAAAAGTAAGCGCTTAATTGTCATTGATGATGACATACAGTTCGCCGGGCTATTGGGAGAAATTGCCAGGTCAGCAGGGTTTGAAACAGAGCTCTGCGATGATGCGCGTGACTATTTTCTAGCCAATGAAGCTTATAGCGTCATGGTACTTGATCTTAATATGCCAGGAATGGATGGCGTAGAGGTCATACGCCAGCTTGGTAAAACGGCACAAGACATACATCTAATCCTGATAAGTGGCTACGACAAGGGCGTACTGCATTCTGCAGAAAAACTGGCTCAAGAGCATAATTTGAATGTGGTGGGTAGTTTAACGAAGCCTTTGGAAATGGCCAGTTTTATCAGCATGCTCAATAGTATTGATATAGAAAAGTCTTTTCCAGTGTATCTGGTCGAAAGCGAAAACAGCCCTATAACGGTAGCTGAAATTCGTCAGGCTATCGTAAACAATGAAATGGAATTATATTACCAGCCTCAAATTGAGCTCAGGACCAATACACTAAAAGGCGTTGAAGCGCTGGTGAGGTGGCATCATCCTACACGTGGCTTAATAACGCCCGGCATGTTCATATCGATTGTTGAAAAAGAAGGCCTGATGGGAGAATTGACGTCATCGATCATCAATATGGCGGTCAATCAGAGCAATGAATGGAAGAAAACCGGCCTTAATATAACGATCTCAGTGAATGTCTCAGCCGAGAATATAACCAGTTTGTTGTTGCCAGAACAGCTATCAGACTTGATTAAAGATCATGGACTGAATCCACAGTCTATTGTGCTGGAAATAACAGAAAGGGCTTTAATGGGGGAGCTGAAAACTTCTCTGGATATACTGACCCGGTTGCGAATGAAAGGCTTTGGTCTGTCAATTGATGACTTTGGAACCGGTAACTCGTCACTGGTGTTGTTACATCGGGTGCCATTTACAGAGCTTAAAATAGACATGAGCTTTGTAAAGAACATGGATAGAGACCTGGATGCACGTGCCATTGTTGAAACCTGTGTGATGTTGTCGCATAAGCTCAATATGGATTGTGTAGCCGAAGGCGTTGAGAATGAAAGCATCCGGCGGGGCTTAACGCTAATGGGCTGTGATATTGGGCAGGGGTACCTGATGGCAAAACCGATGGCAGCTTCACAATTAATAGAGTGGATTGAGAATAATAATTACCCTATTTCGAAAGACTGGTAAGGCAAAAATTTGCATAATTAATTTACCCTTCAACGATAAATTCTTGCACCAGCATGGTGCGTATCGTCTGATAAATTCCTTTAAATGCTTACGATGAGTCACCTATATAATTGATATTGTTAGTTTTTTCACTTTTGGTGCGATATTTGCGTAGACTGTTATAACGCTAATAGAAGAATCAGAAAAAACAATGATTGAAAATTTAACAAGCCTGCTTGGCCTTTCCTTTGGCCTGGGTCTGCTGCATGCACTGGATGCGGACCATATTCTGGCGGTATCCGCACTCTCTTCAGAGAATACCGGCAGGCAAAATGCCAGACGTTATGCACTTCGCTGGTCGCTGGGGCATGGTGTGATGCTACTGGCGATTATTCTGTTGCTGCACTTCTCAGGGAGCATCATGTCGGCACAGGTCTCACAGCTGGCAGAGCGAGTGGTCGGCGGTGTACTGATTATTCTGGGCCTGCTGGTGCTTTTCCAGATACGGAAAAAGTCATTACATATCCACTTTCATCAGCATAAGAACACCTTGCATGCACACTGGCATCAGCATGCGGCAGATGATAAAGAAAAACAAAACCATCAACACGAGCATAAAGCCGTATTAATTGGCAGCATTCACGGGCTGGCCGGTTCTGCGCCTTTAATCGCACTGATTCCACTGTCAGCAGCAAACTCATTAAGCATTTCATTACTGTACTTATTTGTTTTTAGCCTCGGGGTGTTTGTAGCAATGCTCAGCTTTGGCGGGCTATTTGGTTCGGCCTTAAAAAGGCTGTCTGATATCAGTGAAAAATACGCATCCATGGCCAAGTCGGTGGTGGCAGTGCTGGCGATAGTCGCTGGAGTTCATCTTGTTAGCGCCTGATATTGAGTTTGAGACCGCTCCCGCCGAGCGCGAATGGAAAGCCAGATTGTCGTTAGTGTTTGGCATAAAAAACCAGCGCACGATTTTAAAAAATCGTGAGCATTTTGGACCGCTGGTTGTGCAGCGGCCCTTTTATCCGGAAGGACCTGTTTGTCATGTTTATTTAATTCACCCGCCGGGTGGCGTGGTTGGTGGTGACAAGCTGAGCATTAACGTTGAGTTGCAGCCAGGCAGTCATACATTAATTACCACACCCTCGGCAGGAAAATTCTATCGCTCAGATGACTTAAAAGGCTCGCAAACACAACAGTTAAAAGTGGCAAAAGACAGTTTGCTGGAATGGTTTCCGCAGGAAAATATTTTTTTTAATGCCTGCAAAAGTGAAATAAAAACAGAAATTAAGCTCGAATCTAATGCCTTGTTCTGTGGCTGGGAAATAAATTGTCTTGGCCGGCCGGCTGCCAGTGAAAAATTTATGCAGGGCAGCATCACACAAAAAATAAATATTTATCGCGATGACCGGCCAGTGTTTTTAGAGCGTACTGAATTGCACGGCGACAGTGAACTGTTGTATTCAGCAGCCGGTTTAAAATCTCATGTGGTGCTTGCTACCTTTATCGCCACCGGCATAGATAAAAAAACAGCGGATGAATTGCAGGAAAAGTGGCATGAAAGAACAGAGCGAGATTTTTCAATCAGCCTGATCAATGATGTCCTTGTATGTCGTTTCCTTGGTGACTGCGCAGAGTTCGCGAAACAGGGTTTTACTGAAATCTGGACAGCCGTGAGAATGAAACAAAAGAAACTAAATCCTTGTAAACCACGTATATGGTCTACCTGACAAACGAGAGAGCACGATGGAATTAACCCCACGAGAAAAAGATAAATTATTATTATTTACTGCCGCATTACTGGCCGAACGCAGAAAAGAGCGGGGTGTAAAACTGAATTACCCGGAAGCCGTGGCCTATATTTCTGCCGCCATTATGGAAGGTGCCCGTGATGGTAAAACCGTGGCGGAATTAATGGGTTATGGCGCAACACTTCTGTCGACCGAAGATGTGATGGAGGGTATTGCTGAAATGATTCATGAAGTACAGGTTGAAGCGACCTTTCCCGATGGTACCAAACTGGTCACTGTTCATCAACCGATTGTATAGCGGAGAAAAATATGAAACCCGGAGAGTATCTGATTGATGAAGGTGATATAGAAATAAATGCGGGCCGGCAAACGCTTAGCATTTCGGTAGCTAATAGTGGCGACCGGCCGATACAAATTGGCTCACATTATCATTTTTATGAAACCAATCCTGCGCTGGTATTTGAGCGGGAAATAACAAAAGGCTACCGCCTCAATATAGCAGCCGGCACAGCGGTGCGTTTTGAGCCGGGCCAGTCAAGAGAAGTCGTACTGGTGGAATATGCCGGTGAGCTTAAGGTATATGGTTTTCGGGGCGAGATAATGGGAAGTCTGGAGTAACAAATATGATAAAAATAAATAAGACCGCCTATGCCGAAATGTACGGGCCAACAAAAGGTGACCGGGTAAGACTGGGCGATACGGATTTAATCATCGAAATAGAAAAAGACTTCACAACCTACGGTGATGAAGTTAAGTTTGGTGGTGGCAAAGTGATTCGTGATGGCATGGGCCAGAGTCAGCGATCCTGTCACGAAACGGTTGATGTCGTGATAACCAACGCGACCATCATTGATCACTGGGGCATTGTTAAAGCCGACGTCGGCATAAAAAATGGCCGCATCGTAGCGATTGGTAAAGCCGGTAACCCGGATGTACAGCCGGATGTGGATATTATTATTGGCCCGGGAACAGAAGCGATTGCCGGCGAAGGCCAGATCCTGACAGCAGGCGGTGTGGATTCGCATATACACTTTATCTGTCCGCAACAAATTGAAGAAGCATTAATGTCCGGTGTCACCACAATGTTAGGTGGCGGCACCGGACCGGCAACCGGTACCAATGCAACAACCTGTACACCGGGTATCTGGAATTTACACCGCATGCTGGAAGCGGCGGATGAGTTTCCGATGAACCTGGGTTTTCTTGGTAAAGGTAATGCAAGCTTACCCATTGCACTGGAAGAACAGCTGGAAGCCGGAGCGATGGGCTTAAAGTTGCACGAAGACTGGGGCACAACACCGGCATCAATTGATACCTGCCTGAGCGTGGCTGAAATGTATGACGTACAGGTTGCGATTCATACCGACACATTAAATGAATCCGGCTTTGTTGAAGATACCATGGCCGCATTTAAAGGCCGCGCGATTCATACTTATCATACTGAAGGTGCCGGTGGCGGACATGCCCCCGATATTATTAAAGCCTGCGGTGAAGCCAATGTATTGCCGTCAAGTACGAATCCGACACGCCCCTATACCGTGAACACAGTGGATGAGCATCTGGATATGTTAATGGTGTGTCATCACCTTGATCCGAATATCGCGGAAGACGTGGCGTTTGCCGATTCGCGAATACGAAAAGAAACCATCGCGGCAGAAGATATTTTGCATGACCTCGGTGCCTTCTCAATGATCGCATCGGATTCACAGGCAATGGGCCGTGTCGGAGAAGTCGTCATTCGCACCTGGCAAACCGCGCATAAAATGAAAGTGCAGCGAGGTGCATTAAAAGGCGACAGTGAACGTAACGATAACTCGCGGGTAAAACGTTACATTGCCAAATACACAATTAATCCGGCAATTACTCATGGTATCTCGGATGATGTCGGCTCAGTAGAAGTCGGGAAGTTAGCCGATCTGGTGTTATGGAAACCGGCGTTTTTTGCAACCAAACCGGCACTGATCATAAAAGGCGGTATGATTGCAGCCGCGCCGATGGGTGATCCGAATGCCTCGATCCCGACACCGCAACCGGTACACTACCGGCCGATGTTCGCGGCGTATGGAAAAGCACGTCACCATACCTCAATTACTTTTGTATCCAAAGCCGCTTATGACAATGACATAAAAACCCAGCTGGGCTTGAAGTCAATGGTCAGGCCGGTTGGTAAAACACGTTCGATCAGAAAAAAAGATATGGTATTGAATGATTACCAGCCCAATATAGAAGTGGATTCTCAGACATATGAAGTGCGCGCCGACGGTGAGTTATTGATTTGTGAGCCGGCAGAGATTTTACCGCTGGCACAACGCTACTTCCTTTTCTAAAAATACGCGGATAAATAATGATTGAAATAGACAGTATTTGTAACGAAGAATTAGCCGCTGAAACAACCGTAACGCTGCCGTTTGAGTTACGGCAAAAAAGCCGGCTGAAAGTGGTACTGGATGATAAACGTGAGGCTGCTGTGATTTTACCGCGTGGCGGTCTGTTACGCGGAGGTGATTGCTTAAAAAGTCAGGACGGTATCATTGTAGAAGTGATTGCCGCGAAAGAAAGCGTGTCTACTGTTTACAGTGACAGTGCGCTGGATCTTGCGCGAGCCTGCTATCACCTGGGTAATCGCCACGTGCATTTGCAAATCACAGAAAAGTGGATTCGATATTTGCACGACCATGTACTGGATGAAATGGTTGAGGGGCTGGGGTTAACAGTGACCACAGAAAAAGCACCTTTTGAACCGGAGGCAGGTGCCTATTCTGGCGGAGGACACAGTCATCATCAGCACTAAAAAAAATCAGAGCAGATTGTCGGTTGTGCGTTTATGGCAACTGATCAGTCCGGCGCTACCGATTGGTAGTTTCAGTTATTCGCAAGGGCTGGAGTTTGCAATTGACAGCGGCTGGCTTAAAACTGAAGAGGATGTTGCAAAATGGCTGAGTACGCAGATGGGTTATGGCCTGGCAAAACTGGATGTGCCGGTAATGATCCGCTTAATGCAGGCATGGCAGCAAGCTGACCATGAAAAAGTTGAATACTGGAATGATCATATACTTGCCTATCGTGAATCAGCTGAATTGCTTGATGAGGATTGTCAGGTCGGTTATGCGCTGACGCGTTTATTAACGGATCTGGATATTCCATACGCGGCGGAATGGCAGGACAGAAAAGTCAGTTACGTCACACAATATGCACTGGCATGTACACACTGGCATATCGACTTTGAAAATGCAGCGGCCGGTTTTTTGTGGGCATGGTGTGAGAATATGGTAGCAGCAGCGATCAAACTACTGCCAATGGGGCAGACAGCTGGACAAAAAATGTTATTAAAAATGGGTGATGTTATCGAGCAATCGTGTGAACACTCACTCAGCATTAAAGATGATGAAATTGGTGCAATATTGCCTGCGATAGCAATGGCAAGTGCTTTTCATGAAACACAATACAGTCGGTTATTCCGCTCATAAAAGGTTTAGAAAAATGTCACAAGATAGAGTACTACGAATAGGCGTCGGTGGCCCGGTTGGCTCCGGCAAAACAGCACTGGTAGAGGCACTGTGCCGCTCATTGCGGGATGTGTATAACATTGCTGTTGTCACCAATGATATATATACCAAAGAAGATGCACAGTTTTTAATGAAAAATAATGCATTAGATGAAGACCGGATCATCGGCGTAGAAACGGGCGGCTGTCCGCATACGGCAATTCGTGAAGATGCCTCCATGAACCTGGCAGCTGTTGCACAGCTAAGCGCCCGTTTTAAAAATCTGGATTTTGTGATGATAGAAAGTGGCGGTGATAATTTAAGCGCAACCTTTAGTCCGGAGCTATCTGACTTAACTATTTATGTTATAGATGTGTCAGCCGGCGATAAAATACCGCGTAAAGGTGGTCCGGGCATTACCAAGTCTGATTTACTGGTCATCAATAAAATAGACCTTGCTCCCTACGTCGGTGCATCACTGGATGTAATGGAAAGGGATGCGAAAAAAATGCGTAATGATAAGCCTTTTGTATTTTCAAATATTAAAGAGCAAAAAGGTCTGCAGGAAATTATAGACTTTATTGTTGAGCAGGGAATGCTGGAAGATAAGTCATAAAATCAAATCAGTAATTCTGTATTATCTCAGCAGACAACTGGACGTCTTCTGAGAGATATAAAAATTCGTTCTTCAGTTCTTTTTTGTTTTAATCTTCTGCCGTTCTCATTCCTGATTAAATATAGAAATCATTCAAGCATAATGTTTTTAAATGGTGCAAAGATTAATTATCAGGCACTGTTCTTGTGCGCATGTATCAATAATAAGCTAAAAAAAGCCGGATTAATAACAATTTATGCGTTGGCACGTCCGTTGCAATATATTAAATCAGTAGGACGCTGTTTGTTAGATAAACTTGTGGTCAGGTAAATTCTAAACAACATTGATATTGATTCTGAAATGATTTCAGATAAATCTGATCTGAAATTAATATTTCATTAGAAAGATAATTTAAATTTGTAAAGAGGAACAAGAACGATGGAAACAATCATAAAGATTGATGTAACAAAACCGGCAGATGAGCAGGATGGTGTTATTCATAATCGCTGGCATCCTGATATTCCAATGGTGTCAATGGTTAAGCCGGGTGATGAATTCAGAGTTGAATGTCTGGACTGGACTGGTGGTCAAATAAAAAATGATGATTGTGCAGATGATATAAGAGATGTGGATTTGACGCAGGTACATTATCTAAGCGGACCAATCGGCGTTGAAGGTGCGGAGCCAGGTGATTTAATGGTGGTTGATATTCTGGATGTCGGTGTACTGAAAGAATCAAACTGGGGTTTCACGGGTTTGTTCGCAAAAGAAAATGGAGGTGGCTTTTTAACAGAGCACTATCCGGATGCAAATAAAGCCTGCTGGGATTTTCATGGTGTATACGCCTCTTCAAGACATATTCCGGGTGTAGAGTTTGCAGGCATTATGCACCCAGGCCTAATTGGCTGTTTACCATCGAAAGAATTATTAGATGAATGGAATAAAAGAGAAAGAGGTCTGGTGGCAACTGACCCCGATCGTGTTCCGCCATTAGCAACCTTACCGTACGAAGAAACTGCTGTAATGGGCCGTATGAAACCGGATGAAGCGGCAGAAGCGGCTAAAGAAGGTGCGAGAACTGTACCGCCTCGTGAACATGGCGGTAACTGTGATATTAAAAACTTAACGCGTGGTTCACGTGTTTATTTTCCTGTCTATGTAAAAGACGGTGGTTTATCAATGGGTGACCTGCACTTCTCCCAGGGTGATGGTGAAATTACATTCTGCGGTGCCATTGAAATGGCCGGATATCTCGATGTTCGTGTCGGTCTTGTAAAAGGCGGAATGAAAAAATATAACGTCAATAATCCGATATTTAAACCAAGCCCGCTGGAGCCACGCTATAGCAACTATCTTATTTTTGAAGGTATTTCGGTTGATGAAGAAGGTGGTCAGCATTACCTGGATGTGCAGGTAGCCTATCGTCAGGCATGTTTAAATGCGATTGAGCATTTGAAATTGCATGGGTACACAGGTGAACAGGCTTATGCAATATTAGGTACAGCACCAGTTGAAGGACATATCAGTGGCATAGTCGATATACCAAATGCATGTGCGACATTGTGGTTGCCAACTGAAATTTTTGAAGGTGATATAAACATCAAAGAAGAAGGGCCGTCGATAATTATTGAACCCGGTTCGGATTTAGCAAAAACAAGCAGCTAAAGTGTGATCAGGAACCGGTAAGTATAAAAATACTTAACGGTTCCTGTAATGATAAGAAATAATGGAAGTGATGTATGCCTTTATATGATTACGAGTGTCCAAAATGCTCAAATGAATTTAGTGAACTGCAGACCCTTGAAGAATATTCTCCGTTAAGAGTTTGTCCGAAGTGTAATGCCCCGTCAGCGAGAAAGATATCAGCGGCGCATCTTGAGATCCTTAAAAAAAATGAACGAATCATCAAAGAAAGAAACGAAAGGGCTGTATTTGAACCCAGAAAAGTAAAAAAGCAACACAGTTGTAGTGATCATAATCATGATCATGAAGAAAAGAGCAAAGGCGTTCTGCAGCAAATAAGTGCGGGAAGCCGGCCATGGATGCTTGGCTAAAGATAGATTAACAACGAATTAAGAATCCTCCTTATGATCGCCGGGCTCTATTTTTGCCCGGCGTTTTTTTTGCCTAAAAAAACACGCACCACAAGGGTGCCGGATATGACTAAGCGCCCGATAATGGCGCAGTGTAATAACTGAATGTTAAATAATGAGGATCGAAATAGTTCAAAAAATATACGTATGAGTGTTTTATTAACAAATTAATAAGAATTACGTGCTTATTGAAAAGCAAAAATGAAAATCTTATATGTTGGCATACAGGTTGCAATCTAAATATTAGGGGGGAAATGATATTGGAAGATTACTATTTCAGTGCATCGAACCGAACATTAAGTTGAATGCTTTTTTCTAATCAGAGGGTTAATAAAAATGAAATCAAGGTTTACTTTATCAAAACTGGGGAATGTTGTGGGGTTAGCTTTAGGCTTAACCATGGCAGTCAATATGAATGTATCAGCCGCTAGTGTTAACACTACTGGTTTAGCTGTGACAGATAAGGTTGTTAAAGTGGGTATTCTTCACTCATTAACCGGAACAATGGCAATCAGTGAGACGGGTGCGCAGGAAGCAGAAAAACTGGCAATCAAACAAATCAATGACATGGGCGGTATTTTAGGCCGGCAGATTGAAGTAATACAGGAAGATGGCGCAAGTGACTGGCCAACGTTCGCGGAAAAGTCTCGTAAATTATTAGTTAAAGATAAAGTAGCTGCTGTATTTGGTTGCTGGACATCTGCTTCCCGTAAAGCGGCACTACCTGTTTTTGAAAAAGAAAACGGACTGTTATATTACCCGACTTTTTATGAAGGACTGGAGCAGTCGCATAATGTGATCTACACAGGTCAGGAAGCTACACAGCAAATTCTTGCCGGGCTAGACTGGGTTGCTAAAGAAAAGAAAGCAAAAACATTCTACCTGATTGGTTCAGACTACATCTGGCCACGTACAACTATGAAGATTGCGCGTAAACATATTGAAAATGTACTAGGCGGAAAAGTTGTCGGTGAAGACTACAAGCCATTAGGTAATACTCAGTTTGGATCAACTATTAATAAAATTCGTCTGAAAAAACCTGATGTTATTTACGCAGCTGTTGTAGGTGGAAGTAATGTTGCATGGTTCAAGCAGCTTAAAGCCGCTGGTATCACAAGTAAAAAACAAACACTGCTAACTTTATCAGTAACTGAAGACGAAGTACTGGGTATAGGCGGTGAAAACCTTGAAGGCTTCTACTCTGTTATGAAATATTTCCAGAGCCAGGACAATGAAAACAACAAAGCATTTGTTAAGGCTTTCAAAGAAATGTGGGGTGATGACAGTGTAATGGGTGATGTTACCCAGGCAGCATACCTTGGTCCGTGGTTATGGAAAGCAGCGGTAGAAAAAGCCGGTAGCTTTGATGTTGATAAAGTGGTTAAGGTATCAGAAACAGCTGGAATCGAGCTAAAACAGGCACCGGAAGGCTATGTTAAATTACATCCTAATCATCACCTGTGGAGTAAGACACGTGTTGCGAAATGGAACAAAGACGGCCAGGCAACGGTTGTATTTGAATCAGATCTGATTGAGCCAAATCCTTTCCCTAAAGGTTACCAGTAAGACTTAAACAATAGTTTAAAGTCGTAAAAAAAGCTGCTCATGGATGGCGGCTTTTTACAAAAAATAAAATTTTAAAAATGTTCTGAGTGTTAGTTAGAAATTTTCTGCGGAGAAAGTGATATGGGTGACTATACAACGCAAGAATTGTTATCAATTTTTGCAATGCAAGGCTTCGCTGGTTTCAGTCTGTTTAGTGTGCTGTTACTTATGGCACTGGGTTTGGCGATTATATTTGGCCAGATGGGCGTAATAAATATGGCTCATGGTGAATTTATGGCGGTTGGAGCCTATACAACCTACCTGATGTCAGCGGTGAGTGAAAAATATTTTCCAGGATTTATTCAGTATTATTTTGTTTTTGCAATAGTGTTCTCATTCCTGATAGCAGGCTTGCTGGGTTATCTGGCTGAGTTTGCACTGATAAGACATCTTTATAAAAGACCGCTTGATACGCTACTGGCGACATGGGGTTTGAGTTTGATTATGCAGCAAACATTTCGTTCTGTATTTGGTGCGCGTGAAGTAAGTCCTACATTGCCAGACTGGCTGCTGGGTTCGTATCAGCCGACTGATACGATTGATATACCATTAAATGGTTTGTTTGTTTTAGCTCTGACGGCCATCGTTACATTAGGTGTGTTTATTCTGATGTACCGCTCAAGCTGGGGACTGCGTGTACGTGCAACAACGCAAAACAGGGTAATGAGCGGAGCTGTCGGCATTAACACTAAAAAAATTGACCGTCTTACATTTGCTTTAGGTTGTGGTATTGCGGGTATAGCAGGTGCTGCCTTTACAACAATTGCATCAACAGGTCCAACAACTGGTTCACTGTATATCGTTGATACTTTTATGGTTGTCGTGTTTGGCGGTGCCGGTAGTTTGTTTGGAACAATTGCTTCTGCTTTCTCAATAGCACAGGCACAGTCTATTCTGGAATTTTTCATCAGCGGTTCTATGGCCAAAGTGATGACATTGCTGACGATTGTTATCTTCCTGATGATGCGTCCGGAAGGTCTGTTCTCAATAAAAGTGCGTAAATAAACGAGTCTGGAGAAAAAAATGAATTTTATATACGACAGATTATTGGGCGGTAAAAACGGCATGATTGGCATTGCCATTCTCGCTGCACTGATCTTTATTGTATTACCCATCGGTCTTGATTTATTCCGGCTTAATATGGTGGGTAAGTATCTTACCTATGCTTTTGCGGCAGTGAGTCTGGTTCTACTCTGGGGCTATGGCGGTATATTAAGCCTGGGTCAGGGGATATTCTTTGGTCTTGGTGGCTACAGCATGGCCATGTTTCTGAAACTTGAAGCATCGAGCCCGGAAAACACAGCTATTCAGTCAACACCGGGTATTCCGGATTTTATGGACTGGAATCAGCTGACTGAGTTGCCATGGTTTTGGCAGCCCTTTGATAACTTTGGCATTACCTTGATAGCGGTAATTCTGGTGCCGACGGTCTTTGCATTTATTATTGGCTATTCAATGTTTAAGCGCAGAGTTGGTGGTGTGTATTTTGCAATCATTACACAGATTATTGCAGTCATACTGACTGTGTTGATTGTGGGCCAGCAAGGATACACCGGTGGTATTAATGGTATTACAGACTTAAGAACCCTGCATGGCTGGGATATCCGTACTGATTCCGCCAAGTATATTCTTTATTTTATTAATGCCATTTTATTGTTCGCTGTAATTTTTCTAAGCCGCTATATTTTGACCAGTAAATTTGGTCGTTTGCTACTAGCGATGAAAGATAAAGAGGATCGTGTAAGATTCTCAGGCTATGACGTATCAAATTTTAAAATATTTGTTTTTGTCTTATCGGCTGTGATTTCTTCTATTGGCGGAGCGATGTTTACACTGCAGGTTGGCTTTATGTCACCGTCATTTGTCGGCATCGTTCCATCGATTGAAATGGTCATTTTTGCAGCTGTTGGCGGTCGTATGTCACTGATTGGTGTTGTCTACGGCACGCTGCTTGTGAATTACGGCAAAACTGTATTCTCGGAAACACTACCTGAAGTCTGGTTGTTCCTGATGGGTGGTTTGTTTATTGCAGTTGTTATGTTCTTTCCAAACGGCCTTGCCGGTTTGTGGGAAAAGCATGGTAACAAGCTAACAGCCTGTATTAAAAACAGACAATGCGTAATTGCTGTTAAGGCGTTCATTGAAAATAAGCGTGCAAAAAAAGCGCCCGCTACAAGCGAATAACTAACTTCAAGGAGTCAATATTATGAGTATTTCAGATTATGCTTTGGCGATTGAAGATTTAACCGTTTCATTTGATGGCTTTAAAGCTGTTGATGGTTTGAATTTGTATATTGAAAAAGATGAATTACGGGTCATTATCGGACCAAATGGTGCGGGAAAAACAACTGTCCTTGACTTGATTTGTGGAAAAACAAAATCAACAGATGGCAGTATTATGTTTATGAACAAAGAAATGACAAAGCTTGCAGAACATGAAATTGTTCATGCAGGCGTTGGCCGAAAATTTCAGACACCGTCTATTTATGAAAACCTGACGGTATATGAGAATCTTGAGGTTTCCTATCCCAAAGGTCGCTCTGTGTTCGGTTCGATTGGATTTAAATGTACGCAGGAAGTAGATGCGCGCATTAAAGAAATTGCGAAAGAAGTATTTCTTGAAGAGTTTCTGGATATGGAATCTGCTTTACTGAGTCACGGCCAAAAGCAATGGCTGGAAATCGCGATGTTGCTGATCCAGGATCCGCAATTGCTGATGCTGGATGAACCGGTTGCCGGTATGAGTGTAAAGGAGCGTGAGCAAACAGCAGAATTGTTGAAAGGTATCTGTAAAGGCCGTTCTGTTCTGGTGATTGAACATGACATGGATTTTGTTGCCAGTATTGCGGATAAAGTGACGGTGTTACATCAGGGTAAAATTCTCGCTGAAGGTGATATGAAAACCGTTCAAAACAATCCAAAAGTTATCGAAGTATATTTGGGTCATTAGCCAGAGGAGTATTATTGTGCTTGAAGTATCAGATTTACACGTAAGTTACGGCCAGAGCGAAGTGATTCACGGTATTAGCTTTGAGGCTAAAAAAAATGAAACACTGGCAATAATGGGCCGTAATGGCATGGGAAAAACAACGCTGTTTAAATCGTTAATTGGAATACTGGAAGCAGGTAAAGGCAGTATAAAAATTGACGGTAAAGATGTTACCAAAAACGAAAGCTACCAGCGTGTAGAAAATGGCATTGCTTATGTGCCACAGGGCAGAATGATCTTTCCTACACTGACGGTTCAGGAAAATATTGAAACAGGTATGGAAGTTTCCGGTCTGAAAAAAATTCCGGATGATATTTATGCTTTATTTCCGGTGTTACAGGAAATGAGGCATCGTAAAGGCGGAAATCTTTCAGGTGGTCAGCAGCAGCAACTTGCAATAGCCCGTGCACTGGTTACCAACCCTAAAGTTTTATTGCTGGATGAGCCAACGGAAGGAATTCAGCCATCGATAATAAAAGATATTGCAAGAATCTTAAATGAGATTCAGCAATTACGGGATATCACGATTATTGTATCGGAGCAGGTGCTAAGTTTTACCATGGCCATTGCCGACAGGCTGATCGTGATAGATAAAGGCAACTTCATTCATGAAGATTTAAGAGAAGACGTTGATACAGCACAGATTAGTAAATATCTGTCTGTCTAAGAAAAATTGAGGATAAGAAATGAGACACGGTGATATATCATCAAGCAATGATACGGTTGGTGTAGCGGTAGTAAACTATAAAATGCCTCGCTTGCATACTAAAGCTGAGGTTCTGGATAATGCGAGAAAAATCGCAGATATGCTGGTTGGGATGAAACGCGGCTTGCCGGGAATGGATCTGGTTATTTTCCCGGAGTACAGTACTCACGGGATTATGTATGATGCAAAAGAGATGTATGAAACAGCATCAACCATACCCGGAGAAGAAACCGATATTTTTGCAGAAGCTTGTCGCAAAGCAAATACCTGGGGTGTCTTTTCACTCACCGGTGAACGGCATGAAGATCACCCTAATAAAGCACCATACAATACATTGATACTGATGAATAACGAAGGTGAGATTGTACAAAAGTATCGCAAGATTATGCCCTGGTGTCCGGTCGAAGGCTGGTACCCGGGAGATCAGACATATGTATCAGAAGGTCCTAAAGGAATGAAGGTCAGTCTGATTATATGTGATGATGGAAACTATCCCGAGATATGGCGAGACTGCGCCATGCGCGGAGCAGAACTGATAGTGCGTTGTCAGGGCTATATGTATCCGTCAAAAGAACAGCAAGTGATAGTTTCAAAGGCAATGGCGTGGATGAATAATACCTACGTGGCCGTTGCTAATGCAGCAGGCTTTGACGGCGTATATTCTTACTTTGGCCACTCAGCGATAGTTGGCTTTGACGGTCATACTCTGGGTGAATGTGGAGAAGAAGAATACGGAATTCAGTATGCTGAGTTATCGGTATCGCAGATACGTGATGCGCGTAAAAACTGGCAGTCTCAAAATCATTTATTTAAATTAATGCACCGTGGTTACACGGGTAAGATTAATTCGGGTGATGGCAATGAGGGTGTAGCGGAATGCCCTTATGAATTTTATCGTACCTGGATTAACGATCCGCAACAGGCAAAGGAGAATGTGGAGGCAATAACCCGTAAAACGGTAGGTGTTGCTGAGTGCCCGATTGACGGCCTTCCAAACGAAGACACTGATACCGGACACAAATAGGGTAAGCATAACTGGCGGACTGCCTGACAATCCGCCAATTACTTTATTCATTGTAGATTATGTATTGTTAGTTATGAATGAAGTTATTCACCTAGAAAATGTCAAAAGAAGAACGGAGCTCTACTTGCGTGCATTATGGAACAGGGCGTTCTCCTTATCTAATGCCGAATCTGAAACGCAAGAATCTACTCCCTTCAGTTATATCATCGAGAATCATATTTACCTTCGTCAACAGGTAAATGTAAATAGCAGGCAGATAAATTATTATCGTGCTGCCGCAGTACATGCCTCATTACATTTAATATACAGCTCAGCTGCACTTGAAAACAAAAATTTCAATTTAATGCAGCGGACTTTAATCGGGCTGGTAGAAGATCTGCGGATTGAGTTAATGGCAATCAGTCAGTTTCCGGGGCTTAGAAAGTTATGGCTTGAATTTCATGCGATAAATAATGCAGAAGCTGATGATGCGCGAATGCTGATGCTGCGGTTATCGCGAAGCGTACTGGACCCGCTTTTTCATGATGATCATCAGTGGGTGAAGAAAGGTAAAAGTCTGATACTAGATAGTTCAGGTATCAGCAATAACACAGATTTCTCGGAAACTATCGGGCTTAGCCTGGCAAATGACCTTGGGCAAATGCGCCTGCCATTAAATTCAGGGCGTTATGAGCAGTTAGTTATCTATCGTGATGATAACCGTTGTTTATGGAATGAGCTGATTGAGAAGCCTTCTGAAGAAAATACAGTTGCCGAAGCAGAAAAAACAAATTTTTTAAAAAATACATTACAAGAACAGGATACGGGCACCGAGCTAAAGTTTAGTGAGCGGGAAGTAGCGGGTGGCAGTGAGTATTTTATTCGCCAGGCGGAACAGGCATCTTTAGAGTACCGGCAGCTTGTCACTGAAAAAGCCGAAACCAGTACACTGTATCCTGAATGGGATTATCGCATACATGTACTTAAAGAAAACTGGTGTAATGTCGTTGAAACAAAAGCACACTCAGGTTCAACAGAAGTACTGGATATAATATATAGCAAACACAGGATTATATTGAACAGCTTGCGTCACATGGCAAGACAGCTGCAGGCAAAAGACAGACAACGGATAAGAAAAATTACAGAAGGAGATGAGCTGGATCTTGATCCTGCTATTGATGCGATGCTGGCGTTGCGTACCCATAGCACGCCGGATATGCGGGTGTTTGTGCGCAATGATTATCGAAGAGTTAAAGACACGGCCATCACCATTTTGCTCGATTTGTCAGAGTCAACAAATGAAATGGTCAATGGGACAGGTAATACCGTGTCACAGTTAATTCGAGATGCGGTTGTTTTGCTTGGAGAAACCATTTCAATAACCGGTGACCCGTTTTCGATTTATGGTTTCTCATCAAAAGGCCGGCATGATATTCAGTTTATTAATTATAAAGATTTTGAGCAGTCCTTTGATGAAACGAAAGCGAGTCTAGCCGGTATTCACGGGGCGTATTCTACAAGACTTGGTGCCGCCATCAGGCACAGTCAGACACACCTTTCAAAACAGCCGCAAAGGCGCAAGGCGTTGCTGCTGATTACAGACGGTGCACCTTCTGATATTGATGTTTATGACACGCAGTACCTGCAACACGACGCCAGAGACGCTACTAGGTCATTATCTGCTGATGGTATTAAGCCTTTTTGTCTTAACTTAGATAGCCAGTCCGATTCGGTTATAAAACAGATATTCGGGGAAGGAAGATATATGACACTGGACGGCCTGCGAGGCTTGTCTGATATATTGCTTTCTATCTATATAAAAAATATTCGTCACTAGTCAGTGACAGAAAAATCACACACAAGCCATTGATGTTTTTATCGGGCACCAAAAAATAGCGCAAACCGATTTCAACGGCACTCATATGGTGCGCGATCTCTTGCGTATTGCGCAACTATTCTCATTTATTGTTCTATCTTACTGTTTTTTATAGGTTTATTAAAATTGGCACGAGCCGTGCAAAATGTATAGCAGATTCGTAATTATAAGCCGACTAGACAGGACGACGAGTTAGCGAGTGATTATGGTTTGTTATGCAAATTAATATGTTGAGTAAAAAACTCTTGGGAGAACAAAGTAAATGAAACTTTCTACAAACTTAAAAGCAATCACAGCGGCTATCGTTTTAGCAGTACCTGCAATGGCACCAACAGCAGTTAATGCAGAAGTTGGCTACAGCGCAACTGTTTCATCTATGTACTTATGGCGTGGACAGAATGTAAGTGATGGTGCTCCAACATTATCAGGTAGCATTGATTATTCACATGACTCAGGTGCCTATGCATTTGGCTGGATGTCTAGTGAAGGTGTTGCTTCTGATACAACTACAGATGGCGTTGAAGTTGACTTTGGTGTTGGTTACGCTGGCGAAGTAGCTGGTGTTGGATATGACGTTAGCTACTACACGTTTAACTACCCGGAAGAAAGTGTACACGGTGAAGAAACAGTGATCGGCCTGAGCTATGAAATGGCTTCTCTGACAATGTACATGGGTGACGGTTATGACTATATGACAGTTGGTGCTGAGTTTGGCCCGGCTTCGGTTACATACGGTTCAACGACAACTGATTCAGGTTTAGGCGAGTACACACACATTGACTTAAGCTTCGCTGCAACTGACGCACTGTCATTTACTGTGAGCTTACCAAGCGATGATACTGCTGGTATTTCAGAAGAGCCAAAAGTAATGATGTCTTACTCTCTGCCAATGGGCAAATAAGCTTGTATAAGCTTATGAAGTAATAAAAAAGGGTGTCTGCCAGACAGGCATCCTTTTTTTAAAGAATTTAAAGAGCGTGGTGCTAACACTTACGTTCTGACAACTCATGATATGAACAGGACTAACTGACTTTTTATTTGTGTCGACCAGCCTCATCATTTTATGAGCGCTTTAAATGTAAATACGAATACTTTTTTAAATTTTTTTGATAACTCCTTGTGGTCTTAGTGGTGTCTGGTTTCAGACACCACTTTTTTTATCAATTCATTTTATTAACAACTTAAAAATGGTTGTTGCAAAACCGCTTCCACTAAATCACATCACTGTTTCATCTGTTTTAGGCGCTTTTAAAAATACTAGCTTGAGGAAAAAAATAAGCATGTCAGATTTGCTTTAAATCGCTATACAACGGATTAATTTACGCTGAAGAAAAGAAAAATTAATAAAGTTAAACAGCCGAATTAGACAAGCAATAAAGCAATGCACGTCATCTGCACTGTTCTGGTGCCTTCCGGGCTATTTAGTCGTTTTTTTTGCACCAATAAAATGCCTGTCATATATCCATTCAGTCATCTAATAGCTATCTCATTGATTTTATTGATTAAAAAACTTGGCCTGGATTCTGCAAGTAGTTTAGGCATTACGGAATGTTCAATATTTTTTATTGTATTGATTGAAGACAAACTGGAAAAAACTGGCGCAAGTCGATAGGAATGAGGAGAGAAATCTAATGAAATTGGTTGCAGCAATTATCAAGCCTTTCAAATTAGATGATGTTCGTGAAGCATTATCTGAAATTGGGGTACAAGGGATTACTGTTACAGAAGTTAAAGGCTTCGGTAGACAGAAAGGACATACGGAATTGTATCGTGGAGCAGAATACGTTGTAGATTTTCTGCCTAAGGTAAAACTGGAAGCAGCGGTTGAAGATGGCATGGTTGATCAGGTGATTGAAGCCATCAGCAAAAGTGCAAATACCGGAAAAATCGGTGACGGTAAAATTTTCGTCTATCCAGTTGAACAAGCAGTTCGTATTCGTACCGGTGAAACCGGCAACGAAGCACTGTAATTTAAGGGGGCTATAAAAGTGGAAAATCAAATTTTCGAACTTCAGTATGCAATGGATACCTTTTACTTTTTAGTAATGGGTGCCTTGGTAATGTGGATGGCTGCCGGTTTCTCAATGTTAGAAGCGGGTCTGGTTCGTTCAAAAAACACAACAGAAATTCTGACTAAGAATGTTGCGCTGTATGCAATTTCCTGCATCATGTACATGGTTTGTGGTTATGCAATCATGTACGGCGGTGGCTACTTCTTAAGTGGTATTGCCGGTGGTGAAACACTGGTAGCCGATGCGCTGGCTTCATCAAAAGAAAATGGTTTTGATGGCGGTTCGGTTTATTCCTCTGCTTCAGACTTTTTCTTCCAGGTTGTATTTGTTGCAACAGCAATGTCAATCGTATCGGGTGCAGTTGCTGAGCGCATGAAACTGTGGGCTTTCCTGGCTTTTGCAGTGGTCATGACTGGCTTCATCTACCCTATGGAAGGCTTATGGACCTGGGGTGGCGCAGCCGTATTCGGTATGTACACGCTGGGTGACCTTGGTTTCTCTGACTTTGCCGGCTCCGGTATTGTTCACATGGCCGGTGCATCTGCTGCATTAGCGGGTGTGTTACTACTGGGTGCACGTAAAGGTAAATACGGTGCAGATGGTACTGTTAACGCAATACCTGGTGCAAACTTACCGATGGCAACTTTAGGTACATTCATTTTATGGATGGGCTGGTTTGGCTTTAACGGTGGTTCAGTGCTTAAACTGGGTGACATCGCGAGTGCTAACTCTGTGGCAATGGTATTTTTAAATACTAATGCAGCTGCAGCCGGTGGTGCCGTAGCAGCCATGATTACTGCGCGTATACTGTTTGGTAAAGCGGATCTAACCATGTTATTAAACGGTGCATTAGCGGGTCTGGTAGCGATTACTGCAGAGCCATCTACACCTACAGCTTTACAGGCAACCCTGTTTGGCGGAATTGGTGGTGTGCTGGTTGTATTCAGTATCATTACGCTGGATAAAATGAAGATAGATGATCCTGTCGGTGCGATTTCAGTACACGGCGTGGTCGGCCTGTTAGGTTTGTTACTGGTACCATTTACTAACGATGGTGCTTCATTCTCAGGCCAGATCATTGGCGCACTGACTATCTTTATCTGGGTCTTTGGTACTAGTCTGATCGTATGGGCAGTCATCAAGGCTGTGATGGGTATTCGTGTTACAGAGGAAGAAGAATACGAAGGTGTAGACCTGGCAGAGTGTGGTATGGAAGCTTATCCGGAGTTTACTAAAAACTAAGACTTGAGTTTTAGTGCTAACGAAAAAGGTCGGGCTTGCCCGGCCTTTTTTTTTGCCTGTAGAATTCTCAAAAAAAGTAAAAAAGGCAGAAAAAACAAATAAAACGGCTAAACTGAAGTAAGTCGGCAAAGAATACAGAGGTAATAGTTAAAAGATATGGGACGAAAATGCTTGGTGAATCAGATAGACCAAAGAATATCAGTTGAGAACAAAAAAGGCACAGGCTAATAGGCTGGTGATGACTACTACGCTGGCTCATCGGCACGCTAATTCATCGTATGAAAAATCTGAACGATAAATCAACGAAGGCATATAAAAAGTACCCGTCACTGGGCCACACGCTGGTGTTGTGGTTTTTATTGCTGTCACTATTGCCGCTTATGCTGTTGTCATGGATCGGATATCAAAATACCACAGCCAGCCTGAAGACGGCAGCCGCTGAATCTGTGCAACAGTCATTAATGTTAAGTGCCGGCTATATAGAGAGCTGGTTTGACTATCGGCTACTGTTTCTGGATAGTCACGCAAAATCCAAGGGAAACTTACAGCTACTGATTTCATTAGCTGAAGGATTCAGTAAAAGCGGAAAGAAGCTGAGTGATTACGTAAACAGTGACGACTGGAGATTGCGTACAAGAAACCAGCAAGTTGATCTGGTGAGTCTGAAACATCAGTATGAATATATTTATGATCTGTTTTTAATTGATACAGAAGGCAACATCATTTACTCAGTGGCACATGAAGATGATCTGGGTACAAATCTTTTCACCGGTAGGTATTCTGATACCCTGTTCGCAAAAAGTGTTAAAAAAGTCAGACAAACGGGCCGCCGGGTTTTTTCTGATCTGGAGCGGTATGGGCCATCCGGTAATATTGTATCAGGGTTTATTTCGACAGCACTGCTGGATGATTCAGGCAAACAGGCTGGATTTATTGCTATCCAGATTCGGCTAGCCGGGTTTATTAGTACGCTAAAAAAGCATTTAAAAAGTCACAGTACCCTGACCCATTACCTGGTGGGTGAAGACGGAAAACTGAGATCACCTGTGCGTGATGATGAAAAGGAGGTGTTGCGAAGAGTAATAAATACGGAGCAATTAAAACTCTGGAAAGAGGAACATGGTGAGCAGGGCAAAGAGCATTATGATCAGATAGAAAAGCATTTTCAATATACCGGTGCAGATAATAAAAAGGTGATAGGCATTCATCAGATGCTAAGGCTGCCTGATGTTAGCTGGGCTCTGATCAGTGAAATTGATGAGGATGAGGCGCTGGAATCATCGGCATTATTTGCAAAAATAACAACAGCAGTGCTGCTGTTGACTTTTTTTATTGTGATTGCACTGTCGGTGTATCAGGCAAGACGAATTTCAAAACCCATTATGCTGTTAGCAGAAGCCACAGAAGACTTCGCTGCGGGTGAAACAGTTCAGAGAGTCGAAGTTAAGTCAGCTAATGAAATAGCACGGCTAGTGGATTCATTTAATAAAATGATGGAAATGCGCCAGCGCTATGAAGCCGATGTTAAATCCAGCAGGGATGAGTCGAATCAGGCACTAGCCGAATTAGCCGAGCAGAAGTATGCGCTTGATCAGCATGCAATAGTGGCTATCACAGATATTGGCGGCACAATAACATTCGTGAACTATAAATTTACAGAAATCAGTGGCTACAGTTCTGAAGAGCTGATTGGGCAGAACCATCGCATGCTCAACTCCGGTCATCACAGTAAAGAATTTTTTCAAAGAATGTATCATACGATTAGCAACGGACTCGTATGGAATGGTGAAATCTGTAACAGGGCAAAAAACGGGCGGCTTTATTGGGTAGATACAACCATCGTGCCATTCATGGATGATAACAATAAACCGAAAAGTTATGTGGCCATACGTACCGATATTACTGAGCGTAAATTAGCAGAAACTGAACTGGCAGAGCAAAAGTACGCACTCGATCAGCATGCAATTGTTGCAATTACTGATGTACAGGGAACAATTACATTTGTGAATGATAAATTTACCGAAATAAGTGGTTACAGCTCTGAGGAGTTGATCGGAAAAAACCACCGTATGCTGAATTCAGGTTTCCATGAAAAGGAATTTTTTCACCAGATGTATCACACAATTTCCAGAGGCAAGGTATGGCATGCTGAAATTTGTAATAAAGCAAAAAGTGGGCGCCTGTACTGGGTCGATACAACCATTGTGCCGTTCATGCATGCAAATGGAAAACCAAAAAGTTATGTTGCTATTCGGGCTGATATTACTGAGCGTAAAAAAGCCGAAGCACAATTATATGAAGCGAAAGAATTAGCAGAGGCGGCAGTCACGGCAAAAGGTGAATTTCTGGCCAGCATGAGCCACGAAATTCGTACACCAATGAATGGCATATTGGGTATGCTGAGTTTATTACAAAACACAGAACTTGACGAGGTACAAAAACACAGGGTCTTAGTTGCACAAAACAGTGCAAAATCACTTTTAAAGTTGATTAATGATATTCTGGATTTTTCAAAAGTAGACGCAGGAAAACTGGAAATAGAAAAAATAGATTTTGATCTGCGAGACATGATGGGTGACATGGCTGAGGCACTAAGTTATGGGGCACAGGCAAAAGGTCTAGAGTTAGTGCTGGATGTAAGCGCGATTAATGACACAAAAGTCAACGGTGACCCCGGCAGGGTGCGCCAGATACTAACCAATCTGGTAAGTAATGCCATCAAGTTCACAGACGAGGGAGAGGTGATTATAAGAGCAAGTATACAGGCGGAGAAAGAAAATATACTGCGTTTCGAGTGCAGTGTCTGCGACACCGGTATAGGCATTGAACTGGATAAGCAAGCGCATCTATTTGAGTCATTTAGTCAGGTGGATGCATCAACCACGAGAAAATATGGCGGTACCGGGCTGGGTCTGTCCATTGCAAAAAAACTGTCTGAGCTGATGGATGGTGACCTGAAGATGGAAAGTGAAGTAGGCAAAGGTAGCTGCTTTAGCACGCGACTTTATTTTCAAAAAAGCAAACTGTTACAACAGGTTTTACCAGAGATTGATATCTCAGCCATGACCATACTGGTGGTAGATGATAACGCAACCAACCGGCAAGTGTTACGCACGCAATTTGAATGCTGGGGCGCGAATGTGGAGGAGGCAAGTAGCGGCCTGGAGGCACTTGAGTTATGTGCAGCGCGTGCAAACGAAAAAGAACATCCTTTCTATGATATTGCATTTATAGATATGCAAATGCCGGCCATGGATGGTGAGGAACTGGGTAAAAAAATTAAAGCGGACAAGCGCTTCCAAAGTCTGAAATTAGTGATGATGACGCCAATGGGCTTTCAGGGAGAAACCAGTTATGTTTCAGATCACGGGTTTAGTGCCTGTTTCCCCAAACCGGCAACTACCTCCGATTTGTTCGATGCACTCACGGTGGTTACTGAAAACAGTGATCACATGAATGTAGAGCAATATATGACGGAAAAGAATGAAGAACAGAGTGAAGCATCTGCTGACGATAATGACTGGCCCGAGAATACAAGAGTGCTACTGGTGGAGGATAATCAGGTCAATCAGATTGTGGCACTCAGTACACTTGAAGCGCTGGGTGTTTCTGCTGATGTGGCAGGTAATGGTATAGAGGCATTGCAGGCATTAAAGGCTGCACCGCTTGACGCACCTTATACTCTGGTATTCATGGATTGTCAGATGCCGGAAATGGATGGTTTTGAAGCCAGCAGAAGAATTCGCGCGGGTGATGCCGGTGGCGCTAATACCAAGATCCCTATTGTTGCTTTAACCGCTAATGCAATGAAAGAAGATGAAAAAAAATGTCTGGCAGCCGGTATGAGTGACTATTTGTCTAAACCGTTTGAAGAAATACAATTAAAAGATAAACTGCTGAAATGGCTGACTGTCGACACAAATAATCAGAGATAGCGATTACTTTATATAAATAGTATCAATGTGCGAAGGATCGCATAAATTACTTCAGGGAGAGAAAAATGCATGCACTTTATTTACTATCAATTATTTTATTTTTTGCATTTAATAATGCGGTATCTGAGACTCTTCGCATGCCAGAACTCCTGCTGGCTGAAAATTATAATCACAATATTAATCTTAAAGAATACTGGGTCAGTGAAAAGCTGGATGGCGTACGGGCATTATGGAATGGGCAGCAGCTAATTTCCCGTCAGGGTAACATCATTTATGCCCCGAAATGGTTTATTAAAGTTTTACCGGACATCAGTCTGGACGGAGAACTGTGGTCAGGGCGTGCTCGCTTTGATGAACTCTCCGGTATAGTAAGGCGACAGAAACCTGCAGATGAAGATTGGGGGGATATTTATTATATGGTGTTCGATTTACCTGGCAGTCCATTGGTATTCAGTCAGCGATTAAAACAGTTAAAGAAAATAGTTTCTGAGATCGATGTAAAACAAATTCAATTGATAAAGCAATACCGGGTAGCAAGTCATACAGCATTGCATGAAAAGTTAGAAGCGATGGTAGCGCAGGGAGCTGAAGGTTTGATGCTGCATGCCGGTTCATCGTTATATAAAAGCGGGCGACATGGTGACCTGATGAAATTAAAAAAGTTTGATGATGCAGAAGCCGTGGTGCTCAAATATTTCCCCGGTAAAGGAAAATACAAAGGCCTGATGGGTTCTGTTCTGGTCGAGAACCATGATAAAAAGCGTTTTAAAATTGGTACAGGGTTTACTGTTGCAGAGCGTAAAAATCCACCACCGATTGGTTCAATAATCACTTATAAATACAGCGGTCTGACTAAGAATGGTATTCCACGGTTCGCCAGTTATCTGAGAATAAGAGACGACTATTGAGTTTTTGATAGTGTCAGCTGAATTCGTTGACTGGCTGTTGATTGTCGCCAGCCGGTTCAATCGGCAGGTCGATCCAGAAAGTACTGCCAATACCGACTTCACTGATAACATCCACACTGCCACCCATCATCTCAACCATGCGGCGTGTAATTGTCAGGCCAATGCCGGTGCCTTCAATGTTGGTATTTTCAGCGCCAAGCCGGTTAAAGGGCATAAATAATTCACTCAGACGATTAGCCGGGATGCCCGGACCACTGTCAGTCACCAGAATACGCAGGTGTTGCGGATCCTGCATTCTCAGCTCAAGGGTTACACTGCCAGCTTCATGATTATATTTAATGGCGTTGGAAAGCAAGTTGAGCAATACCTGTTTGAGACGGGTGCGATCAGCCCGAACCACAGCCAGTTGCAGGCCGAGCTGATGGATAGCAATATTACGTTTGTCAGCCAGGGGTTTGACCATATGCAAACACTCATAGACAAGATCATGGACAGCTACCGCTTCCAGCGAGAGTTTAATGCTGCCGGATTCCACTTTGGAAAGGTCCAGTACTTCGTTGATCAGCTGAAGAAGATGTTTTCCTGCATTGAGGATCTCCTGAGCGTATCCTTTATGTTTAACAGACAAAGTGTTTTCATGTTTCAACAGCTGACTATACCCGAGAATAGCGTTCATGGGTGTACGCAACTCGTGGTTCATGCTGGTGAGAAATTCGGATTTGGCATTGTTGGCATGGTCTGCCGCATCGCGCGCACTGACCAGATTCACCTCGTTTTGCTTGCGCTCGGTGATGTCCTGTACCGTGCCGACTAAATGTGTTTGCTGGCCGTTGCTGTCGGTTATGGCCATACCGTCAACATGTACCCAGCTAAGGTCACCGTTTGGCATAATGATTCGATGGTCAATGCTGTGAAGCTGGCCAGGTATTCTATAAGCTGCCTGTTCCGCCAGCTGTAAATCTGCGAGGTCGGCAGGGTGGACCAGCTCCTTATAATAGGTTGACAGTTCTGGTGTAAAGCTCAGCGGATCGCGACCATATATCGAGTACACTTCATCAGACCATTGCAGGTCGCCGCTCTTGATGTCGAGTTTCCAGGAGCCGAGCCGGGCTAAACGCTGAGTTTTGCGTAATTCAACATTTTGCAGGCTCACCTGTTCACGTAGCGCCTGCATATCACGAAAAGCCTGCTCATTGCGATATGAGACAATCAGCAGATAGAGAAGATACAACACAATCATTGCAGCCATTGCGAGAGGGATTTCCCCGCCTTCAACAAACAGCCGCATGATCAGCGGAATAAGCATGGGGAAAAGGAACAGTTGCGCGGAAACACGATCTGCGGCAAGTGCAGCAATTGCTGCCGCCGTCATGCCGGAGGCCACAAACGGCAGAAATAACTGGTGTGGCAAGTCGTTTGGAAACAAAAACACCGGTAACATGCCCCAGGTAATACCAATAACCAGTACCGCGAGGCGTAACAGAGTGCGCCAGAAAACAGAGGTATTGTGAGTGAGGGCATGCTTGCCAATATGCCATAGCCAAAAGTAGCTAAGCACAATGGCAACGAAGACCGCCACCCAGATGAGCAGATCACTATGCGGCACGCTGTTCCAGAGGACGAGTGTCGAGATCAGAGCCAACAGCAAACAGCTAACAACTGTAGCCGGAATACCGTGAAGCAATTGGTTGACTTGTTCGGTACGAGTTACCACGTCAACATCATGGCCGGAAATCTTATGGCTGTTTTTTTGCATAAATAAAGTTGACTAAGTGATGCTGAATTCAAGTGTACCATAAGCTTTGTGAATTTGGCCGCTTGAAAATAAATACCAATAGCCAGTCAATTTCAAATCACAGAAAGCAGTTGCTTTTTGTCTAAAAAATATCCGGCAGTGTGCAGTAAAATTATATGAGTTAAGTGCTCGGGCACTCAGCTTATGCAAACAGTGTTGAAAAAATTAACCTTTAATTTGGTTATCTCATTAGTTTAGTAGATATTTCCAGCTATTGAATTCAGGTAGTTGAAAATCGTGTTGTTTCGTCTAGTATTAAAAATACTTGGGGATAGTGGATGGTTGGCATGGAAGTAAGCAGGGTATTATTTTGTCAGGGCGCACAGAATGCTAATACTTTAGTGCGAATCTCATCTGGCACTTTGCAGTACATAATTTCTCACGGCCACTTTGTCTCTACTGTTATCCAAAGTATTGGTGTTATTTTTTTCATCTTCATTGGCTCTGATAAATGAGCCCCCTGTTTTTTTCCGGTTTACGTACACGTCTGATTTTACTCGTGCTTCTGGGCGCCATCCCACTGATCATTTTGCTGATTTATTCAGGGCTGGAGCTGCGAAATCATGCCGCCGATGAAGTCCGGCGGGATACCACGTATCTTGTGCTGATGGCGGCGGCCGAGCAGCAAAGACTGGTAAAGCAAACGCGTCAGTTGCTATCTATGCTGGCACAAGTCCCGCAAGTCAAAGACGGTGATGCCGCCAGTTGCAACAGTTTTATGGGAACGCTATTAGCCGAGACCGGATCCTATGCCAATTTTGGTGTAATAGAGCTGGACGGTGACATATCGTGCAGTGCCATTCCAATGAAAGAGCGGGTTAATGCGAGCGATCGTTCTTACTTCCAGCGTACGCTGAAAAGCCGTGAGTTTTCTATCGGCGATTATCAGGTTGGGCGGATTACCAACTCGGCCGTACTGGTTTTTTCCTACCCCGTCTTCAATAACAACAAACAGTTAAAGGCCGTGCTCTTTACTTCACTGCCCTTGAGCTGGATAAAAAAGCAGAGCGATGAATTTGAATTGCCACAAGGTAGCGTGGTCAATGTGATTGATCACACTACACATACCCTGCTTGCGCAATATCCTGCGTCGGCTGTCAAAATTGGTTCATCGGTCAAGAACACGCTACTTGTCAAAGCGATGGATGTATTAGGGGGTAAAGGCACGGCAGAAATCACTGGCTTGGATGGTGTGAAGCGACTTCATAGTTTCACCACCCTAAAGGATTTTCCGAGTGGGAAAGAGATTTATATCAGCTTCGGCGTTCCGCTGAAGCTGATCTATGCCGAAGCTAATGCCATTATGGCTCGCAACCTCGTTATCTTTTTATTGGTGATCGGGCTGGTGCTCCTGTTGGCATGGTATGGCAGTCACGCAATGATTTTGCGGCAACTCATGGAGCTGCTTATCATCACACGGCGACTGGCGTCGGGGAATTTAGGTGCGCGTGTTAACGTATCTGATAGTAGCAATGAAATCTCTGAACTCGGTCGTGAATTCAATCAGATGGCCATTTCACTCGAACAACGGGACAGTGAGGCCATACGCGCTGAGAATATGCTGCGCAAAAGTGAAGAAGATCTTCGCCGTGTGGTAGAGGCTGTGCCAGACATTATTTACACGGCTAGTGCAGCGAATAATTTTACTGCCACCTTCGTCAGCCCTGCCTTAACACGAATTCTGGGCTTTGCTCCGGAAGAATTTGTGGCGGACCCTGAGCAATGGAGCGCAAGCATTCACGACGAAGACAGAAAACAGGTGATCAAACAACGGCAATCTGCTCTGGATAATAGCGGAGGCGACCTCTGTATTGAATATCGCATGTGGCATAAGGATGGCCAGGCATTTCGCTGGTTTGAGGACCGTGCTCATATCGACAAAGACATCGAAGGTCATACGACAGCCATATACGGAGTCATGACAGATATTACCGAACGAAAACTGGCTGTGATCCTGTCGTCGCGGCTGGGTCGAATCCTTGAGGATTCATGGAGCGAGGTATATGTTTTTGAAGCCAATAACTTACATTTCGTCGATGTCAGTAACGGGGCATGCCGGAATCTCGGCTACTCCATGGATGAACTGAAAGAGATAACACCGGTAGACCTGAATCCAGGATTTACCCCAGGCCAATTTGAAGCACTGCTTGGACCACTACAGCGAGGTGAGGAATCGCAAGTCATTTTCGAAACTGAGCATCAGCGCAAGGATGGTAGCCATTACCCGGTGGAAATACACCTGCAGTTCTCGGCGACAGAAACGCCACCAGTGTTTATCGCCATTACCCAGGATATCAGCGAGCGCAAGCAGTATATCTCAAACCTTGAACACAAGGCCTTGCACGATACCCTGACAGGTTTGCCCAATCGTTCCCTGTTTCAGGACCGTCTGATATATGCTCTGAAAGCGGCACGCAGGGGTGCCTCTGCACTGGCCGTGCTGACAATAGATGTGATGCGCTTGAGAGAGGTTAATGACATTCTTGGGCATGGTGCCGGCGACTTTGTGTTGCAGGAGGTGGCCAGTCGTTTGCAAAAGACATTACGCGAGTCAGATACCTTAGCGCGTCTGGGTGGTGATGAATATGCCATTATATTGCCGGGTGTGAGTATGCAGCAGGTCGATATTGCTGTTGGCAAGATTCAGCAACAGTTTGAGCTGCCGGTTAACATTGAAGATATTTCACTAGAGGTCGAAGCAGCGATAGGCATTGCACTGTATCCGGAACATGGCGATGAGCCGGCTTTACTATTGCAACATGCAGATATTGCCATGCACGTGGCGAAGAATGAGTCTACAGGGTTCAGTGTATACAACCATGAAGGTAATCCATACACTCTGCGGCGGCTAAAGCTGCTTGGCGAACTGCGTCAGGCGATCGAGAAGATGGAGCTGGTATTGTATTACCAGCCGCAAATCGATCTGAAGACAGGGCGAATCACGAGTGTTGAGGCACTGGCACGCTGGCCACATCCCAGTGAAGGAATAATCCCCCCCGATGAGTTCATACCAATGGTCGAGAAGTCGGGACTGATCCAGCCCTTTACGCACTGGGTACTGGAAGATGCGATCAGACAAGTCAAACGCTGGACTGAAGCGGGTATAGATTTGACGATTGCGGTCAACCTGTCCGCCCGTAACCTGATCGATGTCAACCTACCTGGCGATATAGAAAAACTGCTTGATAGCTATAATGTCAGTCCAGCGCAACTCACTTTGGAGGTCACTGAATCGGCCATCATGTCCAGACCGGAAACAGCACTGAGCATACTGACTCAGCTACATAATATAGGTTTCAAACTATCGATTGATGATTTCGGTACCGGCTATTCGTCGCTGGCCTATCTGAAAAAACTGCCGGTCAGTGAGTTAAAAATTGACCAGTCCTTTGTGTTTGGTTTAACCACCAATGATGATGATGCAGTGATTGTGCGTTCAACCATCGAACTTGCGCAAAACATGGGGCTGAAAGTTGTTGCCGAAGGTGTGGAAGATCAGGATATTTTGGATACACTCGTGGTACTGGGATGCGATATTGCCCAGGGTTATCATATGAGTCGTCCGCTACCCGTAGAAGAGCTGGATGTTTGGCTGGCAAACTCACCCTGGGGTTTCGAAGACAGCAGCTAACGCTGAATAGTGAAGATGGCACTCTGACAGGAGTGTAGTACCCTGTGTCGCCTACAGGGATGTAGGTGGTAGAGCAATGCAGGAGCAATTGCCGAAGGGGACACGTAAATTATAAGTGCACAGCACTCTGGTTATCTTTACTTCGTGAAGCTAAAGTAAGGGTAGTGAAGATGGCGCGCCTGACAGGAGTCGAACCTGTGACCTTTGCCTTCGGAGGGCAACACTCTATCCATCTGAGCTACAGGCGCATATCTGGTCAATCAATTAAAAAGTTTGATTGTGTTTTTGATCGTCTTGCAGACGATAGGGCAACACCCACGCTACTGATGCAGCTTCCCCAGCCAAAAATCGAAGATTTTTGGCGTTCGGCTCATACGAAACTATGTTTCGTCTAAAGCACTCGCCTCACCCATCTGAGCTACAGGCGCTTTCGGTTCGGGAGTATATCAGATAATTTCACTATAAGAATAAAATAGTCTGCATCAAATGAGTGCGCAGATAATCATTTCATGTTGCTGGCAGAGTCTTATGATACTCACACGACCACTTCTAAGTATCTGATTTATATTGAAAAATTCAAGAGATAATAAACTGATACGGTTTATGGCCTGTTATTTGCTCCTGATAAATCAGCTACAAAGGTAGCAAAGCACGCGGGACGACCCGAAGTGCTAAGTTAACTGTGCGGGACGACCCGCTGGTGGCTTCACATGCCTGCTTTATTTCGATACAACGATGCACTGTGGCCGAACCTGCTGGCCATCAGTTATGTTCTCGCCAGCTATGTAGCTGGTCTGGCGTTAATGCTTTCTGCTGTCTTCACACTGAATATCATCGGCGTCATTGTGTTTGCGCATGGCATGATTATCGCTGCCTATTTAATACATGAGTGTGCACATAACAGCCTGTTTCGTAAAAACAGTTATCATCGCTGGTTAGCCGAGCTGTTGCTGTGGATCTGCGGTGCCAGTTACAGTCATTATGATGATGTGAGGCATAAACACGTGCGCCATCACACTGATAAGGCCGATGTGGTGTCGTTTGATTTTCGTCTGCGTTTTAAAAATTATCCAAAAACGTTAAAAGTTATTCAGGCCTTAGAGTGGTGTTACATTCCGGCAATGGAGCTGCTAATGCATGCGCTTGTAATTGTTTTGCCATTTATAAAAGACAATCGCAAGCACCTTCGCTCACGTATTGTCATGGTTGTATTTTTGCGCGGTTTGTTTTTTGCGTACCTGGCGAGTATTTCATTGCCGGTTTTATTTTATTATTCACTGTCGTATCTGCTGTTTCTCACCGTCATGCGTTTTATGGATGCGCACCAGCACACCTATGAGTTATATGAGACGCTGGATCAAAAGCGCGGCGACGAAGCGAAAAAATATGACCGTGATTTTGAACAAAAAAACACCTACTCTAATTTGTTATCAGTAAAACAGCCGTGGATAAACTTACTGGTTTTAAATTTTTCGTATCACAATGCACACCATCAACAGCCGGGCCGGCCCTGGTATCAATTACCGGCTTTACACAATGAACTGTACGCCAGTGATGACCGTCAGGTGTTGTCATTTAAGGCTTTAATAAAAAGTTATCATCGTTTTCGTGTACAACGAATCACCAACGAAGATGCCATTAATCTGCCGGTAAAAAAAATGCAGGAGCAATTCATCGGTGTTGATGGTGTTTCATTTCTGACGGCGCATTAAATATGACACAGGTAAAAAAATTCTGGCCGCTATTAACCGGCACGCACAAATACGAAAAAACATTATCAACGCGAAACCGCGGTCACGGCCAGTTTATTGAAGCACCGATACTGGCGTATTTAATAGAAACAGCAAATGGCCGTATTTTGTATGACGTCGGCTGTGACTATGAAAAAATAAACGAGCCGTTAAAAAGAAAACACTATTACGAGAACGAAGCCTTCCCGTTTGGCCCGCCGCAAATGACAGAAGAACAAAAGCTGGAAAACCGTCTGGCACAGTTAGGCTTATTACCTGTCGATGTGGATGTGGTGTTTATCGGTCATTTGCATTTTGATCACGGCGGTGGTCTTAAAGATATGTGTCATGCTGATATTCATGTGCACAAGGCAGAAATGCAGGCCGCACTTCAGCCTGCTGATGACGCCTATTTTGCAGAAGACTTTAGTGGCGACTATCACTGGCGCATGCAGGCAGGCGAATATGACCTGCTGCCGGGTGTGCGCGCCATCGAATCGCCGGGCCATACGGCCGGTCACATGTCGATGATGATAGAATTGCCCAAGGGCCCGCCGATTATACTGGCCGGAGATGCGGCCGATCTGCAGGAAAACCTGACGGAAGAAATCGCCCCCGGTTTGTGCTGGCAGAACAGGGAAGACATGGCGATTGAAAGTATTCGTAAACTTAAAGACATAGCTATTCACACCGGTGCACAATTATGGCCTAATCACGATATTGAATTTTACCGGCAGTGTCATCCATTCCCCATGCACTATGAATAACCGGTCCTGTGAATCGTCATGCACATAAGTATGACGAACCACTCAACAAATAACGGATAAATAAATGAACTCACGTTTTGCAGTGCCAGTGCTGTTAATAAGCTCTATTGGCTGGGGTCTGACATGGCTGGCACTTAAAGGCCTGAATGAAATGGGTCTTAACAGCATGCTGTTAATTTTGTTTGCATTTATATCCGGTTCACTGGTGCTGTTACCGTGGTTAATAAAGCAACGAGCCAGCTGGAAAAATAAACTCAGCTATATGCTGATGATTGCCATCTCCGGTGGCTTTGCTAATGTGGCGTTTCAGGCCGCCATTTACCATGGTGAAGTGATTCGGGTGATGATTTTATTTTATATGCTACCGGTCTGGAGCGTACTGGGCGGGCGGATAGTGCTGAAAGAAAAAATAGATCCCATGCGCATGCTTGCGGTGGCTTTGTGTTTATCGGGTGCCTATGTCATCCTCGATGTCTGGCATGTTTCATGGCAAGGCATCAGCTGGATCGACCTGCTGGCAATTGGCTCCGGTTTTGGCCTGGCTTCCACCAACATCCTGTTTCGTTATACTCAGGATATTCCGGTCATGAGTAAAATTGCATCAACCTTTATAGGCTGTACGGTATTAACCATGGTGTTAATACTGACCATATCAGAGCAGATTACATTGCCGGATAACAATGCTGTGCCATTCGCCATGCTATATGGAGCCGTCTGGTTAACCCTGGTAACCACCGGCACGCAGTGGGCTGTCACACAAATGGAAGCGGGCCGCTCAGCCGTTATCATCGTCATGGAACTGGTAGCAGCGGTTGTTTCGCTGGCGCTGATAACAAATACTGAATTAAAAGCGTATGAAATCATAGGCGGCATAATGGTCATTAGTGCGGCAGTGCTGGAAGGCTCGCGCATTGAAAGTGGACAGCCTGAAGGCGAAATTGAGAGAGTAAATTAAACAACATAAAAAGATTAAGCAGTTGATTAATCAAATGATAAAACCGGCCACTCGCATTCGAGAGGGCTAAAACAACTCTGCCTGTATCTTGTACCCGTGATAAATGTACTCATGTTTTGTTTAAAAACCTGATGGGGGTGAGATCAAAGCTGGAGTGTGAATTACCTTCATAAACAGCATAAAAAAAGAAAGAGCATAAACAGGAAACACAGCTTTAGTCTTTAGTGATGCTTATGTTTAGACAGATGGCCGTCAGGTATAGCGCATCCATATTTTTTTGAATCAAAACAAGAGCAGAAATGTAATATTTGGTTTGTACACTAAGTGATTGAAATCTATGAAAGCATTACATAACAGGACATTATCGGGGCGTCCATATATGTCCGGTTATTAGTTACCAATAAAACTTTGTGCATAAAACAATTCAACAGATAAGAAGTGAGGCGACACGCATAATACTATTGCTTTTAAGCTTGCGCATCATTAATTATAAAGAACGATTATTGTAAAAACGTTTATACTTAACCCGAGTTTGTTCTTAAGAAAAGTGACGCAATGAAAAAGATTATCAAGTCACACAAGCTGGATAACGTTTGTTACGACATCCGTGGGGCGGTCTTGCGCGAGGCAAAGATTATGGAGGAGGAGGGTCATAAGATCCTCAAGCTCAATATCGGTAATCCCGCGCCATTCGGCTTTGACGCACCGGAAGAGATCGTCCGGGATATGATCCACTATGTGCCCATTTCCCAGGGTTATAGCGATTCCCGGGGGATTTTTTCCGGCCGCAAGGCGGTGATGCAATATTGCCAGCAGAAAAATATCCACAATGTCGAAATCGATGACATCTATCTCGGCAACGGTGTCAGTGAATTGATTGTTATGTCCATGCAGGCCCTGCTGGACAACGGCGATGAGATCCTGATCCCTGCCCCTGATTATCCACTGTGGACGGCTTCGGTCAGCCTGGCCGGCGGCAAGCCAGTACATTACTTGTGCGACGAACAGACCGACTGGCAACCGGACCTCGCGGATATCGAAAGAAAGATAAACAAAAATACCCGCGGCATCGTGCTGATCAACCCCAATAACCCGACCGGTGCGGTCTACTCAAAAGAGGTACTGGAGAGTGTGGTCGAACTGGCCCGTAAGCACGAGCTGATTGTTTTCTCTGACGAGATATATGACAAGATCGTCTACGATCAAGCTGAACATATTGCCACCGCCTCACTGGCAGAGGATGTACTTTTTCTTACCTTCAACGGCCTGTCGAAATCCTATCGAGTGGCCGGTTTTCGCGCCGGCTGGATGGTCATCAGCGGCAGCAAACAACACGCCAGCGATTATCTGGAAGGGCTCGAACTACTAGCCTCCATGCGCCTGTGCTCCAATGTCCCCGGACAACACGCCATTCAGACCGCACTCGGTGGTTATCAGAGTATTAATGATCTGATAGCCCCGACCGGCAGGCTATACCAGCAACGCGACCTAGCCCATAAACTGATTAACGCGATTCCGGGGGTGAGTTGCGTAAAACCCAAAGGTGCGATGTACCTGTTTATCAAACTCGATCCGGCCGTTTATCCCATCAAAGATGACGAAAAACTGGTGCTGGAT